>Ga0210406_10000338_pt1 | contig 67181 bp, 68 predicted proteins | sample IncBWC30MmetaG_FD_155454 | JGI IMG/M metagenome (GOLD analysis project Ga0210406, IMG submission 155454) | Forest soil microbial communities from Barre Woods Harvard Forest LTER site, Petersham, Massachusetts, United States - Inc-BW-C-30-M | ecosystem: Environmental > Terrestrial > Soil >...
CAAGAAGAGGCCGAGTTCGCAAATTGGACCATATAGTCAGAGCTCGTTGAGCCCGCCCACTGAAGTATGGTTCCGTTAGTCCCCGCCGAGGTGGGATCAGCGCCCTCCCCGATCACTCTCGTTCTTTCAGGGAGCACCCATACTGCCTGAATCATGATTTTACCCACCGGAAGCAGGATGACGGAGCGAACTGTTCCACTAGTTGGAAACGGGCTGTTCGCGCATCCATTAGGCTGAGGCGTAATTCCACGCGCGTCGATCACGACCATGGGAACGGTCGAGGAGGGACTACTCGGGAATGATGACAGGATGTCGAAGCACACATCTCCGTTGCCGGTATCATAAACACTTGCGTCCACATAGGCGTCAGAACCTGCCAAGTTACCAGAAGTGTTGTAGACGGCATTGTTGCCTATGCTGCCTTGAGCTTGGACACGCACGGGACATAAGCAGAGCGCCGTGACCAGAGCGCCAAAGCCCGCGTAGAAAATCTGAGTTGTTATCGAGTTCTTTCCCATTTTCATAAATCCTCCTGACAACAAACCGTTTTCGAGGGCCTTTTCCTCGTGCGCCTCGGCACGAGATTACAAAACGCCCTTCCACGCGCTGCCTGATGTGGTTTGGTAACAGACGTATAGGGTACAAATGTTGGCACCGCTGCCACAGCTAGTGCTGCCCTCCGTGTTTGAGAAAATAGACCCTACCGGGCAAGCGCCGCTGCTGGGTACGCCATATCCGACGCCCCAACTTGGAACCGGATTTGGACTAGACGAACTCGTGTCCGGGCTGGTGGAAAAGCGCGTATACCCGGTTCCAAAGGACACGCCCGCCGCATAGAGACCCACCCTAAAAAAGGAGCCTGTTGTTGGAATTAGCGTGCTGGTCTGATCGTCCTGAATGTTGTTGATCGCCGCAGTTCCGATTGGACCCCCACCGCTCTGAACGTTTGCGAGGCCGATGAGAGTCAAATCGGATACATTTCCATACTCCATACAACCCCCATCTCCACCGAATCCGGTGGAGGGTGGATTGCCGCCACATATGTGAACGATGTTGGTCAGAGCGGATTGGCCGCCTGCGGAGATATTGATGAGGGTATCGGACGCAACGGGATAGGCAGTCACACCAGACGGAAGCCCCCCAACCCTCACCCCTTCCTTGGAGTCCTCAATATGAGCGTCTTCGATCGTCGTATTCGATGCATCGAGATATATGGCTGGCATGCTGCCACTGCCCGTGCAAGTGATTCCGTGAAGGCCAAGGGTTCCTGATCCTGACGGGTAGAATTCGACACACGCTGAGCCATCTCCGCCGACGAAATAAATGTTGCTATAGGGCCCTGAGTTTACAGCACTCCCGGCTGAACCGCCGATCTGCAGTCCGATCGCGGATGACCCGGCGATGTTGTTGATCGTCACCTGGTTTACATAGGATCCATTTTGTGCATATTCATTTTGGATCCCGACGAGAGCCTGCCCGGTACCGCCGCTTACGGTTAAGTCCTCCAGTGAGATGCCGGCGCAGCTGCCGACGCAGTAGTTTGTGCCATTGTCGCCAAATTGGACGATGACATTGTTGCTTGATGACAAGTTGCATCCCGAGGCGTTAAAAGTGCACGCCACCAGGACTGTACCCCCATTCCCCGCCGAGGCGCCCGGGACACCGTAGATCCCGGCTCCCTTGACGCGAGTGCCGCTAGGAATCACCCAGGTTTGGCTGACATTGATGAGCCCTGCCGGCAGCAAAATCTCTGCGGGCGTTCTGTAGTGGGTGACGTTGCCGTCGAACCAGGGAGTTCCGTTCGCGCAGGCAAATGTATTGCCTGAACCTGTAACTCCGCGGGCGTCGATAACTACCCCCGCTGTTCCAGGCGACAGGGTGGAAAAGACAGCTCGGATCTGCTTGCATACATCGCCGCCGGCTCCAGGATTGAAAACGCTGGCGTCAATGAATGCAGGCGAGTGTGTCTGGGTCGAACAGGATGAGTTGGAGCAAACTGCGTTGTATCCCGAGTAAGGACTGATTTGGGCACTGGCTTCGGTTACCCAACAACAACCAAGCAAAACCATTACCACGCCAATGAGCATCTGACTACCTTGCAATCTCGTTTTGGTTCTCATCTCATTCCTCCTTACGCACTCCGGGTTTGCAATGGCGGCGCCGAAGTCTTTAAAGCCCGCGCGGGTTGTGCTCGCCCTCAGCCTGCTGTCGATAATCCGCTTGAATCCGATTTCCGTCATCCACAAACGACCAGCATTTTCTGCTAAAAAGCAGCATTTTCTGCTTTTCTCATTCGTGTAGGTTCTCTCTGGTGTTCACGGTTAAGCCAAGTGTAGAAAATTGCGCTGTCAACTTAGGAGGGGACTCTCTGGGGAAATGTTGGGGACCAGCTTCGTCTACTGCTATTGTAATTTTTGGTCTTGCCCTAGACCTGCAGCCTTAGGACAAGACCTAATTTTTACAAACAAAAGACCACCAGCCGTGATACTATTTTCGCCCAGTAACGCCCCGGCGTTGTAGTCCGTTTTTTGCCCGCCTCGAAAGGAGGAACCCAGAGTGAAACTCCGTAGGCAATCTCGCAAAGTAATCCTCATATTGGCAGCACTCATACCTGTAGTTCTACTGGGAGGCACCGCCGACGCAGGGGGCCAAGCCTACCGAGTGATCTACGATTTCGGGTACATCTCCTCCGATGGCTGGTTTCCTGTGGGAATACCGGCGCTCGCAAAAAATGGCGATCTTTATGGCGTCACCCACTCGGGTGGCACGTACAACTGGGGAACGGTTTACAAACTGACCGCACCGCGAACTCGTGGCGGGACCTGGATAAAGACTATCTTGTATGATTTTCCCAGCAATAGCCAGGAGTACCCGGCATCACTGGTTATCGGCGAAGACGGCGCTCTGTATGGCACGGGAGCAGGTCCGAGTATTCGCGGCTTCATTTTCCGGCTGACGCCACCTAGCTCCGGCGATGGTCCATGGATGTACCAAACGCTATACACCTTCCAATCCAGCGCTGACGGTAACGGACCTGAAGGCAATCTGGTTTTCGACGCCGCGGGAAACCTCTATGGCGCGACCCAGGCTGGAGGCGACCTTAGCTGTGGGCAAAACGGCGGCTGTGGCACGGTCTTCGAGTTGAAGCGGCCGACGAAGAGCGGCGGGAAGTGGCACTTTAGCGTCCTTCACACCTTCACGGGAATACCTGATGGAATCCAGCCTTTCGCTGGCGTAACCTTCGATCAAAAAGGAAGTCTCTACGGCACAAGCAATTGGGGAGGGCCCCTCGGTTCTGGTGCCGTTTACCGTTTGACTCCGCCCGCGAAAAAAGGCCAGTCTTGGACTGAAACCGTGCTTTATTCGTTTGCTCAGGATGGTCCTAGGGGCTCTCACCCCGAGGGCCCGGTGATTTTCGACGGCTCGGGCAATGTGTATAGCACCACGGCATTTGGGGGCGATGCCAACTGTCAGGGCGGATTCGGCTGCGGCGCGGTATTCGAGCTCTCGCCTCCCGCCAAAAAGGGAGGGGCCTGGACCGACGCCACCCTTCACGCCTTCCAAGGCGGCAGTGACGGCACCGATCCCTCGGGCTACATGGCATTCGACAGCAAGGGAAATCTGTACGGCACAACCCAAGTCGGGGGAGCGGGTAACGGTGGCATCGTCTATCGCCTGAAACCTCCTGCGCACAAGGGCGGCGCGTGGACTGAAACGGTCCTCCACGGATTCACCGGCAGCAACGGGGACGGGTCCCTGCCCGCGAGCGGCCTGACCTGGGGAAAGTGGAACTACCTTTATGGTGTGACGGGAGAAGGGGGGCTTTGTCTGGGCTGCGGCACGGCGTTCGAACTTCAGCCCTGAGTGAATAGACTCCCGCCACTGGACTCAGCTTCCTGTACCAGCAAAAGAAGAGAATCAAGATACGCGCTGAGACATGAGACGCAGGCGGCTGGCGTTACGAAATTTTGTTGGAGTCGAGCAGTACTCCTTCTCAAAGCTCCTGGTAAAGTGAAAGGAAGTTCGGTATCCCAAGTCTGCTGCGATCGCCTTTACGGGGAGGCTCGTAGCGATTAGTCGCTCGACCGCTTTCAACTGACGCTTGTTCTTCGCGTATTCTCTCACGCCCCGCCCAGTGTGACTCTTAAAGAGTCGAGCGGCATACGCCGGAGAAATCCCCAGTTCGAGTTCTCGGCAAACCTGTTCCAGCTTCCAGTCGACAGCACCGGCATTGCGGTCGATGGATTGAAGGAGCTTGGCTACCCTCCAATCCATCCCAAGAGTTCCTTCGTCAGCCTTGCCTTTGTCACGCGCCTCAAAGTCGTGGTCCCGCTGTTGGGATCCGTCCGAAAATACAAAACTGGAAGTGTCATAAGAGGCTGTACCGCAAATAGAGCTGTTGCTTATTTAGAATTGGCACGACAAAATGGATCCGCTTCCTCTCGCAGTCGCGAGACCGTTAAACACACTTCCACGCCGACGCGATTAACAAATTTCGCGTCTGCCCCAATGCCAAATCTTTACCGGGAAGCAGCGATAAGAATCACAGACGGAAATGAGAATCCGCCGTCCCCCTCAGACGAATCCTGATCGCTGATATTGCGAAGAAACTAATGCCGCGCCGTGCGAATGTCAACAAGAATCAGCAGTGGAAAATCTGCCGGATTGTCCAGATTTTGAACTGTTAGAGCCATAATATATTCCGCTGGGTAAAGTCGCTAATGTCTGAAATGTGCGTTGACGGGCCTTCGGCACAGGATCATAATAGTTTGCTGATTGGAGGGAATATGAAACGGCCCGCCAGAGTACCCTTGCAACTTTCCGAATCACTACATCAACTGCTCAATTCTTACGCGCTTGTGGCGGGCGCCGCCGGAGTGGGAATCCTGGCGTTGGCGCAGCCTACCGAGGCTAGAATTGTTTACACGCCCGCTCACCTGAATTGTTCTGACTTTTGTCGTGTGGATGTCAACAACGACGGCCATACTGAACTTCAGGTGAGCGGTGGAGGAGAGACTAGCGCAACCAGTTGCGCTTTCGTCACTGGCGTAGGGGTGGACGCATTGACATCTGGCTCCAGCCCCCGTAACAAAGTTATGGGAAAAGGTACCAGTTGGCGGTTCGTTTCGGCGCTGCCGGCTGGAGCCCGTATTGGGGCAGCGAACAACGTTATCGGCAACATGGCAGTTCGGAAGCCGAATCACTGTAACCATACCACAGCGTTTACAGGCCCGTGGGCGAATGGCGGAAAAGGGGTTAAGAATCGCTATTTGGGATTGAAATTCTATTTCAAGAAACAGGCTCACTATGGCTGGCTACGCTTCAACGTGGCAGTGCATCGCCAGCACAACCCGGTATTCCAAGTCACTTTGACTGGCTATGCCTATGAGACCATTCCGAACAAGCCCATCGTCGCAGGTCAGGAGCACGGCAATGATGAAGCGACCCTCGGTCACTTAGCGGCCGGAGCCTCGGCAATTCCGGCTTGGCGCCCGAAACTAACAGCATCCACCACTCATTAGCTCTCAGCGACTCTTCTTCCAATGGCCGGACGCAAGGGTGTTCGGTCTCTTCGTTTCCCCAGTCTTCTTTGCTTCCCGTTGTTGACGATCGCGGTAGGGACAACTCTTGCCGAAGCCCGTCGCCACGCCAAATTCACGCGGTTATTGAAGGTGTCGCAGACCCATGGGAAACTCATTGACCAGATCGTTTTCGGGTTTCGGAATCATTTAAATAAGTTTGTCTTTCAAATTTTCAAAATCCTGTTTTTTATTTTCTTAACTTCCCCCCTTTAATTTAATCTTAGAAATTTAATTCCTAAGCTGTGAACGGTTCTTCACTCCTAGGACCAGGTTTACGAACGTAGCATCTCTGTGCAGCGATAACTCCATCACAACCGCGCGCACTCATCACAGGAACAATCATTCCGCCCGGCACCATCACGAAGGCGTGCTCATTATTCGTTCCCAGGTGGTTGGCAAATGCAAGCTCACAATGGAATTGCGGGTCCGCGTAGCGGTTAATAGCAGCGTTGATGTCGTCCTGACTGTACCTCGCAATATCGCCCGGTCGAGCTTGAGATCCGAGAGCACCACCATGTGCATTGTCCTCGCGCATTCCTAGGACAATCACTCCCCCGCCTTCATTTGCCAAGGCAATCGCAGCCTTCGCCAAGGTTGCCCTTCCGGGGTTCTCGTCGAGCTTCAGCCAGCTCTTGTACTCCACCGTAAGCTTTTCAACGGGGCATTCGAGAAGGATTTGTGGTTCCGCTGTCGTTGGCATTCGAGTTCTCTCGTCTCCGCGTCTCCCAACAACTGCTTAAAGTGCCTAAAGTGCCTAGAAGTGCTTTCAGGTACGTTTTGGAGACTGCACGGGAACAGAGCAGAGTCACAGGTCGATGCCAAAGACAACAACAGGCAGACGCCTTCGGAATGGCTTCGAGGCCGAAATGCGACCAAAGCCTAATCTGTTCGACTCTTTGACCGGATGAAACACTCTCGACAAAACTAAAATGTTTTGCCGAGAGTGAAATATGGGTGAGGAGCAGGCACCATTTCTAAAAATCAGTGACTCTTAGAAATTCGGCAAACTCTTCAGATGCCTTCCCAATCCCTGTCAGGAATCCTAAGCTTGCCCTCACCGATCCGAGCCGAGCCCTCTTCACGCAGTAGACGACAGACTGCCGGTCACGAAAGCTCTACAGTTAATTTATAGCCGGGGTCCTGAGCCGTAGGTAAAACTGGTGCTGAGTACGCGATCTGTGCCCCTTCCGAGATCGCCAGTTGACCCAGGGCGCAAGCGGTCGGAAGCAAGTAATCGCCATTTACATCGTTCTTCAGGATGTATCCAATTTGACTGTTCAGCTAACTCCACGCCTGCTGAGCGGCGCCGAGCGGGTTGGCTGCTCCAGGCACGGGAACGCTTCCGATTTCGATGATGTCCTGACAGAGGTTCATGAAGGACGCCGCAACATTTACGGCATAGATAATCAGGGCAATTATCCCTGGATCGATATCATTCCCAAAAGTGGATTGGACTGCTTGCTGAACCGCGGAGAGTAGTGGGTCGATCACACCTTCTTTTCTATTCGGAAGCGCTCCCTGGCGAGGGGGGAATTGATCATCCTGCGATTCCTTAACCAAGGCCCAAAAGTCGTAGTTTATGTCGAGCTTATTTTGGTAGGAAAAATCAGGAACGTTCGACACGGCATCATTCGCATTCCACACTGACAGCGCGAAGGCGGCATAATTCGCCCGGTCCTGTGTTTCGTCTCCTGCTGCCCGCAACGGGCAAGGTGAGGCTATTATTTTTTGATAAGCGGAAGGCTTGAACAGCAGATCGAGTTCGATTGCTGCCCCTGGGTTTTCGGCAACAAACCGTTAATCCGTGTCAAGCTCCATTCTGCGGTGAAGTTAAAGAAAGTAAACTTGAAATCTGTCTTACGATGGTGCAGCTGCTCCAATCCGCTTCCGGCGTCGACCGTGATTCCGCTGTGATCCTGCTCGATCGCGGCAACAAAGTCACCTGAGTAGAGTGAGTCCCAAGCTGCGAGATCAAAACCTGGCTGTGAAAGGTCGATGGTCAGATTCAACAGAATAGACTTCGTGTCGGTTGTCTCGATACTAGCCTGAAGCTCGGCCTTGCCACCCTGGAGCGATGTGAGGATGTTCGTAATCGAAGTATTGATATCTTTTGCAGCAGTGTCCAGGTCGGACTGCACGCCTGAATTTTGATTGACGATCTGGCCAATTACCTGCCCCGTCTGGCCCTTAACGGAGCCTGAGATCATGGTTGCGACATTGCCACCATTCACCGTTACGGAGGCATTGCTAATTAAGCTCGCATTTACGTCGATCCCGAACGACCTGTCGAAGACCGTATTTCTGTACAGATGGTAATGGCCAATAAGGTCGGACTCCTTCCACAGGTACGCCTCGAAAGAACCGGTGTACTCGAAGTTGGAAGTGACTGAGACATTGACTCCTGCGCTCGGATTAACCGTACCGCTCGCCGAGGGCAGGCCCTGAACAACGGCAGGCAGGGCCACCTTGATGCTCTGTGCCACGTTGGGTGTTGTAATTCCATACGATAAGCCCATCCCAAGCTTCAGGTCTGCTTTGAAGTTGTGGAGCACTGAGTCCCCTACGCTGAGATTTGTGAAGCTTCGGTCATGGAGCGGAAGCGTGAACGCACCGAATGCGGCAATGAGGGCGTCGGTGACCTTGGTATTTGGACCGACACTCTTGAAAAATGAAAATGTGTACGTGCCGCTTGCGTCCGCCGAACCTTTGATCCCAACAAAACCCACGCTACCCGAACCGCCAGCGTTCACGTCCAGAGTCAGCTGAAGGGAGATTGCGACGTAATAGTTGCCTCCAGGGACAGAGAACTTGGTTGTATTGTCAGTCGCTGCCGTTGAATCGAAACCGTTCAGCGGCGGAAGGGTCTTGGTATAGGAGAATAGGTCCTTGCCGGGAGAGTACACATGAAGCGTTCCCGTAACCCCGCCGGAGATTCCAAATGTGAATACACCGCCATCGAGGTTTCACTTCTGAGGATTACTCTTATAGCTAAGTGAAATGTCTGTATCGAGTTGGTCGAACTGGCTGATCTCCTGATTCGGAGGGCCTAATACTGCTCCAAGCACCTCGAACACAGTACCGCTCGCACCGTTCTGGGTTACGAGAGCGGATAAATCCGTTAGTTTGCTAACATCCAAATTTGTATTGCCTATAGTCAAGGTGAGAGGCATGCTATTCTCCTTTGTGTATTGCGCTTAGGTGGCGCGCTATGCTGCGTACTAAGCCGGGATTTCCATTTTGGCACATCCCCGGATCAGGTATCTTATACCAAGCCTCCGCGCCGCTTTTTGACCAGACGGCGCGAACCGACCAACGGGAGCACCTCGGCGTTGGCCAGCGGGTGCTCTTCGTGCTCGTCGAGGTCTGCCATGTAGGTTCTGGTTCCCTGGAAGCCAGTCGTTCTCGTGTGGGGATTGCTGAGCGCGATGATATTCTTTGGTTTCGTTGCATCGTCGGTACTTGAAGGAAAGGCCCCTTCGCGCCAGGTGCGACCATCACACAGCCCTCATCGGTGAACGCAGGTATTGCGTAAACGGGGAAACAACCTAAGCGCTCCCAAAAACCCGCTCGGACTCCGAGTCAGTGAGAGCTCGGGGATGTGTTCCAGATTGATTTGTCTGCTTAGCCTTTTCGGTCACGTCCTCACGTGATTTGCTTTGCCTAATATTTTCTCCAGCTTTGCTTGAGCATGACTTCTGCGGGCGAACGTCCTTGGCGTCCGAGCCATGAAACAAGATCTTTCATCTTGACTTCGTGCTTCACGGGCGGCTGCTGGACAGTACGCGCGTCGAAGTAGCCGGTGTGACACTTCGTTCCTGGAACTGACTCGGCAATCAATTGCGATCAATTGATCAATCCGCTTCCACAAGTATCAAGGCTTCACCGACGGATATGGGCAATTCACCGTCGCAGCGAGCTCAGAGGCGAGAGGTTGATTTTTCATCAGTTTGAGGAAAGACATGTATGTGACAGAAGAAGGGCGAATGTCTTTTCCAAAGGCATCAAACAAACGAAGGACTCCGTCAAATCTGTAAAAGCTCACATAGGTTAGTAACGCTGCGCACCACGCTGCATCGTCTGCATTGTCCGCTGGTGACGAAATATCATCGATCCAATAGCCAATATAAGGGCGAAGAGAAGGCACATCAGTGAGACCGGTCTTGATGTAGTTTGCACACCTTTCGAGACCGTCAAGGAAGGCATCGTAGCAGTCACGTATCGCTGCTTCAGGTTGGGAAAAACCTGTATCGGATCCGCTGGGATCCAAAGAAAATACCTCAGAATCAGAACCAAAGCCTTCGATAAGGATATGTGGTCTGAGCGCCATCGTCTGCAATTGACGCGTGACGACGACGCGGCTCTCATCGCCGGTACGATCTTCCATCAACTGTAGTTCACGGGAGCCCCAGTCGATTAAAAACAGAGTTCTTTGCACTCGCGGAGCCGCAAAAAAACCTTTCATCTCATTCGCGAGAAACTCTGCCCTTTTCCATTTCTCGCCCCGCAAATAGGCGGAGACGGCGATGAAGAAAAAAACGAGGCTGCCGATCCATCCGGCAATCGTCACAAGAGATTTAGCATGTTCTATTGTTGCCGGTTGCATGCCAGTAAATTTACACCTACTTCGTGTGTTTGTCCGAAAATTGTCTAAGGAGCGTGTGGGCCGCTGTCACGGATAGACCAGAGTTGACTGGACGCCAGACGTCCGCACGACGGTTAATTGGGCCGACTTACAAACGGTTGCACTACGAGCGTTTCACCAATTCTACAGCCCTCTCCAGTTGAGAATCTTTGCCATCCCGCAGGGCTTCTCGCGAAAGGTCAATAGCGCATAGTACCAACTATGAAGAGCAGCAGTGTCCGTTGGGTCAATTTCGGCGACCTCAACATCTAAACTCAACATCTAATCTTGACATTCTGAAGCCTCGGGCATAAGATGGTTCGCAATTCGGCGATCGGAAGAAGGAAGCTTCTCCCAAAGCTTCTGATCCGAGGGGGCTTCTACTCGCCGACTTTCCCAATATTAAAGATCGAGCTCGTTTGAGCGCGGCGGTGGAGATGTTTGCGTGTGGCACCGCACTCGGCGAAGCCATACCTCGTCCGATGGCTGCGTTTAAGTGGTGTCAACGCAGCGTTAGCCTCGGTGAGATATCTGGCGTGTATGCGCGTTGAAGGCTAGACAAGCAGACTAGTTTGGAGGCGACCGAATTGATGAAGGTACGTGACCGGCAACCTCCAACGGTCGTAATCAGCGATGGGCGCGAACATGTCGCTTCGTGCGCCCGATGCAGTGTTTACAAGGTAGGCGCCGAAACCTTCGACCTACTGAAGGAAAATCCCGAAAGCGAAAGTGTGGCTGATGTCCGATCAAGAAAACTCTGACAGCAACGCGAAGGAACGGGAGCTTGCGAAGCAGCTCAGTACGTACGCTGATGGCTTCACGACATTTTCGTTCGTTCAGGGCGCGACCTTCTGCTTCCTTGTTGCGCAAAATGCGGCGGTCGCGTGCGAGCTCCGGTCACAGTGGGTGGTTGCGGAAGTCTGCCTCGGTATTGCGGGGGCCGGTTATCTCCTACTCCTGCACTTGTGCAAGCGAGGCGAAGACAAGCTCCTTATTCCGGCGGCTCGCGGGGAACAGATAATGGGCGTTGTACGAATGGTTCGGTGGGTACGATTTTGGATCGTCGTCGTCGCTACCGGTGGAGAGATGCTGCTTGTGGTTGCGGTGCACTTCGCGACCCCGTTCTTCGATTGTTCGAAGCTCCATTAGGACTGGTCAGCATGGACAACTTTGGCCTTCATTCTAAAGTCGCTAGTCACGAGGTCTTAATTTGTGGACAATCCAACCAGTCAAGATGCCGATCTAATTCCTGACGATCTGTCGGGGCTCCCTCCATGGGAAGCCGTACCAACTGATGAAGCAGAAGCTGTGAGGGCCATCATGCAAAAGATTGAAACGCGTGTGCGCGCCGCAGCTACGAGTTCACCAGCACGGCGAGATGCCCATCCGAAAGCTCACGGATGCGTCGCAGCAGAATTTAATGTACTCGACAGTCTACCGCCGTTTTTGCGCGTCGGCATATTTAGTCAGGTACGCAGTTATCAGGCTTGGATCCGCTTTTCAAATGGGTCCGAAAAACCACAGAAGGATGCGCTTGGCGATGGGCGTGGCATGGCAATCAAGCTCATGGGGGTTGAGCGTAGCCGATCCGGAACGCAAGACTTTATTATGATCAATAGTCCTGCATTCTTTGTACGCAACGCAGTGGATTACGTCGCATTCCAAGAAGTTGCCAATCAGTTACGCTTTTTCTTTCCAAGTTTGAATCCTTTTAAATTTCGCATACATGAACTGTTGATGGCACGGGCGATAACTAGCAGGATCGTTTCCAATCCGCTGAGCATTCAATATTGGAGTATCACGCCGTATCTCTTTGGCAATATACCTTGCAAGTTTTCTGCGCGACCTTCTGGGTCGACGTTCACTTGTAATGACAGGTCTACGCCGAACTTCCTGCACGATAACCTCGCTAAATGCCTGAGTGCCCAAGGAGCTGCATTTGATTTTTGCGTTCAAATTCGCTCTACGCCTGACTCTATGCCAATCGAAGACCCAACAATAGAATGGCGGGAAGCAGACTCTCCCTTTATTCCCGTTGCGCGAATTACCATACCGCGTCAGAGCTTTGATGCTCCAGAACAGGTTGCATTTTGCGAGAATTTGTCTTTTACTCCATGGCATGGTTTGGATGACCATCGCCCGCTCGGCGGCATAAATCGCGCGCGCCGGGCGATCTACGAGACAATTTCGAGAGTGCGCCACGAGATCAACGGGGTTCCGCGTAACGAACCTGTTGGCATATCAAAACCATTCACACCAATTCGATCGGATGGGACGCCCTAGGAGGCACTCTTGAGTAATTCCTTATTTGACGAGATCCTTAAACTCGCAGGCGGCGCTATCGACTCTTGTGGCTGGGCTGACAGCGCATGCTCGAAAGTGGCGGTTAACAAATTAGTCGAATGCACTCGCAATCGACCGCATCCGTGGAGTACAGCTTCGGATTACACATCATGGAAAAGCTTGACGGATCGGACCTATCAGGCCCGGCATTTGCCGGCAGCAGAAGCGCCGGGACGTCAACCCGATCCAGCTAAACTCGATGTATTATTCACCCGACCAAATGGGACACAGGTCCTCTCCAAAAAGTCTACCTGCCTGTTTCCGGCGTTTGCTCAATATCTGACAGACGGCTTTATCCGTACTGACCCCAATGATCGGGCCAAGACGACGTCCAACCACGAAATTGATTTATGCCCTCTTTATGGCCGCACCGAGGCTCAGACGTTGATCCTGCGTAGTAAGGACAATTCTCGAGGAGCTCGTGGCCGATTGAAGAGTCAATTCATCGGGGCGGAAGAATATCCGCCCTTTCTATTCCTGCCAGATGGGACCGTTAAGCCGGATTTCGTCGGGCTTGATCCACCACTTGTGGGAATTCAGATAACTGATTCACAACGTTCCACTCTTTTCGCTGTCGGTGGCGATCGGGCAAATTCCACGCCTTTTTCGTCCATGATGAACACGTTGTTATTGCGTGAGCATAATCGCGTCGCTGGAGAATTGGAGAAGCAGAACCAAGATTGGGACGACGAACGCGTTTTTCAGATCGCGCGCAACATCATGATACCAATGTTCATCAAGATTGTTGTCGAGCAATATATCAATCATATTACGCCGATTCCGTTTAATTTTGTGGCAGACCCCTCGGTGGCCTGGACTGCAAACTGGAACCGGCCAAATTGGGTGACCGCTGAGTTTAGCCTTCTTTATCGCTGGCATTCGCTGATGCCGGACGCAATCGACTGGCTGGGCGCCTCCATAGAGATTGCTAATCTTGGGCTGAACAACACGCCTCTATTAGAAGTGGGATTGGAAGCGGCATTCACGATCGCCGCAGACCAACCTGCAGCTGCGCTGGGCGCGTTAAATACCAATGCCGCTCTCCTGCCATTAGAACGATTAGCGGTGTTGCAGGCGCGCACGAACCGCTTGGACACTTACAATGCGTACCGCGATCAATTCGGCCTGCCAAAAGCGAAGAGTTTTACGGACATTTCCAGCAACCCAAGAATTGTAAACATTCTTCAAGATCTCTATGAGAAGGTAGATGATGTTGAGTTTTATCCAGGATTATTCTCTGAAGACCGTGTGCCCAAATGCCCTTTGCCGGGACTGTTGTTGCGCATGGTAGGAGTTGATGCTTTCTCTCAAGCCCTGACAAACCCCTTACTGTCTGAGCATGTCTTCAATGAAAAGACATTTACGGCGTGGGGATTTCAGTTGATCAAAGATACCCGATGTCTTGGCGATTTACTCGTGAGGCAAGGAGTGACGACTGACCCTAAGGGGGTGACGATGACTCAGCCGAGCTGGAGATATAGTTGGGATATGCCGTAAAGCCTGATTCGGCGATTGTTGGTTCTGGTCTGCGTCGGAGGACGAGAAGGAACAGAGGCGGAATATCGCGCGTCACGTTCAAACACAGGATTCGATCTGCAGGAACCGGTAGCGACTATGCCGGAAGACTCGATCATAGGGCAGGCGTTTGGCAGCGTGCATCGCAAAGATCCGCTGAGTTCTTGGTCAGCGACTAGTTGGTCGCCAGTTCGGACGACAAAGGACGTTAACGTCAATATCGCGCGCAATCGCGAGTTCTCAAGAGTCGCCTGCTTAGACATTGGACATGGCAGGGGTTCTTCACCTGTCCTAGAGAAAAGGTTCAATCCTGAAAGTATTGAAGGACCATTTCCTCGTGCGCCTCGATTCGATCCAACGAATATAGGATTGCCTGGGCTCGTGCTTTGCACCACAGTAGATGTGCGATCAGCTGATCCTTCAACGTGTCCCACGTTGCCGACTGATCCTCGGTTTTCCATTTCCACCAGATCCAATGCAGAGGGTCGGTCCCATTTGGCGCAAAGACCCGCGCCGACTCATGAACGAAAAGCCCAAACGGTGGAGTTGGAGGAACCATGACGACCGTGTTCTCTTACCTGGCGCTGGCAATCACTTTCGGAATCGGAGTGCTTGGAACCCTATTCGACTACGTCGAGAAAGACGAACACGGCAAACGCAAGTACGGCAGGTTCCATATTCCGGAGCTGACAGCAGCGGGTTTGACGTGCCTTTGTCTTCTGGCAGTGTCCTTCGGCGCATCATGTGTGCTTGCATATCACGCTCATGTCGAATCTGTCGCCGCGACAGCCCAAAATGGAAAGATGGCGGCCGACCTCGAAGCAACAAGGACTCTAAATGGCAAGATGGCAACGAATCTCGAAACTACGAAGGCTACTCTGACACAAACACAGCAGCAACTCACCAACCTCCAGGAAATAAACGTGTCACAGTTTCAGGACGTTGCCACGCGCTTGAAAGACACTACCGATACAGTGCTACGGCAGCTCAAGAGCGATACCTCTGCGATGGCTGATGTAATGGAGGCCGCAGCCACCCGAGTAGACCATCGGATGAGAGGGGCGATCACACCTCTAAGAAGCATGTTCTTGGAATTATTCTTCCTCGGGAGTCCGGAGCCTATCAATGCAAGAGCCGACGCTGACTTAAAGCGGGAGCAAGGAAGCGCTGTCATACCACCGGGTAGCGTCGAGCTCTTCAAGATTATCGCGTGTGGATCACCTGCAGATGTTCAATTGTCAGTGTCGATGCCGATCTCAGATGAGCCCGACCTTAGCGTGAAAGTTTCTGCCAGCAGGAAGGGGATGGATTGCAGCGTCGAGACTTCCGTAAGCCAGTCTGGGCCACGGCCCCCGACTATTAAACCTACATATTGGAATCAACTCTATTTTCAGGAGCGTCCGGACCTAATTGCTTATCACGCTTCTTTTCCAAACGATCTCCTTCAAGAGTTGCCGCTCCACACAGAGCTCAATGCGGGCTCCTTCAATCCTGCAAGGCGAGCAGGGATATCGGTGGTCTTCGGGAAGAATGAGGATAAGATAAAGATCGAGAGCTATTTTTCATCAGTTCTGCCCAGAGTGATCGGGTTCGAGGTCACGCCAAATGATCCGCGATCGGACCTCAAATCCGTGCAGGCATTCCTTCTCCACACGGTTGCGTTCCATCCTTCCATTAACGGATTCATTTACCTTTATGAGCAGGGGCAGATCAAGAAGGACCTGACAAATTGGGACTCTGTCGGGAAAGGAACTTCGCCCGTCACGCCTAAGGAAATCCCCAATCATTACCGTGAGGGATCTCATTAGTGACGAAGGTGGTCATTATCGACATTCGAGACAGGAAGATGTCCCCAAGCGCATCCTCCCGAAGTCGGCCGCTGCAACCGCGGCAGGGTACTCCCGATTCGACGCAAGCGCGTGGGTCAAGCGTTCAATTTCGACCGGCCTCTGCCGTGTGAAAGCACACCAGAAGTTATGGTCCAATAACGGTCCACGAACTGTTCCCGAGGGTCATTAAAACGTTTCTGTAGCGCCATCCGTGCCGCGTGTTTTCAGTTAGTTACGGTTGAAGACTTCGCTCATGGGCCAGCAAGGGTTTCAGAAAAGAAACTGAAGTCATCCTGGGCGCACAGCCGAGCAAGTAATACGGTTTTGGACGCACCAGGGACAAAGCGAAACCAGAAGATCTCCCCTACGCACGGTCTTCATCATCGTACGCTTTGCAAGGGCAGGAGCCGACACCGGTGTCTTCGCCATCGCCAACGGCTGTGATTTCCGAGCCTTGGCCCATCTCGCCTTTTGTGCCCGAGCCATTTTGTGCCGTGAAACAGCCGATATGATCCTGGTTGGTTCGTTTGCCGTTCGGACTGTTGCAGACCAGCGTCCCAGTTGGTCAAGCGACTAAATACATCGAAGACAATTGTCGCCCGTTCGATCACCCCTTGCTGGCGAAATAATTCACCCCGATCCGCAGAAACTTGCAGTCAAGACTTCGGGTGCTCTGCAAGAATCCCTTCGGGATTCAACAAGCCAAGCAATATGACTGTAGGACGAAATTGAGTCGGTTACGCTACGCTGAACGTGTTGGGAAAACTCAAGACGGAAAGCTTACACAACGCTCGGTACTGCTGGGACATATACATCCCTAATATGGCTGTACGTGAGAACCGTGGAATTCGTCGAACCCACCAATTCCTGAATTCCTGCAAACCTCCTACCGAGTCCACACCGCGGTAGACGAGGAACGAAACTTAATCAGCCCACGACGGTGGGTAACGATGATCGAGATGCACCTCTCACTACACCAAAGCAGATCTCGAGTTGTTGCGGCAATGTTCCACAATCAGAACAATGGTGAGGTACGAAAACGACCCTGCAATGAACTTTACAACAGCTCGCATTCGCCTATGGCGCAATCTGTTGCATGCGAATTCGCTAGCCCGCTGTTACGCTTTCAGAATAAAACCAAAATCTTTTTGCCACCGCAAGACTCTAGCCGCACAGTATGGGGTAGTTACTCTGCGGAAGCCACTTCATCAAATTAGCGGATATTGTCACAGACATGGGCTATTGCATTTGCCCGTAAGAGCAATGGCCTCGCGTCCACGGGCTCAAATACGGCTGTCTGGGCAGCTGCGAATCTGCAGTCCTATTTGATTCGGAGAGTGGAGTATTCAGTCTCCGCTCTCAACATCAGCTTCGATGCACTACGAAGGGGTTGCGCACCTATATCTGGCCACGTCGAAAAGCTACTCACAGTTCCTGGTTGGACACAAAAGAGTAAAGCAACGGGTTCCCAAATTCCGTCGAGGACGATTCACAAACGAACTCGCACCTATGACTCAATACGGATCAATGCGGGAGTCGGCAAAGCGAGAAACATTCGCGCGTCTACCCCTGGCCGCGGACGATAACGAAGAACGAGTCGCCCGTTTTCGCGCCGTGCTGGCGAGTAAGGGGCTGACGGTTTACAGTCTGGCAAAGAAAACGCAAGAATTGTATGGTGATGCATCTCCGCATTTCATCCCGCACAACTTTTACCACTATATCGTCGCACCGCAGATCAGCCCACACATCTGCCAAGTTGTTGCATTGAGCAGATTAATTGGTTACAGCCTTGCCACTTGCCTCGAGCTCTTTGGATTTTCTCCCGATCTGATCACGCGGTGGCAATTGCGATTGCGCCCGGAACGAACCATTCTGTTGCCTTCGCAGACCTATGACAAAGATGCCATGGTTCCTTTTGTCGGCACGCGTATCGAGGCAACCGATCTCGAGTGCACAGTCCCATTCTCCAAGATCGCGGACCACTTCACCATGCAGCCGACTCGCGAGGTCGAGGAACTCAACCGGCAAAAATTCCTGTACGCAAGAATTGGGAGGGAAGACACGCTAGCCGTTCCCGATATTGTCCCCGGGAGCATCGTCCGTATTGACCAGCGCCGGAAGAGTTTGAAAGAGGAATCCAGTTCGGTCCTGAGTCCCATTTATCTGGTCGAGCACTCCGGGGGACTCTCCTGCTGTCACGTGCAGCAGATTGACCGGGAGCGCATTCTTTGCGCTCCCCATCGGTTTGATTTTGAACGACTCGAGTTTCAACTGAACCGCGACGCCGTGATCTTGGGACGCGTCGACGCAGAGATGCGACCCATGCGAGGAGTTGAGAACCCGAATGGTTGTCGGCTCCGTCTAGGACCAAGAGTATCTGGTATCAGAAAACCCATCGAATCGGTGGCATCAGTCGGCGAACTGCTTCGCCGCTCCCGAGAGCGGATAGGCCTGAGCCTTCGGAAGGTACATGAAATGAGTCTGCAATTAGCACTCGGTTTGAACAATGACAACTACCAACTGGCGACCAGCGCCCTGTGGGACATGGAAACCAAGCAGATCCTGCCGCGACACATCGAGAAAATTTTTGCAGTCTGCATTCTCTATTACCTGGACTTGTGGGAGTATTTGCGGGCTGCCGGCATTGCAGTGGAGAACACGGGAAAAGAACCGATTCCTTCTCAATATCTCTCTAAGAGCAATCTATTCGCAATCGCCTCGCCTGAAAAGACAGTTTCCACAGCACCGACTCTAGCACGCCGTTTGACGCAGATGATCGAAGAGATTCCACTGTTTTTCCGGCATGGCTTTCCCTTACTCATCGGTGAGCAGGAAGTCGCGGCGCGAGAACTTTATTGGGTCGGGCAACAAGAACGGATGTTTCATCCCTTGCTTGAGGGGGCAATTCTTCTCGCCATCGATGGAAGTGACGTCGGCCCGGAAAGCGACTGGAAGGAGCCTTGGGAACGCCCGCTTTACCTAGTAATGCAGCGCGACGGAAAATACCTCTGCGGTTTCTGCGTTTTCAAACACAACTCCGTGACCGTGGTTCCTCATCCGGATTGTTCGATGGAGCCAGTGCACTTCAGGAACGGAAAAGAGGCGGAGGTTGTTGGCCAAGTTGCCGCCATCGCCCGGATCACTCAGTAGTCAGGGCGAATTTCCGAACACTGAGATGCGTGGCCCTGACCGAAAAACGTTGCATGTCTTTGAAAGCACGATGTGGACGGCGAATCCCCGAACACGCAAGAGTTATTCGGCCATAGAGGCCTGGTGGTAGTATCGTCTCCGCCACTCTGCTGAAATTGTAAGGAAGTAATCCTAGAAGACTCGTAGTATGCCATTCCTTATTGGCCATGAGCTTCGCTGGCTCCTCAGCCAAGGCAAGCGCTACTTGCATCTGCAAGTGGCGAGTATTTTGTTGATCACGACCGGCAGCTGGTTCTACCTTCTTGATCCGCTGGTGATGAAGTGGCTGCTGGACGACGTCCTGCCTCAGCGAAACCTGCCCGGTTTTTTCCTTGCGCTGTTGGCCATTTGTGCTTGCTATGCAGGCCGAGTGCTGCTCAACGCCTGGGGAACTTTGTTCACGATCGAGGCCGGGCAGAAGACCGTACTGGATCTCCGAAGACGGCTCCTGTCGCATCTTGACACTTTGTCAGCTGATTACCACGAGACAGAACCGGTAGGCGCACGATTTTATTTGTTTAAAGAACCGATGGAGGAAATCGCCCAGCTTAGCGCCGATCTGATGCCATTGGTTCTTCGCACCGTTGTTCTGACCGTGTTCGTGTTCACAACCATGCTCTTCTTGAACGCTCGACTGACCGCAGCCATTGTGCCGCTCGTACCCCTGTTTCTGTTTGTGAGGGCGCGGTATCGATGTCAGCTAAAAGGTCGTGCAGATCAATTACAGCAGGAACAAAGCGCCGTGAGCACTCTGCTCGAAGAGCATCTTCGCGGAATCACCCAGTTACAACTACTCACTGCAGAGAAGCATCAGGAGCGGCGTGCGCTTCATCAATTCATCGAAGTGGTGCGAGCCCAGTGCAATCTCTGGAGGACCGCCTCGCACTTTACCATCACCTACAACGCGATCATGGCTCTTGGCACGATTACGGTTCTAGGCCTGGGTGGCAAGGAATTCCTGGATGGACGCTTAACCATAGGAGGCCTGGTTGCGTTCTATACATACCTCACACGTCTCTTCGAGCCGCTCAGCGGCGTAGTCGAGCTATACTCACGCCTGCAGCGGGTCGGCGCTTCCATTCGCAAGGTAATGGGAGCGTTTGCAATCGCACCCTCAGTAATAGAGTATCGCCGTGCAGTACCTATCAAACGGGAATCACCGGCGAACATCGAGTTTGAGGGCGTGCACTTTGCTTACTCCGGTCACCGCGAGATACTTTCTAATCTGAACTTTTTCGTTCCTGCCGCGAGTCGTATTGCTTTAGTTGGGGCCAATGGCTCGGGCAAAAGCACGATCGGGAAATTAATGGCCAGACTCTATGATCCCGGCAGAGGGGCAGTGCGGTTCGATGGCATGGACATTCGCCAGATTCGTATTCGTAGCCTTCGCGAAATCGTTTGCTACCTGCCACAAGACGCGGTTTTCTTCTCCGGCAGCCTGCGTGAGAACCTCCTTTTCGGACATCCGACAGCGTCTGAAGCGGAATTGAGTTTCGCAGTGGAGTTGGCGGAACTTGAGCCAGTTCTCTCGGTGTTGCCAGGAGGACTCCGCAGCACGATTGGTCCAAATGGACACCAGCTATCCAGCGGAGAACGGCAACGTGTGGCGCTCGCCCGTGCCACCCTGCAACGTCCACGGCTCATGATTCTGGACGAAGCCACATCGTTCATTGACGGAAAGACAGAACACCGTATACTTTCCAGACTCGCACAGTCCCTCCGAAGCACCACTCTCATCGTCATCTCTCACCACATGTCGGCCCTTTACTGGGCAGAAGAGATCTACGTGCTAAGCCAGGGTTTACTGGTTGAGCGTGGCAGCCGTTCCGAACTCTGCTCTCGAAGAGGACCGTTCGCGGAACTCTTCAATCAACGGCCCCATGCTCGGTCGATGGAGACATCCGTTTACGACGAGGAAATTACGCAAGGCTCGTTTGCAAACCGCAAGGCTGCGACGATGATTGGCGATCAAGAGCGTCCACGCGGTATGGTGTAAATGCTAGTTTGGCGATGTGACCTTCATATGACCTGGGTTTCATGCTGCGTAAGCTCCTGCGGACAAGTAGGGCGATTCTCAGAACGTTCTGGGGCTTACTTTGTCCCGCACACTTCTTTGTGCCGCCTCTGATCCAGGCACTTATGGGCACTAAGGCGAATTTCAGGGACAGCGATTGATTTCTTAAAACGTCGTTTCAGACTTCCACACAATCTCCGTAAAACTTCGAGGATGGCGTACTGTGGGCACCGCGGTCGTAGTATCTCCGCCCCGACACGAGTATCGGTTGAGCCAACATCGGAACGCAGGCCATGGGTTGCAACTCCGCGCCTCGGTTGGAGAGATTGGATGACGTTCATTCGGCATGTCAGTAGTGCTCGCACTGTGCTTATCGTTCTTCTTGTATTGGCGTATCCGAAGCATGTTCTTTCGGCGCCCGGATCTGGTGCACTTCGTGGGCAAGTAACAGACCCTTCCGGCGCGGTGGTTATAGATGCTACCGTGCTGGTGATTTCCGCCGCAGGGCAAACGCGGGCGTTAAGGACGAACCATGAAGGCGTGTATGAAGTGAAGAACCTGCTGCCGGGCAGATACACAGTGAGAATAGTCGCGAAGGGCTTCGCAGAGTATACAAGTCAAAACATTGAGATCACGGGTCCGCCTAGCAAACTCGACATTGTGCTCAAGATCGAAGTCGAACAGCAACAAGTTGTGGTGACCGACAGTGCCGGAACCGCAGTCGACGTCAACTCCGCCGGCAACGTGAGTGCAACCACCATGACTGGGAAGAGTCTCGACGCGCTGTCCGACGATACGGGTGAACTGGAGGCCGAATTGAAAGCGTTGGCAGGGGCCTCTTCAGGACCCAACGATGGACAGTTCTACGTCGAAGGATTCACAGCCGACCACGTGCCACCGAAGGCTTCGATTCGCGAGATTCGGATCAACCAGGATCCGTTTTCGGCGGAATACGATCGGTTGGGATATGGCAGGATTGAGATCCTTACCAAAGCGGGCAGTGACAAGTTTCACGCTGAAGTGTTGCTCGATGGAAACACTTCCGGACTCAACTCCCGAAATCCCTTCATCACGCAGGAACCCAGCTACCATTCGACTCAATTCAACGGAAGCGTCAGCGGCCCGATTAGTAAGAGCACGTCGTTCTTTTTCAATGTGCAGCGTGGAAATATCAATGACGAAGCCGCCATCAACGCTTTCGTATTGGATCCGAGTTTCAATCAGACTCCACTCCGCGCCGTCATTTCGACTCCTAAGGCGAGCACGAGCTTCAGCCCACGCTTGGACTTTCAGTTGGGCAGAAACGACACCTTGACCGCTCGCTACCAGTTCTTCGAAGGGAATCAAAGCGATCAGGGGATCGGACAGTTTTCTCTGCCTTCGCAAGGCTACGACGCCAGCGAGGCCGAACACATGTTGCAAGTCAGTGATGCGCATGTCCTTAGCGCAAACGCGGTCAGTCAAACCGGTTTTCAATACGTGCACGATCAGAATGCCCAGACCTCTCAAAGCGGACAACCTACTGTCTCCGTCTTAGGTGCATTCACCGGCGGTGGAAATAACCTGGGTGACGTCGTCGACAGGACAGATCGCTACGAGATATACAACCGTACTTCGATGTCCGTCCGGTCACACCAAATCAAATTTGGAGCGCGCCTGCGCGCTTACAGGGACGTGAGTGACTCAACCAGCGGTTTCAATGGCACATTCATATTTCCATCTCTCACGGCGTATCAGATCACGCAGCAGGGGTTGCAGCAGAGGCTCACGCCAGCCCAGATTCGCTCGCTAGGAGGAGGCCCGAGTCAATTTTCGATCAGCACGGGCAATCCGAGAGGAGACATCACGCTAGTCGACGCAGCCGTCTATGCGGAGGAACAGTGGCGATTACGCGCCAACTTAGCGCTCAGCTACGGTCTACGTTTTGAAACCCAAAATCTGATGCATGACCATGCCGACCTGGCACCTCGGGTGGCTATTGCCTGGGGAGTCGGCGGCAGGAAAACCCAAGCTCCCAAGACCGTGATACGAGCCGGTTTCGGCCTGTTCTACGATCGCTTCCCTTACCGACTGGCCCTGCAAGCCGAACGTCTGAATGGCATCCGCGGTACCCAGTTCATAGTCAACGAACCGGCTTTCTTTCCCAACCTTCCGACACTGAACACGCTCCAGGGCACTCAAAGTTTTTCCACGATTTATGAACTTGATGCAAAGCTCCACGCCCCTTACACTATCCAGACTGAAGTCAGCGTAGAGCGCCAAATCTCCAAGAACGCCAATCTTGCCGTTTCTTACTTACACTCACGAGGAGTAGACGCGCTCCTTTCCCGTAATATCAATGCGCCTTTTCCCGGAACTTATAATCCGTCCGACGCCGCCAGCGGCATTCGTCCATTCGGACCAGTCGGAAACATTTATCAGTATGAATCTGAAGGCATCTTCGAGCAGCAGCAGCTTATCGCGAATATCAACCTTCGCTATGGTTCCAAACTCTCTCTGCAGGGCTATTACGTGCTCAACTACGCCAACAGTGATACCGCCGGGCCTTCCAGCTTCCCATCGAATCAATACGATCTAGCCGCGGATTACGGGCGGGCGACATACGACAATCGCCATCGGCTCTTTGTCGGCGGCACTATGGCGTTACCCTTTGGATGCCGCTTCAGTCCATTTATCCTGGTTCGGTCCGGCCTGCCTTTTAACATTACCCTTGGGCAGGATCTGAATGGCGACTCCATCTTCAATGACCGGCCGGCGCTTGCAACGAACACACAGCGAACGACTGTCGTGGCGACACGTTTCGGTATTTTCGACAAATCGCCAATTCCTGGCGAGACGATCATTCCCATCAATTACGAAACCGGCTCAGGACTCTTCACTCTGAACTTGCGCATCACGAAGACAATTGGCTTCGGTGGCCGGTCCAGGCAAGCCGACGGGAGTTCCCCGAGCGGGCTAGGCACGCCCAGTGGTCACGGGAGTAATGGATTTACTTCCGCAATGCGTGGACTGCTCGGATCGGGGATCTCGACTGACCGCCGCTACGACCTGACCTTGGGCCTCTCGGCGTTAAACGTTTTAAACCATGTCAACTTGGCGCTACCAATTGGAAATATCAGTTCCCCGCTTTTCGGCGAGTCGATTGCCTTGGCCGGCGAGCCGTATTCCTCCTCCGCCGCAAACCGCACAATCCATTTGCAGGCCGCACTACGTTTCTGAACAATTTCTGCGGATTTGCTTTTGCTGACTTCATCGCCACCAGATGCGGCCTTTCACTGTTTCGAAAAATTCAGAGTCCGCACGTCCAGCCAGAGTAGGTAGAAATCCAGAACGAACTCTCACGCCCTTTGCGTTAGGTGAATCTTTCTTGTGTTTGATCACACAACGACTTCTGTCTTCCTAGGGCGAATTTCAGGACGGTGTATTTTTTTTGGTGCGTGTCTCCCGCCTTCTGGCACATTCGTCGTCACATTTGTCGGGGAAACCAAATCATGCGAATTTCCGAAAATGTTCGGGCCGCAACTGGCGAAGACGGCATCGTGCTCTTGGATATCGGCCAGGGCCAGATGTTCACGATCAATCCCGTAGGGTCTCGCATCTGGCACCAACTCAAAGATGGCCGTTCATTAGAGGAGATTGCCGAAGGACTGGCGACTGATTTCGGGATTGCACGAGAACAGGCGCGGAGCGATACGGATGAGTTTGTCAAGCAACTCGAGACGCGGCAGCTTATCCGAACATCGGAATCCGAAGATTCTGGGGCCGTAGTTTCCGAAAGTGCTAACGGTTTTCTCGGTAAACTGCTGCAACGGTGGAGGCCGAACACAAGCCCGCAAGCACCTGCTCGGTAAACGGGAAGATTTGCGACTCAATCTGCGACGAACAGTTCCCTTCAGGGACCTATGGAGAACATCGCGGTGACGGTTAAAGTTCAACTACCCGAAGTGAAGGGAGAGCGCGATGCTTACCACCTCGTCATCTTTGACGAGACTGGTTCGGATGTTCTGCTCGAGTCTCGGTGCTCGGAGTGTCATCTGCCATTGATCGAGATTCCTAAGTAGAAGAAGCCAGCATACGAGATCACCACATCTCTGCGCGATCGTCGGCAGCTGTCGTCCGTTCTTCTTTTTTCTGGAGCGCTCGAACAAGACGCCGATGCCAACTATTTTGCTGTACTTCAAGTACTCGAGAGAGCACCGTCCATACCGAAGGGTGCTGCTTGGTTCCGTGTTGATGACGCCATGGACCACCTCCTTGAAGGAGCAGAACATCGAGTTCTTAATTCCAGCTACGCCAAGGCAACCGGGGAAAATGGCAGCGTCTGCGAACCATTCGCCAGACTGAACTGGATAACAGATCTTCAAGACTGGGTAAGAACGGTGATTGGGCCCCTCGGCCTGGAGTTGCGGGGATTTCAGCAGCTTAATGGCACTGAAAGTTTTTCACTTATTCGCTTTGCGACGACGCTTCGACCGCTGTGGTTCAAGGCGGTCGGCAAGCCTAACTTGCATGAGTTCCCGGTCACACTGGCCCTCGCAAAACTATTCCCTGAACATTTGCCCCTGGTTCTTGCGTCTCGGCCGACTTGCCACGGATGGCTGATGGATGATGCGGGGTGCACAACGCTCTGCGAAACCCAAAGTTCGGATGATTGGCAACGCGCGGCCCAAGCACTTGCCGACCTTCAAATCGAATCCATCGGGAAAGCAAGCGATCTTCTGCAAACAGGATGCAGAGAGTTAGGTTTGACAACGCTTGTCGAGCTTGTCGATCCATTCCTCGAAGTTATGCAAGACCTCATGCACCGTCAGACGAAAATCCCTCCACCAGTTCTGTCGAGAGAAGAATTGACCCATTTGGGTATGATCGTGAAACATTCCCTTGGATGCTTGAAATCGCTTGGCGTTCCAGAAACCCTTGGCCACAGCGACTTCAATCCCGGCAACATTCTTTTTTCCGCAAACCGGTGCACTTTTATCGACTGGGCCGAGGCGCACGTCGGACACCCATTCCTCACCTTCGAGTATTTGCTATCTCATCTGCGCAAGGATTGTTCGAACCTTGCCCGGTTCGAAGACGTCGTCCGGACGGCATACTCGCAGCGCTGGGAGTCCATCCTTTCTGGACCATCAATCTCGGAAGCGTTCATGTTGTCTCCACTCGTTTCGGTCTATGCGTATGCGGTTGCTGGCGACATCTGGCGCAACCCAGACATGCTGAATAACCCAAGAGTGGTGGGCTACCTGCGCAGCCTGACCAGACGTATGAACCGCGAAGCGGGCTCGCTTCAAGCCCAGGGGGTTGAATGCCTGAATTAATGACACGCCCGCCCTGCTCTCCAATCGACACAGTCACGGACATTCTCCATGGCGTGCCGGTGCCGGATCCATACCGCTGGCTGGAAGATCAGGACTCGCCTCGGACGCGCGCATGGATCGAAGAACAAACCCATTACGCCCGCGCGTATCTGGATTTCATCCCCGGTCGCCACTTGATTCGCCAGCGCATACACGAGTTCCTTGCCGTTGAAACCTATGACTCCGTGCTGCCGTCTCGAGCGCGCTACATCTTTCGAAAGCGCCTGCCTGGCCAGGAACAGCCCTGCATTTGCATGCGAGACGGGTCAAACGGCGAGGATCAAATCCTGATTAATCCGGTGGACCGTGGAACGGGCAACTACACCGCCATAAAACCGTTGAAAGCGTCCCCGGACGGGCGTCTATTACTGTATGAAGTCAAGCAGGGTGGAGAGCGAAGCGGAAACTTTGAGCTTTTCGACATCGAAAGCCGCAAAAAGCTCCCCGATGCGCTTCCTCATGGATACCTGCGAGGCTTTGCCTTCGCGCCCGACTGTAAGAGCTTCTACTATATCCACGAAGGTCTCGAGCCAGAACCGCACTTCCCTCGAGCGGCATACCATCACGTTTTGGGAACTTCGTCCCGCGATGATCGAGAGGTTTTTTCTGCGGAGGATGACGAAAAGCTTCGGCTATCTCTGACCTCGGATGGCCAGAGGCTCGGTTTCGTCGTCAGTCACTTTCTTGACAAGACGTACACCGATTTCTATGTAAAGCCGTTTGCAAGCACGTCTCTGCCGCAAGCGATCCTAACCCGAGCGACTTATGTCTTCGTACCGCTTCTCCTGAACAACCGCATTTTTGCGATTACGGACCTCGCTGCCCCAAATCTCCGCATCGTCGAGGCACATTTCAAGGCGAATGCGGAGCCGCGCTTCGTGGATGTTGTCCCCGCCCGAGACTTGCGCATTCAGCGGTACCTGGTTGCCGGTGAATATCTAGCTGTTTCCTATGTCCGCGGTACTCGCACAGAAGTGCTCGTCTATGACCTCCAGGGTAAGCGGATTGGCGAACTTGAGGTGCAGGAAAATGAGACCGTTCGCCTGTTGAATGGCTCGGAGGATTCCGAGGACATCTTGTTTGAGGCGGAGTCTTTTGCAGAACCAACTCGTATCTTTCGCTACCTGCCGTCCTCCGGCCGCCGCGTTCTATGGGCCAGCAAAGCAAGCCCCTTCGATGCAGAGGCCTGCGCGTCCAAGCAAGTGTGGTACAGGTCAAAGGATGGGACGAAGATCCCGATGTTTCTTTTCGGCCAAAAGGACGTTCTCGAGAGTGGATCTCATCCCGCCATCATGACTTCGTACGGGGGCTTTGGGGTTCCCATGACGCCCCAGTTCAGCGTCTTCGTGGCTTTTCTGGTCGAGCGTGGATGTCTGTTTGCGTTGCCAAACATCCGAGGTGGTTCCGAATTCGGCCATGAGTGGCATGAGGCGGCCAAGCGCCGCAACCGGCAAACCGCCTACGACGATTTCCTGGCGGCAGCAGAATGGCTGGTTGAAAACGGTCGCACCATTCCAGAAACATTCGCAATCTTCGGTGGTTCAAATTCGGGATTACTTGTCGGCGCCGCTCTCACCCAAAGGCCAGATCTGTTCCGAGCCGTCCTCTGCATGGTTCCCATGCTGGATATGCTTCGGTACCACTTATTCGACAACGCGCACACGTGGAAAGAAGAGTTTGGCACGGCGGAAGACTGCGAAGACTTTGCGGTGCTGGCCAAGTATTCACCTTATCACCGAGTTTGTGACGGAGTTGCCTATCCAGCCGTGATGTTGGTCTCCGGGGACGCCGATCGCAATTGCAATCCGCTTCACGCACGGAAGATGACAGCGAGACTGCAAACGGCCAACGTTTCCGACCATCCAATCCTGATCGCTTACAACAAACTACGTGGTCATTCGCCGGTACTGCCTTTGACCGAAAGGATTGATGCACTCACCGATCGAATGGCTTTTCTCTGCGATCAGCTGGGCATTTCGGTGTGAAAAAGAGAGAAGAAACAATGTTCATGTACATCAGAGTTTTCTGGCAATTGTTTCGGTTTCAATATTACGTTGTCCGCGCGGACTTTGCGCGGCTCTACCAGGAAGTGCGGAAGTATCCATACTCTCCACGCTCGGACTCCCAGGATTTCATGCAGCGGATCTGTGGGGCCATGGACGTAGCGTGTGTCGTGTACCCAAGGCAAGTGTTATGCCTGCAACGTTCCGCAGCAACTGCATGCCTGCTGCGGAAGTACGGCGTGCCAGCACAAATGGTGATCGGCGTCCAAAAACTGCCGTTCAAGGCACATGCGTGGGTCGAGGTTGATGGTCGCGTCGTGAACGACAAACCGTATATGCGGGAGATGTATACGGTCTTGGATCGTTGCTGAACAGCCTCGAAGTGCAAAGAGAGGTTGATATGAGGAAATGTCTCGTAAGCATCGTTGGGATCGGCATGTTGCTCTCAGCGGCTGGGCTTCTGACAACCATTACGCCGAAAGTACGAGCACAAATGCCGGTGGCGCAGAACGCTATGCTGGCTGCGGGAGTCGCCAGCACTGCAGTAAATATGTGCCTGAGAATGGAAACTCCTGCCAAAGCTAGGCACGCTTATCATGAAGAGCCACCAACTGGTCCGTTGCCGGCAACTCTTGATCCTGCGCAGTTCGCCGAAAATAAAACCGCATTCGTTGTCTATTCCATCGCCGCGAAAATCCCCGAGTTGTTGTATCAGGAACCTTGTTTCTGCTCTTGCGATAAGAGGGAAGGGCACCAGAGCTTACTCGATTGTTACACGGGATGGCACGGCTACGGGTGCATCACTTGCCAAACCGAAGTGATCTTCATCTACGAACAATCCAAGCTCGGCAAGAGCGCTGCACAAATCCGCAAGGCCCTGGAAAACGATGATCTTTGGAAAGTGGAACTGAACAAATACGTCGAAGCACACTATGCCGAATACAAACATTCGGCGTCTTAAATGAAGTTTGTTCGAGCGAAAGCGGAGAGCCCTCATGAGCGTTCAATTCGGCAGATGGAACTTCGATGGTAAGGCCGCGGATCGCGACTTCTTTCAGCGTGCCGCCGGATTAACTGCCAAGTACGGACCGGACGGCGAGAGTTCCAGTTTTCATGGACCCGTCGGCATGTTCTTTCAGCCACTGCATGCTACAAAAGAGTCGCGGCACGCGCACCAGCCGATTATAAATCTCACTGGAATGGTGCTGACTTGGGATGGCCGCCTTGACAACCGTGAAGAACTCATTCACCTCCTGCAGTTGGGTGCGGGAGCTTCGCAGACCGATGCGGGAATCGTCCTCGCTGCTTACCAGCACTGGGACAAGGCTTGCTTTTCAAAACTGCTCGGCGACTGGGCTCTTGCGCTGTGGGATCCGTTCAAGCAATCACTGCTTTTCGCTAAGGACTTCGTCGGAATCCGACAGCTTTTCTATTCGCTCCAACCGAGTCGCATCACCTGGTCCACCGTCCTCGATCCACTGCTCTGTCTGGCTGGGCACACATTTCAAATCAGCGAAGAATACATTGCCGGTTATCTCTCAACTTACCCAGCAACCCACTTGACACCCTTCGTCGGTGTCAACGCCGTTCCCGCTGGCGCATTTGTCGAGGTGACCCGCAATCGCGTTAACACGCACACCTATTGGGAATTTGATCCTGCAAAGAAGATATGCTATCGCACGGATGCCGAATACGAGGAACATTTTCATTCCGTTTTTGCTCAGGCCGTCCGGAGACGTTTGCGCTCGTCTTCGCCCGTGGCCGCCGAGCTGAGCGGAGGAATGGACTCGGCCTCAATCGTTTGCATGGCGGACGTCATTATCGCCGAAGGCGGAGCGGAGTGCCCGCGGCTGGATACGATCTCCTACTACGACGATCAGGAGCCGAACTGGAACGAGCGTCCTTATTTCACGCTGGTGGAGCAAAAGCGCGGGCGAGCAGGATTTCACATCGATGTGGGAGCCTCGGAAGGCTATCTGCACCAACCGGAACGGGATGATCTCTTCCCGCTTCCGGGCTATGATCAGTTGACAGTTAACTGGGAGAGAAAATGCTCCGACCACCTACAAGCCAGCTGCAGCCGAGTCCTGCTTTCCGGCATTGGTGGTGACGAATTCCTCGGTGGAGTACCAACTCCCATTCCCGAACTGCAGAACCTCTTTGCCCGCCTACAGTGGGCTCGCATGGCCCGCCAGCTCTCCACGTGGAGCATCCAGAAAAGGCGGCCGTGGACGCATCTCTGGTTTGAAACTATAGAGGAATTCCTGCCGCAAGCAGTCCGCAGATCTTATAAGCGTCCCACTATCGCTCCCTGGTTGTCTCGGTCGCTCATGCTCAAGCAGCACGCCACATTGTGGGCAGATACGCAACGTACGCGGCTCATGGGCGCACTGCCTTCATTTCAGGCGAATGTCAGAACATTGGAGCACATGAGAAGGCAACTAAATGCCTTGGTTCTGAGCCCAATGGTCTGCTATCGATTTTCGTACCCTTATTTGGATCGCGATCTGTTGTCGTTCCTCTTCTCGATTCCTCGAGAACAGCTTGTGCGACCGGGACAACGCCGATCCTTGGTCCGTCGTGCCTTGGCAAGTATTGTGCCCGCGGAGGTCTTTGCACGACGGCGCAAGGCCTATGTCGTGCGGCGTCCGCTGGCTCGGATCGAGTCCTCGTTTCTGATAATCGAGAACCTCCTGAGGTCCCCACTTGTAGTTTCGCATGGCCTCACAGACGGCCACGCGGTAGCAGACGCGCTCTCGGCCGCAAAGCACGGCAGCATGGAACACTTGATTCCATTGTTAAGCGTTCTAAAAGTGGAACTCTGGCTTCAGGCGCTGACTCGACACAACCTGATCAGTTCCCCCGTGGGTCAAGAGGAGGCATTCGCTGACCGTCGTGTCTGCGAGAAAGCAGCGCTCGTAACCTGAGCGTCTGAAAGACATCGACCCCGATTGAATGCATTTCAAAGAAAGAAGGAAAAGGAAGAGGACAATGTGTAGCAAACCGGAGATTGCCAAGGTCGCTAAACTCCTCAACGTCATTGAGAGCGTAACTACTAATGGTGATTGCAACCATCCGGACTCTTCGCCTATGCCGGTGACGATTAACGCATACGAAGCTGACGAATAAGGAGAGCTCGTAACGCAAGCGCACCGGCACCAAAGAAATTCAATCCGCAAGGGTTGAGTGTAAGCCAAGAGAAAAAAGGAGAAAACCTATGTTGTACACCAAACCGGAAATCACTGATGTCAGCGCTGTAAACGCAGTTCAGAGCACTACCAAACCAGACTGTACCCACGCGGACACGATTTCCACTCGTCCTGTCTCGCTTACCGCGTACGAAGCTGACGAGTAGGTCCACCCCGGGGGGCGCCTTTGTAGCCAGGCCGCCCCTTGGCAAGATTTCAGGTTCAGGGCGGCGCCACACATCGCAGGTATCCAATTCAAAAGGATTGATTGTAAGTCAAAACAAAAGGAGAAAAAAACATGAAGTACACCAAGCCCGAAGTCGCACGCATCGCTAGCGCTGTCCAGGCCATTGAGAACATAACTGAGAAACCAGATTGCACCCATGTTGACTCGGTACCTAAACCGATCACGCTGAGCGCATACGAAGCTGATGAGTAGCTATACCTAGGCGCCCTGCCCAACAGGGCGCCCTTGCTGCACTGAAGGGCCTCGCCAAAATTAAATCGGGATGTGAAATCAACAGTTTGCACAAAGTCCTCGTGACCTGCTCCCTACTTTCGTTCACGTAAGAATACGACAACTTTCTTGCGTTCCATCTCCGCTTTGAGCCGGGATAGAAGGTAGGCCCACTACGGCTTCGCTTGCCATGCCAACAACTCACGGCAACGAGCCCGCACAAAGCCTCTCGCTTACGCATGGTACGAATTAAAGGGAATGTCAGATCGGGATCAGAGCTACGTTAGGCCCACGTCCGACGGCTTATACACGTTCGAGACCTCCTCAGGCGGAACCCTAAAACGCACGGAGTCACAGATTTCCCAAAAGTATCTAATGTTTGACCTGTACCTTCGCAACAAGGGGTACGTGCGGATGCAGACTTTCAATGGCTCCGGCGGCCAAAGTTTCAATCTGCCATGAAGGAATCACCTACGGTTTCAAAACCTGTTTCCCCTTGCATATATCGAAAAGCAAAGCATTTCGATTTTTCTCATTCCGGGCGAAGGAACGTCTCCCTTGCCTGGCCCCCCAGCGACCCATCCGGACAAGGCTTTATAATCCGATATCGGCGGAACATCCTCTTATGTATTGCGTTTACTGCAACGAAGATCACGACCCCGCTGAGAAATTCAGCGACGAGCACATCATTCCCGAAGCCCTCGGAGGAACGAAGGCCTTTGCGATCAGGGTGTGTGAAAAAATTAACAATACCGTCGGCAATGAAATCGATAAGCCATTCATAGCCATGTTCCCGGTAAATGCTGACAGATTCTTCCGAAACCTCGCTTCTCATCGCGGCACGCCGACTCTAGACCTCAGCGGCACCACGGTCATCGATGGCAAGGAGCGGCAGATTCAGAGCACCGTGAAAGATGGCAAAAAGGTGCTGAGGCTGACGGATACGGTTATCGAAGTGTCGAAGGAAGCGGGTGGCGAGTTAATAACGGTTTCCGCAGATCCTCAGCTGGCCAGGCAAATATTGCTGGGCAAGCTTGAGGCGGTGACAAACAAGGCAAGACGATGAGTCATCGTGAGGGAACTCCCGTGACGCCTGAATCCATCGATCGTTTGATAGCCGAACAATCTGTGTCAGTCCCACAGCCCAGCGTACTCATCAAACTTGAGCTGAGGGGGACCGACGCTGTTCGTTTCTTCTGCAAAGTGGCTCTCGCTACCGGGTTTTACATTGCTGGCGAACCGTTCGGGCGCTCAGCTGTTGCCGACAAGCTTCGAACAACGATGCAGTCGGAGAATATTCAAGACCTGCCGATGCCCGGCGCATTCTGGCCGTTTTCCGAGAACGCCGAGGCATTCACGTTTTTCTCCATTCGAGATACACACGTGCTCGCTGTTCTACCCGATGAACCGTGCGTCCTGGCTATTTCGCTGTTCGGCGGAACTTATGGGGCCTTGGTGCCTCTCCATGCAAGTGGAACCTTCGAATGGCCTCTAACGAGAGAGGGCCGCGTTTTCCAGATTTCCTTGAAAGACAAGCGGTTTAAGCTGTGGTCTTACGGGGATTATTTGTTAGCCCGACCGTGGCTACCTCCATCCACACCTCAATAGTCCTCGTACCCATACCTTTCATTTGCGGTTTTCCTCTCCTGGGTTGGGAGAAACTCACACTCTAGATGGTCCAGCTTTCGGGGGCTGGGTCAGTTGGGCACACTGTCAGCACACTGCATCCTCCGATTCACCCAAGATGCCTATGGTTGCTTCCTTCCGTTGTTGGACGCGACCGTCAACTTGCTAAGAAAGCTGCTTAGGAAATGCACGACCGGGAAAGGAAATGGTGAATATTCATGCCCTACAGCAATCCAGCAGATAAGCAGCGATGGGAACGCGAACATCGCGAACAAGGAAATGCACGGCGGAAAAGACCTGTGGCTGCACAGATGGGGACTCTTGTTCCGATAGCAGCGCACGACCCAATATTTCAGATAGGCGCGGCTTCTGCCTCAACTACGGCACTAGAGGTGAGCTAGGTTGGGCTACGTTGTGGGACTGTTTATCGTTTTCTTCGTCGGGATTGGTCTGGTAATGTACTTTGGCCGCGCAGACAAAACTGCGACCATGACCCCCGACCCGAAGAACTCAAAAGCGGTCCCGAAGGTAAAAGGAATTGGCGTGAGCAAAACCTGAGCGGACCATTCCCCAAGAAACCTGAGATGCAGCTAAGAGGCAAGGGTCGGTGAATGTTGGGCCGCTTTCAACGCAAGACTCCAACTCTTTCCGGACAACTTCGATACATTTGGATGGGAAATGCTAGTGCTGTCCAGATCTGAGACATGGGTACTTTGCGGGCAGTTTTGCACTGACAAAAAGTGCAGACGAGTTTGTAACGGTCGGAGCACTCTCGTTCGCGGGCTTCCCAGACCTTCCGCGACCCGAAATGTGGCAACGTAAAACCTTCAGCGTCTCCGGAGCATTGGTCGAAAGGCTTTGCGGAACACCTACGAACTGTTCATTTTTCACTGATAAGCAGATACTCAATTACCTCAGTCACGTACTTCTCGAAGTCAGCGTAGTCCGTCACGTCGAAATATCCATAACCGAAACCCTCGGCATCAATTTTTAGCTGAGCGCTCTCGGCGATTCCGGGTTTCATCCAACTCCAAACGTCATTTTTATAAGAAGGGTTCTTCTGAAGTTGTCGATACACCCAATCGCTCTCACCTGTTTGTCGAGCATGATTCAATATCGAATGTGCGTGACTCTCACGACTGTACCCTAAGAATACCGCCTTCTGTAGAGTAAGAGCGGGGATATCAAGACCATGAATTCTCTGAGGGGTAATCGCTACCCCCTCAATCAGCACATCAGAGGAGAAAATGGTTCTTGTCAGGTGATTCGTCAACCGAACCCAGGCTTGATCATCATTTCCATCCAGTCGAAAAGAATCCGTGTTCAGTACTTCGAGTGGCCCGTGGGAAATTCTTACCTTTCGGGAGATTTTGCTTTTCCCGGTGCGCGACTTGCCGCCAATCACGTATAGCCGCGTCATGGTTGTGAACATGGTGTGAGCCTCAGGTGAAGGAGAAGTATCAGCCCTTTGTCGCGGAAGTGTACACGATTCTACAAAGTGACCGTAGTGAAGCGAAAACGTGATCGCGGATCTCAGATGGGAGAGAGTCATCAACTTTTAGCAGGAAACCATCGTCGCTGAACTTCATATACAGAGCACGATCTAGGGCCGGCGTCCTTGCTCGTGTCCGCTCTGTCACGATTGGGAGCTCGACTTCCAACTTCCGCATTCTGTTGGACTCTGCAACCTGCTTATGGAGCTCTCGCAATTGCAAAATCAACAGCACCCAAATTCCGACGCTGAGGCACCCCCAAAGGCTGACATACTGGCCGGTTGTTAGTCCTCGTTGAAAAAAGAAGGCCCCTATAAGGCCTTCAACATAGTACTTGAGCATAGCGACTATTGATGCAAACAGTTCCAGATCTCTCTGCAAATCGGTAAAACTCCAAATGCTATCACTCCGCCCACGATGGTAGCTGCCTCTTGTTCTCCTGAGTTGTACAGGTTGCAAGTCAGCCATATACCGCAAACAGCAATTAGCCCCACTCCTGCAAGTGTCAAGAGTTTATCAAAAGCGTTTCGCATAGGCTCCTTCAAAGGAAAACGACCAAAATGGCCTCGAGGTTACAAATTGTAAGTTTTGCTGAATCTTGAAGAAAACCGAACGGCAATCGAGACGGCGGGCGAGGTGTTTAGCGAAATTCGAAGCCGAGGATGACTAGTGAAACAACACGGTGGATCGATTCAAGGTCAACTCCCTGTCGTCGCCGACAGGCTTTGAAAGGAGTAATCAGGATGCTTAGGCATAACGGGGTCAGTCATTTGCAGATGCTCGTAATAATGGAGGGTCTATGGCAGAATCCAATCCAGCCAAACAAGCAGCCGAGAAGAAAAGTTGCTTCTTCCAATGTCAGACTTGCGGTTTACTCTGGTTTGGACGCTACAACTCCGAACAATGTCCCGAAGGGAAATATGGTAAGCCGGTGCAGGTCGCTATGCTGTGCCGAGAATGCGACGGTTTTGTTTCGATTGAAAATCTCGCGGAACATCTCGCCACCTTCCAACATGAACGGCTGTAGCGGAGTCGTGCTATTCTGACGTTTGGTCGGGGCAGGAGAAGAAATGTCATATTCAAGCGGTGAGACTCCAGCAAAGGGAGACAAAGTACAACGTATCGCTGACCGCAGGACTGGCATAGTCGCAGACGTACAGCTTCGTGCTGGCAACATGCAGGGGCATGACGTTGTAAACATAGGAAAGTTTGATGACGGTAGCGTAGGCGTAAGCATGTCCCTCGCAGACGAATACAGACTCGTGTCGCGCTCCGAACACGTCGCACACGCTCTAAAGCAAATGCAGAAGCAAGCCAGCGAGAGCGGACAACCGATACCGGAAAGTGGTGCGATTGAGGCGCTGAATAGAAAGACCGTGGAACACGAACTCACAAAAGAAGAGATTGACGAACTCGTAGAGGCTTGGCTCGGACATAATTAGTCCATAAGAGTCAGTGGGGATGGCACGATGACGAACCAAGAGAGTCAACATTCTGGCTGCCCTGCACGGTTCATTAAATCAGCCACTGAGAGCACTCCTGGGTTTGGTACCAAACCGCGAGGCGCGTGCCAGCACCGAACTGGTGCTTTTGGAAACGCGGCACTGAAACGTCTCCTGAGTTTGTTAACAAACATCCTCCAGCCGTACACGGCTAGGGGTCAGCCGGTAGCGGCTGCAGCTATCGCTTGACAAACTTTTGAGTCGTGGTAGCGTTTTTGAATCGGGAGTTAGTTTGAAAGGCAAACTATGCTCCCAGACGCCGCTCACTTAGACCACTACTTTGACCTAGCTGAACACCTCGCCCTACGGACTTCCCTCTTGATTTTCCTTGTGTTGGCTCTTTGTCGAGTCGTTGAGCGGGAGTGGAGGAAACGCTGATGGCATTTTCCGACACCCTTGACTTTGCACCATTTTGACGGCCTCCTTCGTGGAAGGAGTTCGGCCATATACTTGGACGAGTATCAAAGACCTCTACCAGCGGGTGCAGCTCTCGGTTTCGGCCCAATCTATCAAGGGATTCTTGCCTACCTCAATGGGCAACCAGTATCCTGAACACCTCGCTCAAGCATGGGCGTCAGGCTGTCCGGACCCGAAAAGATGATTGAGCAGGCGAAGGCCAATAGCTTGATAGTCCCGCTGGCCGGTTACAAGGTATATGCGCTTGGTGCATCACCAGCGGGACTTACCCCACAGGCATGGAACGCACTCAGGAGATTTTGGACGCTATATTTCCGAGAAGCGGGGGCAAAACTGATTTATTCGGCAGAATGCAGCATTGAAAGAGAATAAGCCTCGGCCAAATACGCGAAGGTTTCAAAAAGCGGAAGATCCACGGCCCGGTGGAAGAAGACAAAGCGCTCGCCGCGTACAAATGTTGTCATAGAGGGATTCGTCACCGGGAGTCAATCCGCGGCGAGGTCGTCCTGCTAGCTACCGAGAATGGCGTTTTTGTCTAGATTTTGGACACGCCCCCAAGAAGCTGGTGGGTCAAGCATAACCCTTTTCAGGGCACGTATCTCGTTGTCGGAAAATGACCTAAGATTTTTCTGCTGTAGTAACTAACTGTCCTTCCACAGAATTTTATACAAATGTATTGACACTGGCACATAGAAGAGTATCTTCCCACTCACGTTAGCTTGTTCTCATCTTCTTTTCCTAAGTTGTGACCGAGCCCAGAGAGGCAGGGGCCTTTCATAAAGTTAACTACGATTCTCTGTTTGGTTTTTGTCCGGGGAGATTCTTCGCCATGAAACGTATTGTAGTTGGGCTCTTGCTGGTATGGCTAGTTCAGTCTTTAGCGAGTTTGATTCCGGAACGGGCGCAACCGAAAGATCGTGAGTGGATTTTAAAGAATCGGAACCGCTTTCATTCCGGGCTTCTGGCACACTCGGTTATGTGAGGAGGGAATTTATGAAGATGCTGGGTACACGTTGGGGAAACTGCCTGGTATTAGTGATTTTGGCGTTGATGCCCTGTGCGGTCCGGGCGCAGCAAGGAGACAATGCGGTCTGGGCATCCGGGACTTCGATCCAAGGGTCCGGCGCATTTGTCGATGCGGCAGCATTTTGTGGTAGCAGCGGCAGCAGCAATTGTGGCGGATCAACGGACTTTTGCACGGTGCTCAGCAGCGCACTGGCAAGTTTGATGTCGCTGTCGCCCCCGGGCGGAGTTGTCGATGCTCGCGGAGTAGTCCCAGCCCCCAGTGGTAGCGGGGGTGGTGGGTCGCAGAACTGTGGCAGTGACCCATTTTCTGGAATTAGCGCCCCCAATTCCGTGCCGATAATGGTATTGCTTCCCGCCTCCACCATCAACATGGCCAAAACGTGGATATTACCTAATAACGTTAGATTGGTTGGGGAGGGCGCGTTCACGGAGCTAACGGATCAATCGCCATTCACAGGCTCAAATTTCATCACCATGGGATCATCATCAATATGCCCTGGTTCTACCCCGGCTTGCTCAGGCATTTCCGTGGAGCACTTGAAGCTGGAGCAGCCCCTTAATGAAACCGTTGTTCTGGGCGGCATTGTCAATCAGTATGCAGTTCAGTCGAGCTACGTAAATGACATTACCTTCCAATATCTGAACGGAATCGGAATGTTGGTGGAGGCAGGCGCGGCCCACTCCGGGCCGTACACAGACTTCAATTTCACCGCTGGCTCCCAGGACTCTGGTGTGTGTCTCGACATTGAGGCGCAGACCCAAGGGTTGCATGGGATAACCTGTCACGGTAACTCATTGACGCTAGTGACTGACACGTATGCTGGAATCATAGTCAACTCAGGCAACAATTCCCTCGAAGACGTCCACATCGAGGATTATTGGGATCCCCTCGGATTTCGGGCGTTTCGCTGATTTAACGAAAATTCTTTACGACACTATTTACGACAGCACTACGCGGGATTTGATGGAAATGGTGGAAGGCGAGAGACCCCGATTACCGTCGACAAATGCTCCAGATGGAAACAGTGGAAAATGTTCGGAATGGCTTAAAAGGCGAATGCTCTACCCCTGAGCTACGGACCCACTCGGAAACCTAATGATTCTAAAAATATACTTGTTTTGATTTGCGAACCGATTGAAAATCGATTGGCTTTACGACACTGTTTACGACACTACGAAACGTGTTTTGCAAAATTTTTGCCGCCTCGCGGGTATGGCCGTCCACAATGCCCAAGTACGTTTCGGTCATCTGTGTGCTGGCATGCCCCAGCAGTAAAGAGATTGTCTTGATGTCCATTCCTTTCTTGTACAGCCAGGTGGCTCCTGTACGGCGCAAATCTTTAAAGACGAAGTCTTTCACGTTTGCGGCTTTGACTGCCGCTTCAAGCTTCCGGCGGAAATTCGTAAAGTCTAGCACGCGTCCTTCTGTCGTCATGATCTGCTTTTCAAGGTCCGAGCTTTCAATCGGAATGCAGTAAGAGCGCCCTTTAGACCTGCCAGGAACTATAGTCTTGGTCTGGATGCCAGACAACGTGCGAGTAACAGAATGATAGTTATCCCGCGAGAGGAGTTCCAGATCTCTTTTGCGCAACAGCGTTGTCACTGCCATTTCGCAGATTAGGCGCAAAGATTTGCCGGCATGCGCTTGCAGTCGCTCGTACTCTTCCATCGACAAAACGCGAGTGCGCCTGTTTTCTGTTTCCGGCGCTTTTGAGACTAGGGAACCGGGATTATCCGGCAGCTTGACCAGGCAAGTTTGTTTGGTTGCAATCCATCGCCGAAAGATGCGTGGCAAATGCGTAATGATCGTATGCTCTCGGTTCACCGTGCTCGGCGACCTTACTCGCTCAGCCTCGTGCCTGTACTTCTCTACGTCTTCGTAGGTCACTTCGTCGAAGTAACGCTCACCCCAAGCGTCACGAATATGATTTAGTGATGTGCGATATGCGGCTCGCGAACGCCTGCTTTGGGCATGTAATCGCCAGTAAATATCGCACGCTTGGTTGACTGTAATGCGCATCTGTTCGTCGGGGACGTTGAACTTCCCGTTAGCGATCTGGTTGCGGTACTCGCGCAACTTGTATTCCGCCCTCGCCAGATTTTCTTTGTTCGCTGGACCAAAGTGTTGACGGAACATCCGTCCCTTCCGGCCTTGCGGCCAGATGCGGATGTAGATATATCCCCGATCAATCACGATCCCCGGTGAATGCCTCATGTTCGATCCGACATCGTAGCTTTTATGATCGTGGGTTTCCAAGGTTCGATTTTGTTGCGAAACAGAAAGCCCTCGAACGAATTGACGTCAATCAGCACAAGCTTGGCGGGCTTGTACCATATGAATTTCCGCTGCGTCATCCATTCCCGGATCGTGCGTGGTTTGATGTCATATTTTTGACTGACTGTTTTGACCGATGCGGTCGGTCCCAGTTTCTTGGTGTCGCTGTCTGCTGATTCATCCACCGGGTCTGCCTCCTTAGCTTGCGCCTACAATTCGTCCGTTTTCCCCGCATCTGTCTTGCTTGATGTAGGCTATTGTTCTCCCCAAAGTGCACCATGCGGTTTGACCGAAACGAAAGAATGAAGGTACAGTCTGTCTGTTCGATTCGAACAACCAATGTACAGTCTTACTGAACTACCAGTGACCTCGCAGTAGCAATGTCGGCGACGCTTTACCAGCCCCATCCGTGCTCTGGCCGTTTTTAGTGAGCAGGACGAGGTGCGGCAGTGGGGGCGGATCGCGAGGCATTTTCCTCGGAAATCTGGGATTGGGTTGTATCAAGAATTCCCAGAATTGCTTCCCAATATCCCGACCTCGACCCGGATGACTTGGCGGCTGAACTCCAACTTTATTTGCTCAGCCTTCGGCGCGATCTTTCTCATCGAGAACGGAACTGGAAACCCTATCTCATCCAATGTCTCAAGAACCGGGCTTTGCGGCTGGTTAAGGCTTGGCGTAAACACGGTGGACGGGAGTCGAGTTTCGATAACTGGCCGGTTGAACCGGCAGAATCTGACCCGCCTTCTTCCAACGTCCATTCACAGGCTCTCTATCGTCAACTAGGCAACGCCGACCGTAGGCTGCTGACACTTCTGCGATCTTTTGATGGCTACGTTTCCCGATTGGCAAGACATCTTGGCTTGCACCGCAATACCATTCACCGCCGCCTGCGCCAAATTCGGCGCACCAGAGGTCTTTTTGAAATCGAAAGTGCGCCCCCAAAAACGACCGCTCCCCAAGCCACGCAACGCCCCCAACTGGAAATCCTCACCACTAAACTAGGCGGGTCCACTCGTGAGATTCAGCGCGCAAGTGTGATTTTGGACCTTATGAATGGATTGACCTACAAAGAGATTGTCCGTCGACGGCGTACCTCAATGGCGACCATAGCCCGCTGGCGGGCGCGTTTTGCCAAGCATGGCCTTGCGGGGTTAAGAGCCAGGCATCCCGGCAGAAAACCTAGCCGCGCTGCAAAAGAGCGCAAGAACTCACAGTCCGAATAGCCGTCGTCGGAGATGGTGCACTTCGGCTAGAAACCACCCCATATGGACAAGAGCCATGAACACCAACAAGTCCTTCATGCCGGTTCCCAACCCACTCATCGAGGCACTCTTCTGCTTGCCTCTAACCGGCAGCCAGTGGCGAGTCTTGTTGTGGGCTTTGCGTCACACACTCGGATGGAATCGTGATTCCACGCCCTTCACGTGGTATCGGGTTGCCAAGGAGACTGGTATGAACCGCAGCACTGCGCTCCGAGCAGCACGCCCCCTTTTCGAGACCGGCTTGTTATCGTCAAACCACGCCCGCCTGAGCATTCAAACCGACCCTACGCAGTGGCGGAAGGCGTTGCACCGGAGCACCCGCGTCTACGCGCAACGGAAGCGTTGCGCTCACGCAACGCTTTTCCGAGGCGCTATAGACATGGTTAAAGACTCTAAGAAAAAAGAAAGGAGTAAGAAAGAAAAAAGAGTGGGGAGCGGCATCGCTGGAGCTGCACAACCAATCGCGGGGAAATATGCTCACCTCGCCGAAGCCTGAACATTGCCGAATCTGTAAAGCTCCGATATCCCCCGAATGGGTCCTGCCGGTTCATTGCAACGGCAAGCTCTTATCAGGAACTGGAGTGTGGCATTCCCAACTCACGGACGGGCTATGTCCCGCGTGTTGGCAAACAAAACAAACAAAAAACGCAGAACAGACACGACAACTTGCCCTACGAATAAAACTAATGACGCTGGGGGGAGGAGAAAAACCCTACCGTGAGTTCCGGTTCGAATCCTACGAGGTGATTCCCGAAAACGAATTGGCGTTTACCCGGTCACGAGCTTTTAATCCCGACCGCGACAATCTGTACTTGTGGGGACCGTGCGGTGTCGGCAAGACGCATCTCGCCTTCGCCATTGCCCGCCGTTTCTGCGAATTGAATCGTTCTGTTGAGTTCTTACAGGCTCCCCGGCTCATGCGCCGTGTCCGTATGAAGGACCCAGTGGAGGAACAGCAAGCCATTGATCGACTGGTTCGCGCCGACGTTTTCGCTTTGGATCACCTCGGCATTGGCACTGACAGCGCCTACGCACGTCAGATTTTCCAAGAGGTTCTCGATGGCCGTATGTGCGCTTACCGCAACGGCTTAATCGTCACAACGCGTTTTTCTTTGGATGCACTCGCGACAAAGTTGGGAGATGACACGATTTCGTCCCGGCTGGCAGGGTTATGTCGCGTCATCCAAGTCGGCGGTCGTGACCATCGCTTGCCGCCATGATCGGCCAGACCTACTCCGTTTATAATCCGCAAGTCTGAAGGATGCGCCATGACTGCACCGGGCGACATTACACGTCTTCTAGCCGGCTTCGAGCGCGGCGATCGCCAGGCAACAGAGCGACTGGCGAATCTTGTTTATGCTCACTTGCGCCGGCTTGCCGCCGCCAAGCTGCAGAACGAGCGTACAGGCCACAGCTTTCAGCCCACCATGCTCGTGAACGATGCGATTCTCAAGCTGGCGGGCAAACGCTTCTCGATCAAAAACCGGGCACATTTCTTCGCTCTGGCTGCGCGTTGCATGCGACAAATCCTCGTCGACCACGCGCGACAGCGAAACGCGGTCAAGCGAGGCGGCGGCGCTGAGATGATCGTATGGGATGAGAACCTCGAATACTCTGACGAGAAGCCGAATCAACTGTTGTTGCTTGATGGGGCCCTCACCCGTCTTGCGATCTTTGACGAGCAAAAAGCACGCGTCGTGGAAATGAAGTATTTCGGTGGGATGACGAATGAAGAGATCGCAAGAACCCTTGGAGTTGGAATTACGAAAGTCAAAGAGCAGTACAGCTTTGCGATAGCGTGGCTCCGGCGGGAATTTGAATCATGACACCCGAAAACTTTCAAAAGATCGATACAATCTTCAACCGCGCCAAGAAGCTTTCAGTGCGAAAGCGGTCGATCTATCTAAGCCGCGTTTGCCGCGCAGATCTTCGAATTCGCCGCGAAGTTGAAGAGCTTCTGGCTCAACATGACCGATCCACAGCTTTTCTCGGCATTTTCACCTCAGGCGCCAGCCAGAAGGTTTCTCACTACGCCATTCGGGAGCATCTCGGCGGAGGTGGCATGGGGTTTGTATTCAAGGCTGAGGATACCCGGCTTGACCGATTCGTGGCTATTAAGGCGCTGCCACCTTGGAGAGCACAGCTGCAGGAGGCCCGTGACCGGCTGCTACAGGAAGCTAAGCTCGCGGCAGCTCTCAACCACCCCAGTATCGTAACTGTTTACGAAGTCCTCCAAGAGGAGATGGGTGTTTTCATTGTGATGGAGTACTTGGCGGGGCAGACCCTGAGAGATCTGATCCCACCGAGAGGCCTCCAGGCGCAACAGGCCTTAGGCTACGGCCTTCATATCGCCGATGCCCTAGACTGCGCTCACGCGGACGGCATCCTCCACGGAGACCTAAAGCCATCGAATATTTTCGTAACCGAGGATAGGAGGGTCAAACTGCTCGACTTTGGTCTTGCCGTCCCGCTTTATAGCGACAGAGCTTCACACGACGCCGCAGGCGGACTCTGGGGAACGCGGGCGTACATGGCGCCGGAACAGCTTGGCGGTACAAGCAACGATCCACGTTCGGAAGTCTTCAGTTTCGGGCTTGTCCTCTGGGAGATGTTTACGGGCAAACATCCTTTCGCGGCGCGGATACGGAATGTCTCAGAGAGTAGCTGGTCCCTTCCCAAACGGCGACTGGCAAGAATTCCACTAGCGGTTGAATCGATCCTAAGGCGATGCCTTGAACGAGAACCACAAAGACGCTTTCCATCAATGCGAGAACTGAACGCAGCCCTGAAGGATATTTGTGGAAGCACACCGATTTCGGAGGGCACGATATCCACCGAATCAGCCCGACATCGCTCGTCTGAACTTCAAAAAGCCAAAGCTGCCATTGGACGGATGAACTATGAGAGCTTTGCGCAGAGTCGCCGTGCTTTCGAGGAGCTCGGGCAACTTCTGAAGACAAGTGGCTCAGAGACGGTGCGCGCCGCGATTGGCAATTCCATGCGAGACTTAATTCTGTACGTTCCCGAGCCTAAGTCTGGCATCGTATCTCCCGCTGTCCGGGAAACACGCAGGCTGGCACTCGAATTGTTGCGGCTGGCATCTCGTGACAATCTGCTAGTCTATTTGCAGCCAGATGATTTGAAGTACCTCGATCTTTGGAACATGGATTTTAGCCGGTTGAAATTAACCGGTTTCCGTTTCGACCGCTCTTTCCTGATCGAAACGAGTTTTGAAGGAAGTGATCTTACGCACGACGCGTTCACTGGTGCGTGGATTCGAAACGTTAACTTCACGAACGCTGACCTGGCAGAAGTCGACTTTACGGACGCTGACTGGTTTAACGCCTTGGGATTGACCAAAAAGCAACTCCGGTCAGTCCGCCTAGAAACGCTGATGCCGTGTCCAGCCACCGAAGTCCGGCTGCGAGAGTACCTCGATAATGCCTACGATGTTTCGATTGGTGCATGGTCGGACCGAGTTCGCGAGCAGATTATCGCCGCCTGGACGGAATACCTCCAACCTCATGGGTTAAGGGATTTCGTCAACCTGCTACATGGTCACCCGGAGAACCCGGTTTGACGATTGGATGCGCGTTCTTCGTCAGTTCGGTAGGCTTACTCCGTATTTGAGACAAAACCACACGAGACATTGTTGGGCTGATATGGAGAAAAACTAGGAATTCAACTGACCCGTGAACGGTTGCGTTGCGACTTCATCCCAATCTCTGCAGTCAATGCCTGACACGCCATCCAGTCTCGAATCGTTGAACAAAGCGATCAGCGATTTTCTTGAAAGTCTCCAGCCGTTGCTTCGCATTGTAGCGTTCGCAAGCGTCCGCACCTCGGCTGAGGCATTCCGGCAGGCCTTTGAAGACTGGAAGCTTTATTTTCAGGAGCAGGACAAGGCTCTCTTGGCATTCATTATCAAGCACGGTCTGATTGGAGTGGAACGTCACTTCACTGACGAGCAGCTGTGGCTGCTAGTGCTGTGGACGTGGAGCACGGGAACGATGTAGTAAATCGTCGTCTGCCCGAGTTTGTTGCGGTGAAGCAAATTCAGAATATCGCCGGTGGTTGGGGCACCATTCCCTATCTCACCTGTCGTAAGAAGATTTGTGCAGATGCCGTCGAGGCATATCGAATGGGCATGCATACCCTCGTAATCCCGGCACTTTTGCCGCTCGCCGAAGGACTGGCCTCGGAGATTGTTACCAAGCCTCGCCGGAACGACACGGTGGAGTTGGCATCCGCGGCTCAAATGACCCATCCGGCGACCGACGCGGATTTCGGGGCAGCAACGATGGAAATCTTGGAACGCTCCTATTACAGATGGGAGGATTTCTCGCAGCCCGCAACACCGGAGCAATTCAACCGGCACCGCATTCTTCACGGGCGCATTTCTGATTACGGAACAGCTGCAAATTCGATAAGAGCTTTCGGTAGTGATGCATTTTGAATTTTAGGGTACTCGCGCTGCCCCCCGATCCGTGGCATGATAGTAGTATGCCAAAGCGGAATAGCAAACTCGATGACGCCCAGAACGCCCTCAGGGTAGTTGAAGAAGCAATCGGCGGCAAGCTAGTTCAAAAGCCCAGCAAATCACTGATTTCACAAGTTATGTCGAAAATGGGAGAAAAAGGTGGAAAAATCGGCGGTAAACGCCGTTTGGAAACCATGACGCCTGAGGAACGCAGCCAGGCGGCACTCAAAGCCGCGCGCGCACGATGGAGCAAGAAACGCTAAGCGGCAGGCCAATATCTAGCGTCGCGTTTGTCCGCCTTCCTGCTCCGCACTACATTGATCATCACGCGATTCGCCAATTGCACATCCATTGCGGCCTCTTTGGCGATTTCGTGCAAGGTAAGGCCCGGTTTGGACTGAATTATATTCGTGAGCCGTTGCGTGTTTGGACTAACCGGCTTGCCGTTGGCGCGTTGTTCTGCAGCGCTCACAACGGCAGGGGCAGCCTTTCCGTTGGGCTTAGCTACTCTTGCGGTTTCTGGTGCCTTCGGTTTGCGTGCGTTCTTCTTTACCTTCTTTTTCGGAGCGCTACCATTGGAAATTCCTTTAGGGAACCAACTGGTTAGACCCCATTGCATGCCAACCTTTACGAATGGTGGATTCGGAGCTTGGCGCGCACGCGTGAGTGCCGAGTGAACCGTTTTCAGGAAACTCTTAGGACGCGAACTTTCCATGCCTCCCCTCAGGAGGCCGTCCATGATTTCCTTGGCGGTCTGTTTTTTCTTGACGATCTCCAGGTACAGCTTTGTTGCTTCAATGATGCTTTTACCAAGGAAGGCTCCGGTCGGAACTTCCCCACCCATGAACGAAGAAACCGTCGATGGAACAGCTCCCCCCTCACCGGATTGAGTCAGCCCCCCCATCGCCATCAGTTGGCGAAGGTGGGCTATCGTTCGCTCAATCTCCGCCTTCTTGCGTTCGAGGTCCGCAATGGTTGGTGTGTAATCAATTGATTCCGCTCCCATAAAAAGCCTCCATTTTCAGCAATGCTTCTGTTACACTCAGACACGAATAGCAGCAGAGGCGAGAGCGGCCTCAGGCCGCCCTCGCTATCTGTTGGCCTCTGTAGGTCGCACGCGACCCTCATGAGGCACCTCGATTCTGGCAGTGGCTTTGGCGTTTGGTTTTTCCGCCCTTCACCAAAGTTACTGCCGGGTCATCTACTTTCTCTATACTCCATCACAATTTTAAACGCAAGCTCTAATTTCAGGGCGGACTCCGTACTGTCACCGCGCCGACGACGCGCCAGTGTATCCACGGCCCACGCTTCTACAGGTGTTCGCCGCTAATGCTGACTCTTCAACTTTCCTTGACTCTGCTAAAGCGGTTTAGTATAGTATCGGTTATGAACAAGCTGAATACACAACGTCGCGCACAGATTCCGGCAGCTCTCGTAGAGGGGAATTCACTTCGCTCCACGTGCTGCAATGACCGGAGCTGTGCTGCACACCGTCCTGCGGCTGTTGAATGATTTTGGCTGCGCATGTGCGAAATACCATGATGAACACGTGCGAAACGTGCGCGTGCGCCATTTGCAGTGCGATGAGATTTGGAGCTTCGTTGGAGCAAAGGCAAAGAATACCAGTCTCGAAAAGAAGGCCGAGGGATGGGGTGACACGTGGACGTAGACGGCGATTGATGCCGATACGAAGCTCTGCGTCAGTTACCTAGTGGGCGGACGAGACGCTCTGAGCGGGGATGAGTTCATGCAGGACTGCGCTGCCCGCATTCGCGGGCGAGCGCAGATCACGACTGACGGTCACCGGGTGTACCTTGATGCGGCGGAAGATGCCTTCGGAGCGGAGGTCGATTACGCCCAGCTTCAGAAGATTTTCGGTGCTCCGAGCGAAGAGGACCAGCGGCGCTATTCCCCGGCCCGCTGTATTGGCTGCGACATGAAGGTTGTCAGCGGGAATCCCGATCCGAAACACGTGAGCACGTCTTTTGTGGAGCGGCAGAACCTCACCATGCGTATGTCCACGCGCCGTTTCACCCGGCTCACGAATGCCTTCTCAAAAAAGTTTGAGAATCACTGCCACTCGGTCGCACTCTATTTCATGTACTACAATTTTTGTCGCGTCCACCAAACGTTGCGCGTCACACCAGCAATGGAGGCAGGTCTTGCGAATCAACGTTTGGAGTCTGGAAGAATTGGTGGTCCTGTTGGACAGGACAGAGGCCTTGACGGCATGAAAATTCAAAATGCATCACTACCGAGCTTTCCTCCTTGTGGACACGGTTGCGGATATGTGGTGTCGCTTAACGCCGAAAGTTGCTGCCAACCCCTCGTCTCAATCACTTCGGTAACCCGTTCGCTGGCTCCGCCATCAGCCACAAGATGGCTACAACCTTAGTACCATCTACTAGTTTTCTGTCTTCCAGCCCCCCAACTGGCCATTTCGACTACGGTTTGCGCACGGTAAGACCTCCCGTCTAAGGCTCAAGCAGGAGGCAAGTGCGTAGTCGTAATCGACACAGGCTGGCGTTCCCGGTGATCACCGAGTTGCTGAATATGTGGAAGAGAGCTATTGGGGCTCCTTCCCGACATCTTTGGGTTGGACGTGGATTTCGCGCAGCTTGTGAAACTGTTTGGGGACTATGGGCAACACGACGAAGGAAGTATTCCCACCACGAATCACGGAGACTATATCCAAGGTGCGAATCGGCAACCCGAGCGTGAGTGATATTTCGACTAGCTACGTGGAGCGGCAGAACCTCACTATGCGGATGCATCTTCGCAGACTGACGCGACTCACGAATGCTTTCAGTAAAAAGCTGGCAAACCTTAAAGCCGCCGTCGCTCTGCATTTCGCGTATTACAAAGGCGGAATAGGATTCGCTGCGCATGAACACTGATTTTTGGGTGCGCTTTTGGTACTGTCGTCACTGCAACAAGGAGCATCGAGCGCCGCTCTCCACGTTTCAACGATTAAGTAAAGTTCTGCCCAGCCAATCCAACCCAGTTCATTCTGTGGTTTTACTATGTGCTGCGTGCAATCGCCTGCAGCGCTTTCTCAAGGCATGGAACTCTTTTGTGACATCATTCGACGCCCCAATTGTCGGGCTACGGAATGCATCACATAGCATCGAGGGACGCCTCCTGTAAACTACCTTGAAGAAACTCATCAGCGTTGAGGCGCACGCCCCTAAGCGCCGCTCGCAACAGCCGCAATATTCGGAGAACTCGCAGCACGACGGAGTTCTAATCTTTCCGTCACATTCGCTTGCTACGCTGCGTTTCCGAGTTTCTGCTGTTGAATCTGGGAAGGTCAGCCGCCTCGGGAGTGCCAAGCTCACTCGATCGAGCAAGACTTCAATGCGGCCCCGTGGTATCATTCGTGGCCATTTAGCTGGGGTTCTCATGCGCTCACTTCGATTCCTTGCGGTTCTCTGGTTGCTGTTGTGTGTCCTCCTAACTAACGCCGTCGCGCAGCAAACTGATTCCGCCGCGGACATAGGCCTTGGCAACGGAGGAAAGAGTTGTCGCCACGATTCTGGCTTCCTCAGTGGCCCCACCCATGCGACCTGCAGCTCCAGTTATTCGACGGAATATTTTTGGGAATCAGGTGTCTCTGGCGCATCTGCGAACTATTCCGGTTTGGCTATTGCTGGCAATTCGACTGCAGAAGTGTTTGACCCCGGTTTCGACGCTTCCGCCACTGCTGCGGCAAACGCTGAGTTAATCGACTGGCTGTTCCCAACAGATTTTCCTAGCGGTTCGTTTCTGTTTGTCGCGTACGGCCTAGTTGCTTCCCCCACTGGCAGTTCGAGGGGTCAGGTAACTGCCGGAGCGAGCTTGCAGCCAAAAGGTGGCAAGACCGTCGACTGTACCATCGACCAGTTTGGTAGGAACAGTTGTGCGGCTCAGGTCGGTATTAACACTGGAGATAGCGTCCAGCTCACTGCGTACCTTTCCGGAGTCTCTCAAGTCAGTTGCGATTTTCCATGCGACGGAGCGTCAGGTTTTGAGGCTGGCTACAAAGCACCCGGCGGAGCAAGTGTGCTGCTGGCCGCCATAGTAGATGGCAAGGGCAATCGCGTAAAGAATGCAAAGATTACTTCGGCATCAGGACATAGGTACCCCAGCAAGTTTGCAAGCACCACAAAGCTCAAATCCCATCCCAATCCATCAACCCAAGGACAGCCAGTGAAGTTCACCGCAACAGTTTCGTCGTTTGGTCGCTCCGGCGCACCTACGGGCAAAGTAACGTTCACAGACAGAACTACTGGAACTACTTTGGGTCACGCGACGTTGAAAGCAGGAGTCGCTACCCTTAGGACTTCGGCGCTTCCTTCGGGGAGCCATGCGATTGTCGCAGCTTATGGCGGAGATATCTGGTCAGCCTGGAGTCAGTCCGCAGCACTGAACCAAGTGGTGAACTAGAACTATTACTCCATTCCCAGTCCCGCATATCGGTACGTGGTGACAACTGCCCAGCAGGTGTGACCTCCCCCAGTCTTTAGTCCAGGATAATGAGACTTTCTCCGGTTTGGAGTTCTCCAACAGTACACCTGCAATCACACTCTCACTACCGGAAGAAGCGGCCGTCCGGCGGAGCCATGCGAGCGCAGCCGGTGGCTGTGTGCAACCAACCTCGGCTACGGCTCAATGAACGCAACGCATCCCGCAGGAAACATCATCGGTTTCCGTTTCGACGACTTGGTGGACACGAATTGGCAGGCATATGTCTCATCCGACGCATTCACATATACCGTCGTGGATACGGGAGTCGCTCCCAACCCAGTGCTGACGAGCCCAGGTGCAGTCACAGACCAGTTCAGGTTTGCGGCTGATGGCTCCGGCGGCTGGAACTTTCATATCAACGGCAGTCTGGTTGCGAACACCACATCCGGCTCCACTGGGATGCCGTCTGGCGATACGGCCATGACCTGCATGATGGAGACTGATGCCCAGATGGGCGACGAGTCGCAGCTCTACGTCCACTCGATGAAATGGTGGAGCAAATATCAAGGAGTTTCTTCATAGCAGGACCAGCAACCAGAAACGTAGCTGAGGCTCAGGTGACCAAGGCGTACGAAGCGCTTGCCTAGCCGTGCGAACCACTTTGTAATGGGCTTCCGCCATCTCACATTGCGGACTGCGATCCGCCTGGTCCAAGCAAAACGCATATCCAACTTGGCATGAAACGCCCCCTCCAGAAAATCTGGGGAGTCGGGGTTAAGCGATGAGTATGTATGGCAATGCTCCACCCGAGACGTGCGGAGGCGCGAGGCAGCATGAAAAAGCCTTAGAATGTCAGCCCATGACATCCGAACTCACCAAAGAGATCATTGTCGGTTGCCTCGCCGTGTTGTTCACTGCCTTTTTCGCTGGCATTCCAGGCGTGGCTTTGTTTTGGTGGACGTACCAGCGGGATCAAGAGCGACTCATCGTGGAAAATGCGCGGCCACACGGACTAGCGTTTAAAAAGAAGGGTTTGGATCAAGAGAACGTTGGCCCGGTGTACGGGATCGTAATTAGGAACCGCTCCCTGTTCTCAGTTCACGTGAGTAACGTGGGCTTCGAGATCGATGGTGAAGTCATCGCGGCAGAGCACCCCAACTTTGTGCTGAAGCTGAAGAAAAACCCTGATCCAAAGTCGAACCGCCCCAACATCCCGGATGAGAACGCTGATCCACGCGAGATTCCTAGTCAAGCCTCGGTGCTCGTCTCATTGTTCAATGCTGAGGATCGGAAGAGGTTCACAGTGGCCGTTTGGCGGGCTGCGAAGAAACGGGACATTTCAATCGAGAGCATCCTGTACGGCCCTAAGATGATTGCGATGGTTTCCACAGAGACAGGCAAGCTCTTCACCTCGCTGCCTCCGTGGAAGCGTGCATATCGTTGGTTGGTGCGGATCAAGCGAGAGATGGACGGGCAGCCGGGTTCAGAAGATTCCGAGTGATCTGCGGAAGTTCCGATCCGCGTTCTATACTCTCAACGTGAACGACAGGGACGAAACTCTCAGGAACGCACGGCGGTTTGCTGACACATCTTACTCTGATGCTCTGAACAAGAGTAAAACACATGGAATACCAGCTCGCGGTACAGCGGAATCAGTTTTCAGCCAGAGGGATCTTGCGGTCTGGAAACATGCTGTACGCAACCGCCCAACTATACGGCAAGCACATTGATGACATGACGCTCGCAAAGGTGGATGGTCTCTTGGAGGGCTACGAACTGCACAGGATTCCACTTGATGAGCAACTCGCTGCGAGCACGATTCAGGAAGTAATGAACAACGCAGGTGCCTTGCTCATTGAGGCCGCACAAACCGTGAGCGAGGTTGACCGAGGTGGAATTTTCACGCCGGAGCAAATCGCTGAGCAGGTTAGAATCGCGTCTAAGGTGTCGCGCAATTCGGTCACGGTTCTGGTGGAAAGCAAGCGGCTGAAGCCGAAGGAAGCGATGAATATCTACCAAGTGAGCGGCTACGGGCGCGGAAGAGCTCATAGTTCGAGGTCCCATTGAGGATGCCGGCGCTCGCGCCAAAAGTGGTCTGCGGTGAGATTCTTGGAAATGTGGCCGATAGTGAGAGTCGGGACCATTGACGGGGGGTTGCTTTCGGTGTAGGGCATCCAAACACTTGTGCAAATTGGGGATAGCGTATGTGCAAAATCTTGCATCTAAGGATTGGCTTGAAACCTTGGAGGGGATCACGGTGAGTGCGGTTGTCACCGCACTTTCGAATCTCATCGTTCTCATCAACAACCTTCTGAAAGAATCAACCAAGCACAAGGCAGAACTGTTGGCAATACGAGAATCGGTCCTAAAGGTACAAGCTGCGGTTCTAGATGAGAAGAAAGAGCGAGTTCTCGCAGAATCAGCAATCATCAAATTCGTTCATGATGTCGAGAGAAAACTCCAAAAGATCCTTGATGACCAGCCGGCTCTGCAGGGAACGGTACAGAAATGGATTAACTCGACCGTCAATCCGTTACAATATCTAACCGCGTTTTTGAGTGCGGCGACAATCTATCTGATCTACGAAGTCATTCATTTGAATCACGCACTCACCGTCGCCCATATTTTGCACTGATTATGCCGGCATACCTGGAAACGGCTTAATGCGTCATATGGTCAGCGGCATTGAGAGCACCTAATGGTAGCGAAAAGGCCCGAAGCAAAGATTCGCTTCGGGCCTTGATTGTCCCATTGCTAGTACGTTACTCGTCGTCATCGTCTTCGTGATCGTCAAGTTGTTCACCTTCACGTCCGAGATAATACTCACGGCTGTCTGGGTGGTTGACGAATACGTCGTTTACGGCGCGGTCAAACCAGCCCAGGTGCTCATCAGAGATTCCGTGTTCGTAATCATCTCGTTCCTGCTTTGATACGGACATGGACAACCTCCTCACCGGTATAGACGCCAGGAGGTCGTTTCGAGTTGCGAATTTTGTTCAAAAGGATTCATGCCACCATCCCTGGGAAAGGTTTAACAAGCCCAGTCGCTGGCCTCGGCAATTCAGGATGAAATTTGCGTGTTGTGCTTGCGCTCGTATTCAGTCTGCCGCTCCATGCGCCAGCATTTCATGGTGACGGAAGATGGAGCGCGCGATGTTGCGGGTTGTCCCCATGAAACCCACAACGGACAGCCGGTTCTCACGATCAATGAAGTCCGCGATGAATTCATGGAATTGGGGACCGGTCGACGGTGGTGACGAACTCATGTCGCCAAGCATGATGGCTCCCGTCTCTGTTCGGTCTGCGGCAAGCCCGGCCAGAGCGACCGACATGAAAAACTGGGTCAACATAAAACATCATGATTTCCGGGCGGAACCAGATCGAATTCCACGCCGAGGGTTGGCACTGTTGACAGGACGATTCGACTGGCCACTGGGGCGCGATCTTGTCGCGCAAAAGGATGCAGCCGCTGATAATCGACGGCAAGAAAAGCAAGAAGGATTTGTTAGGGTACATTAAAAAGGCAGGCCTTCATCGTCTTCATCAAGGGGTTTAACCGTTTCAGGGTTCAGCTGATGTTCGATGAACCAAACGACCTCACTCGCCGCACCTATAATTTCCTCCATATTGTTCCTTGTGATCTCATGCCTATCGTCGTCCTTGTTCTTTCCGTTCCGGTGAATAATATCATGCCGCACGCGGATCGCTTCCTTCAGGAAAGCGAGATCTTTTGGAAAAACTACATTGAGCGTGTTCAAGAACATCCCGCTCACTACCGACAGGTGGTGCCACCCAAAGTCAACGAGATACTTCCGTATATCATTCTTGATCGTATCCATCCGTTTGACAATGTCGCGGAGTACGACTCTCTCTTTGCTAAAGGAACGATCCGACTCCACAAACTGTCGCAAGCGAGCTTGATGTTTAAAAACGCTTGAGATAAATTTGTCGGACAAGTACGTTTCAAGAGCGATGATCACACTCGCATAAAGCAAGCGATAGAAGTGTGGTTGCTGACGAGGCGGAATAGCAAGACGTGCGAGAATTCGTGTATCTCTAACGCTGGCACTGAATGCTTCATAGGGTTCCTGATCTGTGATCGCAAGTAGGTAGTCAGCATAGTCATCGACATTTCTCGGAGCCCAATCATCATCTCGAAGTTCGTCGGCGAGCTCCTCGATCACATCGTCGTCGACTTTCCCAGAGAATTCATTCATGAATTCCTCCTGAGCATTAAACGGTCCGCCGTGAATAAATTGATATCCCCCTTCGCTGCTCATATTTACTGCCGTTTTCTCAACGATATTGACGTCTCATGCGTGAAGGCCCACGAACTTTCGACCCAGGGTTTTGGACTTTTGCACTATTTTGATATTCCCGTTGTTTTGCTATGATCTCCACGTCGCGCCAGAGTTTTGCGGAAATTCCTTGCATCGAGATTGGTCGCGGCGAGCCTTGCCGAAAATGAACGAACGACTACACCTATCAAAAAGCAGAACAGGCGTTGCCTTTTCATTGTTATTGTCTGTCGTGCTTACTGTCGAACTCGGCGTACCTGATCCACTTGGAGGTGGGTGGGTTGGCTCGTCTGAGGGAACAGCTTTGAGGGACGCTTTAGCTCCCCGGGCACTTCATTTTCCGGGGCATTACTGCAAATTCCTCTACGCCCTCAATCGGGAGCGAACGGCCATTGTTCCCTATCGTATTGAGCGGGGAGATGAGCTGACGAGCCGCCGCAAGAAGCAATTGCTAACCGCATTCAGATGGTTTGGTTATGTTGAGCCGGATTTCCGCAAAGCGCACTGGGAACTGCGAGATTCTTTAGACTACGGGCTGAGGCATGGGTCGCCGTTGCCATCAGCATCAATGAAGTTGAACGAGATTCGATTTGTGACATGGAAATCCGATATTGCGGGCTACTTGAGATTCATACGGGGTCAGCGGTCGATGGTACATCTTATCGTAAGTTGGCCGTATCGGAAGCTCGGGGTGGGAAGCGAGTTGTTCTGTGCTGGGCTGACGGAAATCCTAAGAACGGGTGAAGGGGATATCATCTTGTGCGACGTGTACCTGGAGATGAAGCGGGTGCTTTGCAACTTGGGAATCCCGCATGAGATGCGGACAGACAACGGTAAGTTCTGGTATCCACTGTTTCGAGGCGAGGATCCGCGCTATCGCAGCAACTCCGTGCTCACAGAGGCCGCTGCCCGGCAGATGCTCTGTAGCGAATTGCAGCAAGTGATGGGGAGGATCACGACTCATGGCGCGCGTCTACCTCGCTGGAGTCGGAGAGGATTGCCGCCGTTACTGCCGGTCATCCTTTGGGCCGGGAGCGCTGTCCTTCCGGCCCGCCATGATAGATGCTCGTTGAGTTACGACCGCATTCTGATTGGATCTGCGTAGTGACTAGAACCAGTCTCATAAATAGTCCGACCGCGAGCATGCCTAAGGTCTGACTCATTGGGAAGAAGCAACGTCGAAATCTTGCGCGAAAGTTCGATGAAATCCAGCGAGCTTTGCTGTCCTTCCAGGTTTGATAGGATCACTACCCCAAACTGTCGTTCCGGCAAGAGATACAACACACTGCTGACACCCTGCTGATCGCCGCCGTGGCCGGCTTCCTGCAGCCCGCGATACCTGCCAAGAACATCCGATCCAGAACCGCCTTGGGAACCAAGCTCGCCGAGTACAGTGCAGCCACAAGATTGCCCATGTCTCTTGCACTCGAAGTGATTCCACTGCCAGGAGGTTTGTTGCTAACGTCCACCAAGAGAGAGTTTTGCAGTTCGCCGCTGCCAGTAATTCTGTACCCCCGCGCCCGGTGCAGAATAATCGCGAAAACATCATCGAGTCGCGTGGTTGGCATCTGTGCAGGCTCGAAGATTGCCTGATGCACGTAGCGGTCATAGCTCGTCCCGGAAGCGCCCTCGATCACGCAGCCGAGTACGATGTAGCCGTAGCTGGTGTACTTCATCTTGGTTCCAGGTTCAAACTCCAGAGGATCGCTGGCGAAGTGAGTCAATGCTTCCTTGATGCTCGAATACTGCTTGGTGTTGACAGTTTCTTCTTCGTTCCGGTAATCGCGGATACCGCTCTGATGGGAGAGCAGTTCTCTGGTCGTGATCGGCCATGGCTTCTTGGGGAAGCCTGGACAATATGTCTGGATGGGGGCATCGAGGTCCAGTTTTCCTGCTTCGACCAGCTTCATTGCCGCCGTCGCAGTGATGGATTTGGATAAGGATGCGATGCGGTAAACCGTATCGGCGGTGGCAGCCACATTGCTCTCAAAGTCGGCCAGACCATAGCCTTGGGTGAGGATGACGTGCCCGCGATCAATCACGGCCACCGACAACCCTGGCACATGGTGATCCGAGACGTAGGAGGTGATTAGGGCATTGATAGCCGGAGCGCTCTGAGAGGCCGTCTGTGCGGATGCCCGCAGACAAATTGCCAGCCACAGGACAGCATGCAGACAAATCGTTGTTTCTCGGGGAAGCCATTGTTCCGCTCCAAAGTTGGATAACGTGATCGCATCATGCGACCTCCCGTTGAGCCTAACATTCTGAATTGCTGAGGTGTTTTAGCAACACCAGCAGGCAGGCGAGATGAACAAAACCCAGGAAGTCTTCGATGTGATACTCGTAGCGGGTGACGAGTCGGCGGAACCAGTGGAGCCAAGCAAAAAGCCGTTCTACGCGCCATCGTCGATTGTAACGCCGTAGCTTTCGTCCATCCTGCGTTCGTACCCTTCGTTGTCCACGATGGGGCGCGATCAATTCGGTGTCATATTCAGCTTTGAGCCTTTGGTCGAGCGCGTCCAAGTCGTATGCTCTGTCGCCAATGAGTCTGGCCGGGAGTTCATCAAGGAGGCTTCCTGCCAGGACCTCTTCCACCAGTTGTGACTCGTGCGGAGAAGCACTCTGAACCGACACCGCGAGTGAAAGACTGTTATCAGCCGCGACGGCAAAATCTTTTGTTCCCTTGCCTCGGCGTGTTGGACCAACCGCAGGCCCCCTTGTTTGGCGCTTGCGAACGTCGCATCGATAAAAGCTTCTTGCAGATTAAGTCTGCCCCGATCATGCAGATGCGCAGCTAGTAAACGCAGTGCCTTCTCCAGCTTGCCACTGCGCACCCATTGCTGAAAACGGCGATGACAAGTCTGTAATGGTGGATACATATCGGGTAGTTCGCGCCCTTGCGCCCCGTACTCAAAATCCACAGCACGCCACTCAGCACAGCTCGTGTGTTCCGCCATGGACGACCGCGACCATCGACCCGCCTATTTGTAACATCATGGCCGGACTTATCGGGCAAATATTTTATCGTTCTACGCGGCGAGAAAGACAAGAAGCCATGATTCAGCCTGTAGGCCTTTCAACTTATGGCTCGAATGACGTCAACCAAGAGTTTCTCGCTATCTTCCTCTTTCTTCCAGTGTTCGAATTTTATTGCCTCCACACCAGCTTGTTTCTCCCATTCGACAGGAAGGTTTGTGGCCATAACTCGTCCATATTGTACGTATCGAAACCGCTGAACAAGCCGCCTAATCCCGCGTGGACCGATAGTTTCGATGTTCATCAAGCTGAAGGCCTCTAATACCTTCCGGGATATTTTCGTGACGTCGGGGAAGGCCGCACATACCGTCGCGACACCGATGTATACTTGTTCGACCATCCGTAACTGGTCCATTCGTTCTTTGTTTTCTTCCATGCCGACTCGTTCTCGTCTGCCAGCCAAATCCATAATAGGGCTAGTTAGCCGAGATTCGAAGTCCGGCCACTTATTCGAGGTCCTCCCAACTTCTGGTACAGCAGTTCCCGCAAATAACCACATGCACGGCTTCAGATAGAAAGTTCTTCCATTGTAAACGTATGACCCATCTTCTAAAGGTTCTAAGAATACTTCATAGGCAGGCTGATTGGCGACATTGGAATTCATCTCGTCAAAAAATACCATCAATATAGAATCCGGATGTTCGCCTTGAAAGGCCGAAATTCTCTGGAAGCACTCTATCAGATCTTGCCTCGTGGATAGCGAGGTGAGATTGAACTTCAGGAGGGGCATTCCTAATGTCGAGGCAAGACAATTGACCAGAAAACTCTTACCTGATCCTGGACTGTCAAGGAGATAGAAGTTCTTGTTTTTGCGATCATCCGCAAGTGTTTGCTGCAGCGATCGCCCCTCACGCAACAACGTAAGCACATGTTTTCGTTTTGACGGAACACAGGTTACGTATCCCGGAACCTCGGTCATCGCACGCCACAACTGAAATTCGTCTTTGCGCTTCTTTTTTTCGGATAAACTGCTAACAACTCCTATACCCGAAAGGGCCTGGGCCCATTCCTTCTCGATTCGACCCCAGGAGTATTCCCGCCACTGCATGGAGTCAGCTATCGGCGGCGCATAAGGAATTCTGAGCGTCTGATCTTCCATAGGCATCCAGTCATCCTTTGTTCGAGAAGCTTCTGACGTCCGCCAAGCTTCTGTAAACAGATGAGCATTCCGCAGAGCGGTGAAGAATTCTGTTCCTGAATCGCAAATGAGATGTGCGGAAAGCGCTGGGAAAAATACGCTCGCCATGGGTGTAAATAAATGAGTGTCGCCCCCCGCTGCCAAAACGAAAGCCTTGTCCATGTCGCGAGCTAATACTGTCATCCCGTGCGGGAGAACGACGATCTTGGAATGATGAAAATCCCTTCTGAATTTGTTGATATGTGTGATCGCATCTTCCGAGGGCACCCCCTCTGGCGTCACCCAGGACGACGATGACATTTGTCCGCTGTTAATCGCCGATTGAGCGGCCAACTGCGGCACGAGAATCAATTTCACACGACGCTTGTTTGGAAGATTTTGTAGCCATAGCGGACGCCATTCCTTACTCGATATGTACCAGTCCGCGTCGGTATTATCGGAAAGCCATTCGATCAATTCTTGGCAGATGACTCCCTTTCCCAAGTCCTTTAGAAGTATGTGATGGATAGAGTGAAGAGCCGGGTGTAACGCTTTTAGTGCTGTGGGAATGTTCCTTCGAATCACCTTCCAATTCGATTCCGTAAGCGGTAGCTCCCAGTCGATTCGCCTTTCAAGTTCGATTTTTTCTGTGCGATGTTGATATATGCGAATGACACGAGTAGTTCCCACCACTGTGTCTCGATCATCTGGTGCAAGGGAATATAACTTTGCCGTGTCGTCGGGCTGTATCCGACATCTCGGTAGTGTGGTTTCATCGTACGCTAGACGGTGCGGCGTGTGCCCAACGTTGAAGTCGGGGTTCAGCATCCGCTGCAATATGTGACTGTCTCCAGCATTCCACATCCCGATCCCCGTCACGTCAAATAAGCAATGGGATCTGTCCGCGCACTTCGCTTGGTGTAGGATCGTTGCGACTTGACCGGCACCACATAACGATCGCACCGAACTCCTCTCACGATGCAATGCGCGAGAGTGATCGCGGCCTGTCCGACTGCTCGAAGGGGCTCGGTGCTTGCCCACCACCCAATGTTCGTCAACTAACCAGTCTCCGACTATCAGAACTCCACTTTCATGATCACGTCTTCTTTCTGGTCCAGCATCGCCGCCAAGTGGGCGAGCCAGAGATTCCGTTTCCATTGGAGCGCCCTTTCGAATGGCAGTGTACCATGCAAGGACAAATGCCAAGAAGGAGCATCACTCCAAATCCGAGATGTTTGGCGAGATCGTGTCGGAATATCAGCATCCGCAAGTGGCGATTTTATCGAGATTGGCATTGCATGTTCGAGAAAAAATGTAGTCAAGAACACGCAGACTAGAATTGCTCTCATAAACGGTGAACCTGCATCGTTATTCTCAATGGGCTGGAAACCAGGCAGAGAAAGAGAGCATGCGCGGGCGATGGGAACTAAGCGATGCTCACTGGGAAAGAGTCGAGCCGGTCTTGCGACCGAAACGACGGCATCTTACTGTCGTGTGAAGATGGATTGAAGTTCAAAGTGGTCATTGATCGCAGAGTAGCGCTGGACAGCGAGTGCTTCAGACACTATGCGTCGTCCCTTAATGCGCTCGATGTGGACGATTAGCTGCAATGATTCGGCAATTCCGGCGCGCATGGCGGGATAAGGCAGCTCAATGCCAGATATCAGCACGCAACTGGTGAAACGCGTAAGTGCTTGTTCCGCCGAGTTGGCGTGAATTGTCGCTAGTATTCCGGCGTGGCCGGTGCTTAGAGCTTGCCAGAGATCAAAGGCCTCCCCTCCGCGCACCTCACCCAAGAGAATCCGGTCCGGACGCAAACGCAGCGTGGGCGCGCAAGAGATCGCGGATCTTCACAGCCGGAAGCCCTGGCTGCTCGCGGCGAGCTTCCAGGCGGACCAGGTTTGGCATATCGAGCTGAAGTTCGGAAATGTCTTCGATCACCACCAATTCGCCCGTCCTCCGGAATGACAGAGGCCAATGCATTGAGTTAGGGTGGTTTTGCAGGTCCCGGTGCGGCTGAAATCAGACGTTCTGATCGTCCCTAGGGCAGAGCCGAAGGGCCGCTCTGGAAAAAGAACCAACCCCCTGCAAGGCAAACTTACTTGCACCGCGCAAATTTGAAATTAGCCAGGTGAGTGCGCCAGGAGGTGCCGGTTGTGGCGAAGTATTCGTTTGTATTCCAGAACGTGCACCCGTCGACCGGATCAATACTCATGCTGGTGTAGTCACCCCACCTTCCGTCAGGGTCCGTTTCTGAGCCCGTTCCTGCTTTGATTCCTTGTGACCGATGCATTGCGCCCTTGGGATCACCTGGAACACGGCCAGTGAACTCAATCGAGGGGAAAAGTGTACTGCTTGAGTTGGAGAAACCGAGCGCAATATCTCCCGCCTTGTCCATAGCGATGCTACCCATCCAAGCATCGACATCGCCCCCGGGAGCGAATATGCCCTGCTGAAAGACAACAGGGGTAGCATTAGGGCTACGAATCTCGTACCACTGCATCGCTGCTGCACTTGTCTTTCCGACGACCGAGTGTGTCGCAAGCAGAACCTCATGACTTGAGAAGTTGCGACAAGCCAGCCGGTGCTCGCGACGGGGTTTATCGTCGCGTGGCCGACACAATAGGCGTTGATCCTTCCTATCTCAGCCGCGTTGCCACTGGAAAGCGCCAGTCGTCGAAGATTCGAGAGGCCGTCTTGGACGAGCTTCGGAAGATACAACGACTGTTAAAGTGAGGGCATCGAAAGTGGGGTCACGAGGTTTCTGATGATTGGCATTGCCGTATTCGGTGCCCTATGCCGAAAAGTAGTGGAAGAGAAAGATCCCACCCAGATCGAACTCCTGAAGGAACGGATGAGAAAATTGCTTACTGACACCCACCCGGTCGCCAGAGGAAAAGCGAAACGTAAGCTCGAAATCTCGCGTTAACTAATCCGTGAGAAACGCCAAGCCGCCAGTAGTGCGGTACAGGCGCGTTGCTACTTTTCTGAGCGCCAAGCCGGAATCGCCGACGCACCTGCCGCCAGATGCCCAAGGCTGGCCGGTTGAACGGTAATGACATCCGGCCCTTTGGTCTTGCCTGCGATGATGGGCTTGTGTGGGATGGTTTCGTATGCGTAGCCAGTCAGGGTACCGGTAACCGTGAAGGGATGCTTGGTAGTCCGGACGTTCATGCGCGCCCAGCCGTAGTGTTTTTTTCCGTTGATAACGAACGACAGTCCGAGATAATGGTCGCTTACGTTGAACCAGTTGCCCTTGTAAACTACTCGGAATCTTGATCCCGCCAGCATGGCACCGCGGTAAAAAGAAAAACCCTTTCCAGGAATCTTGGAGCCGCGTTTGAGAGCTTCCGCGAGGGAGAAACCGTAGGTTGAGAAGCCATAAGCCGCGATGAGGTTATGCAACGTTGCGCCTTTGGCCGGGAAAATATCGAGCCCCATGGATGGGCATCCCGTTGAGTTTTGGCACGTATTTACGGCCATGGAAAAGTCGCTGGTCCCATCGTGGTTGACATCCAGCAAGTATGGATGCCCAAACCGAATGACTTGGTGGGTCGGCGTGTAAACAATCCTGGCGTCGGCGGGTTGCGTCAATGCAAGTATTCCTACCCCCGCAGCACCCGCAGCAAGCGCGTACATGTTGAGCTGGCGATGGAGAGATTCAGGAAGTTGTGCGGGTATTCTAGCAGGTGGTTTCATTGCTCCTCCAACCGTGGGAAGCAATTATGATGCTGCGCAGAGCGTTCCGTCAAACGCAGATTTCAGACACTACCGACGTTCCGCAACGGGTTAGCTGCCGCCCGAACAAATGCTCGGCATTTTCTTCCTTGGTTGTCGGAACTCGATTGGTGGGAGCTATGAAAAAGGTGCCGCTGCTCGATTCTGAGCAAGTGCGACGCCGAACGACCAAAACTAGCTCGCCAACTAGAGGCAGCCAAATCGAGACTTAAGAATTCGGAGAGGAAGAAAGAGAACTTCAATTTCCCGGCCCTTCACGAAGAACAGAGGCTGCAAAAGCTGCTTCGGAATTTGGCGTCATAAGATTCGTCGGCACTCCGTCAGCAACGAGTGAGGCGATTACCAGTTGGGACTGTGTTTAAGCCGTAGTCGTGAACTGGTGTTTGGGATGCTTTTCCCCACGTTTGCAAACGCTGTAGGGAATGTGATTGGAATTTTGGGGCAAGAAAAAACCAAGCAGCAACTCTTCTGGCGTCTCGCTGTTCCGTTTTCGGAAAAAATAGAGCCATTGCCTGGTCTGCTCCCGCCGATGAGGAAAACCCGGATCAGGCTCTGGTTGACGATTGCAGCCGAGTGAAGCAAGCCTGTGTTTCGAATTGTGGGAAAAAAAAGCTTCTATTCTCACCAGAGCAACAAGCATGGTACGGTTGCAGCGCTATTCTCACCGGCATCGACTCACGGCTGGGCCATCTCTTCGGCGCCCTAGAAAAGCTACAGGGAAGGAATAGCAGTCGGCGGGCTGTGCGTCGAGCTGGCGAGAAAATTCAAGTTGCCAGGAGAACTGTATGAGAACTGAAAGCAGCCGAACCGTACCCACCAACTTGGCCGTACTTGTGTCTACCGCTTTGCTCGCATGTTTGTTCGCGTCGGCCGCTTCCGCCTGGGCGCAGACCGGCGAGAACGCGGTTCTTAATTCCGCAGGCAGCCCGGTGGGGTCAACAAGTTTCTTCGACGCGAATGAGTTCACCGGTGCCGATGTTTGCACGAAGATCAATGCGGCGCTCACCGGCCGTAGCAGTACCATCGTCGTCGATGCACGAGGTGTTCTCACACCATCGACCTGCAATATGGATCCTTTTCTCGGGATCTCAAAGGGCTCCGTTGTCCTGTTACCGGCGGGGACAATTACCATAAACAATAACTGGAATCCGCCATCCCAGACCAGAATCATCGGCGTCGGCGTGCCGGGCACGGGGGGAGTCGGCACTACGCTTGTGGCTGGAGCGATTCCTTCTGGGATGGCCATGATCCAGTTCCCAGGCATTTCTACCAACGTCGGCTTCGGCGTCTCTGTTGAAGATCTTGCGATGAGCGGAGTAGGTAACAACGGTGTCTCCGCCATAATCAACAACTTTTCGCAAGAGCAGAGCTATGTAAAACACGTCAACTTTATAAGCTTCAATAAGCCTGTGTTGATAATCGGGCAGTCAGCGGGAACCGGTGGTGCTGCGAATTCCGGCCCCTACGAGAATCTCTACATCAGGTCAGCGACTGGTCCCTGCGTCGTACTGAACTCCAACAAGACGCGGGGCATCCACGGCATGACGTGCACCGGGGGCACTTCGCTGCCCGCAGCAGGCGTCCTACTCGACGGCTCGAATAACATGATCGAGGATGTCCACTTCGAAGGATTTAAAGATGGCATCCTGATTGGGTCGCAGACGGGGTCGCAGCCTTTCGGCGACGTAATCTCCGTCGTCAACGGTCTCACCACCAACCTAAACGGGCAAATGACCAACGTGATTCACATTTCCAATGCCAACGCCGTGCAGGATCTGACGCTCACGGGAATCCAGGCATCCGCGAACCCGGGCCAGGGACCGGCGCCCGCCAGCATCCAGGACGACCTGACCAGCACTACGCTTTCGGACGCGACCGTGGGCTTGTACGTGCTTGGCGAACCAAATAACGGCGGGTATTCGAGACTTACGACGAGCCCAAATGTACCCAGTTGGAGTGCCGGATCCACCACCATCGTGGGGAGCGCTTGCGCCGTCGGTAGTCTGTACTCAAACACTGCGGCAACCTCTGCGAGTACGACGCTCTACGTCTGCGTTCCGGGCACGCCCCACCCAACCTGGGTCGCACTGACTATTCCGTAGCCCGTGCGGAAAATAGAAGGAGGGCAGCTGAACTAGCTACCCTCCGTTTTTGTGATTCGTGTTAGGACCTTCCCACGGCTCGCGATTGTATTAATGGTGGTCCGCAGCGAGTGGAGTTAATTGAGGCCGCCGGTCAGGGTTTGGCCGTCATAACTTGCGGTGCCGGCATGGAACACGGGGAAGAACTGTTCGGGATCGGCAAGAATCGATATTTGTGCCAAATGAATGGCCCAAAGACAGGAAGGTTGACGCATTTGTGAATTTGATAGCCCGGCTCGTAACGTTCATATTGAAGCGTCCCAGTTCTCTGATAGTGGCTTCGCATCTTCAATCCACTTCGTCCTCCGCCACGTGAACGCCGCGTAGCCGCGGCTCGGACGGTCGCTCGGGTTACTTGCGCCGGTGTCGCGCCAAACCATAAACCAGAAGCGGTTTGTCACGCGCCGCGCCGCCACTCCCGCCCTGCCACGCTCCCCCGGACTCCGTTCTGTCCTTTTCACCGTCGCGCCTTGTTTTTTCTCGCTGCCGCTCTGAGTGAAAGAAAAAACAAGCCGGGAACGGCGGAAGGAAAAAACAATGAAGTTAGAAGACATCAACAACAAAACCAAAGACGCAGTTGACTATCTCGTGCAATCGCTCGAATCCGGGCATAGCGAAGTGCTCACGCAATATCTCGGCGCGATGGCCCGATTCCATACCTACTCGTTCGGCAATGTCATGCTGATTGCCAGACAGAAGCCGGATGCCACCAATGTAGCCGGAATCCGTACATGGAACTTACTTGGCCGCTTCGTCAAACGCGGAGAGAAAGGCATTCTCATTCTTGCCCCGATGGTTGGGAATCGTCGGTCACGCCAGAACGAAGTCGCGACCGAAATCGATACCGATAATACAGCGGATGAGCGCAAGCCTGGGCCGCAACTTGTCGGATTTCGCGCCGTATATGTATTCGACATCAGCCAAACAGAAGGCAAAGAACTGCCGACCCTCACCGAAGTGCAGGGAGATGTCAGCGGATACCGGGAACGGCTATTCGAGTTTGTGCAGTCGCAAGGAGTGGAATTGAGCTATTCCGAGCGTATTGCACCCGCGAAAGGCCTATCCCACGGCGGGAAAATCACGCTGCTTTCCGGGATGCAGCCACCCGAGCAATTCTCAACATTGGTACACGAGATCGCGCACGAGATGCTGCATCGCGGCGACCGTCGAACCCTGACCACCAAGCAGGTCCGCGAAACCGAAGCCGAGGCCGTAGCCTTTGTGGTTTGTAAGGCGAGTGGACTTCAGACAGGAACGGCGAGTGCCGACTACATCCAGCTTTGGCACGGAGACGCCAACCTCTTGCGCGAAAGTCTGGAAGCTGTGCAGCGAACCGCAGCAGTAATTCTCGGAGCCATTGCCCCCAAGCCCGAAGCATCTCAAGAAACCGACTCTGGCAATTCGGAGTCGGATTGCGCTTCACATCCAGCCTCGACGGTGGAGTCTGCCCCAGCCGAGAGCGTCCCTTTCTAATTCAGCCACACCCAACGAAACCCGAAAAGCCAAATAGGAGAACAGCACATGACTACTCATATCGCAAACAACACCAGTGAATATCGCGACGTACCCATAGCCTCGCTCATTGAATCCACTAGCAATCCCCGCAAACGATTTGATGAAAGCAGACTGAACGAGCTTGCAGCGAGCTTTAAATCCCAGGGCGTCTTGGCACCGCTATTGGTGCGGGAAGTAGAGGACAGCAAGTACGAGATTGTTGCAGGGGCACGCAGACTCAGAGCCGCCAAGATCGCGGAACTTGAGACGGTGCCCGTCCGCGTGGTCAAACTCACCGATGCCGAAGCCACCGAAGCCCGCGTTATTGAAAACCTGCAACGCGAAGACATCCATCCACTGGAAGAAGCTCTGGGCTTCAAATCACTCTTGGAACTTGGAGAGCCCTACAACATCGCGCATCTGTCGGCAAGAGCTGGGAAAAGCGAAGCGTACATTTACGGTCGCATCCGGCTTGCCGATTTGTTTCCTGCCGTGGCCGAGGCATTCCTAAAGGACAAGATCGCCATCGGCCACGCTTTGCTGATTGCCAAACTCCCAGTTTCTCAACAACAAGAGGCTTTCAATGCGTCTTTCCGCAGCATGTGGACCAGTGAAGGCAATACCCAAGTCCTGATTCCTGTTAAGGAATTGGGGGTATGGATCGAGTCCAACATCCTGCTGCAACTGGCATCGGCCCCGTTCGATAAGGAGGATGCAACGCTCGTGGCC
>Ga0210406_10000339_pt1 | contig 67103 bp, 59 predicted proteins | sample IncBWC30MmetaG_FD_155454 | JGI IMG/M metagenome (GOLD analysis project Ga0210406, IMG submission 155454) | Forest soil microbial communities from Barre Woods Harvard Forest LTER site, Petersham, Massachusetts, United States - Inc-BW-C-30-M | ecosystem: Environmental > Terrestrial > Soil >...
GGCAATGTTTTTGAACGGGTCGTTCGCCGCGCCTTGAGCGACGTCCGACATGCAAACCGCACCGAGAAGCACTACGCCGATCCGCAGAAGTCGAATGCGTTTCATGTTTCCTGCCCCGCCGAATCCTGCGCGATCACGTTAGGGCGGATTTGTCCGCGTCTACAACATGCGGATCGAAATCCGATCGGCAGCGGGCCCCCTCCGGCGCTTCGCGCCACCTCCCCCGCACTTCGTGCGAGGGAGGAAAGGTAAGCGCTTGTGCCTTGCCCACCACTTTCCTCCCCCGCGCGCTCTTCGCGCGTGGGGGAGGTGCCCCGGAGGGGCGGAGGGGGCAGGGCGATCCAGAGCGCGAACGGCCTTCGATCTTGGCTGTTATGCGTCAGGCTCATGCGGCAGATGTGGCGCGGGGAGGGCCGGCCATGTATGCCGGTCACTCACATGCGCGGCGTGACGACGAGATGAACCGGCCCGCTTTCCTGTCCGTCCGGCACGGAGCGGAAGAGACGGCGTTCGTCATTCTCTTTGCGGTCAGCTTCGCGCATCTGCTCAACGACATGATGCAGGCGCTGTTGCCGGCGATCTATCCGACGCTCAAGGCGGACTATCATCTCGACTTCGCGGAAATCGGCCTCGTGACTCTGGCGTTCCAGCTCACGGCTTCGCTCCTGCAGCCGCTTGTCGGACTCGTCGCGGACAGACGGCCGATGCCGTATTCGCTCGCCACCGGCATGGTGTTCACACTCGTCGGGCTGTTGCTGCTCTCTGTCGCGCACTCCTACGCGATGATTCTCGTTTCGGCGTCTTGCGTGGGCCTCGGCTCATCGGTGTTCCATCCCGAATCCTCGCGCGTCGCCCGCATGGCGTCGGGCGGCAGATATGGTCTCGCACAATCGATCTTTCAGCTCGGCGGCAATATCGGCTCGGCACTCGGCCCCTTCACCGCCGCTTTCATCGTGCTTGCCTGGGGGCAGAAAAGCATCGCGTGGTATTCGCTGGCCGCGCTCACCGCCATCTTCATCCTCTGGAACGTGGGCGTCTGGTACAAGATCCACGGCGTCACGCGTCTCAAAGCCGCGCGGCACGCGGCGCAGCACGCCACGCTGTCACCGGGCCAGGTGCGAAAGTCGATCGCGATTCTGCTCGTGCTGATCTTTTCGAAATACATCTACCTGACCAGCATCAACAGCTACTACACATTCTATCTGATCCAGAAATTCCACGTCTCGGTGAAGAGCGCGCAGCTGCATCTCTTCATCTTCCTCGCCGCGGTTGCGGCCGGCACGTTTCTGGGCGGCCCGATGGGGGACCGCATCGGTCGCAAATACGTCATCTGGTTCTCGATTCTGGGCGCGTTGCCGTTCACGCTTGCGCTCCCTTTCGCCAATCTGTTCTGGACGACCACGCTGAGCATCGCCATCGGGATCATCCTCGCTTCGGCCTTCTCCGCAATTGTCGTCTACGGCCAGGAACTGGTGCCTGGCCGGGTCGGCATGGTTGCGGGCATGTTCTTCGGATTCTCGTTCGGCATGGCGGCGATCGGTGCGGCGGTGCTTGGCGAGATTGCCGATCTCACCAGCATCACCTTCATCTACCGCCTCTGCGCCTTCCTGCCGTTGCTCGGTCTCTTCGCGATGTTCCTGCCGAACGTCGAGACGAGTGCGCAGAAGAAGCTCACTCGCGACGAAATTATTCCCGAGTAGGCGCGGCGGCCCCCTCCGCCCGCTTCGCGGGCACCTCCCCCGCGCTTCGCGCGAGGGAGGAAAGTTTTTGGCAAAGCGCGCACCATCCTTTCCTCCCCCGCGCGCTTGCGCGTGGGGGAGGTGCCGAGCGCAGCGAGGCGGAGGGGGACTTTACGCGGTGGCGAGCGCGACGCCGTGTTGTTTGAGGAGGGCTTCGAGTTCGTTCGATTCGTGCATTTCGCGGATGATGTCGCAGCCGCCGACGAACTCGCCCTTGACGTAGAGTTGCGGCACGGTCGGCCAGTTGGAGAATTCCTTGACCCCCTGGCGGAGCTCGGGATCCTTGAGCACGTCGAAGCTTTTGAACTTCACGCCCAAATCGGTGAGGATCTGCACGACCGCGGCGGAGAACCCGCATTGCGGGAACACCGGCGTGCCCTTCATGAACAGCACGACATCATTCGATTTGACATCGTCGGCGATGCGTTCCGTGACGGATACGGACATGGAAACCTCTTTCAACAGGCGTTGCTGGACTTAGGATCGGGCGCCGCGATGGTCAAGGGCGGCGCTCAATCCTTGACGGCGGTCTGCAGCGAAAGCGCATGGAGCACGCCGCCCATGCGGCCCTTGAGCGCCTCGTACACCATTTGATGCTGCTGCACGCGCGTCTTTCCCTTGAAGGCGCTGGTGGTGACCATGGCCGCATAATGGTCGTTGTCGCCGGCGAGATCGGTGATCGTCACCGCCGCATCCGGAAAAGCCTCCCGGATCAGTTTCTCGATCTCGCTCGCGGACATTGCCATGGGGATTCCCGTCAGTTCGTCGGCGGCAGCTCGGCATTGGACATGTAGCCGGGAAACCAGGCTTCGTGCGCGCGCTTGAGAGCGTCGATGCTCACTTCACCCACCCCGGCGATGGCAACTCTATCTCCCCCGGTCTGCCCTAGCAAAACGGCGGGAATCCCGGCTTTCGCGGCCTCTTGCAGCACGCGATCGGCTTTCGTGGCCGGAAGGGAGAACAGATACCGGCCCTGATCCTCGCCGAAGCAGAATGGAATCGCGTCGGCACCGTCGCCGCAGGCAATCCGGACGCCCATTCCTCCGGCCATCGCCATTTCCGTCAGCGCGACCAGCACTCCTCCATCCGAAACGTCGTGGACGGTGTCCAGCATTCCGGATTCGATCAGTCCACGGACGAAATCTCCGTGGCGTCTCTCCGCAGCGAGATCGACCGCAGGCGCGCCGCCAATTTCTTTTGCCTCGATTTCGCGCAGGTACAGAGACTGGCCGAGATGTCCCTTCGTTTCCCCGATCAGAATGATCGCGTCGTCCTCTCGTTTGAGCGTCGTCGTCGCCATGCGGCGCACGTCCTTGATCAAACCGACTGCGCCGATCGCGGGTGTGGGCAATATCGCCTCGCCATTGGTCTCGTTGTAGAGCGAGCAGTTTCCCGACACGACCGGAAAGTCGAGCGCCCGGCAGGCTTCCGCGATGCCGTCGATGCACGCCGCGATCTCGCCCATGATGTCGGACTTCTCGGGATTGCCGAAATTCAGATTGTCGGTGACGGCGAGCGGCCGCGCGCCGGCTGCGGTGAGATTGCGCCACGCTTCTGCGACGGCCTGCTTCGCGCCTTCGAACGGATCCGCGCGGCAATATCGCGGTGTCACGTCCGTGGTGATCGCGAGCGCCTTGTTCGTCCCGTGTACGCGTACGACGGCCGCGTCTCCTCCCGGCTTTTGCACCGTGTCGGCCATCACGCTCCAGTCATATTGCTCCCAGATCCATCGCCGCGAACACAGATCGGGAGAACCGATAAGTTTCACGAGCGATTCGATGATGGGTTTGGTGCGGTCGAAACCAGGCACTTCCGCAACCGTCGCGCGCTTCTCGAACGGCCGCTGATAGACCGGCGCTTCCTCGGAGAGCGCGTGCACGGGAATGTCGGCGACGGTCTGGCCTTCGTGACGCACCACGAACCGGCTTGTATCCGTCGTTGTGCCGATAACGGCAAAATCGAGCTCCCATTTCCTGAAGATGCGCTCCGCCTCTGCTTCCCGCCCCGGCTTCAGCACCGCAAGCATGCGCTCCTGCGATTCGGAGAGCAGCATCTCGTAGGCGGTCATCTTCTCTTCGCGCTGCGGAACACGATCGAGATCGAGTACGATGCCCGAACCGCCCTTCGACGCCATCTCGGCCGATGATGAGGTAAGGCCCGCCGCGCCCATGTCCTGGATGGCGACGATCGCATCCGTCGCCATCAGTTCGAGACAGGCTTCGAGCAGAAGTTTCTCTGTAAAAGGATCGCCCACCTGCACTGTCGGGCGCTTCTCCTGCGAATCCTCGCTGAATTCCGCGGACGCCATGGTGGCACCGTGAATGCCGTCGCGTCCCGTCTTCGAGCCGATATAGACGACGGGATTGCCCGTGCCCTTCGCGGCCGATTTGAAAATCCGATCGGCGCGGGCGATTCCCACGCACATCGCGTTGACGAGAATGTTGCCGTTGTAGGAGGGGTGGAAATTCACTTCGCCGCCCACCGTCGGCACGCCCATGCAATTGCCGTAGCCGCCAATGCCGGCGACCACGCCGGAAACGAGGTGCCGCGTCTTCTCGTGCTCCGGCGAGCCGAAGCGCAACGCGTTCATCATCGCCACGGGCCGCGCGCCCATGGTGAAGACGTCGCGCATGATGCCGCCCACGCCGGTGGCCGCGCCCTGATAGGGCTCGATGAACGAGGGATGGTTGTGGCTTTCCATCTTGAACACGGCCACGTCGCCGTCGCCGATATCGATGACGCCCGCGTTCTCGCCGGGTCCCTGCAGCACCCAGGGCGCCTTCGTCGGCAGGCGGCGCAAATGCGCGCGCGTCGATTTGTAGGAGCAATGCTCGCTCCACATCACCGAGAAGATTCCGAGCTCGACGAAATTGGGCGCGTGACCGAGCAGCTCGACGATGCACGCGTATTCCGCGGCGGAAAGCCCGTGCTCGCGGACGACGTCGGGGGTAATCTCGGTCAAGTGCCCCCTCCGCCCCTTCGGGGCACCTCCCCCACGCGCTGCGCGCGCGGGGGAGGAAAGCAAGCAGCGCGCGCCATACGCTTTCCTCCCTCGCGCGAAGCGCGGGGGAGGTGCCCCGAAGGGGCGGAGGGGGCCGGCAGCCGCAAAATAATTGTAACTCTCACGACAGCGCTTCGACGAGGCTTTCGAACAGGGGGCGGCCGTCGGTGCCGCCGAGAGCCGCATCGCAGACGCGTTCGGGATGCGGCATCAGGCCGAGCACGTTGCGCTTGCGGCTGAGAATGCCTGCGATGTTGCGCGCCGATCCGTTCGGATTGTCGCCTGTCGTCGCATAGCGGAACACCACACGGCCTTCGCCTTCGAGGCGGTCGAGCGTCGCTTCGTCGGCGGTGTAGTTGCCATCGCCATGCGCGACGGGAAAGCTCACGCGCTGGCCCTTCTCATATTTGCGCGTGAACGCCGACTGGCTTTCCTCCACTTCGAGCGAAACGGGACGGCAGACGAATTTCAGTTCCGCGTTGCGCATCAGTACGCCCGGCAGCATTCCGGCTTCGGTCAGCACCTGGAAGCCGTTGCAGATGCCGAGCACGGAGAGGCCCTTATCGGCCTTCGCCTTCACGTCGCGCATGATCGGCGATTGCGCGGCCATCGCTCCGCAGCGCAGATAATCGCCATAGGCGAAGCCGCCCGGCAGCACGACGAGATCCACATCGGGAAGCTCACTATCGCCATGCCACACCATCGCGGGCTTTTTGCCGGTGAGCTGTTCAAGCGCCACCGCCGCATCGCGATCGCAATTCGAAGCGGGGAAAACGACAACCGCGGATTTCACGTGTTCCCCCTCACCTGCGCTGTTGTGGTCGACAGTCCTCGTTCTTGACCCCTCTCCCACGAGGGGAGAGGGGACTCATCGCGCTGATTTACCGGCGTTGATGCAGGACTCCGAATCCCCCTCTCCCCTGGTGGGAGAGGTGTGCAGATACGGGCGGAGAATTCTGATCTGAAGCGGGTGAGGGGGAACACGTCAGCCATCGAGTTCGATCTCGTATTTCTCGATCACCGTATTGGCGAGGAGCTTTTCGCACATCTCTTTCACGATCGCGCGCGCCTTCGCTTCGTCACGCTCCGCGAGTTCGATGTCGATGACCTTGCCCTGGCGCACTTCGCCGACATTGCGGAAGCCGAGACCGTGCAGAGCGTGGCCGATCGCCTTGCCCTGGGGATCGAGCACGCCGTTCTTCAGCGTGACGAAAACGCGCGCCTTCATGCGGCGAACATAGTGCGATTCGTGCGCTTGAACCCTGCACAATTCGAGTGACGGACCTGCGGCTTTTTTGCGCCGCAGATCATTTGACGAGGACTGGGCCCTTCTGCTCGCTCTGCACGGATTCGGGCATGATGCCGAGGCGGCGGGCGACTTCGGAATAGGCCTCGACCACGCCGCCCAGATCGCGGCGGAACCGGTCCTTGTCCAGCTTCTCGTTGGTCGACACGTCCCACAGCCGGCAGGAATCCGGGCTGATCTCGTCGGCCAGGACAATCCGCATATAATCATTCTCCCACAGCCGCCCGAACTCGACCTTGAAGTCGACGAGCTTGATGTTGGCGCCGAGGAAGAGGCCGGACAGGAAATCGTTGATGCGGATGGTGAGATTGACGATGTCGTCGAGGTCCTGCGGGTTGGCCCATCCAAAGGCGGTGATGTGCTCCTCCGACACCCACGGGTCGTGGAGCTCGTCTTTCTTGTAGTAATATTCGATGATCGAGCGCGGCAGCACCGTGCCTTCTTCGATGCCGAGCCGCTTGGCGAGCGAGCCCGCCGCGATGTTGCGCACCACCACTTCGAGCGGGATGATCTCCACTTCCTTCACCAGCTGTTCGCGCATATTGAGCCGGCGCACGAAATGAGTCGGCACGCCGATGGCGGTCAGCTGCGACATCAGATATTCGGAAATGCGGTTGTTGAGTACGCCCTTGCCTTCGATAGTGGCGCGCTTGGTGGCGTCGAAGGCGGTGGTGTCGTCCTTGAAGTATTGAACCAGCGTTCCGGGCTCGGGCCCCTCATAGAGGATCTTGGCTTTGCCTTCGTAGATCATGCGGCGGCGTTTCATGGGAACCGTCCTTGGCCGGAGGCCGCTGATGGTTCGACAGGCTCACCATGAGGGCCTCATCCTGAGCCTGTCGAAGGATGGGACTGTCACGTCCCCGTCAACCGTGCAACCTAGCGGAAGGGCCGGACCTGCGGCAACTTCGCGGGGGCGGACGGTCGCGCGGGGCTTCGGCCTCGGATAAACTCGCGGCCATGGCGGGCTAAAAGTTGTGTTCTCTCCGCCTTTTCAAGAGGTTATCTGATGGCGACGTTTGAGGACCGCGAGAAGAGCTACGAGGCCAAGTGGGCGCATGACGAAGATGTGCGCTTTCGGACCGTGGCGCGGCGGAACAAGCTTTTGGGCCTGTGGGCCGCGGCCGAAATGGGCCTTTCCGGAGCGGCCGCCGAGTCCTACGCCCACGATCTGCTCGATCTCGAAGTCAAAGGCGGCCGCGACGAGGATCTGGCGCAGAAAATCCGCGTCGACTTCGACGCCCGAAATATCGCGCTGTCCGATCACGTGATCCACCGCAAGATGGAAGAACTGCTCGTGGAGGCGAGAGAGCAGGTGATGCGCGAAACGAAGAAGGGGTAAAGCGACACCAGCCAGGGCACCCATTGGCTCGACCTCCCCACAAGGGGGAGGTTAAAGCGACACTCTGCCAGAGTTGTTCTTTGTCCATCTGGGCGCGTAGCGAAGTGATTTTCCTCCCCCACTTCTGGGGGAGGTGGCCCAAGGGGCCGGAGGGGGGAGTGCGGTCCATCACAAGAGATCTTGTTCAATCTGGCGCTCGCGAGACGCGCGTAGCGCGTCTTGTCCTCATCACTCTACTTTTTGCCGGGGGCGTTGCGCATGCCGCGGAGCCGGGGTGGCCTTTTTACGGTGGCGATGAGGGCGGTCAGCGTTTTTCCGCCGCTGCGCAGATCGCACCGGCCAATGTAAGCGGTCTGCAGCAGGTGTGGAGTTACTCCACACGCGACCTCGCGACGAAGGGCGACGCAATCCGGCACGCCTCTTTCGAGGTCACGCCGATCCTCGACGACGGCCGTCTCTATCTCTGCTCGCCTTTCGATGAAGTCAGCGCGCTCGATCCGGGAACGGGGCGCGAGATCTGGCGGTTCGATCCCAAAATCGATCCGCGTCTGCGCTATCCCAACAGTTTCATTTGCCGCGGCGTCGCGTGGTGGCGCGATCCCAAACCGAAAAACGGATTCTGCGCTTCGCGCATCTTTCTGGCGACCAATGATCGCCGCCTGATCGCGCTCGATGCGGCTTCGGGCAAACCGTGCACGGGATTTGGGCGGGGCGGCACCGTGCCGATCGAGCCTGCCCCGGCGATGATCTACAAAAGCGAAGTCCAGATCACTTCCGCGCCGGTCGTGACGCAGGGTCTCGTCATTGTCGGCTCCTCGATCGACGACAACCAGCGCGTGGATGCGCCGCGAGGCACGGTTCACGCCTATGACGCGAGAAGCGGCGCGTTGCGCTGGAGCTTCGATCCGGTCCCGCGCGATGCGGTGGCGCCGAACGCGGCCGGCTGGACGAGCGCAGGCGCGGCGCGCACGGGGGCGGCGAATGTGTGGGCGCCGATGTCGGTCGACGAAGAGCACGGACTTGTCTTCGCGCCGACCACGAGTCCGAGCCCGGATTTTTATGGCGGGGCGCGCCCGGGCGACAACCGCTATGCGGATTCGGTCGTCGCACTTCATGTGCAGAATGGGCGCGTCGCCTGGTCCTTCCAGGTCACCCATCACGATCTGTGGGATTACGACGTGCCGGCGCAGCCGACGCTCGGCGTCGTCACCTGGCAGGATACGACCGTTCCGGCCGTCATCCAGCCCACCAAGCAGGGGCTCGTCTTTACGCTCGACCGCCTGACCGGTGAGCCGCTTATTCCGGTGGAAGAGCGGCGCGTGCCGCGCGGCGGCGCGCCGGGCGAGCAATTGTCGCCCACCGAGCCCTTTCCGCTGGCGCCGAAGCCGCTCGCGCCCACACGCATCAAGCCCGACGACGCCTGGGGCCTCACCTGGTACGACCGCGGCCAGTGCCGCAACAAGATCGCGGCGGCGCGCGCGCAGGGGCTCTACACGCCGCCCTCGTTGCGCGGCACGATTCTCTATCCCTTCACCGGCGGCGGCACGAATTGGGGCGGGCTCGCCTTCGATGCCGCACACGACACGGTCTACGTCAACACGTCGAGCATGATGCATCTGGTCACGCTCATTCCGCGACACGATCTGGCGGCTGCGGAGCGCGAGTTCCCCGATGCGGAAATCTCGCCGCAGAGCGGGACGCCCTTCGGCATGAAGCGCGAAGTCGTCGTCTCGCCCCTCGGATTGCCGTGCAATCCGCCGCCCTGGGGCATGCTGCACGCCATCGACATGCATGACGGTCATGTGAAATGGGAAGTCCCGCTCGGCACGACGGAAGATCTGATGCCGTTCTCGCAATATTTTCTGGGAAAGATCGGCGTGCCCAATCTCGGCGGACCGATCGCGACCGCCGGCGGCCTCGTCTTCATTGGCGCGGCGATGGACGATTATCTGCGCGCCTTCGATGCGAAGACGGGCGCGGAGCTCTGGCGCGGCCGCCTGCCTGCCGGCGGACAGGCGACACCCATGACCTATGTGTGGAAGGGCCGCCAATATGTCGTCATCGCCGCCGGCGGCCACGAAAAGCTCAACACCAAACGCGGCGACCGCGTGATCGCGTTCGCGTTGCCGAGGTAGCAACTGGAAGGCGCGTGGACGCATCTGCTTTCCTCCCCCACGCTTCGACTTCGCGCCCAGGGCATGCACAGATCCTCTAAATTTCGTCATGGCCGGGCTCGTCCAGGCTCGTCCCGGCCACCCATGACAACGTTGTTGCGAAGAAGGCACGAATTTTCGAAACCGCACTGGCGAGCGCCGGTGTTCATGGGTCGCCGGGACAAGCCCGGCGATGACGAATCTAGGGAAATTGCGATGTGTGCATGCACTGGCCTGCTTCGCGCGGGGGAGCAAAGTAATGGCGTGGCGAAGAGGCTCGACCGGCCCTTTCCTATGCCGTAGCCTCAAAGCAGCACTGGGGAGGGAGGTGCTTTTGGGAGACAAAAGCAGCCTGCGCGAATCACGCGGCAACGCGTGGTGCAAGCGCTTTGCGCTCGCGTTGACGGCAGTTTCCCTGGCGGCCTGCGGGCCGGCTACGCCGCCTGCGCCCCCCAAGCCGCATGTCAGCGTCGCCTATCCGATCGTCAAGAAGATCATCGACTGGGACGATTTCACCGGCCGCTTCGCAGCCGTCCAGGACGTGGCGGTGATGCCGCGGGTGTCGGGCGCGATCACAGTGGTGCTGTTCAAAAACGGCCAGGACGTAAAGGCCGGGCAGCCGCTCTTCATCATCGATCCGAGGCCCTTCCGCGCCGCATACGACCAGGCCGTCGCCGATCTCGACACCGCCAAGGCAACGGAGACGAACGCGCGGGCCAATTTCGAACGTGGGAAGGCGCTGGTCGCAGCCGATGCGCTCAGCCGTGAGCTCTACGAGCAGCGACTCGCGGCCTATCAAACGGCGACAGCGCAGGTAGAGGCCGCGAAAGCGGCGGTCGAAACCGCGCGCCTCAATGTCGAATTCACCACCGTGAAAGCGCCGGTCGACGGACGCATGTCCGACCGCAACGTCAGCATCGGCGACATCGTGACGGCGAACACAACCTCGCTCACCCGCGTCGTCACGCTCGATCCCATCTGGTTCAATTTCGAAGGCGCGGAGACCTTCCTTCTGAAATACCAGCGCGAGGCACAAGCCGGACAGCGCCAGTCGTCGCGCGTCGCGCCCAATCCGCTCGAGATCCAGCTCGCCGATGAATCGGGATATCCGCACCGCGGCCACATGGTGTTTGTGGACAATGCCGTCGATCCGCTGTCGGGCACCATCCGGGCCAAGGCCGAGTTTTCCAACCCGGACCATTTCCTGACGCCCGGCATGTTTGGCCGCGCGCGCCTTCTCGCTTCGGGCGCCTATCAGGCCGTGCTGATCCCGGACGAATCCATCATCACCGACCAGGCCCGCCGGCTTGTCTATGTCATCGACGAAAGTGGCAAGGTCGCGGCGCGCGAAGTCGAGACCGGGCCGCTCGTCATTGGCCTCAGGGTCATCAAGAGCGGAGTGAAAGCGGGCGAGAAAGTCGTGCTCGATGGTCTCGCGCGGTTGCAGCCGGGCGTGGAAGTCGAAGCGACGGTCGTGAAGCTCGCCGCGCGCGCGGCGGATACGGCGCCGCAATCCGAGCCGATGACGGCGCCACCATCGTCCCAGGCGACGCCGCACTAGACCCCGGAATCGATCATGCGCGACACAGCGACAAAAAATTTCAGCGCAGAGGACGCTTTCCTCCCCCGCGCGTCAGCGTGGGGGAGGGGGACCGCGAAGCGGTGGAGGGGGCAGCAACCGCTCCGTGCGCCGCATGCCCCCTCCGTCTCGCGGCGCGAAGGCGCCGCGCGCCACCTCCCCCACGCTTCGCATGGGGGAGGAAATCGAAAGGGCGCGGGGGAGGAAAGCTAGCGCGATGGGCCTACCGCATTTCTTCATCGAGCGGCCGATCTTCGCGGCAGTGGTGGCGATTCTGATCGTGTTGTTCGGCGCGGTCTCCTATCCGGCGCTGCCGGTTGCGCAATACCCGGAGATCGCACCGCCGACCGTCACTGTCACGGCGAACTATCCCGGCGCCACCGCGGAAACCATGGCGGAGACGGTTGCTACGCCTCTCGAGGAGCAGATCAACGGCGTTGAGAACATGCTTTACATGTCGTCGTCCTCGCAGGGCGACGGCACGCTTACCATCACCATTACCTTCGCGCCGGGCTCGGACATCAACGAAGACCAGGTGCTGGTCCAGAACCGCGTCGCTACGGCCCAGCCGCGGCTGCCGGTCGAGGTACAGCAAATCGGTGTGGTCACCCAGAAGTCCTCGCCGGATCTCCTTCTGGTCGCCACCCTTGTCTCGCCCGACCACAGCCTATCGCAGCAGTACCTCTCCAACTACGCGACGATTCAGCTGCTGGATCGCATCAGCCGCGTGCACGGCGTGGGCCAGGCGCGCGTCTTCGGCGCCCGCGACTACAGCATGCGCATCTGGATCGATCCCGACCGTGCGGCGGAAGTGAATCTCACCGTTGACGAAATCGTCGCCGCAATCCAGGCGCAGAATGCACAGGTGACGGCAGGCGCCGTTGGGGCGCCGCCGTTCAACCGCGGCGGCACCGCCTTTCAGCTCGGTATTGTAGCGAAAGGCCGCCTGACGACGCCGGAGGAATTCCGCGACATCATTCTGAAGACAGACTCCCTCGGCCGCCTCACGCGCCTGCGCGACGTGGCGCGGGTCGAGCTCGGCGCGCAGGACTACACCGAAAACGCCTATTTCTCCGGCAACCCCACCGTTGGCATTGGCATTTTCCAGCTGCCCGGCTCGAACGCGCTTTCGACGGCGCAGGCGGTGCTCGCCGAACTCGCGGATGCTTCGAAAACCTTTCCGCGTGGGATGATCTACCAGGTACCGTACAATCCGACCGAGTACATCGCCAGGTCGATTTCCGCCGTCGAGCGCACCCTCTTCGAGGCGGTCATGCTCGTTGCGCTCGTGGTGCTCCTGTTCCTGCAGAGCTGGCGCGCGGCGCTCGTGCCGATCATCGCCATTCCGGTTTCGATCGTCGGCTGCTTCGCAGCCCTGTCGGCCTTCGGTTTTTCGCTGAACAACCTGTCGCTGTTCGGCATGGTGCTGGCGATCGGCATCGTGGTCGATGACGCGATCGTGGTGGTGGAGAACATCGAGCGCGTCATGCGCGAGGACAAGCTTTCCCCGCGCGACGCCGCGCACCGTACCATGGACGAGGTCTCCGGCGCGCTGATCGCCATTGCGCTGGTGTTGATGGGCGTCTTCATCCCGACGGCGCTGATCCCCGGAATATCCGGCGCCTTCTACAAACAGTTCGCGCTCACCATCGTGGCGGCGACGGCGATCTCGTGCTGGGTATCGCTGACGTTGTCGCCGTCGATCGCCGCACTCATTCTCAAGCCGCACAAGGAGGAAGACACGGCTGCCAGGGCGTCATTCCTCACAAGATTTTCCCGCGGCTTCAACACCGGCTTCTCCAATCTCTCAAACCGGTACGGCGTGTTCACGGCGCGCGCGATCCGTTCGCTTGCAATTATCGGCGTGGCCTATGTGGTGCTGATCCTGCTCGCGGTGTGGCGGCTTTCCGCGACGCCGGTCGGTTTCATCCCGGCGCAGGACCAGGGCTATCTCATCGGGGTCATCCAGATGCCGCCGGGCGCCTCGCTGCAACGTACCGACGAGGTCTTGCGGCAGGCGCAAGCGATCGCGCTGAAAAATCCCGGAGCGAGCGCAACCGTCGCCTTCGCCGGTTTCGACGGCGCAACCTTTACGACCGCGCCGAACGCGGCGGCGATGTTTGTTCCGTTGAAAGAGCGCGGCGAACGCGAATCCTCGCTCGAGATCGCCGCGGAATTGCAGAAGGCGCTCGGCTCCATCACCGCCGGCCTGATCATCATCGTGCCGCCGCCGCCGGTGCGGGGCATCGGCACCGGCGGCGGGTACAAGATGATCGTCGAGGATCGCAACGGCCCCGACTGGCGCGCGCTGGAAGCTGTGAGCATGCGGCTGATCGCGGCGGCAAACCAGTCGCCGGGGCTGAACCGCGTCTTCACCACCTTCAGCACCCACACGCCGAGGCTTTATGCCGACATCGACCGCGAGCGCGCCGAACAGCTGGGCGTGCCGGTGCAAAACGTCTTTTCGACGCTCGGCACCTACCTCGGCTCGACCTACATCAATGATTTCAATTTCCTCGGCCGTACCTGGCGCGTCACCGCGCAGGCCGACGCACCGCACCGCGCCGAGATCGGCGACATCGGTCTGCTGAAGACGCGTTCCGCGTCCGGCACCATGGTGCCGCTCGATGCCGTGATGACGCTCAGGAACGACAGCGGCCCCTGGCGCGCGGTGCGCTACAATCTCTATCCGTCGGTGGAAGTGCAGGGCGATTCCGCGCCCGGCTATTCGAGCGGACAGTCGCTCGCCACGATGCAGCAACTTGCCGCGAAGATCCTGCCGCAGGGTTTTGCGACCGAATGGACCGAGCTTGCCTTTCAGCAGGAGCAGGCGGGCAACACCGGCATCGTGGTGTTCGGCCTTTCGGTGGTGTTCATCTTTCTGCTGCTCGCCGCCAATTACGAAAGTCTGGTGCTGCCGCTCGCGGTCATCCTCATCGTGCCGATGTGCCTGCTCGCGGCGATGCTCGGCGTGAATCTGATGGGCCGCGACAACAATATCCTGACGCAAATCGGTTTGGTGGTGCTCGTGGGGCTCGCGGCGAAGAACGCCATCCTGATCGTCGAATTCGCCAAACGCGGCGAACAGGAAGACAAGCTCGACAAGCGCGGCGCCGCAGAGCTTGCCGCGCGCCAGCGGCTGCGGCCGATTTTGATGACCTCCGTCGCCTTCATCCTCGGCACGCTGCCGCTCGTGATCGACACCGGCCCGGGCTCCGAAATGCGCCAGGCGCTCGGTATTGCTGTGTTCTTCGGCATGATCGGCGTGACTTTGTTCGGACTGCTGTTCACGCCGAGCTTCTACGTGCTCTCTCGCGAATTCGGCACGTGGGCGTCGGAGCGGCTGCCCGGCGAACTCCGCAACCTCCGCCTCCCGCGGCTACGGCGAACAGAATGAATTCCAGTCAAGCGGATTTTTGTTGCCAACACTTCCGGGCTCAATCGCCAACAGCGAAGGCAGCAAGAGTGCAGATCATGCATTTTGCACCAACCATTAACGTGAGGGTAGGGTCCGAAGTTGTCCGCTGAGAGTCCTAATTCAAGAGATCTGGTGTCCTGATTCGTTCTACGGGAAAAGAATATAACTCTTCACCCCGCACCGCGTTTTCCACTGTTGCCCGACGATGCCTGTCGCAAGATAACGGGGTGCACCTAGGCCCGACAACGTTGCCATGAACTCGAAGGGGCCTTGAATGGGATTATGAGGCGGCTGAAGATAGAACTTGGCGGTATATGTCCAAGTTGGGCTCTCTGGCGCGCGAAATTGCAAATAAGGGCGCAGTCCTTCGTCATAGTTATGGTCATCGATCCCCAATTTCGCGTCGGACACCTCGGGCGTTTCGTTCAAAACTACAAGCATGCATTCTTCAGCCCGAAGCAGAGCTGGCGATGCCTCGTTCGCCGGAGCGCGGATTGGCAATGTGATCACCGCGACGGCACATATTGCCTGATCTAGACGCGAGCGCATTCAGTCGTTGCCGGTTTCGGAGTCGCCAGTTTTCACCGATTTGCGCTTGACGATAGTAGGCTTCACGCCCGCACGTTGGGCACGGCTTGAATTTTTCCCCGGCCGTAAGTGATACCTTTTCATTTTTTGCATGATCGTTCGATATCGTCATCGCTCACGAATCTGCGTGCCCAGTCCTGCGGTGATGAATAGGGCGGTTGCGCTTCCCGAAACGTCCGCCGTGTGCCAGACGCCGGGTGCGTTGATCGCGTATTGACCCGGTTCGAGCGTCAGCTGCGTGCGCGTGCCGTCAGGGTTTTCCTGGTGCAGCACCATCGTGCCCGAGATGCACAGCACGACTTCGTGGCCATTGGGGTGCATCTCCCACGACGACCACGGCTCGGTGAAGGTGAACCGGGAAACGAGCCGGGCCTCCGCGCCATCTGCTGCATGACGCTCGCCATACGCCCCATACCACGCCGGATCGCCTGTGAACTCCGGCTCGACCGATGCCGTGGCCCCGAGGCCAAGGTGAATGGGAAAGGTCGAGAGATTCGTTCCGCCCATGGTTTCCTCCAGCGTTTGAACGCGCATTTGCCCTGTTCGGACGTCATGCGGCAACCTGCGATCAAATCCGGGAATACAGTGACCGGCGATGCATGACCTATATCGCGTCGAATGATTTTAGAAACGGCGTTGCACTGAGCAGCCGCTCCGGCGTGGCCTTCACCCCGGATCGAAGGGCGCGGGGCCGGCTACTTCATGCGCACGTATCCCTTCCAGTCGTTGTTTCCCTTTTGATATCCGCCGACGACGATGCCGTTTTTGTTGAGGCGGCCGACTGACATGTACACCGTGCCCTTGAGAGTGAACATTTGGAATGTCGTATCCGCCTTGCGGATGAAGCCGTGAACGACGCCGCCTGTGTCGGTGTAATATCCGTCGATTTCGCCCTTGTCGTTGATGGAACCGCAAAACGTTCCCGTCGACTGAGGGGCGTCGAAGTCCGTGAAGCTGCCGTCGGGCTGGCGCAGATAGCAATGGATTACGAGTTGTCCGTCGTAATACGAGCCCGCGACGGCGCCTTTGTTGTTGACGGTAGCCCAGACGGTTTGTTCGGCTCCGGGCGCATCGAATTCGGTGATCTTGCCTCTGGCGCTGCGCACGAAGCCATGTTCCAGGAGGTAGAAATTATCGGAGTAGAATCCGGCAATCACGCCATTGTCGTTGATGGAGAAGGGTTCGGTGTCTGCCGATCCTGCGGGATCGAACGAAGCGAAGGTACCGTCCTGCGTCCGCACGTAGCCATGCCGGATGGCATGGGTGTCGAAATAGTATCCCGCGACCGCGCCCGTGCCGTTGATGGCGTTTCCGAAGGTGCCTTCGGCGCCCGGTGCATCGAAGGTTGAGAACGAGCCGTCATTCGCCCGCAGATAACCGTGCTGGGCGTAGTTGCTGTCGAGCCAGGTTCCCACGATCGTTCCCGCGTCGTTGATGGGGCCTACCAACGTGTCGACCGATCCCGGAGGATCGAACGTGGTGATCGTCCCGTCCGGCGTCCGCACGAAGCCGTGGGAGCCGCCCGTCGAATCATCATATCCGCCGGCAATCACGTCGTAGATGTTGATGGATCCGGCGCCAGTGTTGATCGAATTGGGAACGTCGAAAACAACGATCTTCGCCCTGGCAGGAGCTCCCGCCACCCCAAGCGCTACGCAGAGTGCGCCGCACATCATGATGCGATTGTCCATGAATTCCCCCTCCCGGAAGTGGCAGCGCGACGATTATGGCACAAGTCGCGCCGCGTTCATCTCTAAACAGCGATGATGGAAGCATCCCGAAGTCCGAAGGTCGACCGCCTGGGGCTGATTTTGATGACGTCCGCCGCCTTCATCCTGGGCATGCTCCCGCGCTCCACGATGATGCGTTCTTATCGTACCATGCGCTGCGTGAGTCTGCCGGTTCCAGGGGAAGACACCATGGCGGAGGATTCCATGAACCGCGCGCGCATCGAGTCCATCGACCTGGTGCGCGGCATCATCATCGTCATCATGGCGCTGGATCATTCGCATGATTTTTTCGGCAGCCTCACGGCACAGCCAACCAATACCGCCACCACGACGGCGGCTTTGTTCTTTACCCGCTGGATCACGCATTTCTGCGCGCCCGTCTTCTTCCTGCTGACGGGCACGAGCGCTTCGTTGACTCGGAAGCGTATTTCGAAACCGGCGCTGTCACGCTTTCTTGTGACCCGCGGGGTCTGGCTGATCCTCCTCGAGATCGTGGTGTTGCGCTTCGCGCTGCAGTTCAACTTCGACTATCACGTGACGATCCTTACCGTGCTGTGGGCGCTCGGCTGGGTGATGATCGCGCTGGCTGCGTTGATCTGGCTGCCGATCTGGGCGATCGCCGCCTTCGGCATCGTGCTCATCGCGGGCCACAATGCGCTGGACGGCATCGACGCGAGCCGGTTCGGCGCATGGGCGCCGTTGTGGATCATCCTGCATCAGCCGGGCCTCCTTCTGAACACCGGACACTCGGCGGTCTTCGTCGCCTACGCGCTGGTCCCGTGGATCGGAGTGACGGCAATGGGTTACGTGCTCGGAGAAACCTGGCGGTGGAATGCGGGCCCGCGGCGCGCGGTGCTTTTCTGGACCGGCATTGCGCTGGTGATCGGTTTTGTGGCGCTGCGCCACACCAATCTTTACGGCGACCCGCTGCACTGGGTCGTGCGCAAGACGCCGTTGTTCACCGGGATGTCTTTCATCAACACGGTCAAATATCCCCCCTCTCTGCTCTTCCTGATGATGACGCTGGGACCGGCGCTGCTGCTGTTGCGCGCCTTCGACGGCGGCGTGCCGTGGTGTCTCAGGCCAGCGCATACCATCGGGCGCGTGCCGCTATTTTTCTTTGTGCTGCATTTCTACCTGATCCATTTGCTCGCCGTGGCGGCCTGCTGGTGGCGCTACGGCACGGTGGCCAACATGTTTCAGTCGCCCGATATTGCACATTTCCCGTTCACCGCGCCGCCGGGCTGGGATTTCGGGTTGCCGGTCGTCTATGCCGTTTGGGTGTTCGTCATTGTGTCGCTCTGTCCGTTATGTCGCTGGTATGCGGGCGTGCGCCGTCGCCACGACTGGTGGTGGCTCAGTTATCTCTGACTGGCGGGAAAGTGGTTCGCCACAGAGGGTTGCCGCGCCCTCGCGGAGAACGACTGGCTCTCCTATACGGATTTCCGCCTAACTGAGGTTTATACGCTTTTTCGTATGTGTCACGAAACCCGGTGTTGTGACTGCCGCCGGATCAGAACCAACACCCAGTTCCTATTTTTATCCGCTCCGGTGTCGCTGAAAGCAGCCCATCGGTATGAGAGAAGAACGTGCTGCGCAGATCCATTCCGGGCTTTGGCGTGCGATTGCTTGCTTGTATGAAGGTCGTTGATGTTTGAGCGGGGCATGGGCGGCATGAGCGATTTCGAGGGACTGTTCGGTTTATTCGGGCTGATGTTCGGCCTGATCGTCGCGGAGCTGGCGCTCAAATTCGCCGATGCGATCGATTCCTATCGCGAACGTCCCATCGGCATCCTGACGCCGGCACTCGCTCTCCTCGTCCTCACCGACGTTACCAGTTTCTGGGTGTGGATCTGGGCATTACGCAACTCGCTCAAAGTCAATTGGCATACCGTTTTCGGTGGTGTCCTTCTCGCAACGGTCTATTTCCTTGCGGCAACGCTTGTTTTTCCGCGCACGAATCGTGGATGGGCTCACCTCGATCACCATTACTGGTCCCGCAAACGGCTCGTCGCGAGTGGCATTCTGTTTGCGAACATCGTGATCATAGGCTTGATGCTGACACGCGCGATGCCGGCCTGGAACGACTGGTGGTTCTATTTCAACTTCGGAGGATATTTGGTCGCCCTAACGGGACTGGTGCTCAGTCGCTCTCGTCGCCTGGACTTCGTCTTTCTGGGCTGGGCACTGGCCATCAACCTGCTGGCTGGCGCCGACCTCCTTCCGGGCTCCCACTGGGGTCATGAGATGGGGTTGCACCCCTCTGCAGAACAACATGCCACCATAAATACGGCGACGGGTGATGCATTACCTGTCACGCATTTGCATCACTATGAGCGGTTGACCTGGGTGCGCAGCGCGATGGCGATCACCTGATCTTCGCCAAGCTGTTTGCCGATTTCGCGCAATTGTTCGATTTCGTAGTCGGAAAGTGACGCACCCAGAATTTCCGGCAATCGGTTGACGGCTTCCTGCCCGACGGGCTCACGCGGGCGACCGAATTTGCGGAACACGGAATCCGCGTAGCCGGAGACCAGCGCGGCATCCCGCAAATGTCCCGCAATGGCGAGACGCAGCGCCATGTGATCGAAGAACCAGAACAACATGCCCTCATCGCGCAGCAACGGCACGGCGTCCCGTGCCGTTGCAAGCGCCGCGTCCGTATCACCGCGCAGGGACAGGGCGCTGGAGACCATGCCAAGCGCAAACCCCAGGACATCGGTGTGATACGTATCCCGCAGGCGCGCGAGCAACGCCTGGCCATCGGAGATCGCGGAATCGATATCGCCCATCTCCAGAACGGCTTCCACCAGATTTGCCGAAACGACAAGCGCCGCGCGATCCGCGCCGACGGCTTCGCACAGCCGGACTGCCTTCATTCCGGCTTCGCGCATGGCGGGCGATTTCAGGCGCGCCTCGACGCAAAACTTCGCGGCCCAGGCGGCCGCCAAAGCCCGCGGCCGCCCTGCGCGCTCCATTATCTGCAGCGCTTCGTCGATCGACGCATGCGCTTCCTGGATGTTGCCGAGCATGAGCGACGCATAGCCGAAGTCGGCGATCGCGCTGCCGAGATTCTGCATGTCGTCAAGTGCACGAAAGAGCGCGACGGCGCGCTCGAACTCCAGCCGCGCATCCTTTACGGCAGCGGTGTTGAAATACAGTTGGCCCATTCCGCGCCGGAGATGGGCTTCCAGCTCCCATGGCGTATCCGGCTTCAGCAGCGACACGGCCGCGCTCAGGCGTCTGCGTCCTTCGGCGCGCACGGGCAGCTCACGCCAAAGCGGCCAGGAGCTTCCCGCGAGTGCGATCGCAAGTTCACTGTCGTCGCGCCCGGACCAGTCCAGTGCGCTGCGCAGGTCGTCGAGGACGGGCGCATAGCGCTCGAGAAACACCGCATCGCTCATTGATTCCCAATCGCGCATCGCCTGCCGCAGCGTGCGAAGGACGTACTGCGCATGCTTCAGCCGCACCAACCGGACGTCGTTTGACGCGCTCAGCTTTTCAAGCATGAACGCGCGAGTGGTTTCGAGGAGGCGGTAGAGGTTTTCGTGCGATCCGGGGACGACCGCGATCATGGATTTGCTGATCAGTCTGGCCGTCAGCTGCAAAACATCGTCCGCGGCAAGATCGTTCGCAGCGACGATGGCTTCCGCCGCCGGCATCGTGAATGGCCCGGCAAACACGGCGAGGCGGCGGAGCACCATCTGCTCCTCCGGCGAAAGAAGGTCGTGACTCCACTCGAGCGTCGTGCGCAGCGTGGAATGGCGCAGAGGCGCGGTCCGTCGCGCGCCCGGCCAGGTCTTCGGAGCGTCGTTCAGTTTCGCTTCGAGCGCCGGGAGACCCAGAACGCCGGCCCAGCTTGCGACCATCTCGATGGCGAGAGGCAGGCCATCGAGACGGCGGCACAATCTGGCGACGATCGCGATCTCATCGTCTCCCAGTCTGAAATCGCTGTTTAATCCCCTGGCGCGTTCGACGAACAACTCGACCGCGGCAACCTTCCTTGTCGCGGGAGAACTCGGCACACCATCACCGGGAAGCGCGAGGGGAGGCACCTCGAACACCTGTTCGCCCCAGCATGAGAGAGACTCGCGGCTGGTCGCGAGGATGCGCACATTCGGCGCCGCTGCGATGATCGCTTCGCACAGAGCGGCGCAGGAGGCGATGATCTGTTCGCAATTGTCCAGAACGATCAGAAGATTCCTGCGCGCAAGCTGACGCGCCAGTGTTTCGAAGGGTGTTGCGCTCTCGCCGATCTTGATCCCCAGCACGGTCGCAACAGCACTCGCCGTCGACGGGCCGTCGGAAACCGAGGCCAATTCCACGAGCCACGCACCGTCCTTGAACGTGGAGGCCGCTTCGTTCGCGATTTCCAGCGCCAGCCTTGTCTTTCCGACACCGCCCGGTCCGACCAGGGTCACGAGGAGGTTATGCGCAAGAAGGTCCGATAGCGCGCCGATCTGACTGTCTCGTCCAATCAGGCGGGACGTGCTGCCTTTCGAGCCATTCGCCGAGCAAGCGGGCAGATTGCCGCCATGGTGTCTCGACGCCGTCCCGGTCTGGCCGGTATGTTCCAGGAATCTGTAGCCGCGCCCCTGCTTCGTCGCGATGAAGCCGTCGCCCAATGCCTTGCGCAGCGCTGTGATGTGGACATGCAGAGTATTGTCGCCGACGGCCGCTTTGCCCCAGACGCGCGACATCAGCTCGTCCTTGGTCACCAACGACCCGGCCCCTTCGAGCAGGGCCAGCAGGAGTCGGAAATCCGTCGCGCCGAGCGGAATTGGCGCTCCGTCTGCGCTGAGTTCCTGGTTGGCCGGATCCAGGGTGAACCGGCCAAAGCGGTACGGCTCGCTGCCCATCCTGACTCTGTGACAAAATTTCAGAATCTGAATCAGGACATGGTGGCTCCTTTGCGTCAAGACAATGACGAAATGCGCGCGGGTTGACGCATCGGCCCAATCGCGGCTCGACCATCCAAAGGGAGAAAACAATGCTCAACCTGAGGGCGTACCTGTTTGGCGCCGGTTCACTTTTGGCCTGTTCCGTCGCGGCGTTGCCCGTATCGGCGGATACACTAAAGGTCATCCATACTTTTTCCGCGATTCAGAAAGGTGCGCGTCCGGCCGCCGCTCTCACCACCGACAGCACCGGCACGCTCTACGGTACGACCTATACCGGTGACGCAAGCGGCAATGGGACCGTCTTTCTGCTGTCGCCGCCCAGTGCCGGCTCGAAGAAATGGATCCACACCGTGCTGCATCGCTTCAGCGCGAGCGGGAAGAAAGGAGATCTTCCCGACTCCAGCGTAATTCTGGATGCAAATGGAAACCTTTATGGCACGACGACCGCAGGGGGCGCCGTAAACGGTGGTGCCGGCGTGGTGTTCGAGCTGGTGCGGCCTGCAATCGAAGGCGACCCGTGGAAAGAGATTGTGCTGCACCGGTTTACGGGAGGCAGCGACGGCGGGACGCCGCTCGGCACGCTCGTGTTCGGTGCGGACGGCGATCTGTATGGAACGGCAGGGTTTGGCGGCACGAGTGGCGCCGGTCTCGTTTTCAAGCTGTCGCCACGTGACGCCGGCCATTGGAAAGAGACGATCCTTTTCAACTTTGGCAACGATGCCGGTGGTGGGTACCCCTATTCCAGGCCGATCTTCGATGCCGCCGGCAATCTGTACGCCACGACCTTGAATGGCGGAAATACCGGAAATGGCGTGGTGTTCGAACTGTCACCGCCGGCGGGCGGCGTCGGGCCTTGGACCGAAACCGTTCTGCACAGCTTTGACGGTGCCACTGACGGCGTTGAGCCGCGCATGGGCGTCATCATGGATTCCACCGGCAATCTATACGGCACGACCGAGAGCGGCGGCAGCGTCGGTTATGGCGCGGTCTTTGAAGTCAGCCCGCCGGCCGGCGGCGGCGGGTCATGGACCGAGACCGTCCTGTATAATTTCGGCTTCTCGCCCGACGGCGGATCTCCGGGCCTGTCCGGCCTGGTCATGGACACGAGCGGCAATCTTTTCGGCACCACCGAAACCGGCGGGACCCTTCACCATGGCGTTGTGTTCAAGCTTGCGCCGCCTGGGCAGGGAGGCGGTTCGTGGACCGAAAGCGTGATGCACACATTCGCGGATTCGCCGGACGGCGCGCAGCCGGAAGCCGGACTGACGTTCGGAAGCGGCGGGTTGCTCTACGGAACGACTTTCTACGGCGGCGCAGCGAGCGAATCCGGCACGGTGTTCAAAGTCACTCCTTGAGCTAAGTGGCATTGCTAATTTCATCCCCCGCACGGAACGCAGCGGAGTGTGGGGGAGGGGGACCGCGAAGCGGTGGAGGGGGCAAGCGGCGTGCATGCCACTTACCCCCTCCGGCGCTTCGCTTCGCTCGCGCGACCTCCCCCGCGAAAGTGCGGGGGAGGAAAGTTTGAATGGGGCCACAGGTGATGCATCGCTTGTCGCGCAATTGCACGAACAAATTTCTGTTGCGACCTCATCAAATCGGCGGGGCCACGCCGTTGCTGCCGACGAGTATCAGTTCGGCGGTGTTTTTGCCGTTGTCAGCGCTTGCGTTCACAAACACGTTGTCGCCAGGCTTGAGATCGGATGCGGCGCCAGGCTGCAGCTTCACGATCGGCGCCGTGGGCGGCACGAGGATCGTCTGCTCGCCGCCCTTGTAGGTGAGCTTCAATTGTTCGGCCCCATGCTTTGCCGTCGTGGTCGCGACGCTGCCGTTGGTCATCGTGCTGTTGACGCTGGCAGAACCCGTGCTTCCGGCGATGGCGGCAACGGTACCATTGGTCATGCTGCTGGACGTGCGTGCGCCGCCCGACAGAGTCGTGTCGGAAACCTTGTCCCAGTCGAAATGCCCCTCGTTGGCGCCTTTCATCGACGGCGGGAATACCAGAATGTCGAGCGCCACCTGTTTCTCGCCCACATTCTTGGCCGCCGCGCCGACATAGCTGCCTGTCGGGATATGATTGACATCAATGCGGGATTCCGTGAGATATTTGGTTTCGCCACTGAGCAATACCGCAATGTCGCCGGTCGCAGTGTGCACGGTGAGCACGTCGGCCGAGATGGCGACCACGGTCCCGCGGACGCGTTCCTGCTCCGCTGCAGCGGCCGTGCCGATCAAAAGCCCGGCCGTCAACGCAAAAGTCAGTCCGAGACGTCGTTTCATGGCGTGGTATTTCCTCCTGGATGCAGGGCTGCCCGCCTCGTGAGGAACATGTAGATGCGCGAAAGACGAACTGAATGCCCATCCTTCGGAATACATTGTTGCAGAATGCGGAATAATCGATGGATCCTTCGCACCCAAAAACCTGTCATGGCCCGCGCAAACGGGCCACCCAGATGGAAGCGGCAAGCCTGTCAAAGTAGCAAAAAAACCTGACACCGATGCAACGCTGTCCAGGTTTCGACTGGGTGGCCCGCTTGCGTGGGCCATGACAATCGTTTTTTTGATACGGGGACAGGAGATCCATTACTGCCAACAGCTGATGAAATCGCGCCCGCCCCAGGGCGACAAGCTCGGGATGATGCGCCTGACTGTCTCCCTTGCTTCGCGCGGGAGAGGAAAATACCTTAGCGCGTCCGCAACTGTGATTGCAGGGCCGAAAGCTTTGCGCGGTCGGCGGGGGTGAGGTCAAGCTGCGCGGCGCGCGCCCATTGCGCGCGCGCCTCGTCGGTACGGCCGAGATAGAGAAGCGCGCTGCCCCATTCCAGATGCAGCCTTCCCCAGTTGGGGGCGAAGCGATTCGCCGCTTCGAATTTCGCGAGCGCGAGATCGGAACGGTTCTCGCGCATCAATGCTTCGCCCCACAATTCAAGCGGGTCGGCATAGCGCGGGCCGCGGTCCACGGCCGCCTCGAATTTCGCGATCGAGCCCGCGATATCTCCCTTCTTGAGCAGCATCGCGCCCCAATCATTCCACGCGATGGGAATGAACGCACCTTGTCCGACCGTGCGCGCAAACCAGAATTGAGCGCCGCCCCAGTTCCCGGCCGCCATGTCGATCAGTCCGCGCAGACGCAGGCAGTCGTAGCAGTCGTGCGGCGTCGCGGCGATCAGCTTGCGCGCGCCCGCGATGTCACCGGCTTCCGCCTTCGCTTCGGCGAGCATCGAAACGGGATTGCGCAGGAGGATCGCCTTCAGAAGAGGGCGAAAGGACGCAGGTGCGATGGCGAAGACGGATTTCGGATCCATTTGCCGCTCAAGCGTGTGCCAGTCCCGCTCGAGAAAGGCGATGGCCGCCGTCTGAAACCAGAGGTTCAGCTTTCCGTTTGCGTCCGCGGGACGGACCTGCGCGCGAATCGCGCGAACGCGCCCGAAATCGTGATCGGCAGCGGCCTCGCCCATCTCGTCGATAAGGGCCTGCACCTGCGATCCGCCGCGATCCGGCTCGCCGACGATCGCTTCATCCATCGCTTCCGCCGTTTCATAATCTCCGAGCGTATCGGCGAGAAACGTCTTGTCCTGCAGCTTGACGATCGCGACGCGGCCCGGATCGAAGGCGACGGAGCCGCTGTCGTAGAGACGCAATGCATTCTCGGTATGGCGGTAGCCGTCCGCCAGGCGATCGAGGCTCTGTTCTTCGCTCGCAAGATTGTCCCACGCATGGGCGTTCGTGGGGTCGGCCGCGACGGCTGCGCGGAGCGTGGCAAGCGCGTCTTCCTGGCGGTCGTAGAGCCGATAGAGATTGCCGAGCAGCGAAAAGGCCCAGGCGCGCTCGGCCGGCGCCGCTTCGGCGGCCAGCATCTTGAGCACGCGCATGCCTTCCCGATCGCGCCCCACTTCGTTCAGAAAGGCGGCGTAACGATACGGCTGCGTTTCGGCGTAGATGGATTCCGCGGCTTTCTGCAGCAAAGCATCGAGATCGGTTTCCTTGCCCGTGAATGTCGTACCGGCTTCGCGCGCCCGTGCGGTCACTGCAATGCCGGAAGGCGTGTGCCAGATCTCGCCCGTGATATGCGTCTCGCGGCCCAGCCAGCGTCTGAGATAGCGGTTGAGCTCGCCGATCGAGATTCCCGTATCTGGAATCTCGACCTTGATGTCGTCGCCCCAATTGTTGCGATAGGTGTCGGCGGGCCGGATGGAGTTCGTCTCCTGCTGCATGCGCGCGAGCTTGTCGAGCAGCTGGTTCGCGATCACGTCGCCGCTCAGGCCGCGCTGCGCGAGATCGGGCGGCACCGAGAAGGCCTCGATGACGAGCCCGCTGTCCTGCGCCGCCGTCCACATTGCGGTCGCGAGCGCGGCCACGATTGCGGCCAATACGAGCGCGACCCCGAGCGCGAAGGCGAACTTCATCATCTCATTGGCGTGCTTTACGCGCAGCGACCGGCGCATGAACGCGCCGTCCTCGCTCAGCTGGTCGGCCTGAATGCGGGAAAGGCGCGCCTGCTCGCGCAGGACCGCGCGCGCGTCTTCACGTATCGTCGAATCGGCGCGCGCGGCGTCCAGCGCGAGGTGAAGCGCCGCCGGATCGCCCGCGGATGCTCCCGGATGCCCGTCTTCGGTTTCGTCCATCTCGCCGGGCCTGCCCGTTCCCCGGTTCCCAACGCCGCTCGATAGCCCCAATCCACGTCGGCTGTCGACCCGCGGACACTGGCGGCAACGCGAGGCGCGCGGCGGCGGACTTTGCTCCGGGACGCGGACCAGGTGATTATCGCCGCGCTGAAGTCATAGTCGTAAAGCTTGAGAGGAACCCATGAAGCGCACGTGGACGATAATTGGCGTAGCTGCCGTATCGGAGAGCTTCAAATGGTACCAGTCTCTACTTGGCCTGCCGGAGGCGGCTCCCGCCCACGACGATTTTGGGCAAATCCTCGACCCGGATGGAACGGTCTTGCTTTGTCTCCACGAGTGGGGCGCCCACGATCATCCCCCGCTGGCGAGCCCCCATTTCGCCATGCCTGGCAACGGCCTCCTCTTGTTCTTCCGGGTCGATAATTTTGACGTCGCTTTGCCAAGGGCGCGCGCCCTCGTCAGCCGGCTGGAAGAAGAGCCACATGTAAATCCCAGCACTGGAACGATGGAGTTTTCGCTCCGGGATCTTGATGGTTACTACGTCACCATCAGCGCGCTTGATCCGCCGTAACCAGGCCGGGATCCTTGCACAGCTCGCGCACGGAATGGCGTGAGCGGCGTAGCTACCGGAGCGTGCGGGCTTCCATCGCGAGGTGTGAAAACACCGAGCGCAGCCTGGGCGCCGCGAAGTCGATAAACGCCCTGACCTTGGGCACGGACATCCGGCCATCTGGCGTCAGCAAATGGGCAGGAACCGGAGGATGTTCCGCATTCGCGAGAACGACCTGCAACTCGCCGCGCCGGACAGCTTCCGCGATGTGATAGGAGTAAAGGCGCGTAAGGCCGCGACCCCGGATGGCAGACGCACGAGCCGCGCGGACCGTGTTGACCGTTAGTCGCGGACTAAAATGCACAATGCGCGGCACCCTGGAGCCTGCTACCGGAGCGAAACTCCACGAATCGATGCCGAAATTCGTGAAGGCGATGATTTCATGCTGAGCGAGATCTGCCGGCTCGGCAATGCGTGGATGGCGCGACAGGTAGCCGGGTGAGCCGACCACGACGCGGCGGACTTCGGTTCCGATGCGCGTTGCGATCAGGGACGAGTCCGGGAGTTCGGCGATGCGCATCGCCACGTCAATGCCTTCCTCGACGAGGTTTACGGGACGGTCCAACAGCAAGAGGCGCGCCGACACCATCGGATAGGCATCCAGAAAGTCGTCGAGGATCGGCCGCAACGCATCCTCTCCGCTGATCGGCGGAGCGGAAATGGAAAGTATTCCCCTCGGGGCGGCCTGCTCGCCGCCGGCAAGAGCTTCGGCTGTCTCCAGTTCCGCCAGAATGCGGCGGCACACAGTTGCGTAGCGCTCACCCGCCTCACTCAGCACCATCGAGCGCGTTGTCCTGTGCAGCAATTCGGCCCCCACGTGCGCTTCGAGGAATGCGAGCGCCCGGCTGATGGAAGCTGGTGATCGTTTGAGGCGCCGGGCGGCAGCAGCGAGACTGCCTTCATCGAGCGCCGTGAGGAAGACGGTTATCGCCTCGATGCGATCCATGAAACGCCTCCCGCAACTTTGGAAGTTACCACTGCTCCAGCGGCCTCACAACGACTGTTGCGAATCCCGGAAGAGTGTCTTCCAGCGAATGCCCATACAGAGATTTTTCGCTCCGACCTATGTAGCCGGTGCCGGTGCGAAAGCCTGGCGCGAACAATCATCAACTCCGGCGCAGCCGGCATATTCCCGTCAAGCAGAAAGGCATGACATGAGCATGATCACCACCAGGGACGGCACCCGGATTTTCTACAAGGATTGGGGCCCCAAGGCTGCACCATCAATCGTCTTCCATCACGGATGGCCGCTGAGCTCCGACGAGTGGGACTCACAGATGTTGTTCTTCCTGGAGCAGGGCTTCCGGGTCGTCGCTCACGATCGACGCGGACATGGCCGCTCGGATCAGTCGGCTGGCGGCTACGAAATGGATACATTCGCGTCCGACGTCGCCGAGTTGGTCGAGGCACTCGATCTGCGGAATGCGATCCATGTCGGCCATTCGATGGGCGGCGGCGAAGTCACGCGTTACGTAGCCCGCGCAAAAACCGGTCGTGTCGCCAAAGCGGCCCTTCTCGGCGCGGTTCCCCCGGTGATGCTGAAATCGCCATCGAATCCGGGCGGCCTGCAGTTGGAGGTGTTCGACCAGTTCCGCGCGGCGATCGCGAGCAACCGCGCTCAGTTCTTCCTCGATGTCCCCTCTGGTCCCTTCTACGGATTCAATCGTTCCGGCGCGGAGGTTTCCCATGGCGTGATTCGCAACTTTTGGCGCCAGGCCATGATGGGTGGAATCAAGGCTCACCATGACTGCGTCAAAGCCTTCTCCGAAACCGACTTCTCCGACGATCTCCGCGCGATTCAAGTGCCCGTGCTCGTCCTGCACGGCGAGGACGACCAGATCGTGCCGATCGCCGATTCGTCTTTGCTCTCCATCAAGCTTCTCGGGAACGGCACGCTGAAGACCTATCCTGGCTACTCGCACGGCATGGCGACCACCCACGCGGACATTATCAATCGCGACCTCCTCGCGTTCATTCGCAATGACCGGTCAAAGTAATTCCACCATGCCCCACGCGCAGAAAGTTGCGATCGTCACAGGCGCCTCGCAAGGCATCGGAGCCGGTATCGTCAAAGGCTACCGGGACGACGGATACAGCGTGGTCGCAAATTCCCGCTTCATTCAGAAATCAGGCGATCCCGGTGTGATTGTGGTACCCGGTGACATCGGCGAGCGCACAACCGCCGAAGCTGTCGTAACAACTGCCATCGAGCATTTTGGACGGATCGATACGCTGGTGAACAACGCCGGCATTTTCATTGGCCAGCCCTTCGCGGGGTTTACCACGGATGACTATCGAAATGTCCTCCATGTCAACCTGGATGGTTTTTTCCACATCACGCAGCTCACGATTCCGCACATGCAGACGCGGAAGAGCGGTCACATCGTGCAAATCACCACCGCCATGGTCCGCCAGCCGATCGCCGGCGCCGGCGCGAGCCTGGCTGCACTGACGAAGGGAGGGCTGGATGCCGTGACCCGCGCGCTCGCCATCGAATATGCCAGGGACGGCATTCGGGTGAACGCCGTGGCACCCGGCATCATAAAGACACCGATGCATGCGCCAGATACGCATGAATTCCTCTCAAGCCTGCATCCGCTTGCCCGGATGGGGGAGGTGCATGAGATCGTCGACGCGATCCTCTATCTGGAGAGGGCCGGCTTCGTTACGGGTGAAACCCTCCATGTCGATGGCGGACAACACGCCGGTCGCTGGTAGGATCCACGATCAAGATATCCGGAGATGCCGATGATCTACGAATTGCGCGTTTATCACGCGATGCCGGGGAAACTCTCGGTACTGCTCCGGCGCTTCGAGGATCACACGCTGAAAATTTGGGACAGGATAGGCATCCGGTCCGTCGGGTTCTGGACGACGCTGATCGGAGAAAGCAACCAGCAGCTCACCTACATGCTCGCCTGGCAGAACATGGCCGAGCGCGAGAAATTGTGGAGCACGTTCGCCGTGGACGCAGAGTGGATCAAGGTCGCAGCAGAGTCCGAACGCGAGGGACCGATCGTGCAGAACATCGCCAACCAGCTGCTGCAGCCGACGGGTTTTTCGCCGATGAAGTAGGTCGGCCGCGCGGGTGAGGGGCAGGTTGCGGCCGCTCGATCGCCGAGGACTGACATCAAAAGTTTAGCCGGCAGCAAGCCGGGCATCCCGCATGCCAATGCCTGCGATTTCAACGTGTTCGCGGCCCGCCGGTGTTTGTGGAACGCGGGCGTTACCAACGGGCGGCGAACGTACCTTGTCGTGAAGCATCACGCGACCGTCACACCTCTGTCTTCGGACCGCAACAGTAGGAGCCCAGTTTTGTTCGCCGCGACCACAACCCGAGATGGCCGGCCGTCAGCAATCCGTGAGCTATAGGGGAGAATTCCGATGCAACCGAAACGATCTTCGTCTAAGGCGTTCCTGCGCAGTGGTGTAGCCGGGCTGGCCGCCCTGCCAATGATCAGTACGGCGGCTCTCGCCGACGCAATGTTTCATGGCGAGAATCCGATCAATACCGTGGTCGCGCCACCCGCGCATGTAGCGGTGGCCAAGGTCAAAACACCCCACGGCAAGAACGACAACAATACGATGACGCCGATCAAGCACGTCATCATCATCGTCGGGGAAAACCGCAGCTTCGATCATTTGTTCGCGACCTATGTGTCTCCGTCAGGCGATTCGGTGTTGAACCTCCTCTCGGAAGGAATCGTCAACGCGGATGGCACACCGGGACCGAATTTCTCCAGGGCCAAACAGAGGCAGGCCTCCGATACGACGACCTACAGTATCAGCCCGACGATCACGAAGCCGTACAGGAAACTTCCGCCGCCCAACCTGAACTTTACGCCCGAATACCAGAGCTACGCAGGAGCGCCCTGGGTCAACACCCAGGTCGCCGGGGAGTATGACTACGGCCTGCTGCCCGAGGATCTGCCGGCAGCGACCGAAGGCGCCTCGGGCCTGCCTTACCAGACGATCGATACGCGTATCGCCAACGTCTATGACCTGCCGGGCGGTCCGTTTCAGCTGTCGCCCGGCGTAGGCTCGGGAGATTACGCCAACAGCCCGGTGCATCGCTTCTACCAGATGTTCCAGCAGCTTGATTGCAGTGCCTCCTACGCGACCAAAACAAATCCGAGCGGCTGCCAGGCCAATCTGTTTCCCTGGGTCGAAGTTACCATCGGGGCCGGGTCCAACGGCAATGCCCCGCCGCCGAACTTCAACGATGAAACGACGCACGAAGGCGCTACGTCGATGGGCTTTTACAACGTCCAGCAGGGCGATGCTCCCTACTTCAAGTCGCTCGCGGACCAGTACACGCTCCTGGACAATTATCACCAGCCGGCCAAGGGCGGTACGGGTCTCGACAGCCTCTATCTCGGCTACGCCGACGCCCTTTGGTACAGCGACGGCAAAGGCCATCCCGCGACGCCGCCGTCAGACCAGATCGAGAACCCCGATCCGTACCCGGGCTCCAACAACTGGTATACCCAGGACGGCTATTCGGGCGGCACGTACAGCGAGTGTTCTGATTCGAACCAGAAAGGCGTGGCGTCTGTCGACGCGTATCTTTCAAGCCTGAGTGTGAATCCGAACTGCGACGCCGGGCATTATTATCTTCTGAACAACTATAACCCCGGCTATGTCGGCGACGGCCAAAAGGCGGAAAAGATCGTGGGGCCGTACACCATCCCGCCTTCCTCGGTACCGTCGATCGCCGACGTGCTGAATGCGTACGACATTTCCTGGGCTTACTACGGAGAAGCGTGGACTGCCTATGTCCAATCTCCAAATTATTACGCAGAAGGTTCGGAGTATTGTAATATCTGCAATCCCTTCCTCTATGAGACTCAAATCATGAGAGGTGTGAATCAGCAGGGTGTCCCCTATCGTATCGCGAATCTCCACGACACGACCGACCTTTATGATGCCATCAGTACCGGCGAACTTCCAGCCGTCTCATATGTAAAGCCTAGCGGGGTCAATGACGGGCATCCCGAATCGTCGCAGATAGCGGAGCTCGAGGGCTTTATCCGGAAGATCGTCACCGAGGTGCAGAAGAACAGGAAGCTCGCCAACAGCACCGCTATTCTGATCACGGTCGACGAGGGCGGCGGTTACTATGACTCGGGATATGTTCAGCAGCTCGACTTCTTTGGTGACGGCACGCGCATTCCTTTGCTCATCGTCTCGCCGTGGACCAAGGGCGGCCATACTTCGCACGTCTATAGCGATCATGCCTCCGTACCGAAGTTCATCGAGGCGAATTGGGGGCTGCCAGCCATCTCCGGCCGCAGCCGCGACAACATGCCCAACCCCATCACCGATACGAAAGATCCCTACGTGCCCACCAACGGACCGGCGATCAGCGATCTGATGGCGGCGTTCAACTTCTCCAGGTAGGCTCGACTCCCAAAATACGAAAGGGCGCCTTCGGGCGCCCTTTTTTTCCGCTGATGCAGAAAAAGACGCACGGTCATGTCGCTCCGTAGTTCAACAAGCGCCGCGGCGCGCATTGCCGGATGTTCGCCGGCGCCGTGTCGAAGTAGCGCCACAATTTATTTGAACCGCCAAGACGCCAAGGCACCAAGGCCCTGAAGAAGTAGAATTCACCACTGAGGGCACTGAGGGCACGGAGAAGAATTTGCGCGCAATCGCGCGCAGTTCTTTTCTCTCAGTGTCCTCCGTGTCTCAGTGGTTCAACCTTCCTTGGCGTCGTAGAGTCTTGGCGGTTGATCTGAATTAAGTGCCAAACACGCGGCCGAAGATCGTGTCGACATGCTTGAGGCGGAATGTGCCGGCAGCATGCATGTTCCCTTTCGCAACCTGTCCAATTCCAGCGACTGATCAGCTCGCAGCACCGGATATTGCCTGTCGCGTCGCATGATCTCCCATATGCCAGGGCCACAGGAAGGACATGCTTAACGCATTCTTATCGCGACGGGAGGTATGGAAAACCGCGGAGAGTCTTCCGGAAGAACCGGCGGGCCGAAAACGGTATTGGCGAAGGATGATGGCCGATCTTCCAGCCGTTGAGCGTGCTCGTCTGATTGCGAGCCCGCCGCTACGTGTGCTGGCCACGATTGTACTCACCTTGTTCTGCGCCATCCTTGCAGGCGTCGCTGTCAGCTGGATGCGCGGCGCGCTGTTGCCCGTCTGGCTCGGCACCGCCGTGATGGTGTACTGGCTGTTGCATAAACCGGGCCGTGAATGGCCGGTGATTGCCTTGGTGTGCTGGGCCGCCAACGTAGCCGCGGCGATCGCCATCGGGCGCGGGATGCCGCGCTGCATATTGCTTTCGATGGTCAATCTCATCCAGGCGCTCCTGGTCGCTGCGCCGCTGCGCATCTTCAGGCTCGACCGCGATTTCGCCCAGCCGCGCACGCTCGCCGTGTTCTACGTGCTTGTTCTTGGGCCCGCGACCATACTGTCGGCGCTCATCGGCGCCGTCGTCCTGCACAGGCTGACAGGCGAGCCTTTTCTTCAGGCCTGGACGGAATGGTACATAACGACCGCTCTTGGTCAGGCGGTTCTTGTGCCGCCCCTGATGGTGGTGCGCAGGCAATCACTTGCGGCGATTTTCACGCGCGAATTGCTGCCGGGCACACTCCTGCTGCTTGGTATCGTGGCCGTCGCGATTGCCATCAATGTCCTGTTCCCCGACTACCCGCTTCGCTTCCTCTTCTTTCCGGCGGTGGTGCTGATCACATTCCAGCGCGGCTTCGCGGGAGGCACACTTGGACTCGTTCTTGTCGTATTCTACATGGCCGGCGTTGTGCATGACGCTTACGACACGGCCCTGGCGTCGGATGCGCGATTGCACCTTGTCTTCATCCAGCTTTACACGGCAGCGATCGGCTTCACGGTGGTCATCGTCGGCGCCGGGCTCGATCAGCGCAGGAAACTCGAATCGAGTCTCGCCGAGGCGCGCGAGGAGGCCATCGTCGCACGCGATGCGGCCGAATCGGCAAACCGCGCCAAGACCATGTTCCTCGCCAATATGAGCCACGAACTGCGGACGCCGCTGAACGCCGTGATCGGATTTGCCAATGTCATGCATCGCGAGATCCATGGTCCGCTCGGAAACGGGCGCTATCGTGAATATGCCAGGAGTATCCATGATGCCGGGCGTCATCTGCTCGCAGTCATCGGCGACATTCTGGACATGTCGAAAATCGAGGCGGGGAAATACGAAATCCTGTGCGAAGAGCTCGAGCTGAATGCGCTTGTGGGCCAATGTGTCGAACTGATGCATGAACGTGCCGCCGAGCGGCAGGTGAGCCTCGTGACGGAACTGGCGGGGCCGGAATGGATCGTCGCCGACCATCGTGCCATGAAGCAGATCGTGCTCAATCTCTTGTCCAACGCGATCAAATTCACGCCCGCCAACGGCACTGTATCGGTCGTCACGAAAACGATGGGTGACAAACTCGTCCTCGCTGTCGCCGACACCGGCATCGGAATCCCTGCCGAGGATCTGCACAAGCTTGGAAAACCTTTTGTGCAGCTCAGGCACGCGACCGCCGAAGTCTCAGCGCAGGACGGCACGGGGCTAGGACTGGCGCTCGTACTCGCGCTCGCCGAAAAACACGGCGGCACATTCATCCTCGAGAGCGAGGCCGGCCAGGGAACCTGCGCGAGAATCGAAATCCCGATCCATGCGTCTGCCGTTCCGGACGCCAGCATGAAAACCGCCGCGTAACGTTTTAAGAGTTGGCACGCGGAGCTGCGGAGACGCGGCCCTCATGGTTCGACAGGCTCACCATGAGGTTTGAGAGAGACCCTCATCCTGAGCTTGTCGAAGGATGAGAAGGCAATCGCGCGCGCCCCTGTGCCACGCACCCCTGATCTCGTCATGGCCGGGCCGTTGTCCCGGCCATCCATGAACACTACGTCAGGAAACGAGCGCGACAGACACAGGCGTGACCCAGTTCCAGTTTCTCATCACGCAAACAGCGATGAAGGCGTCACGAGGAACCATGGCAAGCACGGTTTTCATGGGTGGCCGGGACAACGGCCCGGCCATGACGAAGTTATGGGGAGCGGTGGTTGGTACGAACAGGATTGGTGCGCACCATCTTCTGCTCCGCGCCTCCGCGTGGGACCCTTCTCGTCGGCTAAGCGCCGAAGACGCGGGCGAAGATCGTGTCGACGTGCTTGAGGTGGTAGTCGAGATCAAACAGCGATTCGAGCGTCTTTGCGTCGAGCACGCGTGAGACGTCCTTGTCCGCCTTGAGCAGATCGAGCAGCGGGCCCTTGCCGCCCCAGGCCTGCATCGCGTGCTTCTGCACGAGGCTATAGGCCTCCTCGCGCCCCATGCCCGCCTGCGTCAGCGCCAGCATCACGCGCTGGCTGTGCACGAGGCCCTGGGTGAGCGCGAGATTCTCTTTCATCCGCGCAGGATAAACGACGAGCTTCTCGACCACATCGGCCGCCCGCGCCAGCGCGAAATCGAGCGTGATGGTGGCGTCCGGCCCGATGAAACGTTCGACCGAGGAATGCGAGATATCGCGCTCGTGCCACAGCGCCACGTCTTCCAGCGCCGGCGCGACGTAGCCGCGCACCATGCGCGCGAGGCCAGTCAGATTCTCCGACAGCACCGGATTGCGCTTGTGCGGCATCGACGACGAGCCCTTCTGCCCTTGCGAGAAATACTCCTCAGCCTCCAGTACTTCGGTGCGCTGCAGATGGCGGATCTCGGTCGCGAGCCGTTCGATCGAACTGGCGACGACGCCGAGCGCTGCGAAGAACGCCGCGTGGCGGTCGCGCGGAATCACCTGCGTCGAAATGGGCTCGACCTTCAGCCCCAGCGCGTGCGCGACATGTTCCTCGACGCGCGGATCGACATTGGCGAAGGTGCCGACCGAGCCGGAAATCGCGCACACCGATATCTCTTCGCGCGCGGCGATGAGGCGGGTGCGCGCGCGCGCGAACTCCGCGTAAAATCCCGCGAGCTTCAGGCCGAAGGTGGTGGGCTCGGCGTGAATGCCGTGACTCCTGCCGATCGTCACCGCGTGTCTGAACTCGAAGGCGCGGCGCTTGAGCGCGGCCAGCAGCCGATCCACATCCGCGATCAGGATGTCGCTCGCGCGGCGCAGCTGAACCGAAAAGCAGGTATCGAGCACGTCGGACGAGGTCATGCCCTGATGCACGAAGCGCGCCTCGGGGCCGACGATTTCGGCGAGATGGGTCAGGAACGCGATCACGTCATGCTTCACCTCGCGCTCGATCGCATCGATGCGCGCGACGTCGAACTCGGCCGTCGCGCCCTTCTCGCGGATCAGGCGCGCGGCCTCCTTCGGGATGAGGCCCGCCTGCGCCATCGCGTCGGCCGCATGCGCCTCGATCTCGAACCAGATGCGGAACCTGGCCTCGGGCGACCAGATCGCGATCATTTCAGGGCGGGCGTAGCGGGGGATCATGGGTTGGGCGGTGTCACGATGTGTGTGGGCAAGATCAGGGGTGACACTAGCTGGGGCGGCGCGCGGACGAAAGCCGCCGGTTTACCCAATAGTTGTTATGGCCCGCGCGCGACGCATGTCCTCCGGCCGCGCTTCGCGCGGACCGGGGGCGGGCCATCCAGTCGAAACCGCTCGGGGCGCATATTCAGCGCGCGGACGCGCGCTGGCTGGGTGGCCTCCCCCGGTTTAACGTGGGGACCAGCGGGGCCATGACATTTCTTTGGGATTCAATTGTCAGATCTGAATCTCTAACGGGCACCTGGAAAGCGATCGCCGAACATTGGCAGGCCGCTTAGGGACTCGGTTTTCGTCGCTTCGTCCTGGAGGACGTCCCAGTGCTCTGCGAGCTTGCCGCTTTCGATGCGGACGATGTCCGCAGCGATCCAGGCAGCCGGGCGGCCGATTCCCGAGAAACGGCCGTGAGCAATGACGTAGTCCCCTTCCGCCAAAATGATCTGATTCTCGTAGCGCAATGTCTTGGGCGCCGAGCGGATGAGGTCGAACAGCCCCGCTCGACCCGGAGCGATGTGAGCGCTGTGCTGGATATAGCGATCGGACCAGAACCGCTCGGCCGCTTCATAGTCACGCCTGTTGAACAGGGTGTCGAAGGCCTCGAGGACAAGGGCTTTGTTCTGTTGGGGCGAGGTTTTGGTGCTCACGAGAGTCTCCTTTGTGTTAGGACAAACCTGCCGCGACACGGATCGTCGGAATGACGTGCGCTGCGTAATCACTTTGCCGTCAGATTTGAGCTCTCCCACCGTCGACGAAGAGCTCGATGCCCGTCACGAAACTTGAGTCATCCGAGGCAAGAAAGAGCGCCGCCCGGGCAATTTCATCAGGCTCGCCCATGCGTCCCATCGGGATGGTCGACACGATCCGCGCGATTGCGTCTGCCGGTTGCCCATCCAAAATCGGAGTATCCGTCGGACCTGGGCTCAAGACGTTCGAGCGAATGCGGCGGTCCTTCAGCTCCACAGTCCAGGCGCGCACGAAATTGCGGAGGGCAGCCTTGGTCGCGCCGTAAACCCAGAAGGCGGGGGTGCCTTTGATACTCGCGACAGAGCCGGTGAGGATGATGGAGGCCCCGTCGTTCAGGTGCGGCAGGGCCTTTTGTACGGTGAAAAGGGCGCCCTTTTGCGGCGTGATCCGCACGGTGAAGCAGATACACCACGAAGAATTGGACGACGGCGATGAAGAGTGGCCCGGCGCATTTCCCAGGGTCATGCTCAAACAGGCCTATTCCGGCATCCAGCAATTGCACGGCGCCGGCGAGCGCACCCAGGATCAGCAACGCAGGCGTCGCCTGCCTGTAGATCGCTCCCAATGCGAACAAAGCCAGAGGAATTGTGCGCGCCGCCGCGTACATCGCCAATAGCAACGATGCCTCCGTTGGAACGGATCCCGCAGGCAGCAGGTACTGCGGACGGATGATCGCCGCGATGGAAAAGCCGCTCGCGACCAGGACATTGATTGCCGTGACCAGCGAAGCCAGGCGAATCGCCTTTGTCGTTGTCATTGATTCCGCTTTCAGTTCAGGCGGCGCCGAATTTGAACAGGACTTTGCCGCCGCGATTGGGCTTCAACGATTCCGCGAACGCGTCCTTGAACCGGTCGAGCGGATAGGTGTGATCGACCCTCGCCCTCAGAGAGCCCGTGGCGACGAGGTCGCCCAGCCTTTGATAGACCTCCTGGATTTCCGTGCGCGGCGCGCTGCGCACCCAGTTCATCATCCAGAAGCCGTGAATGCTCAGCCCGCGGTAGAGGAAGTCTCCGGGTGCAAGGATCGGGAATCGCCCGCTGAGAAGCGCGTAGCTGACGATCGCGCCGCCGGGCTTCAGCGACCTCGCGAGCTCGCCCCCCACGGTGCCGCCGACCATGTCGACGACGAGAGCAAGTTGCTTGCCGCCGAGTGCCGCCTCGACGTCGTCGTGCAGATGCTCGCTCTGGAGAACGACAAGATCGCCGCCAAACGTCCGGACTTCCTCGGCGGCGTCTTTCCGGCGCACGATAGCGAGCGTCTTGACGCCGCCCAGCCTGGCGAGCCTGACGAGCGTTTCGCCCATCGCCGAATTGGCGGCTGTCAGTCCGATCCAGTCGCCGGGCATCAAGCGGACGTATTTCTCGAGCAGGAGCCACGCGGTTGCGGCGTTGATGCCGACCATGGCGAGCTGCAGCGGATCGGCCGTATCGCTGACCGGCACGACGTTATGCACCGGAACGGCAACCTGCTCGGCCCATGTCCCTTGCTCGAGGTTGGGAACGATCAGGACCCGCTTGGCTCGCAGGGACGCATCGACCTTCGCGCCTGTCTTGACGATCCGGCCCACGCCCTCCGCTCCCAATGAAAACGGCAACGCGGGGCGGAATCCGTAGAGAGCGCGGATGAGCAGGAAATCGGACGGGTTGATCGAAGCCGCTTCCATCGCGACGAGCACGTCGTCATCGCCGAGAGCGGGTTCCGGAACCGTCTTGAGCGCGACGACATCAGCGGGTTCTCCAAAAGCCGTGAGTTCGAGTTTGCGCATGAAATGCCCTCTCGTTCAGCCCTCACGCAACCGCGAGGGACCGTAATAATTGCGTTCACCACTATTGCTTGAATTGTGATCGCAATCTTTGGAGTCAAGAGGGCGCCGTGGAAGAAAGTGCCGGCTTGACTTCATTCATTGCGAGCACAATCTTTGCCTCGCATCCGGGCGAGGAAGGAACCCGCACTGAAGGTCACCAAAGAGAAGACGGCGGAGAACCGGGCGAAGCTCGTGCAGGCTGCTTCACGCCTGTTCCGCGAACGGGGCATCGACGGTGTTGGAGTGGCCGAGATCTGCAAGGCGGCAGGACTGACGCACGGCGCCCTCTACGCGCAATTTCCGTCGAAGGAGGCGCTGGCCTCCGAGGCGTTCGACGAAGCTTTTGCGCGTGGATACAACAGGATGAAGACGGCGGGTGGAAGGCGCGCGCCCGCATTGCGCGACCACCTGGAATTTCTTGTTTCGCCCCAGCAGAGGGACAATCTGGCCGGCTGTCCGCTGACCGCGTCAGCCAGCGAAGTCGCGCGCAAGGACAAGGCTCTCAGCGCGAGCTTTTCGAGCGGCTTCGAGCAGTTGGTCGCTGTCGTTGAATCCGTGATGGACCGGAAAGTGCCGGCAGCTGAGCGGCGCGACCGCGCGCTGACGATGATCGCCGCCGAGATCGGCGTCATCGCCGTCGCCCGCGCTGCCGCAAAATCGCGGCCCGACCTGTCGAACCGCGTTCTGGCGGCCGCGCGCCGCGTCCTGACGAAACTCGGCGACGCGCCACGGGGCCCCAGGCGTGTCCATCGAAAGAGGCGATGACGCATTCTGCCCCGGAATGAATCGCCATCGTTTCCTCCCCCGCACAAAGTTGTGCGGGGGAGGAAACGCCGGGCCAGTTCTGCAGATGCCGTAGCGCTTTCGCGGGGATGACACGGGACACGCAGGCAGATTCATGGCGAGGCAGTGAAATTCCGCTACCGGGAATGGCCGCTAGTATCTGGAATCGCAGCAGAGTGTTGCGAGCCACCCGCCCTCATGGTTCGACAAGCTCACCATGAGGCCGCCTGGCGGTAGAAAAAAGCGCCCTCTCCTGTGAAAGGAGAGGGCGCTGCGGAACGATACGAAAAAGATCAGGGCATCTGCCGCGGCACGGGCGACGTGCTGCGGTGCAGAACTGGAATGCACAACAATTTCAGCGACTTGCTGGTGGGTACGACAGAGATTGTACCTCTGGCGCCTCCCGTGTGAAGTTCAATATCGGCGAAAACAAATACCGGCTCGTCGCCCACGTCTCGTACCTCACCAAGCGCGTGCTGATCAAATTCATCGGCACACACAGGGAATACGACCGAATCGATCCGGAGCTCGTGTGATGGCAGGCATGGTTCATCGACTATCTCCAGGACATCCTCGAGAACGGGACTCTGTCCTCGACGCGTTCAAAGCGGATGAAAAGACGCAGTATGCAATTGCCCCTGCATTGGAGATCATTGGCGAGGCTGCAAAACGGGTGCCGAAGGATTTCCGGGCGCGCTTCACAACAGCCCCAGCGCCTTGAAGCTCGCCGTGCCGCCGCGGCCGATGACGAGGTGGTCGTGGACGGCGATGCGCAAGCTCCGGGCCGCCTCGACCACTTCGCGAGTCATCTCGATGTCGGCGCGGCTGGGTGTCGGATCGCCGCTTGGATGATTGTGCACGAGGATAAGCGCGGAGGCCGATAGCTCGAGCGCGCGCTTGACGATCTCGCGCGGATAGACGGGCGCGTGATCGACGGTGCCCCTGTTCATCACTTCGTCGCCGATCAAAAAATTCTTGCGGTCGAGGAAGAGAACGCGGAATTCCTCCTTCGGCGCGCGCGCCATTGCGGCGGCGCAATAGTCGAGCAGCGCATTCCATGAACTGAGCGCTGGCTTTCCGAGGATATTCGTGCGCGAGAGCCTGAGCGCCGCGGCTTCGATGATCTTGAGCTGCGCGATTGCGCCCTCGCCGAGATGCTCCGACAATCTCTCGCGGGGTGACGCGACGACTTCCGCAAAGCTTCCGAACTTCGCGAGCAGAGTCTTCGCCAGCGGCTTCACATCGCGGCGCGGGATTGCGGCAAACAGCACCAGTTCGAGAAGTTCATAATCGGAAAGCGCCGCGGCGCCCGAATCGAGAAAGCGCGCACGCAGGCGCTCGCGATGGCCCTGATAGTGCGGCGCATCGAGCGCCAGCAGCGTGCAATCGGAAACCTGGTCGCGCTTCATCGGAGGCTCTGTCGCGTCGATGAACGGAGCCTAGCCTCGCAGTGCGCGTCGGGCGGAACGAAATTTTGTATGAACTTGTCGCCGGGACGCCGCTTCACGAAATTTCGCGGCACACCTGCCGCGGTGCACGGGCGCTAACAAAGCGCGAGGGGCCCCTCACCCGCGCCGGAGCGGAATTCTTTGCACGTATCTGCATCCCTCTCCCACGAGGGGAGAGGGGAATCGGAGTCTTGCATCAACGATGAAAAATCAGCGCGTTGAGTTCCCCTCTCCCCTTGTGGGAGAGGGGAAACATTCGAGTGCTCGATACCGCTCCGAAATGGGTGAGGGGTCTCTCGGCCTGCGTTACTTTAGCGCCTGCCAGCCGCAACCGGCGCCTCACTTGTATGGCGGTCGGTCCCAGCCGCGCGGAGATTTGGTGAAAATCTCGACTCCGTCCGCCGTCACCCCGACGCTGTGCTCGAATTGTGCCGACAGCGAACGGTCACGCGTCACCGCCGTCCAGCCGTCGTTCAGCACCTTCACACCGAAGCCGCCGAGATTGATCATCGGCTCGACTGTGAAGAACATGCCTTGTTTCAATCCGAGGCCGTAACCCGGCCGTCCGTAATGCACGATGTTGGGCAGCGCGTGAAAGACGCGGCCGACGCCGTGTCCGCAGAAATCGCGCACCACCGCGCAATGCTCCGCGCCTTCGGCGTAGGACTGGATCGCGTGGCCGATATCGCCGGTGGTGGCGCCAGGTTTCACCGCCGCGATGCCGCGCATCATCGCTTCATAGGTGATGTCGACGAGGCGCAAAGCTTTGCGCTTCACATCGCCCACCAGATACATGCGGCTCGTGTCGCCGTGCCAGCCGTCCACGATCACCGTCACGTCGATATTGACGATGTCGCCGTCGCGCAGCGGCTTGTCGCCGGGGATGCCGTGGCAGACGACGTGATTGAGCGAGGTGCAGAGTGTGTGGCGATAGCCGCGATAGCCGAGGCAGGCCGGGATCGCCCCGTGGTCGATCACATATTGATAGGCCAGCGCGTCGAGCCGCGCCGTGGTCACGCCCGGCGCCACTTCCGGCACCATGATATCCAGCACCTCGGCCGCGAGCCGTCCCGCGCGGCGCATGCCTTCGAACGCGTCCGGCCCGTGAAGCATCACCACGTTGTTCGGCCGCCGCGTGGCGTCGATGGTTTCGGAGACGGGCGGCTGCGAGCTCAACATCGGTCCAATCTAGGCATTTTCGCCCGCCATCCAAGCCCGCTTGCCGCGGCTGCGGGAGCGCCTGCGCCAAGATAAGCTCGCGGCACCAAAAAAGCGTGTTATTCCCGCAAACGCGGGAACCCAGTTCGTAAAGCGTGGAAGGATTTCCGCGGCGCTGAAATCATCTTGTCGCCGCTGCGGACGCTGGATCCCCCTTTCACGGGGATGACACGCCGAGGGGGCGCCGCGCGAAGCGCGGCCGGAGACCAGGCTTGACGCTCGGGCCATGACATTCTTTTGGATATGATGGGTTCGAAACCGAACACCTGCCCGAGCCGCATGCCCAACGCGCCGTCTCCCACCGCAGCCGTTCTTCTCATCGGCGACGAGATCCTTTCCGGCCGGACTCCGGATGTGAACCTCGCGACCATCGCGAAATTCCTCGCCCCCTACGGGATCGATGTCTGCGAGGCGCGCGTGGTGCGCGATGTGGTGGAGGAGATCGTGGAAGCCCTGAATGCGCTGCGCACGCGCTTCACCTATGTGTTCACGACCGGCGGCATTGGGCCGACCCATGACGACATCACCGCCGATGCCGTCGGGCGCGCCTTCCACGTCGCGGTCGACTACCATCCCGAGGCATTGGCGCTGCTCGAGCCGCGCTACGGGCCCGGCGAGTTCAACGAGATGCGCAAGCGCATGGCGCGCATCCCCACGGGCGCGACCCTCATCCGCAACAGCGTCTCGACTGCGCCTGGCTTTCAGATCGGGAACGTTTTCGTGATGGCGGGGGTGCCGATGATCATGCGCGCCATGCTCGAGGATGTCGGGCCGAGGCTCGAAAGGGGCGCGGTGGTGGTCACGCGCACGATCTCCGCCCAGACCGGCGAAGGCCGGATTGCCGCCGATCTCGCCCAAATCCAGCTCGACCATACCAAGGTCACAATTGGCTCCTATCCTCTCTATGCAGATGGTGCCGCCGGGGTCCAACTTGTGGTCCGTGGGCGGGGCGGCGAGGCGGTGGAAGCGGCGGCGAAAGCCATAGAAGCCGTGCTGGACCGCGATGGAATCAAATCGGCTCGAATTTCCGTTTGAACCGTAATCGTCTGCTAAGGCTTTGACGAACAAGCGTAAAAGCGCGTGACAGAACGCAGCCGAACGTGTTAACGTCCGCGCAGAGTGGGTACAGGCCACCGGGCCGGATTTGGGGGAAGCAGCCTAAGTGTAAACAAGCGCGGGAACCCGTCGGTTCCCCTTGAAACGCAGGAGTAGCAACATGACGATGCGGCGGATTCTGGGGGCAATGGCGGGTGGCTTTATTTTCGCTGCGGCCGGCGTGGCGGCTGCGGGGAACTTCACCTCCAGCGCGCATACCGACTTCTTCTCTCCCGGCAGCCATCAGTTTTATGTCTGGTGCGCCGGCTCTCCCGACTACACGACCAACGCCTCAGGAAGTAGCGCCGAAGACGCCCAGCTCCGTCTCTATGACGCGATCAAGGCCACCGGCCGCACAACCTGCTGGCCCGTCTGGCAGGGCCGCGTCAGGGCGTAAAGCTTCGTTCCAACATAGCTGAACTATTAGTTGGTCAGTTTGAGCGACCTGGCCTCCACGTCGAGGGCGGCGAGATCGTTGGGGCGGCCCTTCATCGCGGCGCGCGCGGCGGCCAGCGCGGACCGCGCCCTGGCCTGCTGGCCGAGAACCGCATAGGCGCGCACCAATCTCTGCCAGCCTGAAAAATCGCCGGGCGCTGCGCGCAGACGTGCGGCGAGCCCTTCCACCATCTGCCCGATATCAGGCGCTCCGCCCATTGTGGCCCGTAGCGCGGCCATGCGGTCGATGAGCTCGGCCCGCCAGGGTGCGTTCGCGGGGGAATCGGCGAGCAGGCCTTGCCATAGTGCCAGCGCATGGGTGGCATCGCGCCGGGCGGCATAGGCTTCGCCCAGATAGAAGCGGGCGGCGGAATCCTTCGGCTGTCCGGCGAGCGCGGCACGGAAGGCCGCTTCCGCTTCCGGCGTGACCGTGCCGGCGGCGAGCGTCAACGCTTCGCCATAGGCCGACAGCAATTGCGGTTTCGCCTGCGGCGGCGCGAGTTCGCTGGCGGTGCGAAAGGCGACGGCCGCCTGCTCGGGGTCGTTCAGCGAAAGATAGCCGCGACCGAGCAGGGTCCACCCTGTCAGATCGCGCGGCCGCTCACGCATGCGCTGCGAAAGCGCGGCGATAAGCCCCGGAACATCCTTCCTGTCGGGAGGCACAACAGCGCGAACTGCCAGCCCGGGCGAACCCAGATAGAGATAGAGTCCTCCGCCAATACCGATGACCAGTGTCGCGAAGGCACCGGCGAGAAGCACGCGCGGGAGCGTGCGTGCGTCCGGCGCGCGCCAGACCGGCCACACCACGAAACCGACCGCGGCGAGCATGATTGCAACAAACAAGGCAATCACCGCCCAGGTCGAACTGTCGGACACGCCTGAAATCATGCGGAGTTGCTACACCGCCAGCATCCTGGACGCGACCCTTTCCCGGGCTCACCCTTCGACAAGCTCAGGGTGAGGACGTATTAGGCGGACGCGCGCCACGGAGAATTCGCCGATGATGCCGTTCACCGGAAACGTGCTCGACCGGGCAAGCGACCGTCGTGCGGATGCGGCCTGGATCGCGGCGAAGCGCGTGGATCCATCCACCTTCATTCATCCATTGTGGAAGCTGCAGCCTTTCGTGACGGGGAGTGACGAGGGTCCGCTCGAGGCGGTGTATGTCCGGCTTGGCCTCTGCGAAACCCTGGCAGCGCCGGATGCGCCTTGCGTGTTCCTCGGGCTGGATGGGGAACGTGCCATGTTCGCGCTCGACATTTCCGCAGCGCCCGATCCCGAACGCACCGGACCGCTTGCGGATCTGGGCCGATTTCGCGACTTGCGTTCGGCCGCATCGTTGCTGCCCTTGAACGACGTCGCAATTCTCGGTCAGGCCAAGGCGCTGATCGACTGGCATCAGCGTCACGGCTTCTGCCCGCGCTGCGGAGCTCCGACAATGTTGATGGATGGCGGCTACCGGCGCTTCTGCGCGAGTTGCACTGCGGAGCATTTTCCGCGCACCGATCCCGTGGTCATCATGCTTGCGCTCGATGGCGAGCGTTGCCTCGTGGGGCGTGGGCGCCAGTTTCCGCCGGGCATGTTCTCGGCGCTTGCGGGTTTCATCGAACCGGGCGAGACGATCGAGGAAGCGGTGCGCCGCGAATTGTTCGAAGAAACGGGAATCCGCACCGGCGCCGTCACCTATCACGCGACGCAGCCCTGGCCGTTTCCATCCTCGCTGATGATCGGCTGCTTCGCCGAGGCGCTCAGCCGCGACATCCGTGTCGACGAGAGCGAGCTTGCCGAAGCGCGCTGGCTCGCTCGCGCCGAGGTGCGCGCGCTGCTCACGGGCGACCATGTCGAAGGCGTGCGCATCCCGCCGCCGATCGCGATCGCGCATCATCTGCTCAAGGCGTGGGCGGGTTAGATGGCGCCGATCCGCGCGCGTCTCGAAGCGATCGAGGCCGACATCGCGGGGCTTGAGATTGTGGCCATCGTGAACGCGGCGAATGAGCCGCTGATCATGGGTGGCGGCGTCGACGGCGCGATCCGCCGCAGGGCGGGACCGGAGATGGAAACGGAGTTGCGCCGCATTGGCCGCTGTGCGACGGGCGAAGCGGTGCTGACGCGCGGCCATCGTCTGCCGGCGAAATTCGTGATCCACACCGCCGCGCCCGTCTGGCACGAGGAAGGCGCGACGCGCGAAGCAAAAATTTGTCTTCTCGGCGATTGCTACCGCAATGCGCTCACCCTCGCGCAGGCGAACGCAATTACAGAAATCGCCTTTCCCTGCCTCGGCACCGGCATCTATGGCTGGCCCGCCGATCTCGCCGCGCGGACGGCGTTCGATACCGTTGTTGCATTCCTGCGCGACGACGAGGTGCTCTCGCGCATCGTCTTCTGCTGCTTCAGCGCCGCCGACAAGGCGCGTTACGCTGCGCTCATTGCAGCGGTGAAGTAATTTTCCTTCTGCGTCCCCCCTTTTGTCATGGCCCGCGCAAGCGGGCCACCCAGTTGGAAACTGAAATGCGATGCGCGTTCGCACTGGAGTTCTTACTTAAACTCCAATCGCCCGACGTTCCCATCTGGGTGGCCCGCTTGCGCGGGCCATGACAAAATAAGATGGAGCGCGGACGGTGCACGCGAGTACCAGACAACGCGCTCTTACCCTTCCGGCATTTCTCCGCGGAAGGGGTGGGCGAGGTAGACGCCGAGTATGGCGAGCGTCGAGGTGAAGAACTGCAGTTCTTCGAGCGCGAGACGCACTTTGCGTTCTTCGGGATGGCCTTCGATGTCGGCGTAGAATTGCGTCGCGTTGAACGAGCCGCCCAATTGATAACTCTCGAGCTTCGTCATGTTGACGCCATTGGTGGCGAAGCCGCCGAGCGCCTTGTAGAGCGCGGCGGGAACGTTCCTGACGCGGAAGATGAACGTCGTCACTATCGGGCCCGAGCCCATCGCCGCATGGTCCGGCTCGCGCGCCATGACGAGGAATCGAGTCATGTTGTGCGATTCGTCCTCGACATCGGCTTTGAGAATGTCGAGCCCGTAGATTTCCGCCGCAAGCGAGGAGGCAATCGCGGCGACAGAAGGATCGCGCAGTTCGGCGACGTGGCGCGCCGATCCCGCCGTGTCGTGCCAGGTCTGGGCGCGGAGCTTCATGTCGCGGATGAGCTTGCGGCACTGGGCGAGCGCCGGTCCCTGGCTCAGCACTGTCTTCAATCCGTGGAGCGTCGCGCCTTTGAGACCGAGCAGCTGGTGGCGCACCCGATGGAAATGCTCGCCCACGATGTAGAGGCCCGCTTCGGGCAGGATGTGATGGATATCGGCAATTCGTCCGTGCAAGGAGTTTTCGACCGGAATGATCGCCAGATCGGCTTCCTCCTCGCGCACCGCGGCGACCGCGTCCTCGAATGTCGGGCGCGGAATCGCCAATGTGTGCGGCAATGCCTCGCGCGCGGCGAGGTTGGCGTAAGCGCCGGGCTCACCCTGAAAGGCCACGCGTGTCGCGCGCGCAGCCATGGACGATGCAGTCATGACTCATCCTTTGACAGGCTCAGGATGAGGCCCTCATGGTGAGCTTGTCGAACCATGCGACGAAGTTTCTGCATCGCGCGCCGCCTCTCGCACTCTCGCAAGATCAGCTTCGGTGTCGACGGAGAGGGGCACTTTATCTACACGGGCGACTGCGATCGACATCCCGGCTTCGAGCGCGCGAAGCTGTTCGAGCTGTTCTCGCCGTTCGAGCGGCGATGGCGCCAAGGCGACGAAGCGCGCAAGCGCTGCCCGGCGGAACGCATAGATGCCGATGTGGTGGAAGACCGCGCCGGGGCCGTAAGGCGCGCGCGCGCGTGTGAAGTTGAGCGCGCGGCCCAGCGATCCGTCTGCGTTCCAGGCGATGACGGGTTTGACCACATTCGGATTGTCGAAATCCGCTTCGTCCTCGACCGGTGCGGCCAGCGTGGCGATATCGGCGGCGCTCGCCGCGAGAGTGTCAACAACGATTCGCAATTGCGCGGGATCGAGAAGCGGGAGGTCGCCCTGCAGATTGACGATCACATCGTGCGCACGTTTGACGTCGAATTTCTCGAGCGCCGCGAACACGCGATCGGTGCCGGATGGCAAAGCGGGATCGGTCAGCACGGCAGCACCACCTGCGTTTTCGATCGCGTGCGCGATTTCCGCCTCTGCCGCCGCAACGAGAACCGGTCCGATCCCGGCCTCGGTCGCCTGCCGCCACACGCGCACGATCATCGGTGTGCCTGCGATGTCGGCGAGCGGCTTTCCGGGAAGCCGCGTTGAGGCCATGCGCGCCGGAATGATTACGATGGGATTCATGGGTCTTTTCTCTTGCCGTATCCGCAACTTATGCGACGCTTCGCCGCAATGACGCTCCGGGGACGGCTTGTAATGTCGCGCCCGCTTCGGGGGAGTGTCGGCGCGCGTCTTGCGCCGCTTTTTGCTGTCAGCCGTTACGGAACGTGGAGCCAGACTTTATGGATTCCTTCGAGTGGAACAAGATCATTGGCGCGGTTCTCGGCACGCTGCTGTTCGTGGTCGCGGTCAAGATCGTGAGCGAAATGATCTTCGAAGTGCCGCCGCCCGCAAAGCCCGGCTATGTGGTGCAGGGCGTTCCCGCAGCGGCGACGGGCGGTCCGATCCAACCCGCCGAAGAGCCTCTGCCGGATTTCGGCACCGTGCTCGCCAAGGCTGACGCCGCGAAGGGTCAACAGGTTTCGCAGCGCTGCCAGCAATGCCATGATCTCTCCAAAGGCGGTCCCGACAAGATCGGTCCCGATCTGTGGGGCGTCGTCGGGCGGCCCCGCGCCTCGCGCGCGAGCTTCTCCTATTCGAGCGCGATGACAGCGAGCCACGCGCCGTGGACGTTCGAGAGCCTGTTTCGTTATCTGAAATCGCCGCAAGCCGTGGTGCCCGGCACGAAGATGTCTTTCGCGGGTCTTCCTGGCGCCCAGGACCGCATCGATCTCATCGCCTGGCTGCGCACGCAGTCCGATTCGCCGGTGCCGATTCCGCCGCCGAAGCCCGCGCCCGCCGCGGCCGCGCCTGCAAGTGCTAAGCCTGCCGTACCTGCCAAACCCGTGCCGACAAAACCGGGATGATGAAGACCTCGTGACCGCAACGCTGCTGCTTCTTTCGCCGGAGCCGCTGATCGACCTGTTCCTTGGGCCACTCGTCGAAATGGTGCCACCACATCTGCGCGTCGTCGTTCCGGGCCGCGACCAGTATGATGTCCCCGCGATCGATTATTTTCTGAGCTTTCGTCCGCCGAAGGGTTTCGTCGCGTCGTTGCCAAATTTGAAGGTGGTGTTCTCGATGGGTGCCGGTGTCGATGCGTTTCTTGCCGATCCGGATTTTCCGCGTGATGTGCCGCTGGTGCGGCTCATCGATACGACCCTGTCGCGCGACATGACCGAATATGCCGTGCTGCAGATCCTGATGCAGCATCGCCAGCAGAGATTCTACGACGCAGCCCGGCACGAACGAGTCTGGCGCCAGTCGATCCCGGCGCGGCGGACGGAATCCACGCGCATCGGCATCATGGGCCTCGGCGAAATCGGAACCTTCATGGGCGCGCGCCTGCGCGATCTGGGTTTCGCCGTCGCGGGCTGGAGCATGAGCCGCAAACACATCGACGGGATCGAAAGCTTCGCGGGCGCGGCCGAATTGCGCGAATTTCTCGCGCGAAGCGATTTTCTTGTCTGCGTGCTGCCGCTGACCCCCGGGACGCGCGGCATCCTCAATCGTGAAACCTTCGCGATGCTTCCCAGAGGCGCGTTCGTCATCAATATCGCGCGCGGCGAACATCTCGTCGAAGCGGATTTGATCGCAGCGCTCGATTCGTCTCATCTTTCGGGTGCGGCGCTCGATGTCTTTGGCACCGAGCCGCTGCCCGCGACGAGCCCGCTCTGGCGCCATTCGAAGATCGTCGTCACGCCGCACATCGCGGCTTTGTCCGATCCGCGCGCCGTCGCGCGCAATGTCGTCGACGGCATCGCGCGCCTCGACCGCGGCGAACCGCTCCTTCACGTCGTCGATCCCGCGCGCGGGTATTAGGGGTAGCGCTCGGCGAGCAGCGCGTAGAGCGCGCGGGCGGCGTTGGCCTCGGCGCCGCGCCGGCGGCCGGGGCGCGGCCGGTCGATCCAGGCCGGAATGTCGAGATGCACCCAGGAGCGTGCGCGCTCGACAAAGCGGTTCAGGAACAGGGCCGCGGTGATCGCGCCGGCGAGATTGTAGTCGGGAATGTTGGAGAGATCGGCGATCGAACTCGCGAGCGTGCGCTCATAGCCGCGCCAAAGCGGCAGGCGCCAGAGCGGATCGTGCACCGACGCCGCATGCCGGGCGAGATCCACCGCGAGCGTTTCGTCGTCGGTGAAGAAAGGCGGCATCTCCATGCCGGTGGCCGAGCGCGCCGCGCCGGTCAGCGTGGCCACGTCGATCAGCAGCTCGGGCGTTTCGCTGTCGGCTTCGCAAAGCGCATCGGCGAGCACGAGGCGTCCTTCCGCGTCGGTGTTGCCGATCTCGATGGTCAATCCCTTGCGGCTCGGGAATACGTCGCCCGGGCGATAGGCGCTGCCGGACACCGCATTCTCGACTGCCGGAATGAGCACGCGCAAACGCAGTGACAGCTTCGCGTCCATCGCCATCTGCGCGACAGCGAGCATCACGGCCGCGCCGCCCATGTCCTTTTTCATCGTCAGCATGCCGGCGGCAGTCTTCAGATCGAGCCCGCCCGAATCGAAGCAGACGCCCTTGCCGACCAGCGTCACCTTCGGCGCCTTCTCATTGCCCCAGCGCAGATCGATCAGACGCGGCGCGCGCTCCGAAGCGTGCCCCACCGCATGGATGAGCGGATAGTTCTGTTTGAGCAGATCGTCGCCCGCAATGATCGAGATTTTGGCGTGATGCCGTGCGGCGAGTGCTCGCGCCGCGTCGGCAAGCTCCGCCGGTCCCATGTCGTTCGACGGCGTATTGACGAGGTCGCGTGCGAGGAACACGCCTTCCGCAATTCGCGTGGCATCCGCGGCATCGACGCCTGGCGGCACGACGAGTTTCGGAAATTGTTTTCTCCGTTTCCGGTAGCGGTCGAAACTGTAGGTGCCGAGCAGCCAGGCGAGCGTGGCGCGTGCGCTGCCGAATTCCTCGGGCACGTCGCGCAAGGCATAGGTGCCGCGCGGCAGGGATTCCGCAAAGGCGGCGAGGGCGAGGGGATCGAATTCGTTTCCGAGGCCCAGCACCGCAAACGCGATCTCGCCGCTCGTGGAAGGTACGAGCGCGATTTGGCCTTCCCTGGCGGTGAAACCTGTGCGTCGCAGCCAGTTCGCTTCGCTGGCTTTGCGCCGCTTCAGCCATTTTTCCATATCCGCCGCGCGCACCGCATCGAGCGGCACTACGTTTCGTGCGTGCGACACAAGGCTGGAATGCATGATCGAACCTTTGCTTGCGCGGTCTGACATTGTTAGAGCGAATTCGGTTGCAACTGGAAATACCGCTTTCCCCCTCCGCTGCAAATCACGATGGAGTCGCCAATGCCCCGCTACACGTTGATCGTCGGTACGAAGCAGTGGTCGAGCTGGAGTCTCAGGGCCTGGCTCGCGATGCGCGCGACGGGGGCGGAATTCCGCGAGATGACGGTCCAGCTGAGGCGGCCCGAAACGCACGCGGAGATTCGCCGGCTCGCGCCCGTGGACAAGGTGCCCGTGCTGCAGATCGAAGAAGCCGGCGCGACCGTCACCGTGTTCGACAGCCTCGCCATCTGCGAGACGCTCGCCGAGCGCCACGCGGACGCGCAGCTCTGGCCCACCGATTTGCGGCGCGTGCCCAGGCGCGCTCGATCAGCGCAGCAATGCATTCGGGATTTGCGGCGCTGCGCGAAAGCCTTTCGATGGAATTTGCGCGCAGCCTTCCCACGCCCGAACTCGGCTCCGACGTCGAGGCGGAGATTGCCACGATCCGGAATTTCTGGCGCGAGGCGCTCGACACATATGGCGGCGGCGGCGGATTCCTGTTCGGGGAGTTCTCGATTGCCGATTGCATGTATGCGCCGGTCGTTTCGCGCTTTCGCACCTATGGCATCGCGCTCGATCCCGTGCTCGATGCCTATTGCGACCACATATGGGCGCTGCCCGCGATGCAGGACTGGCTCGCCGCCGCGAAGGCCGAGCTCGAATCCGGCCTTTGCTGACGGGCCTTACCTCGATTGCCGGCAACAGGCTTAATCAATTATTGACCCGAACCGATCATTCTGGGTCCCGGACATAATTCAAGCCGAGGCCACCGATGAAACGCGCCGTCCTGATGAGCGCCGCTTCCGCATTCTGCCTTCTGTGGGCGACCGGATGTTCGACCGTGGGGAAACCGGACGCCAAGCAGCCCGTGGCTTCTGCCGCTGTGGTAACGCCCCCGGACGAGAACCCCAACGCGAGTTCCGACATCGCGACGCTGGCCAAGAACATGCCGGCCACGATGGAAGGCGAGATCAAGCGCGCCAGGCTGTTGCGTGAGAAGGGCGATTATCCCGAGGCCGAGCATTCGCTCGCCCAATTGATGCTGGTGGCGCCCGACGACGGGATCGTCGTCGGCGAATATGGCAAGGTTCTGGAGCAGGAAGGCCGCTCCACGGAGGCCTTGGGCTTCCTGACGCGCGCTGTGGAATTGCAGCCGCGCGACTGGGCGCTCTATTCCGCCCTCGGCATCGCTTACGACCAGCTCGACAAGCGCGAGCAGGCGCGCACGGCCTATGAGCGTGCGCTGGCGCTGAAGCCGGGCGAGGCCTCGGTGCTCAACAATTATGCGGTTTCGCGGATGCTGGCCGGTGATTATGCGGGTGCGCAGCGCCTGCTCGCGGAAGCTTCCGCGCATGGTGGAACCGATCCGAAGATCGCGATGAATGCGGAGAAACTGGCATCGATGAGTCCGCCGACCCCGGCGCCCGTGCCCATGGCCGTGCAGGTCGCGCCCCCGCCCAAACCCGTTCCCCCGCCGGCCGTCAAGGTTGCGGTGCTCCCGTCCGCCACGGTGCAGGCCGCGGCCGTGAAGCCCGTGGCCACGCAGGCGCCAAAACCAGTGACGTCTGCGACTGCAGCACCTGCCCATTCTCCCGTCGCGGTGGCCAGTCTGAAAGCACCCCCGCCGACCGTCGTGATGCAGCGCGTGCCGTTCGATCCGCTCGCGACGAAAAGCGCGAGCGTGCACACCGCGAACGCACCTCTCGCAACTTTTACGCCGCATCCTGTTGCGACGCATGCACCGCTCGCGATCGTGGCCGCGAAATCCCTGGGACCCAACGTCGTCATGCAGCGTGTGCCGTTCGATCCGCTCGCCGGACCGGTCGCTGCGCGCAAACCCGTGCACAAGCCGGCGGTCGCCGCGGCCGCGGCGAAACCCGTCGACGAAACCCCCTCCCTCCGCACCGCCGCCGACACCGGCAACTAAGCCCCGTGTTCCCCCTCACCCACGCCTAGTCAGATTTCATCGCCCGTACTCGCATCCCTCTCCCACAAGGGGAGAGGGGAAGCGGAGTCTTGCATCGACGTTGGGAAATCAGCGCTGGGGGTGCCCTCTCCCCTTGTGGGAGAGGGGTTAAGTAGAATGCAATCGCAATCGCACCAGCCTGGGTGAGGGGGCCGTGACGCACGAATTCGCGCGCAAGCTTCGGCGCGAACAGACCGAGGTCGAGCGCAAGCTGTGGTATCAATTGCGCGACCGGCGCTTCCACGGAATCAAATTTCGCCGGCAGCAACTCGTTGGATCCCACGTCGCCGATTTCATCTGCTTCGAGGCAAAGCTCATCATCGAGCTCGACGGCAGCCAGCACGCTTTTCCGGAGAATGCGGAGGCGGAACGGATACGAACGGCGTTCCTCGAGAAGGAAGGGTTTCGCGTGTTGCGATTCTGGAATCTCGAATTGAAGAACAACTTTGACGGCGTGATGGAAACGATCCGTCATGCCGTGCTCCCCCTCACCCGCGCCTGAACAGATTTCATCGCCCGTATCTGCACGCCTCTCCCGCAAGGGGAGAGGGGAGACGGAGTCCTGCATCAACGTAGGAAAATCAGCGCGTGGAATTCCCTCTCCCCTTGTGGGAGAGGGGCCAAGCAGGAAACATCGCAATCGCTCAGGCGCGGGTGAGGGGTCCCGTGACGCACGAATTTGGCTCATCACCGAGCTCGACTGGGAATGCGGAGGCGGAACGGATACGAACGGCGTTCCTCGAGAAGGAAGGGTTTTGTGTGTTGCGATTCTGGAATCTCGAATTGAAGAACAATTTTGACGGCGTGATGGAAACGATCCGTCATGCCGTGTTCCCCCTCACCTGCGCCTGAACAGATTTCATCGCCCGTATCTGCACGCCTCTCCCGCAAGGGGAGAGGGGAGGCGGAGTCCTGCATCAACGTAGGAAAATCAGCGCATGGAATTCCCTCTCCCCTTGTGGGAGAGGGGCCAAGCAGGAAACATCGCAATCGCTCAGGCGCGGGTGAGGGGTCCCGTGACGCACGAATTTGGCTCATCACCGAGCTCGACGGAGAATGCGGAGGCGGAACGGATACGAACGGCGTTCCTCGAGAAGGAAGGATTTCGCGTGTTGCGATTCTGGAATCTCGAATTGAAGAACAACTTTGACGGAGTGATGGAAACGATCCGTCTCGCCGTGTTCCCCCTCACCCGCGCCTGAACAGATTTCATCGCCCGTATCTGCACGCCTCTCCCACAAGGGGAGAGGGGAGACGGAGTCCTGCATCAACGTTGGGAAATCAGGAGGAAGCGCTCCCTCTCCCCTTGTGGGAGAGGGGCTGAGCAGGAAACATCGCAATCGCTCAAGCGCGGGTGAGGGGTGCAACCGCTCAGGCGCAGGCGCGGCGCGCCTTATTTCATCGTTTGCATGATGTTTTCGATGGCGGGACCGAGGATGACCACGAACAGGCAGGGCAGGAAGAAGAGCAGCATCGGCACGGTGAGCTTGGGCGACAGGGCCGCGGCTTTCTTCTCCGCCGCCAGCATGCGCTGCTCGCGGTTTTCCTGCGCGGTGACGCGCAGCGCCTGTCCCACCGGCGTGCCGTATTTCTCCGCCTGGTTGACGGCGGCGGCGATGGCGCGGACGCCGGCATGGGCGCAGCGTTTGGCCAGATTGTCATAGGCCGTCCTGCGGTCGGGCAGGTAGGAAAGCTCGGCCGTGGTCAGCCCGAGCTCCTCCGCCAGTTCGGGCGATTGCGCGCCCACCTCGGCGGAAACGCGGGTGAAGGCCGTCTCGATCGACATGCCGGATTCGACGCAGATCAGCATCAGGTCGAGCGCGTCGGGGAAGGAGCGCATGATCGACGCCTGGCGCTTGTTGATCAGGTTGGAAAGAAAGAGGTCGGGCAGGTAGAAGCCGGCGAGACCCGCGCCGAGCGCGGCGTTGAATTTCAGGAAGCCCGAATATTTGAAGTGCGTGGCAGCAAACAGGAAGATCAGCGCCGCGACGAAGACGATAAACGGCATCACGAAGCGGAAGAAGATGAAGGTGATGAGCGCGCCCTGGCCGCGATGGCCGGCGCGGGCGAGTTTCTCGCGGACCTGCTCGGCTTCGACAATTTTGGCGAGGTTCAGTCCTTCCACCGTCTGGCGGATGAAGGTCAGAGGTTCGGTGCGCAATCCGCCGCGGTTCTTGAGCGCGGCGTGGTGCTTGCGGCGCAATTCCTCGCGCCTCTGCGCCACGGCTTTCATGCGTGCGCCGAGCGCGTTGCGCTCGAGCAGCGGAACGCCAAGCGTCATGATGGTGGCGAAGGCGAAGATGGCCGCGAGCGCGGTCGCATCGAACCGCGGATCGAAGAAGATGTTGAAGATGCCGACGTCCATGACCTTCGATCCTTCCAGAAGCCCTGGTACCTACAATCGTTGATACCTGACCGGGACTTCATCCTTCGACAGGCTCAGGATGAGGGCCTCATGGTGAGCCTGTCGAACCATGAGGGCCGGTGCAGGTGCTATGTCTTGAACGAAATCATCTTCTTCATCACGAGGGTCCCGATTGTCATCCAGATCGCGCAACCCGCAAGCAGCAGATTTCCCCATCGTGTGGTGAAAAGCGGCAAGATGTAATCCGGCGTCGTGAGGTAGACCATTCCCATCACGCCGGGCGGCAAACAGCCGATAATCCAGGCGGAGGCCTTGGCTTCCGACGAAAGCGCCTTGATCTTGCCCTGCAGGCGTTTGCGGTCGCGCAGCACGGAGGCCAGATTGCCGAGGGCCTCGGAGAGGTTGCCGCCCGATTTCAGCTGCACCGTCATCACTATGGCGAAGAAATTCACCTCGGGCGTCGGCATGTTGTCGAACATGCGCTTCAACCCCTGGTCCATGGCGACGCCGACCTTCAGGCCCTCGGAGAGCTTTGCAAATTCTGATTTTACCGGCTCGCCCATTTCGGTCGCCACGATCTTGAGCGCTTCGACGACGGGCAGGCCGGTTTTCACGCTGCGCACGATCACGTCGATGGCGCTGGCGAACTCGTTGGTGAACTTCTTCTGCCGGCGCTTGGTGAGAAAATAAATCACCCAGCGCGGCAGGCCGAGGCCGACTGCGAAGCTCGCCAGGACGACGACCAGGATGGGCTGTCTCGTCAGCAAGCAGGCAAACGCGGTGATCACCGCGGCGGCGGCCGAGGAAATCCAGAAGACCCGCGGTGAAAAATCCAGGCCCGCGCGGGAGATGCGGCGCTCGAGCGTCGGGCGCTGTTTTCGTTCGGCCTGCTGACGGTCCAGATCCTTGAGCAGGTTCGTCATCGCCTTGCGCTTCTGCTGGCCCTGGGCCGCGGTCGTCGCGCGCACAAGCGCAGCGGAGGCGGTTGTCGGCCGCGCCACGGCGGCCAGGCGTTTCCTGGACGCGCCTGCGGGCGTCGTGAAGGCGAACACCGCTCCGCCCGCTCCAACAGCGGCGAGAAGTGCGGTCAATGCTATGAGGATCGTTGCGCTCATCTTACCCCACCCTCACTGTTGAAGGGCGTCGAGCGCCTCGGCGAGCTCGCGCTCCAGGTTGAAATAGCGCGCGCGCTCCCAGAAGGTCGGGCGCACAATGCCCGTGCCGATATGACGGCCCTTGATGCGGCCATTCTCGTCTTCCCCGGACATCTCGAAGGTCATGAGATCCTGGGTGATGATCACGTCTCCTTCGGTGCCCACCACTTCGGTGATCCTGGTGATCCGCCGCGAACCGTCGCGCATGCGCTCGGCCTGGATGATCACGTCGATCGACCCCACGATCATCTCGCGTATCGTCTTCACCGGCAGCTGGAAGCCGCCCATGGTGATCATGGATTCGAGGCGCGACATCGCTTCTCGAGGCGAGTTCGCATGCAGCGTGCCCATTGAGCCGTCATGGCCGGTGTTCATCGCCTGCAGGAGGTCGAAGGCTTCTGGACCGCGGACTTCGCCGACGATAATTCGTTCGGGGCGCATGCGCAGGCAGTTGCGCACCAGGTCGCGCATCGTGATCTGGCCCTGTCCCTCGAGATTGGGCGGGCGGGTTTCGAGCCGCACCACATGGGGCTGCTGCAGCTGCAATTCGGCCGCGTCTTCGCAGGTGATGATGCGCTCGTCCTCGTCGATATAAGCGGTCATGCAGTTGAGCAGCGTCGTCTTGCCCGAGCCTGTGCCGCCGGAGATAAGGACGTTGCACCGCGACCGGCCAATCACGCCCAGCACGCGGGCGCCCGAGGGGCTGATCGAGCCGTACTTGACGAGATCTTCGAGCTTCAGCTTGTCGCGGCGAAACTTGCGGATGGTGAGCGTCGGTCCGTCGAGCGACAGCGGCGCCGAGATGACGTTGACGCGGCTGCCGTCGAGAAGGCGCGCGTCGCAGATCGGCGAGCTTTCGTCGACGCGGCGGCCGACCTGGCTGACGATGCGCTGGCAGATGTTCATCAGCTGCGCATTGTCGCGGAAGCGGATCGGCGTAAGCTGGACCTTGCCGGCGACTTCGATGAACACGCGGCCGGCGCCGTTGACCATGATGTCGGCGATATCGTCGCGGGCGAGCAAGGGCTCGAGCGGGCCGTAGCCGAGCACGTCGTTGCAGATGTCCTGGAGCAGGGCTTCCTGCTCCGCGATCGACATCACCACGGCCTTGATCGAGATGATCTCGTTGACGATGTCGCGAATTTCCTCGCGCGCCGAATCCGGATCGAGCTGGGCAAGCTGGGCGAGATCGATCGTGTCGATCAGTGCGCCGAAGATCGTGGTCTTGATCTGGTAGTATTCGTCGGAACGCGAATCCACGACCGGTGGCTTTGCGGCCGCCGACATGACCGGCATCTTCAACGCGGCCGCCTGCGTTGCCGTTGTTGCGGTGGCGTCGGGCGAGCCGTTCACGCGCATCGGCGCCGGCTCCGCGCGCGCCACTTTGGCCGCGGGCCGGTTCGACAGATCGTCAGCCGTGCTGCGCTTTCCGAACATGGATTAGCCTCTGAACTGCGGGGTACCCCTCACCCGCGCCGAGGCGGTTGAGAGGTGTCGTGTGTTGCCCCTCACCCACAAGGGGAGAGGGAATTCCGTGCGTTGATTTGCCGTTGTTAATGCAGCACTCCGCATTCCCCTCTCCCCTTGTGGGAGAGGGATGCAGAAGGTAGCGGCAGTTCCAGTCGAGGAGCGGGTGAGGGGTGCCGCACGCATGTTCATGCCTATTTGCTTCCCTTGAGGCGGGAGAAGAAGGGCAGGACGCTTTTGTTGCCGGAGGTTTGGGAGGGGCGGCCGGTCAGGGCTTCCGCCAGCCTGGCGATGCCTTCCGCGACTTGCGATTTGGGCTGCGTCGCCACGACCATCTGGCCGTGGTTGGCGGACGTTCCGAATAGCTGCGGCTCGAAATTCACAACCAGCGAGGGCTCCACGCCCATGGCCTGGGCGAAATCCTTCGCCGGAATCTCGGGCCGCTTGGGTACGCCGACCTGATTGAGCACCAGCCGCGGCGGCGCGTCGTTGGGCCGGTTTGGCTTGAGGATATCGAAGAACGCCTTGCCGTTGCGCAGGCTGCCGAGGCACGGCGCCGCGACGATCACGATATCGTCGGCCGACAGCAATGTCTGGCGCACCCAGGGCGTCCACACATGCGGCAGATCGACGATCACGCAGGGCGACATCTGGCGCACGGCTTCGAGAACCGCTTCATAGGCGGCGGGCTCGGCGTCGTAGCCGCGCTCGAGCAGGGTCGGCGAGGTGAACAGCGCAAGATGGTCGGTGACCTTCACCAGCAGCCGGTCGAGCAGCGTGTCGTCGAGCCGCTCTGGCGCGGCCAGCGCGTCGACGACGCTCTGCGTCGGCTCCTCGTTGAAGTCGAGGCCAAGGGTGCCGAACGGCAGATCGAAATCGATGATGGTGGTGTGAATCTTCAGCTTCTCGGCGATGTACCAGCCGACATTGTGCGCGATGGTCGACGAACCGGCGCCTCCGCGCGCGCTGGCGAACGCAATGATGCGGCCGATGGGCTGCGTGTCGCGGTCGGTATAGAGATTCGCGATGCTCTCGATCAGGTGAATCGGGTTGAGGGGCGCCACCAGATATTCGCTGACCCCGCGGCGTATCAGCTCGCGATAAAGCTCGACGTCGTTGGCGCGGCCGATGACGACCACTTTCGTCGCGGGATCGCAGACCTGCGCCAGATGGTCGATGTCGTCCAGCGCCGCCTTGCCCTGCAGTTTCGTCTCGACGATGAGCAAATTCGGAGTGACCTGGCCATTGAAATGGTCGACCGCGGCCTGCACGCCGCCGAGCTCCACCACGACATGCGCCTTGGCGAGCCTGCGGTCCGATGCGGCGCGCTGCAGCGCGGCGCCCGTATCGGGAAACTCGCAGAACGCCGCAATGGAAATGCGCGGGACGGGCCGCTCATGCGGTGCCGCTCCGAACGTCTGTTCGCCGCTCTTCAATTTCACGGCCGGTAAGGTCTGTGCCATCATGGTCTCCGCGCTTACTGGCTGCCGGTGCTGGTGGAAGACACCGCACCCGATTGATCTGCGCCCTTCTGGGCGGCGGTCGCCTGGGCCTTTTCGTAGGTTCCGACGACCGTCTCGCGCCGCGTCGCGTCTCCCGCATCCATGCCGCGGGGCGCCACGAGATCGCGCGGATCGGCAACCATCGCAGCGACATTGTGCTGAACGGAACAGCCAAAATCCGGCAGCGGAAGATTGCCCGAGGTGTCGCTTGCGTCGTGAGGCCAGTCGCCGCAGCGATCCGAGCGCGCCGCATAGACGATGTAGCCGATCTCGACGCGCCCATCGCCGTCCGCCGTATCGCGCGTGCCCACGAGAATGCGCCCGCGCGGCACGCCCATGCGGGCGAGATGCTCTCCGAACCAGGTGAGTGCCGCGGTGGAATTGGGTCCGCGCGGCGCGTTCACGCTGATCGAGCCGTCGCCGCGCGACAGATAATCCTCCACGAAGCCGTTGAACTGCGCGCCGTCTTCGGGCGTGAGGCCCGCCGACGCGTCGGAGAAGGCGACGCGGATCGACTGGAAGTGCGGCGCGACGGTAATCGGATGATTGGCGAGCCCGTCGGCGACGACCGAGCCGTCATTGTATGGCGCCGCGCAGCTCCCCGCCATAAGGACGGCGGCAACCGAGGCCGTGCGCAACAGATGTGTGGAAAATCTGATCATCACTCTACTCCACGATGAAGCCGGCTTTGCCGTCGGCCGCCGATTTGAGTCCATGGGGATCGTTTCTGTATGTCGCGTTGATCTTGCCGAGGAAATCCTGTTCGAGATCGGTCGCCGAGACGAAACCGTCGGTGGGTGCGGAGAGTTTTGTTTCGTGCGACGGATCGACGAGATAGGCGCTCACGATCACCACCAGCTCTGTCTCGTTGTTCTGGAAGTCGCGGCTGCGGAAGAGGGCGCCGAGCACCGGCATCTGACCGAGCCCCGGGAACTCGTCGAGCACCTGTTTGGTCGTGTGCTGCAGCAATCCCGCGATCGCGAAGCTTCCGCCCGAGGGAAGTTCGACGGTCGTTTCAGCGCGCCTCACGGCCAGCGCCGGAATCGTAAGAGATGCGACATTTACCGGCTGGCCAGTGGCGCCTTGAACCTGCGTCGCCGATTGAACGAACGCGCCTTCATTGGTGAGTTCGCTCACCTCCGTGGAAACCTGGAGCGAGATACGATTCTCGCTCAGCACGACGGGAGTGAAGGAAAGGCCGACGCCGAACTGTTTGAATTCGATCGTGACGTTGCCGTAGAGGTCGCGCGACACCGGAACCGGAAATTCGCCGCCGGCGAGGAACTTCGCGGTCTCGCCCGATACCGCCGTCAGGTTCGGCTCGGCGAGGGTGTGGGAGAGCCCGACTTGATCGAGCGCGTTCAGCACGCCCTGGATATTGTTGGGGCCTGGATTGGCTGATGTACCGACGCTGCCGATCTGCGCGCCGGAAGCCGCGGACAGGACCTGGCCGAGACCGAACGGATTCGACGTCGCCGCAATGATGGGGATGCCGTACGCAGTAAAGGCGCTTGTGAGGTTCACGCCGAGCTGCTTGGCGATGTTGCGCTGGATTTCCGATACGCGCACCTTGATCAGCACCTGCTCGCGGCCCTTGACCTTGAGCATGTTCACGACTCTCGTCGGGTCGGCCTTGCCGTCCGCCGTTGCAAACCGCGATGCGAGGTCCTGTGCGCGCGTCGCGTCCTGGGCACTGTCGACTGTGCCGGTGAGCACGACATTGTCGTTCATCGCCGTCGCATGGATCTCGGAACCGGGGAAATTGGCGTGCATCATCGAGGTGAGGTCGGCCACGTCGCGCTCGACCTCGATGTCGAGAGAAAGGATTTGATGTCCCGCCGCGTCGAAGAAGAACGCGTTGGTCTGCCCGGTCTTCATTCCGAGCAGGTACACGCGGCGCGCCGTGCGCACGACCGCGTCGACGATCGCAGGATTGGAGACCAGAACGTCGCGCGCATCCGTATCGAGCTGGACGATCGCGGCCTTGTTGAGCGCGAGCGTCAGATGCTCGTGCGCCGTGCCTTCGCGCGCCGAGACATTGATCACGCGCGTGGAGGATCCGTCCATCACGGGCCGCGAACCGGCCCTCGCGGGAAAGGCGATCAGCGCGGCCGCCAGGAAAGCTGTCGTCAGGGTGGTAATGCGCATCGTCTACTCCTTCGCGCCGACGACGGTCGAGCGTTCGACGCCGTAGCGGACGATTTCGATTTCTCGCGGGCCGGTGTCGTCCTCCGGCCTGGGCTTGGCGGCCGCGGCGCCGGCTGCTGCCGTCTTCTCGTTGTCACCCAGCGCGCGCAGCGCCAGCGACAGCGTGCCCGAGGCCTTGGTGCGTTCCAGCAGCTCGACCTGCTCCGGCGTGAGCTCGATCGTTGCGGTTCGTCCCACCACCGTCTTCGAATCCTTGCTGTCATAGGTCTGGTCGACGGCGAGCACGCGCACGTCCTTGAGGACCGTCTGCGTGCGGAACTTGTGCGCTTCGCTCCCCTGCGGCTGCGTGCACAGGATGTCGACGCGATCGTTGGGCAGGATGAATCCGCCTGCGCCCGTGTCGGCGGAGATGGTGACCGATACGGCGCGCATGCCGGGCATCAGCTGCGCGGCGAGATAGCCCGACGCATCTCCATGCACAATCTTGGTTGCCGTCAGCGGCTCGCCCGCCATCATCGGCGCGCGTACAACGGTGCCCTTCACGAAATTGTTGATGTCGGGCGCGGCAGCCTGCGTGATGAAGCTCGCATCGACGGCTGTTTTCGGCCAGTCCTGCCAGCGGACATTGCCGGCTGTGAGCTGGGCGCCTGGCGTGAGATTGCCGACCGCGACGAGCACTTCGCTCATCACGACCTGGGGTGCAGGCGCTGCGGCTGTCTGTGGCGTACCGCCGCCAAGAAGGCTGCGTGCCAGAAGGGCGACGGCGCCGGCTGCGACTGCGGCGACGGCAAGAACGATAATACGCGACCTGTCCATTGGAATGATCTCCTCGACGCGCCGATCCCATCACGAAACCCTTTAGAGAATGCTTAATGGCGCGAGACTGAATGCACGCGCAGCGCAGAAATAAATTTAAGGACGTTATTTGGAAGCGAATTGAACCGATGACGGAATACGTGCGCGTTCCGCCCGATTCCGCCTCCGCTTCACTAAGGCAAAGTTAAGGAAGCGACGTTTGAAGCGGCAGAAACGGGTTGAAGAAAGTGGTCCACGCGCGCCGTGACTTCCCCCTCCGGCGCTTCGCGCCACCCCGCATCAAGTGCGGGGCAGGCTCTCCCCCACGATGGGGGAGGAAAAATAAGCGCGTAGTTTTTCCCGTGCGCTTCTTTCCTCCCCCATCGTGGGGGAGGTGCCCGCGAAGCGGGCGGTGGGGGGAGTCTTAGGCGTTCCGCGTCACTTCGCTCCAGATCTTCTCCAGCACCCCATTGAGATTATCGTAGATCTCCTGATTCCAGAATCGCAGCACGCTGAATCCGCGGCCATGCAAATACGCATCGCGGCGCCTGTCGTGCAGAATCTCTTCATCGCTGCCGTGCGTGGCGCCGTCGATCTCGACGACCAGCCGCAGCGGAAGGCAGACAAAGTCGGCAATATAGGGCCCAATCGGATGCTGCCTGCGAAAGCGCCGTCCCTGGATCGCATTCCGCCTGAGCCGCAACCAGAGGATCACTTCCGCATCTGTCATGCGCCTGCGCAGGACTTTGGCATAGACGCGGGAATTGGGTCTGTTCTTGTCCATCGCGCCAATGTTGTCGAAATTCGACGCGAAACTTCGCCGTGGCTGTCGCAAATATTGTCAAGACTCCCCCCTCCGCCTCGCTGCGCTCGGCACCTCCCCCACGATGGGGGAGGAAAATTAGACGCGCAGCTTTTCTCGCACATCTCTTTCCTCCCCCATCGCGGAGATCCTGAAAGCCGTAGCGCGCATGGAATTTGCGAACTACATCATCAAACGGATGCGTTATGACGCCCCAGCTCGCGAGAGAGTTTCGTCAATGCGGCAATCTTTTTCGCCGGGCGATGCGCCCATGCCTCGAAGGCCGCCCAGTCCCTGGCGGGCAAGGTCACTACGCGCCGCTCCAGGAAATCGATTTCCGCGGCCTCCAGCGCCTTGCGACGGATGTAGCCGCTGAGATTGGTATGCGCCTGTTCGGACGCGGCTTCCAATAGGGCGCGCTCTTCCGCGCTGACGCGCACGCTCAGTACCGAAGTCGTCATGAATGGGGCTTCCATGGCTTCTGTATGACAATAGCATACGAAGCAACGCGTGTTATCCCGGCCGAACCCCGCGAAAGCGCCGGAGGACAAACTCTGCGAGCCGGAAGGGGGGCGCAGCGTTAACAAGGCTTCAAGCAGAGTTGGATAATTTCGCGAGGGCGCGAGACATCACGGCGGGATGCGATGGCTTTGTTCAGCGAAGGCGTGAGTCCGACAAAGTTGGCGACTGCCGTTGCCGCCGGGTTCGCAATCATGTGGGCGACCTTTCTCGCCTCGATGCTCCGTATGCATTCCTGGATTCTCGATGGGCACGGCAAACCAATCGTGACGGATTTTATCGAAGTCTGGGTCGCGGGCCGCACCACGCTCCGGGGGGCCGCGGCTTCCGCCTATGATCCGAAGCTCCATCACGCAGCGCAGGTTGCCGCGGCAGGTCACGAGTTTCACGGTCATCTGTGGTGGCACTATCCACCGATCGTTCTTTTCCTTGCGGCCGCCCTGGGCCTGATGCCGTACCTGCCCGCCTTTCTCATCTGGGTCGCCGGCACGCTTGGCTGTTATCTTGTCACCATCGCTGCCATTGCCAGAACACGCATGGCCGCGCTCCTCGCCTGCGCAATGCCGGCCGTCTTCCTCAACGCGGTGGCAGGCCAGAACGGCTGTTTCACCGGAGCCCTGATCGGCGCGATCCTCATGAATCTCGAAACACGCCCTATTCTGGCCGGCGCATTTCTTGGTCTGCTCACCTACAAACCGCAATTCGGAATCCTGTTCCCGCTGGTGCTTGCCGCCACGGGCCGGTGGCGCGCGTTCGCGTCGGCAGGAGCGGTCGCTGCGCTTGCGATTCTTCTTCCCTGGATCGCCTTTGGCGGGGAGACGATTCGCGCTTTCCTGCATTTCCTCCCGCGTGCCAGCGATTCGTTGCTCGTGCATGGCGACGCAGGCTGGAACAAGCTGCAGACCATTTACGGCTTCGCCCGCTGGCTGGGCTGGGACAATCTTCCGGCATCCGTTCTGCAGGGCGCTGTCAGCATTTCCTCGGCCATCGCAGTCGTATGGCTGTGGCGGCGCGATGTCTCGTTCGCGCTCAAGGCGGCGGCGCTCGCGACCGCGGTGCTCTGCGCGACACCTTATCTCTACATGTACGATCTTCCCATTCTCGTCGTGGCACTCGCCTTTCTCTACCGTGAGCGCGCATTCGACGGGTTCGAGCTCGCCGCTATCGGGTTTGCGAATCTCTGCATTCTCGCTTTCACCTTCGGCGTGCTTGTCATTCCGATCGGCACATTCGCCGTCGCCACCGTTGGCGCGCTGATCGTGCGGCGCGCGGCAGTGAGCGGCCTGCAGCCATTGCCGGGTCACATGGCTCTGGAGCCCGCGTGATGACGGCTCCGCGTGCGGGCCCCGCGCGGCCCGTTGCGCCTGGCCGCGCGCACCCGGTCGCGATCGCCGTCAGCACGCTTGCGTTGATGTTCGCCGGCGGAATGGCGCTTGCCTATCCCGCGTATCTCGGACTCATGTTCCGGTCGCATGCCTGGATCCTGGTGTCGAACGGCCGGCCGGCCATCACGGATTTTCTGGTGTTTTGGCTGGCCGGCGCTTCAGCCCTGCGCGGCGCGGCCGCCGCAGCTTACGATCCGCATTTGCTTCACGTCGCGGAGGTCGCTGCAGCGGGCCATGAGTTTTCGCACCACCTGCCATGGCGATATTCGCCCCTCTTCCTGTTCGTCGCGGCGGCGCTCGCATTGCTTCCCTACGTCACGGCCTTTCTTGTGTGGGTCGGCGCGACGCTTGCGGTTTTCAGCCTCGCCATTTTCCGAATCGCCGGATCGCGCCTCGGCCTTGTGCTCGCCTGCGCAACACCGGCGGTTTTCATCAATGCCATCTGTGGTCAGAACGGTCCGCTGACGGCAGCCCTGATCGGCGCAGTCCTCTGGTGCCTCGAAAGAAAGTCCGTGCTGACGGGTGGCGCGACATTGAGTCTGAAGGAAAGCTGGCTGCCGGCCGGGATATTGCTCGCGCTCCTGACCTACAAGCCTCAATTCGGAGTGCTTTTTCCGCTCGTTCTCGTCGCTGGAGGATATTGGCGGACTCTGATCTGCGCCGCGGTCGCAACTGCTGCAGGAATTCTTTTGTGCTGGGCGGCTTTCGGCGCTGGCACGTTGTACGCCTTCGTTCATTTCCTGCCCATCACCTCGAATGACCTTCTCGTGCATGGGCAGAACGGATTCAACAATCTGCAGACGGTCTACGGCCTGGTGCGATGGTCCGGATTCGGAAACCTGGCCGGATGGGTGGCGCAGGGCGCGGTCATCTGTGCCACCGCTACAGCACTCCTCTGGCTGTGGCGGCGACCGGTGCCGTTCGCGTTGAAGGCGGCTGCGTTCGCCACGGCGACGCTGCTCGCGACGCCCCATCTCTACATCTATGATTTCGCGATATTGATCGTGTCGTTCGCGTTCCTGTATCACCAGCGCGCGTTCGACATGCTCGAGGTGGCGGCGATCGCCGTCGCCAATTTCCTTATCGGCGCGTTTCTGTTCTTCCCGACACCCATTGGGCTTGTGGCTGTCGCCATCGCTGTCGCCATGATCGCGCGGCGCGTCATACAGGAAGAAGGCGCGCCGCGCGCGGTCACGCACTTCGCGCAGTTCTCCACTCCCCAATTCAGCTAACTTCTTTTCCTCCCCCAACGTGGGGGAGGTGGCCCGAAGGGCCGGAGGGGGGAGTGGTAGCAAGTGACGTCCCCCTCCGCCTCGCTACGCTCGGCACCTCCCCCACGATGGGGGAGGAAAAATAAACGCGCAGTTTTTCCCGCATACTTCTTTCCTCCCCCATCGTGGGGGAGGTGCCCGCGAAGCGGGCGGTGGGGGGAGTCTTAGGCGTTCCGCGTCACTTCGCTCCAGATCTTCTCCAGCACCCCATTGAGATTATCGTAGATCTCCTGA
>Ga0210406_10000340_pt1 | contig 67025 bp, 63 predicted proteins | sample IncBWC30MmetaG_FD_155454 | JGI IMG/M metagenome (GOLD analysis project Ga0210406, IMG submission 155454) | Forest soil microbial communities from Barre Woods Harvard Forest LTER site, Petersham, Massachusetts, United States - Inc-BW-C-30-M | ecosystem: Environmental > Terrestrial > Soil >...
ATGCAGAGACACTTGAAGGCACAACAAAATATCTAAACTCGGTCATTCCAATGAAGCGTATGGGCGAGCCTATCGAGCTTGCGAAGACGGTTCTGTTTCTTGCAAGTGATGATGCGAGTTTCATAACTGGCACCGAAATCGTCGCTGATGGCGGCCTGGTTGAAATCTAGGGGAGGGCCGCTTTCGTTCCTCAGCGTCGTTAGATTCCTGAGTATCTGCTCGATGCTTCTTCTCAGCTGTCGGTACGTCACTCCCCAAACACGCGGGCTCTTTCTACGAAGAATTGCTGCAATGTTTGCGCGAATTCGCGTTCTTAGCAGTCAAGTCCCTGCGCTTTGACTCGGAAAACGTTGCGGTTTCTCAAGGAGGAGTGTCAAAGTGTGGAATTGTTTGGCAGTTCGGATGATAAGCGGTAATTTGCGTACTGGGGGCATGGCGAAATCGTTCATCACAGCTGGCTTCGTGCTTTTGTTCGTATTTCTAGCGATGCCCGCGCATGCCGAGAAGGGTCAATCGGCGTACAAGCAGGGCACAGATCTGGAGGCGCGCCAGAATTACGAAGGCGCCTACGAAGCCTACCAGAAAGCTTATGATGCGGATCCGCGGAACACCCGATATCGCGCGGCACTGACCCGAATCCGGTTCTTGGCCGCCGCATCAAAAGTGCACCGTGCGACGCTACTGCAGCAGGCGGGAAGCCTCGAAGAGGCTTTGGCATTATTTGAACAAGCCCTGAGCATTGACCCATCCAGTCCCATCGCCTCACAGCAAGTGCCAAATACTCGCAACATGATCCAACAAGCGCTGGGAAATCGTGCCGCGAATGTATCTCGGTCCGAACCCGGACTAAGCCCCGACATTTTGGATGCGCAAGGACCCGTGAAACTAAGCGGCATTTCCACTCTTCCAGTCACGTTGAAGTTGTCGCAAGACGCCAAAATCGTTTATCAGACCATTGGCAAGTTGGCTGGCGTTAACGTGCTTTTTGATCCGGACTTCGCCGCACGGCAACTCAATATCGAACTAAACGGAGTCACGTTGCAGGAGGCACTTGATCTGGTCGCCGCCGAATCGAAGACGTTCTGGAAGCCGATGACTCGCAGTACGATTTTCGTGGCAGCAGACAATCCTGCGAAACGGAAGGAGCTGGAGGAGAATGTCATCAAGGCTTTTTATCTCTCCAACCTATCGGCACCGACCGAGCTCCAGGACATGGTGAACACTCTACGTTCCGTCCTCGATGTGAACCGCGTTCAGCAACTTGCTTCACAGGAAGCCATCGTGATCCGGGGAACGCCCGACCAGGTACTGCTAGCGGAAAAGATCGTGGGCGACTTTGACAGGGCGTCCCCGGAAGTCGTTGTCGACTTCGCGTTGATGGAAGTGAGCCGCGATAAGGCGCATACCCTGGGCATAAGTCCACCCACCAGCGCCTCTGTCCAGTTGCAAGCCAATATCAATACGAGTTCCAGTAACAGTTCGAGCACGTCGACTAGCACATCGAGTTCGAGCAGCAGTTCTGGTACTGGCATCAACTTGAACTCCCTTGCCAACCTGAATGCGACCGACTTCGCGGCGACGATTTCGAGCGCCAACGCAACCGCCTTGTTTACTGACAGCAGCACTAAGATCATCCAGAATCCACAGATTCGATCCCTGAATAGCTAAAAGGCATCACTCAAGATCGGCGAGCGAGTGCCAGTTGCGACCGGCTCTTTCCAGTCGGGGATCAGCGGGCTCTCAGTAAGCGGACTGGTCAATACTCAATTTCAGTACATCGATGTCGGGGTGAATATTGATATCACGCCACATATCCATCCCGACGGAGATGTCACTCTCAAGATTGCCCTCGACGTATCGTCGGTGATCAACAATGAGCCGATTGGCGGGATCACCGAACCTGTGATCGGTCAGCGGAAAGTGGAGCACGAAATTCGGTTGAAGGATGGCGAGGTGAGTCTGCTTGGCGGGATGCTGGAGCAGCAGAATATGGAGACTTTGACCGGTATTCCTGGATTGTCCCAGATCCCAATCCTGAAGTATCTGTTTGGGCAAAAGAATACCGATGTGATGGATAGCGAAATCGTGTTTGCAGGGGCTGCCGCCCGGAACCGTGTTGCATCCAACCATTCTTGTGCGCAACACCACCAACAAAAGGACTGCCTTCAGCATCGTTCTCGACTGGCACGGCCCGTCCGGCCGAGGCCAGGCGACGCTGCCGGTCGTGCAACTGGCGCCGTTTGCCACCGAGCAGTTGCCAATTGGAGCAATGCAGAAACAATTGGGCATTCCCGACGACGCACACTGGGCTCTGGTTTCGCTAACCACTAATGCGGCGCCCGATGACCTGATCGCGGTTGCTTCCAGCCGCGATGCGACGGGGGGCCATGGCGTGGAGGCACAGTTCATCGGCGGGACGAGCGGTCACTTGGCGGGTGGCGAGTGGCCTGCCGATGCCAACCACAACACAATCGCGGCGCTCACTAATATTGGCAGCAAGCCCGCCGAGGCTCTGTTGACGCTGCATTATGACGGCGGCAAGCAGAAGTTTGAGTTGCAGCGAACGATCGCGCCCGGCGATCAGATGTGGGTGAACCTGGCCCAGCTCATCCGCCAGCGCATTCCGGATCGCACGGGAAGCGCGCTGCCCGTGGATGTGTCTACCGTGACTTACGACTTGCGGGATCTGACTCAGGGCGGGCACGGATTGATCGCGAGTGCTCTGGGCGTGAACAGCACCTACGGATTTCAGGCCTCGCCGGAGGTTGCGAAATGCTGCTTTAACGAGAGTCCGGGCTGGAGTCCGGATGTGTTCGACCTGCTGATCGGGGTCACCGATCCGGCAGCAATCTACGCCACGGACGCCTGCAATGGCGATTCGGTGGACATCACAGGGGACTTCCTCGACTGGTGGAGCGGGAACTCCGCCGTGGCAACCGTGGCCTCCAGGCAGGTGCATGGAGTGGCGGCAGGATCCACCTACGCCTACGCCAGCGGGTATATGTATGTGTGGAACGGCACCGGCTGCACTGAGGAGCCCGTGCAGGTCCAAGCCCCGGTCTCGGTGCAAGCACCAACGATTTTGAGCGTAAGCCCGGCTCAGGGCTTAGTTGGCACGCCGATTGGAGTCACCATAACTGGGACCAACTTCGCCTCAGGAGCAACAGTCAGCGCCGGATCAAACATCACGGTGTCGAGCGTGAGCGTCAGTTCGACCACTCAAATAACCGCCACCTTCACCCCTACGAATTCGTCATCGGCGGGCGGCAACCAGGCGGTCACGGTGAAAGTCGGCACCTCCCCAGCCAGCAACTCGAAGAACTTCTACAACCAAGTGCCGACCCATTTCCAGCGTTTTAACCAGCCGCCAGAGGCGCCCGGAGGTCTGGGCCCGGTCATCACCCTTGTGAACGGAACCGCCTACAATCTCTCGGGAACGGCTGTGGCTTTGAATGTGTGCGGAGTTTATGAGAATTTTATCTTCGACATCGCAGACCAGCAAAGCACGCAAATCACTAATGGAACCGTTAAGGTAACTGAAATCTTCTCGAAGATTTCGAGCCTTCCCGGGCCCACCCCCGCCACAAATATCCCTATTAACTTGGAATCTCAGGGAATGCAGGATATTCAGATCTACGGCTTTACCTACCCAACGTGCCCCGCGACGAACCAAAATCAAAACCTCGACATGACTTGGACTGTGTTGGTCGGGTCGACTGTTTATCCTGCAACTACGGTCGTTCACATCACCAAAGGAAACTTCAACGGGACTTTGAATGTGACCTCCAACATTACAACCCCATGAAACTGGGTAACCGAGGAGTCTATATGGGCAACTACTTACTGGCCTCAGCACTCTGCCTCTTGGTCGTGGTGTCCGAAGCCCAGACGAATGATACCCCGGTGACTGCCGGCGACCCGGCTGGTCAGAGAAATCCCCCCCGCGTTATTGTTTCGGAGCTCCAACTGCGGGGGACCGTCCCAGCTATGTTCGCCTCGCTGGTTCAGGAAGCGGGTCTGGCGGGCGGCGTGGCCGTCGCAAACCAGGATTGCTCCCATGGTCAGGAAGGCGCCATTTCCGTTCCCGCTGGAACCAGTTTCGACACGGCACTCGGGCAGGTTGTGAAGAACAAAGCTATGTCCGAAGCGCAGCCCCGAGATGGCGTGTCTAATCTACTTCCCGCTGGCGGACCTCCGCCCCTGCTCCTAGTGCACATCCGCAGGTTTGAGTGGGACAGGGCAGCCCCGGTCAGAGAGGTCATCAATCGCTTGCGTCAACTGCCCGAAGTGTCGGAAGAGATTTTGAGGCTTGGCCTGAGCGAGGCGCCGATCGAAGGCGGGATGAGTGCGATTTGCATCCAAGACAACTGCGGTCAGAAACCAAAGCGTCTTCCAATGCTGGAAGCCGGGGAAGGCGAAACGCTGCTCACACTGCTAAACCGAGTCGTACAGGCTCATAGAGGGTCGGTCTGGAGTTACTCGGAATACCGCTGCGGGAAGGGCACGCTTTTTTCTTTGGATGTGTTGGCTGAGTGAGAGGAAGGCGGGCTGCTCCGCCCGGGATAGATTACCAAGACTCTATCTATGCCAGCGACACCTGTGCGGGAGATAGCGGGAGATAGAGAGGACGTCACCGGTTCGGGGATCGATTGGGCAAGCAGCGACACAGCCTGTCGTGTTTCCTTAATTAGGTTCTTCCTCAATTTCGGTGCACGGGGGAACCGCGGGACATCGGCAGCAATCGGGCTCGTAAGAGTTCGAAGCCGGCTCGACCATACATCTGGCGCTTGAGGGTCTTCAGCCGATTGATGTGACCCTCCACCGGACCGTTGCTCCAACTTTCTCTGAGCGCGTTCTTCACCGCGGCCAGATCGTGATTTAACTTCCGCACGAAACGGTTCATTCCGTAAATCCCGGAACGGTTTGCTTTTTTATCCAGCGCGCCAGCGTTGCAGCCTTTCCGGATTGCAGAATGCCGCGAAAGCTCATCACCAAGCTGCGCATCCGCGCGAAATCGGGGCAGCCTTTCTTGAGAGCGTCCACCTTGGCCGCCTGCCATCCCGTGAGCAGCGGCCTGGGCTTGCTCAACAACACCGCGGCGACCAGAGGAGAGATCTGTCCGGAGACCCTAGGATGCACTCCCGCTTGCTGGCGCGGACTAACCGAAGCCGGCGGCCGCGACTCCGGTTCAAGATCTCGCCAACGAGCAAGAAATTTCGCTAAGCTCGAATAACATCCGCGATAACCGAGCGCACGGATTTCTTCCAGCAAGCGAGGACCCTCGTGACAGCCTTCCGCCCATCGACGTTGTAGGTGAGTAGCAAAGAATCTCGGCGAGGTTGGTTTCGGCTCCATCTCGTTCCTCGTGGGTAGTTGTCTGCAGCGAATCCACTTGTCGACGCGTCGGCGTCCAACTCCTGTCTCCCGCACAATGGCGCTGGCGCTCCGGCCGATTACATGCAGAGCTCGGACCCGCGCAAACAGCCTTTTCTTGGCCCTCCACCGCTCCTCCACCAGCTGCCTCTTGTGGGTTTGCACTTCGGGATTTGCACGGGAACGGGGCGCAGGCGTCGGCGCGGTCTTTGTGACACTCTGGTCCTCTTCCACCGGCGGTAATGCCAGCCGTCGACGTTGTCGAGCGAGTTCTTTTTCTACCGCCTCTCGCAGATTCAGCAACAGATGAAAGCGGTCGGCAACCTGGCGCGCCTGCGGGTGCGCCACGCCGGGCTCCGTCGGCATAGAGTCCGAATCGGTCGCGCGTGATGACCTCCACTTCCGGATGTTGCTTTAACCACTCCGCTAACTGCTCGGCCGAGCGCTGCGGCAACAGGTCCGCTACGGTTCTCCGTTCCAAGTCGACCAGGATCGTGCCGTAGGTTTGCCCCTTCTTCCATGCCCAGTCATCGACACCCACCACCCGCAGGCGCTGCTCCCCGTGCCTCGCCGCTCTGGCCCTGCCCTTAATCCTACGAAGTATCGTGTCGTCCAATCGATTAGAATTTTCTCGTCGTTGATATTCTTCACCTAAGGATTGACGCAAAAACAACTATTCATCTGTAGTCGTACATAGATCATTAAGAAAGAGTGCAATCAGCCTGGAGTACCTGGAAGTCTAGTGTAAGCCCCCTATAATCATTGACGATGCTTCCCGTCAGGATCCCCTCCTCGCGGAGCCGTCGTATGTGTTATAGTTCCGAGTTGATCGTTAGTTTAATCGGAACTATAACATTATGCGAACTCTCACCTTCGACCCCCAAAGTCCTTCGCAAGCACTTGCTGCGCCACAAAATCGCTACTTTGGATCACACAGGGACTATTTGGGCGGGCACATTCAACAGCGGACTCAGCCGTTTCTCGGAAGGGAAATTCACAGCGTACACCACGAAAACAGGGCTCTCTGCTAACACTGTCCGGGCTCTGTATGAGGACAGGGCCGGAATTCTCTGGGTTGCCACGAGCAGTGGCTTGGACCGCATGAAAACTGGCAGAGTTATCGGACACATACGTGAGCAGGAATTGCCGCCAAGGTTCGAAGATCATCCGAGGACAACAAAGACCTGCGTGAAAGCTATAAGCGAGGCACACGACGGAACCATGTGGTTGGGCACGGATGGTGGCGGCTTAATACGATTCAAGAGAGGCCAATACGTTCAATATGGCGCAAAGGACGGTCTCATCGGTGAGTACGTTCTTGCCCTGATGAGCGACCGCGACGGAGGACTGTGGGTTGGCACCGACCAAGGAATCAGCTATCTCCGGGATGGCAGCTTTACAAGTTACGCGCCAGAGGAGGGATCTACCCTGCTTGCGCTTTGTTTCTACGAAGACCACGACGGCACTATATGGCTGGGCACGGAAGGCGGTGGTTTGGGCCGACTCAAGAACGGCAAACTGACGATGATCTCAACCAAAGATGGTCTGTCCGATGACCTGGCGTTTCAAGTTCTCGAAGACGGCAATGGGAATCTCTGGATGAGTTCTAATAACGGGGTCTTCCGTGTCAGTAAGCAGGAGCTGAACGAATTCGCCGATGGATTCATCCGCACCGTAACCTCCGTCGCGTATGGTGTGGCGGATGGGATGAAGACCAGGGAATGCAACGGCGGGTCGCTACCGGCTGGTTGGAAAGGGCACGACGGTACGCTGTAGTTTGCCACGATGGAAGGCATCGCCGCCGTGGATCCGGGCAATCTTCCTTTGAATAACAAGATACCCCCGGTTCACGTCGAGGAGATCGCTTCCGACCGAGGCGTTGTCGAACGTCCGGCGTCGGTGCGCTTGCCGCTTGGGAATGGAGGGCTGGAATTTCGCTATACGGCGCCGAGCCTGTCTGTACCGAATAAGATTGTGTTCCGGTATCGGCTTGAAGGATTCGACAAGGAGTGGGTCGAAGCTGGAACGCGTCGTGTCGCCTATTACACCAACTTGCCGCCCGGGAAGTTCCGATTTCAAGTAATCGCCGCAAACGACGACGGCGTGTGGAATGAAAGCGGGGCAAGCGTGTCAGTCTATCTGGTCCCACCATTCTACCGCACGACATGGTTCTATGGTTTGTACTTTCTGGCTGCGATTCTGGCTGCTGCCGGAGTCTATTCGGCTCGGATCAGTGCCCTGAAGCAACAGAAGAAGAAACTTGAACAACATGTCGAAGAGCGCACACGCGAGTTGCAGCAAGAGATCGTGGTTCGAAAGCAAGCTGAGGACGCTGCGGAGTCGGCCAATCGGGCAAAAAGTGATTTTCTGGCGCATATGAGCCACGAAATTCGTACGCCTATGAATGGCATTATTGGCATGACGGAGCTGGCATTGGATACTCAGCTCCCCGCCGAACAAAAAGAATATCTGAGCATCGTAAAGGGGTCGGGAGAAGCCCTGTTGTCGTTAATCAATGACATCCTCGATTTCTCAAAAATAGAGGCTGGCAAGATGGATATGGATCCCGTGGATTTCGACATTCGCGAGAGCCTGGGCGAAGCCTTAAAAACATTGGGTTTCCGCGCGCACCAAAAGGGATTGGAGATTGCGTTCGACGTTCATTCCGATGTGCCGGAGTTTGTAATTGGGGGCTCCGGGCGATTGCGTCAAGTCATTTTGAATCTCGTAGGCAACGCCTTGAAATTCACCGAGCATGGCGAAGTTGTGTTGGATCTGGGTGTGCAGGAAAACACGCCACAGGGCATCAGCTTGCACTTCGCAGTCCGCGACACGGGTGCCGGCATTCCCCCCGAGAAACAGGCTCTGGTTTTCGAGGCGTTTGCGCAAGCGGACGGTTCGACAACCCGGAAATACGGCGGCACAGGCTTAGGGTTAGCCATCTGCGTGCGATTGGTGCAGATGATGGGCGGTCGCATCTGGCTGGAGAGTGAAGAAGGAAAAGGGAGCGCGTTCCATTTCACAGCCCGTTTCCAGCACTCGGCTGGAAAGGCTGCATCCGCTCGACGCATCCCCTACCTCCCCGCGGCGCCGTCTGCCGGCGCTCGCTCGATTGTCATAGTATCACCCTGAGGCGACGCGGTCTCTTAAAGCTATTTTACATTTGCGATCGCCGCTAAGCTTGCGGGGCAGAAGCGTTTGTACATAGCCGGGTAACATCGACAAATCCGCGAGCGAGTGTCAGTGCCTGACGAGCGGGCATACGGGAAGTGATCGCCATCTCTCCCGGTTGACGGGTACCCTGAAATAATCCCAAGGTTAGGTTTGCCGACGATTCCCGCGTTAAGCGCGGGAAACGCCGTTCTCGGAAGCCATACAGGTAAAGCGAAGCCGCAGCATCACCCGCCCGCCCGGAATACGATCTCATGTGACTTCATGTTGCGGTACGCCGAAGTTGGGTGTGGTGGGCCAGCCGACGTACTCGTATGTCGTGTATTGGACCGTGGGGTTCAAGCCATCCTTCGCAAGGCGTTCGTAAAAGGTCATGTCACCCAGGGATGGGAGGTTGACGAGGTAGCGACCGAACTGGACAGTCCAGCCGCGGTGCCATGCCGGGTTAAGAACGCGGAGAACTCGTCGTATCGTGAGCGGAACGTCTTCTTGGGTGTCCGCAACGAAGGTCAGCATTCGCCGCTCATCGCACTCCCGGATCTGTGTCCGCACGATGTCCATCGCGGGGTCGAGGACAATCTTATAGCCTTGCATAGCGACTAGGGCGAGATAGCCCGCCCGCAACCAGCTAATGTTCGCACCAAGTTCCGAGTAGCGTTCGTGCTCCACGGTCATTGACGCGCCGACCCGTGCGAGCCGCTGCACTACGTTGCTCGTTCCTGGCTTGTTGAGCCCTTTGGGGATGGTGATTGAGTACGATCCGTCCTTCATATGGAGCTGACCGTTTACGGTGATTTCGCCGATCGTTGCTCTGACACGGTGCGGGCGGGCAGCCCTGCCTGCCATTGCTAGGCGTACCTCCTCCTTCATCTTCGCTGACGCGTCCAGCTTCGTGCCTGCGGTGTTGTTGCAGGCCGTGCACGTTAGGAGGAGTTCGCGACCGCCAACGCTCTGCGGGGGCACGTGCTCAACAGAAAGCCGACCGTCGTTGAGTGCCTCGACCGTGAACGGCCTGCTGCAGATCGGGCACACATACGTCGGCACGGCGTACGTGCCGGGACAAGCCTTAGCCAACGCACTGGCGCCGCGATCGAACCAATCGCGTTCCTTTCCTTGCTGCGGCATCGCGATTGAAATTATCACATAGAACAATTGGCACACTCTTGGTGTGGGCCTGTGGGCTCCGGCTCCCCTGCGCGATTACGCGTCACTGGGCAGTGATTGCACAGGCCAGCAGAATCAATTTCCGAGTAGCTGACCATTCAATCTGAACCCATGAGCTGCTCTATGAGTGGTGTCGAGGACTTCGCGCTGGTACTTCGCAGCTCTGATTGAGTGTTCCCGGCAGGTTAGTGCCAATCGTAGGATGCACGCGGCGGGATAACGAAAACGGCCTTGTCCCGATTCTTCCTCCACCAATCCTTCCACTTTTGAGAGCTCTCGGCGGTTGGAGGCGCATCTGCGTGTAGAGGCGGATCCTCCACCATTTCTCCGAGGGCGCTGAGGATAAGACTGGTGCGGCGCTCTGCCCAGGAAAAAGATCCGGCGCAGGCCTTCTGTGCGGCTTCCTTTGGCTGCTTCCATGGTTGGTTCGCGGCAGTGGCGGTCACCACGTACGCGTCAAAGTTCTTCAGCGCATCCTGACTCATTCGATTCGAGCTTCCCAAGCCATCGATGAGAACTCCAACGGCGGTCTTGCCCCCCGCGAACCTGAGCTTCCGGATTGCTTCGAGCGGAAAGTAGTAGCCGGAAGAAATAGCAAATGAATTTAACTCGGATGCGACTTGGAACGCTGTTCGCTGGTCTCCGAAACGCAATAAGGCAGCCTGAAGATTGCCCTGAATCTCTGAGTCAGTGTCCGGACGCCCATCTTGCTCATTCTGAAGCACGTCCGGGAATAGCTCTCTCGCTCCCATGACTTCCCCGGAACGCGGCGCGGGGAACTGCTTGAGGATTGCTACCGCAGAAGGGCCACCAAACGTGGCGATGTCGAGAATGGCATCGGGATGGCCCCACTCGACTCTTCGGGCGAGACACCGCAGATAGGGATCCGATACGCTCTCGAAGACCGGCGTGCTCAGATGTTGTCCCTTGTATTTCCCCAGCCATGCCCTCCACTGCGCAATGTCAGAAGGCGAATAGTCGGCATCCGGAAGATCCGGGACGACATGGCGCCGCGCGATTCCCCTGATTTCCGCGAGTATACCGCGGCGGTAATCTACAGGCCCGTCGGCCGGTCCGTGCTCTTCGATCATTCTGGGATCATTCGCATGCTGAATCAAAAACTCGACCAGAGTCTGGAGCGCCCAATCATCTCCGATAAATTCAAATCCGGGGTACGGCCGGGCGCGATGTTGGGCCCATTGTTGCTTAATCGCCGCGTAAGCACTTTCGTCGCCGAGCTTCGCGAGGGCCGTCCTCGCTTCGGCATCGAAGCTTGAGGAAGTGCAGGCGTTGTGCTTGGGCAGGCTGGCAAATTGGCGAAGGACGGGGATGGCGAGATTCCCAGCAACGGACGCCTGGACGAAAATTACATCGTGCCCATACTTGTACCCCATTGCCTGGAAGTCCTCATACGACGAGCAGGTGGCTAACACTGTTTCGAGAACAGTGACGGCGAGTTGCGGATTGCTAGCAGTACAATTTTGTGCGAACACCGGAGCAGCAACGCAACCCGAGGCGACGAGAACACCGATGCGCATCCACGCCTGAGCGAGCCCTAGATTGCCAGCTTGAGAGAATATCGGATGGTGTCGCTTCGTCACGTTTGAAATCCTACCGCATATAGAACGAACACGCATGTAACTCTTGCGCTCAAAACTTGCTCCGACGTCTAACCATAGTGCATGACCGCAACTGGGGGGCGGGACCGGCCGGTTGGCGATCATGGGCGAGTGACGGGCAGATCGCCGAGTCCTGCGCCAGCCTTGAAGTCAATCACCACCATAGTTACGTCATCGGGCAAGCTGTGGCCATTCGTGCTCCCGCACCAGCTTGTGATTTGAGCCATCAGCTCATCGCAAAAGGCTGCCGCGGATGACGAAGCGTGCGAGGCCAGAAAATTCTGTAGACGTTCGCTTCCGAATTCCTCTCCGGCCGCGTTGGGCGCTTCGAAGAGACCATCGGTATAAAGCAGGAAACGATCAGAGACGTCGAAGGTGCACTTTAATGCTTTGTATTCACAGCCGGGAAACAGGCCAAGTATCAGCCCGTTCTCCTCAATACTTTGAACCTTTGCCTCGCGCGCGCGCCAAAGCAAGAGCGGCGGATGCCCAGCCGCGGAATAACTCAATTGCTGTTGGGCAACATCAATGAAGGCGTACGCAGCGGTCACAAACTGTCCCTGCAGATTCCCGCACAGAATGGAATTCAGTCCAGCGAGCACCTCCGCGGGATCTCGGACGCGCTCCGATTGGGCATGAATCGCAATCTTGACCATCGACGCTGACAGCGCTGCCGGCACGCCGTGACCGGAGACGTCGGCAACCAGCACGCCCAGGCCATGCTCGTCGGCAATCAAGAAGTGATAGAAGTCACCGGCGACCGACGACGCGGGGACATATTTCGCGGCAATCTCCAGCCCGGATACGGTGACATCATGGCTCGGCAATAGACCAACTTGGATGCTGCGGGCAATCTGAAGTTCGTTGTTTATGGCGACCAAGTGTTGCTCATTGCGAAACGTACGCTCGGCGGCGACATAGCCCTGACAGCAAAGAAAGACCAGAAACCCCAGGGGCTCCAAGTCCCTGCGACCGGGAAGCAGGTGCAACTCGACCAGATTTGTGTACACCCCGAAGCTAAAAGCTACCAAGAATCCCGCTCGGATGACCCACAGTTCGCGCTCCGCTCGACGGCGGGGCAGGAACAGCATCAGCGCGAGCAGCGGCAAGTAGAGAACCACTTCGATGCGGTACGCAATGTCTGCAACATGTCCAGCTCCGAGGCCACGCGCAGCAATGCCGAATGCTGCCGCGCCAAGTGCGACACCGACAATCCATGGGCCAGCCCTTCTCCATTGCGGCGCGACCGTACTAATGAAAAAGAATGTGAAAGGGATGAAGATCGTATGACTCACCAACCAGATGATCCAATCCCACTGGGCATCGGTTCCGGAAAAGTCTTCGCGAACCAGCCTCGTTGTTGCGATCAGGCGCAAGCCATACATGCTGGCAGCGACTGCGAAGTAAAGAAGAGCAGAATCGCGTGGCCGGGGCCTCAGCGCGAACAGCACAGAGCTCATCGCTCCAGCGAAAAGGATGAGCACGCCTAAAAGAACGGCCGGCGCGTCTGCTCGTAGGATCTCGATTGGTATGGCGGTATTCACATTCACCATCGCACAGCAGTCTCGAGAGTCCGAACATGATTTCCCGCTGGGAAAGCCGTGTTGGCATGAATGTACACTTGACCTGAAACCGTTTCCAGCTCCGTTCTCCGCCGACCCGGGAGGCCGTCGCCGCATGAACGTCGATCGACATTACGAAACTTTTGCTTGCTTCTGCTCGCTAACTCTCTTTGTGTCTTCCTGCCCAACCAATTCCTTTTTCCCAGTCCCCAAGGTCATCCTCGACGCACCACTTTTGAGTTTTCAGCAACTCTTACGTTCTCACGTCTGGGTGCTGTGCTTTCCCGCGTCTCCCCCGGAGTGCTGCCACACCTACTCTTCCTCAGTTGAATTTGCTTAATACCCGCATCCGCCGCAACCCCGAGCGGCTTCCTACACTCAAGTCGCTGTATCGAAAGCGCGCAAACACACCGTGCTCGTGTGTGCAGCTTGCTCACTCGCGCTTCCGATACAGCACTAAGACTTCCATGATAAGTCCTTGGCTCCTCCTTCGACCTACCATTTGGTGAACAACACTCATACTACAGTTCCTAGCAGGGCAACGGACATCGTCCTTGTACTCCGCCCCGTTCGGACTCCCGCGCCCCGCTCAGGATCTAAGCCAGCAGTTTCTGGAGCGGCTCCCAATAGTGCGCTTTCCATCCCGAAGCTAGGACTACCGCTTCGCCTTTAGGAAAGCCCGTATGGTCAAATACGATCTTGCTCCCGGCGCCCTGCTCCACGAGCTCGAACTTCGCAATCGAATAGACGCCTGGAGCCCAGCCGCCCGTTCGCCAGGCCTGCACGATTCGCTCGTTCGGCACAAGTTCGACGTGTCGCCCCGTGATGTACCCACCGAAGAGCATGAACGCGCCTCCCACTTCACGACTGATCTCCGCGGGCTTGTCTGGCAGGTGCATGGACTGCATAACTCCACTGAGCTGTATGACCTTGTCGAACTGTTTGGCGTCGGTAAGCGCTTCGTAGACGCGCTTCCGGTTCGCTTTGAAGACAGGCTCCTGGTGAATGGATTCCGCCGTACGAAAAATCTCCTCCTCAGCTCCCGCCCAAACCTTAGTTGAGCCCAGGGCTAGTCCACCGAATGCGATCGCAACACCGACGATCGCTTGCCGCCGCGTAGGCCCATTGGTCGTTGGTGCCAAATTATTTCTACCGCTCATCATCATCCTCCCGATCCCTTACCTTCAACCACCCCCGCAGAAGAACACCCCCCGAAAATATGTTCAAGATAATATTTCACTAGGTAGGCGAATACGCTTCTAGCAGCTTGTTGAAAAATCGTTAGCGATTCGAGACTTCCTATTAAATGTTGCTTCATGGCGCCAGAGGGCGAGTGCGGTCCCCAACGTGCTTTCTGTATGGAGCCGCAAACCAGCCGGGCGCTTGTATCCGGCGCGGTAATCAGTCTTCCCGTTGGTAATAAAAATCCGCCACCTCATTCAGCGCCAGCTTCAGCTTGCCGCCTTCCCGGTGGACGTTCAGGTTTCGATAGCAGTCCGGCCCCGGGAGCGGATGGTCTTCACTGCAGTTGGCGTGAATTAATCCAATGTCCATTCCCTCAAGCAGCACATATTTCGCCTCCCACTTTCCGCGATTTGTGAACTTCTTGGTCGGCGACGAGAAGATTTGTTCGTAGGTCTTGTCTGAGCGTAGGATGAGCTGCTCTTTGCCGGTCTCAAAGCTTGCAACATAAGTCCCCGGAATTTCCTTTTCAGAAATACGAACGTGACCCTTTTCACCACAACCTTGCAACGCCAAAAGCACCAACAGCGAAACTCTTCCAAGCTTTGCCAGTAATCTCATGCGCACCCCTTAACGCTTCGCCGCACGACGGTGTTCACCTGTACTGAGTGTAGTTCTTCCGACACACCGGATGTTCAGGAAAAATACCCGCCCAACTGCAACTTTATTTAGCAGAACTCGTCTGAGTAAGGAAGGTGAAGGAGGCGAGTGAATGGGCGGCGACGATGACCTGCAAGAAGAAATGTTCAGCTACATTTCTCCAGAGAAGCGTGTTCCCGCGGATCATCCGTTGCGACCGATCCGAAAGATGATGGACGAGATTCTGAAGGAGATGTCGCCGAAGTTCGCGAAGCTGTACTCCGATGTGGGGCGTCCGTCGATTGCCCCGGAGCGACTGTTGAGGTCACTGCTGTTGCAGGTTTTCTATTCGGTGCGCAGTGAGCGCATGCTGATCGAGCAACTACAGTACAACATGCTGTTCCGGTGGTTCGTGGGGATGGAGATGGACGAGGTGATATGGAATCACGCGGTGTACAGTAAGAATCGGGAGCGTTTGCTGAACAACGAGATCGCGGAGTCGTTTTTTCAACGAGTGCTGGAACGTGCGCGGCCGTACATGTCGGATGAGCATTTCACTGTGGATGGGACGCTGATCGAGGCCTGGGCCAGTCAAAAGAGCTTTCGGCGGAAGGACGGAAAGGGGAAGCCACCCGGACCAGGAGGAGAGGTGGACTTTCACAAGGAGAAGCGCAAGAACCAGACCCATGAATCGACCACCGATCCCGACGCTAGACTGTTCAAGAAGTCCAAAGGGAGCGAAGCAAAGCTCGGCTACCTGGGACATGTATTGATGGAGAACCGTAACGGGCTGCTGGTGCAGACTTTTCTGACCGAGGCTAATGGAAGAGCGGAGCGCGATGCCGCGATGCTCATGGCCGAGGCCCTCCCCAGCGGAAAGCGGGTCACCTTGGGAAGAGACAAAAACTACGACACGCAGGAATTCGTACGAGAACTCCGCGGGATGAACATTACCCCACATGTGGCGCAGAACGATACCAACCGCAGAAGCGCGGTGGACGAGCGGACCACGCGGCATGTCGGGTATGAAGTGAGTCAGCGGACGCGAAAACGAGTGGAGCAATCGTTCGGATGGATGAAGATGGTGGGGATGTTACGGAAAGTGAAGTTGCGAGGGATCGACAAGGTTGGGTGGCTGTTTACCTTCACCGGAGCTGCCTATAACCTCTGCCGATTGCGAAACCTGATGGTCAGAGCATGACACCGACTGTTGCTGCGGATCCGCTCAACAGTTAGAACGGCCCACAATCACTTCTTCTCCACGCCGCACATAATCGAATTTGGAACCAAAGGACACTCGAACGCAGATTCTTCAACAAACTGCTAGGCATACTTCGTCACCGAACCAATTAGGAGGCCTCATGTCTTACCCCGCTGGTCATCGGGTCGCCGTAAAGAAAAACATTATTGATAGCGCACGCAGGCTATTCAATCGGCATGGCTTTGAGAGTGTTTCTCTCAAGCAGATCATGGCTGGCGCCGGTCTGACCCACGGCGGTTTCTATAGTTATTTCAAAAGCAAAAGCGATCTTTACGCCGCGGTCCTGGGGTGCTTCTTCACTGACCCAGAATGGAAAAGCTGCTGGGAAGGCGTGCATGTGGATCTGTCATCGACTGACGTAGGGCGGCAAGTCGTCCGCGCCTATCTATCTCGCCAGCATTTCGAGGACGTCGAGAACTCCTGCCCCATGGTCGCGTTGCCGACCGACGTCGCGCGTAGCGGCGTAAGTGCGAAGCGCGCCTTCGAGACCGTGTTCAAAGCAATGGTAAGCGTCTTGGAGCGGAGCTTAGTCCAGAATGGCCGGCATCGCCGCACCATTGCGCAGAGCATAGCTGCCTTGGCCATTGGAGGCATGGTCGTGGCCAGGACCATGGTCGACCGCGCTCTAGCGGATGAATTGCGCGCCGCCTGCATGGCTGTCGCCCTAGATCTTGGCAGCTGGAAAAAGAATAGCAAATCGAAAAATGGCAACGCCAAACGATCCCGACCGCTTCGTGTGGCGTAGCGCTAGTTCCAGCTAGAGGTGATGCAGCTCAGGCAGATGCTCGGTTTGCTTCTTGGCCCTGGCGATCGTGCCCGGATAACGGGCTGCGCTTCCATAATCCGGTAAGGTAAGAGTTGCCGACCACACTCCAAATACCCGAACGGCACATATGCCGAACGTTTCTAAATCAGACGAAGATTGCACCCAGGCACCATTCACTCGTCACAAAATATTGTGCGCCGGCGGAACTTATGCTGTAGCTTCGTCGTTTCAGCATTCAAGGAGATCTCCGCTTGAATCGAGCCTTGTATGTCCTAGTACTCTCTCTGGTGATGACTGCAACCTCGGACGCGCAGCAATCGGCAATCGCTCGCGCCGACGGGCGCAACATTACACCCGCGCAGATCGATTCGACCGTGAATCGACTGATCCAGGCCGCGCACGTCACGGGTGCCGGCGTCGCGCTCTTCCATGATGGCAAGGTGGTCTACCTCAAGACCTACGGCCTGCGCGACGCTGAAAAGAATCTCCCGCTCACGCCAGACTCCGTGATGGCCGCCGCCTCGCTTACCAAGTCGGCCTTCGCGACCGTTGTCATGCGGCTCGTGCAGCGTGGCGTGCTCAATCTCGACAAGCCGATCGAGCAATACCTCGGCAAGCCCCTCGGCGACTTCGCCCCTTACACCGACCTCAAAGGCGACCCGCGCACCGCCAAACTCACGCTGCGCATCCTGCTCGATCACACCACCGGCTTCGCCAACTTCCGCGGCCTCGAGGACGATCACAAGCTGCACATCCATTACGATCCCGGTACGCACTACGGCTACTCCGGCGAGGGCATCAACCTCGCGCAATTCGTCGTCGAAAAAGTGACCGAAAAGACAGCGACACAACTGATGCAGGAAGAACTCTACGGCCCGCTCAAGGTGTCGCGCACTAGCATGATCTGGCTTCCGCGCTTCGAATCCGACTTCGCCAACGGATACGACGAGTATGGCCGTTCGCTCGGCCCCGAGCGCCACTCGAGCCCTAACGCCGCCGGCTCCATGCTGACCACGCCGCGTGACTACGCGACATTCCTGGGCGCACTTATGCGCAGCGAGGCGCTAAGCTCGGTCGCGCGAGACAGGATGCTGAGCCCACAGATCCGAATTCACACCGCGCACCAATTCCCGTCTCTCAACACCGACACGACAACCGCCTACGATCCCATCGAGCTCAGCTACGGTATTGGCTGGGGACTCTACAAGTCGCCTTACGGCCCCGCGTTTTTCAAAGAGGGCCACGACGAAGGCTGGCGTAACCTTGCGCTGTGCTTCCTGAACGGCGACGGCATGCTGGTGATGACCAACAGCTCGAACGGCGAGGGCATCTTCAGGCCACTGGTCGAGGCGCTGCTAGGCGAAACCGCGTTCCCCTTCGGCTGGGACGGCTACACGCCCTACGACAAGCTTCCTCCGCTGCCCAAGCCGAAGGAGCACCAACCCCTCACGCTGACGTCCGACCAACTCAACCGCCTCGCCGGCAAATACGCGCTCGTCGCAGATATCATCCTCACCGTCACCGTCGAGAATGGCCGCCTCTTCATCCGCGAGAATGACGAGGAGAAGCAGGAGTATCTCGCCGAAAGCCCGAACGACTTCTATTCCGCAACCTCGACTGCCGAGTGTAGCTTCAAGCCCGAGACCGGCCCGGCGCAGGTGCTTGTCCTTCACCTCGACAATGGCCAGAACCCCGAGCTCAAGCGCGTTCCGTAAGAGCCCGCACAAGAGCCCGCCCTCGCAGGCAAGCGTGGAGCCCTTGTGACCAGGTCACGCATTCTGAGTGGTTAACGGGCTATACGGAAGTTTCGTTCCAGCTTCTGAATTCTCGGGTCGGAGGAGGCGCGCTTGCGCGCTGGCCTCCGTCCGCCGCTCAAACTGCCCGTACACATTTCGTGTAGGCGGCCATAGCTTCTCGCTTTGAGCATCGCCTTGATGAGGCGCAACACGGCTCCGCGAGGTTTTGACGGATCGGGCCTGCGAGTGGCACATCATATAACGTCCAGGTCATGCTTCGGGGGCTAATTTCTTGTAAGAGAGTGAAAAGCTTTGAAGACTTATGCTTCGGCAACTATATGATAATGCCGATTGAAAGTACGTCGTGCAATTCGCTGGTGTTCTCCCGTTGTGAAAAGTTGGAAGAGGCGCATATGGATCTCTGGTTTCGCGAGTTTTGCATCTGTAAAACGAGCCGCTACGCGCGAAGTGAGAGATTGGTGGGCGGGCCGCGGGTTCAAAGTGAAGCGAAGAGGCGAGGCAGGTTTTGCCGGGCCTTGGCAATACTATTGGTGCTCTTGGCTCCGGGTATAAGCGCCGCCGCGGAGAAGCCTAAAGTGCGGGCGATTACCTCCTTCGTTCGCATTGATTACACAAAGTATGCGGATCAGGTGCAGGAAGCCGTTCTGGTATTGCGTCAAGCGAAAGCAGAATTTGAGCGCGCCGGGTTCGAAGTGCAGTCCATTCGCATTACAACGCAGGCGTTCCCCGAGTATGTCCAGAACCTTCCTCGCGAAGAAACGCTGGCGTTTTTTCGCCAGTACGACCAACTTGCCAGACGAGAACACTTTAGCGCTTCGATTGGCCCCGCTATGCGTTCCGCGAAGGACAGCGCTCAATATGCAGAACTCCTCGCCGAAATTCTGCGAACGACCGACCTGGACGGCAGCATCGTAGTAGCAGGAGAAGACGGAATTCACTGGGACGCAGTGCGGGCAGCAGCCAAGTTAATCAAGGACGTGAGCACAACGACGCCGCGCAGCGAAGGGAATTTCCGGTTCGCAGCTACGGCGCTATTGCCCCCCAATGGGCCGTTCTACCCAGGGTCCTATCACACGGGCCCGGGTCACGAGTTTGCCGTTGGGCTGGAGTCGGCGGGTGTCGTCGGCGAAGCCCTCGCTGCTTCGAAGTGGGATCCCTCCAGTGCCCGCGAGAGACTCAAAACTCTTCTGGGCGGATACGGACGGGCGATCGAAGAAGTCGCTCGCGGGGTCCAAGAAAAGACTGGATGGCGTTACGTCGGTCTCGATCTCTCGCCGGCTCCCAACAAAGACGTATCCATTGGGGCGGCGATTGAACAATTCACCGGAACAAAATTTGGATCGAGCGGAACCATGACCGCGGCTAGCCTGATCACACAAGCATTGCAGGAAATCCCTGTAAAACACGCCGGCTACTCTGGCCTCATGCTGCCGATTCTTGAAGATAATGTTCTGGCAGCACGCTGGAGCGAGGGCGCGGTAACAGTCGATGCCCTTTTGGCATACTCCTCGGTGTGTGGTACCGGGTTGGATACGATTCCTCTGCCCGGCGACGTCACGCGGGAGCAGTTGGAACGCATGATTGCTGACGTGGCGACTCTTGCCGTCAAATGGCACAAGCCTCTCTCCGTCAGACTGCTTCCCGCAGCAGGCAAGAATGCGGGAGATCGAACCGAGTTCGACAATCCATCTCTGGTCAATGCAACGCTCCGGCCATTACCGTAGGCGGCGTGCCCTGCCGAGTGTTCGGAAATCTGCTCTTGAATGGTTCCATTTCGGCACCAGGGAGAACAACGATGAAAAGCGGTGATGCGAGTCTTCGCAAGACTCTGAAGCGTCTTGTGGTGCCAAGCCTGTTTATTCTTTTAGTGCACGTTGGCGCAGCCCGATGGGCGCGACCCGCCTCCGCCGGCCACCAGCCGCAGAAGGAATCCCAGGCCGCTGCAGATCGGGATTGGAGCGATGCGGACAGGGACCGCTGGCTAGTTGATTTTCAGCAGCTTATCGGTGAGATGTCGTCGCACTATGCGAATCTCGAATGGGCCGTGACTGCCCGTCACATGGACCTTGCAGCTTTGCGCAGTGCAACGGAAAGCAAAATCCGCTCAGCTCGCAGCGAAGATGAGGAGCGCAAAATCTTAACCAAGTTTCTGGATGCCTTTGGAGACGGGCATCTTGAACTAAGCTGGCCTAAACAAAGCGTCGACAACGGTCGACCCGCAAATCCGCCGGAAGGTAAGGGTATTTGCTCCCGCTTGGGTTACGCGCATCGAGGCAAAGCGGGCCTGAATTTCTCCTTGTTGGCTCAGTACCGCCCACTCGACGACGCCGATTCGCCGGACTTCGCAGGCGGCGTCTTGAAACTAGCGAGCGGGCTTTCCGTTGGAATCATTCGTATTGGAGTCTTTTCCGAGCGCGGCTTCCCAGACGCTTGCGCTGAAGCCGCAACCAAGTTGCGGCTCGCCGATTCGGGACCGTGCGATGACAATTGCGGCGATCAGGTTGAGACCGCAACAGCAAACATTCTACTGCGCAAGTTGGAACGACGCGCCGCCACACTGCGCAAGGCAGGTGCTGCATACATCGTTTTGGACATTACGCAGAACGGTGGTGGATCGGATTGGGTAGACCCTGTGGCGCGGACACTCTCGCCTGTTCGGCTGCAAGCTCCGAGGATGGCTTTCATGAGGCATCCGCACTGGACACAACAGCTGCAGGACATGTTGGACGACATTGGGACGGACTTGCGAAATGGAAAGTCTCCGAGGGATGTTCTAGAACGATCCGAGAAGGTCATGCAAGAAGCCCTGAGGCAATCGAAGGAACCTTGTGATCAAGCTCCCTTGTGGACGGATCGCAAGCCATCCTGCTCGCTAATGGTTCCAGGACTTCGATTTCCGGTTTCAGTCTTTCCCTACGCCACTCCGGGCTCGTTCCGCGAGCTTAAATCACGAACGAAATTGTTTTATTCGTTGCGATACTCGTATAAAGAAAGCTTCAATCAGTTGCCGTTGGTAGTGCTGGTCGATAAGGACACGTGGTCCGCCGCAGAGTATCTTCCCGCAGCACTGCAGGATAACAAGGCTGCGCTTACCGTCGGAGAATTGACCGGTGGTGCAGGGTGTGGGTACACAAACGACGGGATTTCAACCGTCCTTAAGAACTCTCACGCTACGGTCCAGATGCCTGATTGCATTCGGCTTCGTGCCAACGGGTCGAACGAAGTGGAAGGAATTACTCCCGATGTCCTCGTTGCCTGGACAAACCGGGACACACCATTCCAACGCGTCCACAAACTGGAACTCGCGCTTGAAGCTGCCCTGCGGAAGGAAAAGGCAACGCGGTCTGGGTCCCACGCTCCGTCCAACTGAGATCCTGCGGAAGACTCGTTGGAACAATTTACGGGCAGCGCCGGCGTCCTCTGCCATCTCTCCTTCTGGGATGAGAATGTCGCTCTGGAAATGGACTGGGGACGGCGATGTGCATACATCTCGCCATCAAAACTCGCAAGTCTGCTAAGCCTATGAAAGACACCCACTTTGTCTGCGGATTATAGCTCCCTCACATTGCTTTGACCCGTTTCGACGGCAAATGTGCTGTACCTGGGCTCAACTGGCAGGGTTCGCTCTCTTCGGAACGACATCGCTTAACCACAAATTAATTTGCGAAGGACCGGTCTAATGGAAATTGCGACGCGAAGCCTGAAGTGCCTTTTTGCCTTGCTGTTCTAGCCGTCTCTCTGCTATCAGCCGAGACCTTCTCGTGGGCCCAGGATCCAACGGGCAGAATTGTCGGCAATGTAACTGACGTGCAAGGTGCAACCCTCCCGAATGTTCAAATCACCGTTACAAACATTGAAACCGGGATCAGCACGCAGGCCCGGACGGACCAAGAGGGTTTCTATCAGGTAAGGGATCTATCCATCGGCACCTACAGAATTACGATGGAGCTCGGAGGATTTCGTGCGCTGGTATTCGATAACCAAGTCGTACAAATCAACCAAACCCTCCGCGTAGATGGACATCTTGCGCTGGGCACGAAAACGGAAATCGTCGAGGTAAAATCACCGGTCAATGTCATTGAAACAGTCGATCCAACAATTGGAGGTTCTATTACAGGTCGGGTGCTCACGGATGCGCCTCTGAATGGCCGCAATGCTTTGGACCTAGCACTTTTGCAGCCTGCAGTGATGCCTCACAATCCGGATGACAGAAGCAGCGGCTCGTACAACATTGCTGGCGGGAGGTCGGATTCGGTGACGTTCCTCCTGGACGGTGGGCAGAATAACGAGATTTTGGGAAATGGCGTGGTGTTTAACCCCAACCCGGACACTATCGCTGAATTCCGCATACTTGAGAACAACTACTCCGCCGAATATGGACGGAATAGCGGGGGGATTGTCAGCGAGGTAACCAAGTCAGGCACCGACGAGTGGCATGGAAGCGCGTTCGACTTTCTTCGTAACGGCGATCTGAATGCCACCAGCTTTTTCAACAAAAATGATCCCAACAATCTGCTTCCGCGCGATACCCTGAGGCGAAATCAAGTCGGGGGCACACTTGGTGGGCCTATTCTTATTCCGCGCCTGATCCATGGGAAAGATCGCTTCTTCTTTTTCGTCGGCTACCAACAACAGATCCAAAGCAGCACCGTGTCTTCGACGGGTCAGGCAGTGTTTACGCCCGCTCAACTAGGCGGAGACTTCTCCGAGTCTGGACAGCCCGGAAACGGGCACCCTGCGAGCTGTCCGAATGCAGACAACAATGTGGCTGCGTTTTTACTGGCCAATCCCTTTTTTCCAGTCGGACCCAACTAAGGCTGCCTGTGCCATCATCGATCCGACGAAAATTAATCCGGTCGCGAGGAAATGCATTGCTGAGGGTCTGCTTCCAAATTCACCAACAGGAGTACTGAACTCCCAATCGGCCGCACAGGATAACCGCAAAGAACTAACCATGCGGTTTGATTTTAATCTAACGAAGAACGATCAGCTTTCAGTCACGCTGGGCGGTTTCCGCAACCCTTCGCTTGTCCCCTTCGATCGAAATGCTTCTGGTGCGCCCGGATTCGGAAGCATTAACCAAGTAAATAATTATTTTGGCAACTTCACCTATGGCCGCAAATTTTCGCCCAATGCATGGAATGAATTCCGCGTGACAGTGCAACGCCACAACTCACTCCAAGCCGATCCGCAGCGGAGTTTGCCAGGCCCCTCAGCTCTGGGGTTCACCAACATCACCCCAGACCTGACTACTGGGCCGCCTGTGCTTCTCTTCGATAGTTCGGGTTTGACGGTCGGTTTCAGCCCACAAGGGCCAACCAACGTGATTCGGAACGCGTTCGTCTATAGCGACACTCTGTCCTGGACCCATGGGCACCATGCCCTAAAATTCGGGGGCGGTTTCTCGGCTTATCAGGCCAACATCGATTTTGCTTTCTTTGTTGATGGAGCATTCGATTTCGTAGGCACAGGTGGCATCGGTACCGGGAATGATTTCGCCGACTTTCTTACCGGTCAGCCCATTGATTACCAGCAGGGGCCGCGATCCCCCACAAACGCGCGAACCAAGTTCCTCTTTGGGCTTGCCGAGGACGAGTGGCGCGTGAACAAGAAGCTTACATTGACGCTCGGCCTGCGCTACGAGTACAGCACCCCGAAGCTTGACACGCACGGCGATACCTTCAATGTGATACCGGGATTACACTCTACGGTCTTTCCGAACGCACCGAGTGGCCTCGTCTTCCCTGGAGACACTGGCGCACCCCGAGGCGTCAATTTTCCAGATAAGAACAATTGGGCGCCACGCATCGGATTTGCCTGGGATCCAGCAGGTACCGCCAAAACTAGTATTCGCGGCGGCTTCGGAGTTTTCTACGATATCCTCAAGGCCGAGGATAACTTGCAAGACAACGGCCAGCCGCCGTTCTTTGCCTCTGCATTTCTGAATTTCAATCCTTTGCTGGGCAACCCCACAGCGGATCTGCCTAACTTGGCCGACCCGTACAACAGTGCGTCACCGGTGGCACCAAACCCTTTTCCCTCAAAGCCCGTCGATCACAACATAGATTTTGCCGAGGCGGGTATCCTCCCTTTCGGAAACACGGGCATTTTCCTCGACGAGCCACATCTTCGTACGCCATATACGTAACAATATAATCTTAGCGTCCAGCGAGAGGTCTCAGCAGGCACTTCGCTGGAGATCGGTTACTTGGGGAGTAGTTCGCATAAACTGACGTCGATTGTGGACATCAATCCGATGGTCTTGGGAACCACGGACCGGATCCTTAATCTGGCCCCGGGAAAAAGTACCTGCACGGCGGTCAGCGGCAACTGTACATTTACCAACCTTGAGGAATTCAAGAACGTATCCAGTGCAAACTATAACGCGTTGGAAGTGAGCTTGCGACGAAAGGTAACGGATGCCAAGTACGTGGGACGAGTGTATTTCACGCTTGGCTATTCGTGGGCTCACTCCATAGACAATGCTTCTGGCTCTCGGAACCGAAACAGTACCGTGCCGGCATACAATCCTCAATTGTTCCGTGCGTCGTCGGATTTCGATCTTCGGCAGCGGGTAGTTTTCAGCGGTGGTTGGGATCTGCCAATCGACCGGCTGCTGACCTCGGCCCCAAAACGGCTCACGCAAGGTTGGAGTCTTTTCCCTATCGTCTCGTGGCGCACCGGATTTCCTCTGGATGTGTTTGCGTCCATAGACTCCTCGGGCGGATTTACGAACCCCGGCACTTCGGGGGCCGGAGACCTAGCCCTGGTATTTATACGTGCGAACTTGGTTGGACCGATCACAATATTTGACCCGCACCAACCTCAGTCCCTAACGGGGCAATCTTCGGGCACCCACTCGGGAAACTTTTATTTCAGCCCTGGCGCGTTCAGCACGGCTCCAGTGGGAGACGGAACCTGCTTCGCACCTTCGCCAAGCTGTTTTCCCTCCAGCGCCGAAGTGGCGGCAAACCCATCCTTGGCAACCTACGGGACACTGCCGCAACATTTCTTGCGTGGCCCCGGCGCGACGAACATTGACCTGGCGTTTGCCAAGTCCACGACAATTACGGAAAAACTCAAACTAGAACTCCGCGGAGACTTTTTCAATGTTCTTAACCACACAGAGTTCAACAATCCAAACGTAACTATCACCTCTCCGCGGTTTGCCCAGATAAGTACGACGGCGCCCCCGCGAATTATTCAGCTCGCGGCGCGGTTCATTTTCTAGATAGTCTGGCTGCGGATTGGTTTCAATTCCATGGTCCGACAGGGTAATTCGTCAACATGGCGAAGAGGCTGGAGCGGACGCGCAGCGGCTGTCAAATATCGCTACAAAATCCGAGCTGTCTGAACGACAGACATACAACGACATTGAGCTTCTGGATATCTCCGGGGCTCGGTATCGGTCCATTCGAGTGCTTCCACTGTAGGTCCCATGCGCGCTGCTTGGCAGTGTTGCATTCCTTGCTAGCAAGGGATTGGGCTCTACATCGCAAGTCTGAGGGAACACAGTCACAGGACAGGCGGGCCGGAATCGCTGACTTCAGCCGAGAACATCCCGAATTTATGGGAACTGTTGCACCTCAAATTCCCCGTGATATTATGCGGGCCATGGCGCTGCCACTGATTGGATCCCTGCCGAACGGTCCTAAACCTCAGCCCCGTAATGTCCAGGTAACGCGGAAGACCATCGGTGATTTGATGCTCACTGAAGCGCGCTATCCGTCTGGCACTGAGCTGTCGCCACATCGGCACGACCCCGCGGCGATTATCAGCATAATAGACGGAGATTACAACGAAACGTTCCAAGGCCGGTCTTTCTCGCTAAAGCGCGGGGATGAGCTTTTTCGCCCTGCCAATGCTAAACATTCCAACAGTATCGGCAAGCGCGGAGCCGCTGTTTTTCTGGTTCAGTTCACACCAACATGGCTAGAGAAACTACGAGAATATGGTCCCCTGTACGAAAAACCGGTTATGCCGCAACCGGCGAGTACGGATCGGCTTGTCGCCAGCATTTACCGCCGGTGGCAGCTCGAAGACAGAAGTACAGAACTCATGATCCAGGGTTTAGCGATGGAGCTTTCGGCGCAGTTGATTCAGAGCACTCGAACAGTCTACAACCATTATCCCCCAAGCTGGTTGCGCCGCATTCGCGAATACGTCTACGAACGACCCACTGAAGAACTGCCACTGCTGACGCTTGCGCTGCATGCGCAAGTGCATCCGGTTCACTTGTGCCGCGAATTCCATCGTCATTACGGCCAGACTCTTGGGGAGTTCATACGAATAAGGCGTGTCGAAGTAGCCGCGCAACAAATCGCGCGAGGGGGCGACCAGAACCTCACTGAAATTGCTATCAATTCCGGTTTCGCCAGCCACGCGCACTTCACCTCAGTGTTTCGCAAGCTGATGGGCGTTACCCCTTCCCAGTACCGTAGGAGTCTCTCAATTCGGCAAAAATAACAGCAGTCAAGAGTTCTCTTGAAGAATACGTTTAGGGCTCGAAATCTTCGCTAAATCCGTTGAAGGCAATTAGGCGTCCCCGAGACTACACTCACCGCCATCGCGTGTAAGCTGCGCACGTTTAATTTTCCGGGTCTGCCGACAGCGTGCAAGTTCGATCCTCGACTCGTGGTCAGGCGCCCTCGAAAGGACCGTGAAATGCCGATCTATTTCGGACGGCGGGCGCATTTGACGCTCTTGCTGTTGTTGGTTTTTTTCTCCGGATATGGCGCGCGGATGCGGGTTTTTGGTTGCACCGCCGTTGACGGCCGGACAGAGCCTCGCGGCACACCAAAGGTGGGTAAGGCACCTTCGGTAATTGCGATCGCAGTGGACGCCAGCGATGCGCCCCGAAGGATCTTCCACGCTCGACTGACAATTCCGGTGAGTCCCGGACCACTTACGCTCTCCTACCCGAAGTGGATTCCGGGAGAACACATGTCGAGCGGACCGATTAACAACCTGGCCGGTCTGAGGGTTACAGCGGGAAGCACTCTGGCTTGGCAACGCGACCTGCTCGACATGTACAGTTTCCACATCGCTGTGCCCGGTGCCATTAATTCGATCGAAATTTGCATCGATTATCTTGCTCCCATAACCTTCGACTCCTACTACTCGGGCTCGCCTTCTACAGCACAACTTGCCGTCATCAATTGGAACGAGATGCTCCTCTATCCGAAGGGGTCGAATGTCGATGAATTGCGGATTAGCGCAAGCCTACGTTTACCTGCAGGATGGAAATTTGCCACTGCGCTCCCGGTCATCTCACAGTCCGGAGATGAAATCAGATTTGCAGCGGTTTCGCTCGCCGCACTTATCGACTCTCCTCTACTGACCGGAGCGAATTTCAGAATCGTTCCCTTGCTTCCTGACGATGCAGTCCGGCACGAGATAGATATCGCGTCGGATAACGCCGCCGGAGTGAACATGAGCTCGGAACTGATCGCGCATTTCGAGAACGTCGTCAAGCAAGGCAGCATGCTCTTCGGTGCCCGTCACTACAGCAACTACCATTTCCTTTTGACCGTCAGCGATCTCGTTCCTCATGGTGGGCTCGAACATAGTGAATCGGATGACAGCCGTATTCCTGAGCAAGCGCTCACCGATCCAGACCGATTCATCTTAGATGCGGGACTGCTGCCGCATGAATTCGTACATTCCTGGAACGGAAAATACAGGCGGCCTGCCGGCGAAGCGACAGTTGATTACCAGCAGCCCGTAACTACCGAACTTATTTGGGTTTATGAAGGTCTGACCTCCTATTTAGGCGATCTACTGACGGCTCGCAGTGGCCTATGGAGTACCGACCAGTACCGAAACGCTCTGGCCGTTATCGCTGCCGATTTGGACCATCTACCTGGACGTAGCTGGCGCGACTTGCAGGATTCGTCCAACGCAGCCCAAGTACTCTTCGTCGGACAGCCGCAGTGGACTTCGTGGCGGCGCGGTTGGCGAGATTTTTATGATGAAGGCGAATTGGTCTGGTTGTGGGTAGACGTGATCATGCGTCAGAAAAGCCATGGCCAACGCTCTCTGGATGATTTTTGTCGACTCTTCTTTGGCGGCCGCGATAGCCCGCCCGAGGTTAGACCATATGACTTCGATGATCTCGTAAGGGCACTAGAGAACGTGGTTCCCTATGATTGGCGCGGTTTTCTTTTGGATCGGTTAGGGTCGCACGGACCTCGCGCCCCCCTCGGAGGAATAGAAGACGGTGGCTGGCATTTGGTCTACAGTGATGTTCCGTCCGAAATGCTGCAGGCTCGGGAGAAGTCCAGCAAGTCCATCAATGCCATCTATTCCATTGGACTGGAATTGAAGGAGGACGGAACCATACTGGATGCGGTAGAAGGCATGGCAGCCGCACGAGCGGGAATTGGCCCGGGCATGCGGGTAGTAGCCGTGAATGGACGCCACTTTTCCGCAGATGTTTTGCATGCTGCGCTGCGCGGCGGAAAGAATTCATCGACTGCCCTCGAACTCTTGATAGAGAACAGCGAGCAATATTCGGCCTATCGTCTTGATTATTACGAAGGCGAAAAATATCCTCATTTGCAGCGGAATTCCGGCCAACCCGATCTTCTGGGCCAGATTATTCAGCCCTTGAAGACCTCTCTTGATACCCCGTTTTGAGTCTCCGCTGAGAGTTGCAGGTTTACAACCGCCCCAGTAGTAGCTAGACGTCGGACGCAGATGAAGATAAATGGCAGACACTGCGCTAACCGCGTGGAAGAAATCCCGAGAACCATGAACTAGACTTCGCAGCCTGTTGACCTATCCGGATGACAGCCGAGGACTTGCGGATGCGGATCGAATTTAAGGTTCCCGATCTCAGTGGAGTATCCGAGGCTCGGCACCTTGTAGGGCGGCGATGGGTAGCTGCCATAAAGAGCGAAATCCGGCCGCCAAGCCCAGTCGAGCGCTATAGATGAAGAACGGGAAACCGCTTGTGCGTTTGTTGTCGGTAAGGCAAAGCACGCGTCGAGGATTACGTTCGAAAGGGACAGCCTCGGTTTTTCGAACCCTTTGAGGAGAACAACATGCTGCCCGATTTTTTCACTCGAAGGGCATTTGCAGGGCGACTCGTAGCATTTCTGCAAACCGCTGGCATTGCGCTTGCTATGCCTTCTCGGGAAGCCACACAGAGTGAAACTGTCGGCATCAAGAAGCCCGACTACGAAGGCAAGTCCGCGAGTGAAAAATTGCTTGTCACCCCTCTTGTTAAGTACAACGGTGTGATCTACATCGCCGGCCAGGGCGCACATGCCCACGACAATGGTGAGGCTCTTCCGATGGATATCGACAATCACATCAAAAAGGTAATGGAAAACGTGAAGATCCTCGTCGAAGCGGGTGGCGGCACGATGGGCAGCATCCTCCAGATCACCGTGTACCTTGCAAAAATCGAAGACTTCGATGGCATGAACAAAGTTTTCAAAACTTATTTCCCGCGCGGAGGGCCAGCAAGAACGACCGTTGCCGTTGCGAATCTTCCCGGCAATTCGCTGGTGGAAATAAATTGCATCGCTCCGGTGACAAAGGAGCAAGGATGAAATCTTGGAATCAGAGTGAACGAGTCCAAGAGTGTGGTGGCGAGACCGCAGAAGCGGAAGTTCCTCGGATTCAGCTTTACAGACGGACCAGAGATCAAGCGAGCAATTGCGCCAAAATCCTTGGTTCGTTTCAAGCGGCGAGTTCGAGAGATTACACGGTACCGATTCTCGAACCCATAACTTCGACCTTCCTGTTTGCTCGTTACTCGTCCATGTCCCCCGTGCAGTTTCTGCTCCCCACGTTTTTCAAGAAGTACAGTACTGGACAAGGAAGTCGGCACCACGTACATTCCCCAGGTCCCTCTAATTATTTATGACCAGCCCGTTCATTCAAACGCCGTCGAATGTGCCGAACGCCTGGGGCGTCGCCTGTCGTCCCACGCTTTTATTCGTGGCCGCCTATGCGCTCAGCATCACCCCTCACGAAGCTGTGCACGCCTTCACCAGTTACTTGCTTGGGTTCAGCTCAACGCTTTTTCACATGTGGGTGAATCCCGATCCGGCGGAAGCCACCCCACGACAGCTCGCTACCATTGCGGCGGCTGGTCCGGTCTTCAGCTTGGCAGTGGGAGTGACATGTTGGTTGCTCTATCAGCGGTTCAGGCGAAAACCGGCTGCGCTCATGTTCCTGATGCTGGCATTGGTGGGCGTCTATTCCTTTCTCGGTCCCTTGGCCGGCTCGGCCCTTGGGGGAGACTTCAGCCTGGCGTTCACGTTCCTCGATGTGCCGAAGGCCGCTCGTTATGCGGCGTCGGCGATCGGATTCGCGCTTCTTCCGTGGTTCATGTTCTTCATGGGAGGGAAATTGGTGGGATGGGTACCCAGTAACTTCGGTCGCGCCAAAGCTGTTGGCTGCACGACCGTTGCGCCCTGGCTCATCGGAACCACCCTCATATTGTTGGTTTATTGGCCGCTGCCGTCCTTCTTGATTGGGTCAACCCTCGGTGGCTCTGTGTTCTGGCTGTTTGCAGTCGTGGGCGCGATTTTCAAATTCTCAACTCCCAGGCCTGCCGAGACAATTTCTTCGTTTACCCGCTGGGATCTTATGATCACCTTCGTCGCGGTGGTTCTGGTGCGTTTGCTGGTGAATGGTGTTCGGCTGATGCGCTGACACGCGCATGCCATATGCCGAGCCTGAGCTTCGCTTCGTCCTTGAATTCCCGTTTCAGGCCATCGGCCGAATGGTCGGGTAACCGGATTGCGACCTGAAAGCTGTTGGAATGATTGTCTGACAAGGAGGAAATTGATCGGACTGTGCGTCCCATCGCACATAGCCTACGTCTGCGAACTGCAGGCTGTCGAAGATGATTGTCTGACAGGAGGTGAAAACTAATTGATCAGACCTGGCCTCCCATGGCCAGTACGCTAGGTGCTACGGCAGGGCGGCAACAAACTGTCTAAAGCGCACTGACAATGAATCCGTAACCGCAAGGTTAGCATCGGAACTGTGAGGAACCGATATCTCTGCCAGCATCAACGTGGAGCGGGGCTAGCGTCGATACTATGGTGAGCATAAGCAAACTCTCGTAAGCGTCGTCAACGTGAAGGAGCGGAAGATGCTGAGCGCTCTTGTTGCAAGTGGGTAGGGAGGCTCGTAGGTCCTCCCTCATGGGCAATCTAACACTACCGGCGTATCGAGAGCACCTAACGTATCGAGTCACTCCGACGGAAGCAGGATAATACCCGTAACGTTCCCTGCAAACTGCAAAGGGTAGAAACGCCGCAAGGCAGATCGATAGCGTGGCGGGAGTGCGAAAGGAAAAGAAGCGAATGCCACGTTGTAACGACGTGGATACCGGTTGCGTCAGCCACATCGACAACATCACCGGACGCGAAAGCGGGCAGACGTTTCCTTGGTACTTCACACGAGAGAGCTCGAGGAATCGACTCAGGAGGCAAAGCAAACTGTTGACGACGGTGCAAACCGTTGAAGCGGTCTCCGGCGCTGCGGCGGAGTGGTTTGCCATTGATTGGCAATCCGTCAACCGTAACGTTCGACGACTTCAAGTGCGTATCGTGCAGGCGTGGAAGGCCGGCCGATGGAACAAGGTGAAAGCCTTGCAACGTCTGCTGACCTGCTCGTATAGCGGCAAAGTTCTTGCCGTTCGACGAGTAACGGAATGCGGGCAAGAAAACCCCAGGAGTGGACGGAGAAATCTGGGACACTCCGGAGAAGAAGGTACGGGCAGTCCATGTACTGAAGCGGAACGGTTATCGAGCTCAACCGCTCAGACGTGTTTACATCCCGAAAAAGTCAGACAGCAAAACGATGCGCCCCCTCGGAATTCCCACCATGAAGGACAGAGCGATGCAAGCACTACATTTGCTCGCCCTCGCTCCCGTTGGTGAAACCATTGCGGATCCAAACTCGTATGGGTTTCGTGAGCAACGGTCCTGCGCCGATGCGGTTGGACAGTGTTATCTTGCACTGCGAAGCGCAAACACGCAGTGGGTTCTGGAGGGAGACATCAAAGCCTGTTTTGACACGATTAGCAGAGACTGGCTTTTAACCCATGTTCCCATGGACAAAGTCATTCTAGAAAAATGGCTAACCGCTGGCGATGGGCGCGAAGAAGACACCCAGACAAAAACCTCCGATGGACCAAAGCGAAATACTTTACGTTCCACTGGGGGCGGAACTGGACCAGTCCCCCCTTACGATGGCTTCGACGACATGGTAGTTCGTAAGCACCGCGTTGGGACCGATGAGGAATCCGGTGCCCCTAGCCACCTTGTTCGGGTACTCGACGCGGCAGATGCGGCCTTCGATCTCTCCCAACTTCTCACGCCAGACGGCGATGTTGTAGGTGCTCTGCGACTGCTGAATTTTGAGTTCAAGCTGCTTGCCTTGTAGGGAAGCTGCCGCACCTGGCGCAACAATCTGCGGCGCCATGCCGAACTGCATCGCGAACTGCGCCAGGTCGTTATCACCTGGGACGATGTTGCGCGCTTCTCCCAGCAGGTCTTCCCACCACAGGAAGCTGCTCGCGTCGGCCACGACCTTGCGAATTACATCCGGGACAGTGTCGTCTCTGGTCTCAAACTCCTCATAATCGCGCCCGAAGCGCGCCATCAGAAATTTTTGCAGCGGATTCTTCGATTTGAAGGTCGGCTTGAGGAGGTCGGCGAGTTGCGTAATCTCTTGTGGGGTCAGGTGACGCATGGAGTTGGGCTACATGGTAGCACCGACAAGACTGGTGGTTGAGGTGGGATGGGAAGATGCGGTAAAGAGCTACTTGGTTGATTTGCCGGTTCCTTGAAGGAAGCGCTATGGACCGAGGGGCAAAATAGCGTCCGGAGAAACTATTGCAAGGGTAATGGCTCTGAGTACCGCGCGGGCGAACCGAATTTTTCCTCCAATGCGGGAGTCTTCAACGTATTTGGTTGCTCAGGTCTGCCACTCCAGCAACCGGAGCGTTGTCCAGAAGTCGGCTTCTGGGAAGTCTGACGCTGACAATCGCTGAGATCCCTCGCGAACGACGGGCAACTCTGAAGTTATGGGTTAGGATCGACTCCCGGCGACGCGGTCCGGGAGTCGGCTTCGGGGAAGTTTGAAATTGCGTTGGCGCTGGCCGCCGACTACGGGCGAGTCACGGCCGAGTCGTGAGCGACGTTGCGGGGAGGACGCTGGGCAAACGCAGCCGACCACGCTCCCGCCGAACCTTAAGAGCTGAGAACCACTCGTCTACTGCGCCGGTTGGTTGCTTGCGGCCGGTTGGTTCAGCTCTTGCTGCAACTGCAACAGTTGGCGCAGTTGCTCAACATTGGCTGAGTTGGATATTGGAAGGCTCCGCGCACCTGGTTGCAGGGAAACCTGATTGGGCTTCGGTGTTTGCTCGAGGACCACGTAGATCGGGGTATCCGCCGACATCGTCACCACGATGTGCTGGGTGATCGCTAATCGGGACACCTCCTCATCTCCAGCCTCGCTGACGTTGTTGCTGACGCGCTCCCGCATTAGGTCCGACTCGCTCAGGGGCTGGTTCAGACTGCCTTGTCCCACCAACATCGAGCCAGCTTGGCCGATTCCTGACAGCGATCTGACCAGGACGTTCTTTCCCGTGTTCTTGCCCTCAACTTTTCCTTTGAGCGGCCGCAAATCCAAACCTGTGGCGGCGGCCTCGATGCGAACGACCGCACCACCCGGCATCAGCAGAGAATCGAACTGGATGTCAACGTAACCTGACCGATCTCCGTTCCGGATGTGGCCAACCGCTTTTGCTCCCGCAGGGATGATAATTTCTCCGTCCCGCTCGTAGTTGTACTCGATTACCGCCAGGACCGGCGTTCGTACGGCCGTGCTGGCAGCTGATTCCAGACGTGCACGCAATCGCGTACCCGTGGCCAGTCCCAATCCCAGTTCCGGTGCTGGATCATTGATTTCGCGGGCCTGAACACTACCCGAGTTGGCAGAGACGTTTCGTACGTAGATTAGCGAAGACTTCTCCATGGCCTCGCGCTCCGCTTTACCCAAGTCTGGAGCCTCGGCGCCGGCACCCGAGCCTGGCTGATACGGCGGCGCTTGCCAGGGCTGCTGGTCTCCGAAAGGCGGTATCGATCCCAGAGTTCCCGTTCCGCTCGCCACCTTTGTCCCCGGTGCTGGCTTGGTCGCAGTTCGTTGTAGATCTCGTTCGTTCAGGAAGCCTTCGTGAGATTCTTTGGTGACGGGCCGGCCAGAATCAGTGATCGGAAATAGGCTCTTATCGTTGCTCGCGGTGCCGCTCTCCAAGGTCAAATCTTCAGAAGTGGTGGCACCACGACTCTTCACTTTCTGTGGCGTGCTCCGATGGGGCATAGACGTAGCAACGAAGATCAGCAGTGCGATGACGATCGCTCCTGCTCCGATGATTACAAAGCGGTTCTGTTGGATCTGCTGCCTGGCTCTCTGTTTTGCTCTGGTTGCGAGCTCGGGCATTGGGGCGTTAGCGTCCGGAGGAAGTGGCAAGTCGTTGTTGCGAGCTTCATTTTCCGCTAGCCCGTAGAATGAACACAAACTACGTGTATTAGAATCTCAATCGAGTACGTGTACGCATGCATCGTGGGACACAGGAGCAGGCCGCCGCATAGGCTCAAACTCGCTTCCAAGTTCCATGTGCAGATGGTTGCAACCAGATCGGCGCGTTCAGCGGCGAAATCGTCGACCATCATGCGCTCGTCATCCTCGACCGGTTTCTCATTCGCTAAGCTTCCACGCGATTTGGCTCTGGTCACTTTGTGCGGGTCATCGATTGAGGTCCTCCGGATCTCAAAAGCTCCTGCTTCCACCGGCGCTCATTGTTTGCAGCGCGCCTCAAGCAGGTGCCTGATAGAGCTGATCGATGATTTCGCTGACACTCTGAAATGACCGCAAGGACCAATTGTGAAGATCTGTGCTCCCGTGCGCGTACTCGTTTCTGAGCCTTCGCAGGAGGTCGGGGAGCATTTTCACGTAGTCCCAGTCCAGATCCTCTGCTGTAGTCTGAATGTCAGATTCGTCCCAGGTGATCTCCGCCAAGTTTTTTTCCGAAGCCTCGCGCAGTTTTTCCATCTCCACGCGGGCGCGGCTGTTAATCTCGCCGCGATTCTGCCACGCCGAGAAGCCTTCGTTCTTCACCAGCCCGTGATCGACGGTGTATTTCAGCAAAGGGTAGAGGGTAGGTCTTTTACCTTTGATCTTCCCGGTCCTGATTTCCTCCTTCAACCGTTCGCGCAGAGCGAGTTCGAGGCAAGTAAGGCTTAGATTCTCTGCCACGGGGTAAAAGCGGTAAACGAACCACGCATACAGATAAACATTTCTCGCCGTCTCGAACTGCAGCACGATCTCCTGCGGAACGCCCGTATGCAGCGTATAGGCTGATATCTGTTCATGGTGGTCAGCCAACTCGATCGGGCGGGAAGTCCCGTTTATTCGGTCAATCCTCACGAACATCGTGCTCCGCGGATCGGGTTCACATACGAAGCCGGGAGGTCTCAGTCTTTCGGAATCGAATTTCAGCTCACTCATTACTATTCCTTCTTGGCTACATAGATTCCGATAGGGGCTTGCGCACTGCCGCAAAAGCTGCACCGGAACCGAGAAGTTGGAAACCCGCTTCGTTCCGGATCACCGGGCGCGCCATCACTTCGTGTCATGCCTTGAATCCTGGGAAGAAATCCGATTGTCCAAAACTCGCTGCTTGCGGTTGATTCTTCTTGTGCTTCTTCAGCACGAGAGCCAGCACATCGCCCCGGTGACGCTTGACTTGATACCACACAGGCCGGAACTTCTGGCCTTGTGCTGTTTCGACGAGCCAGAAAGTGTGTCCAGACAAGATTTTTCCCGGGGAGGCGGAAAGTGCGGCACGGGGAATCCCGGTGTCCAGCCATTGCCAATCGACCATCCTGCCGCACCATAGACGCTTCACCGCAAACGTTCCGTTCGTCATCTCGTGCCAGAGCACAAGTTCCGCCTTCCAGACGCCGAGATTTCGAAGGCGGATAAGCATGGCCGGTACGCTCACCCGGTAATGAGCCGCCAGTACCTGCAAGCACTCCAAAGACGCAGTCTGTTCCTTTGCGCGCCGTCTTACATCGAGAGCGGGCATCAACAGCTCTTCCGCGCCGGCGTTGCAAAGGCGCTCTTCATCCGGATCGACGAGATGATCGGCGAACTTGATTTCCGGTACGCGTTCGTAGAAAAACGTGTGGCATATCTCGTGTGCGACCGTGAAGTTAATGCGGCCTTCTGGAAGATCGCGGCGCAGGACCATGCGAAACCCCGCGCTGAAATCGCGGCCCAGCGGCACGAGAGCGCCGTCCCCCTTCAGATCGTCGTCCGTCGTAACATCCCGTATGTTGCGCGACGCTAGAAACGGCTCCAGTCGGGGCGGTGCCCCCGACCCCAGGCCGAGGTGCCGGCGCAGCGTCTTGACGCAATGAACGATTTCATCTACTGCGCCGCAAGGTTTCAAGACATCCGTCGGCGGCGCGAACCGCTCCACCAGCAATGACATTCTTCTCCTATGACCCAAACATCAGCCGCTGCTTTGACGCGGGTTTCTTGGATTTGGCAAGCCGGAACATTTCGTCCCAATCGGCCTTCTGCATCGGCCTCACCTCGTTGCGCAGCGAAATGGGGCTGCTCTCCACTTTGCGGGCGAAGTAGTCGGCTTTCCACTGCTCGAAGATTTCGGCCACGGTGCGCGCATCGACGTTTTCCTCGGACTCGCGCACCCAGGCGTAGAAATGTTCCTTGCTCTCCCGGTAGATCGCATCGTCTTTCTCTTTTTCTCCGAGAAGAAAGCCGACGGTCTCGCCCAGCACGATGCTCATGCGCTCCAGCAGCCTGGCGCTCGGGTTGGACACTGCGACAGGCTCCACCATCATGGCCAGGACATAGTCAAGGCTCACGCCCACTTCCTCCGCGAAGGTCTTGTAGTCTCGGACCCTCTCATCGATGAGTTTCTTGAGGCGCGGGCCGAAGTCAATTCCGTTCATCCCTGAATACAGCGCGCTGTGGCAGTAGTGCAGTTTAACGATGGCACGGAGCGCTTTCGTGAATTCCTCCTCACTGAAGAAGATCCCCTCCTCCAAGCTGCCGGTGTACTGAACGTCGAAGCTCTTCACGAACGACCCCAGCATCATCCGCGACACCTGGGAATTCACGAGCCGGATCGCCGGCACGCCCGCCTGCGTTGCGATTTCGTTTTCCTGGCCAACGCCGTAGCTTGCTGCCCCGCACAAGATCACCGCAAAATGAAAAGTCGAGGCCCGCGACCGGTCAATTAGATACACGGTGGAGGGCTTGTACTTAGGGTTGCGTTTCGGGTGCGTATGCTCGCCCGGCCAGTAGATGTTGATCGGTGGATTCGAGAACTCCGCCGTCCCGCAGCACCGGCGCACCGCCTCGACGACGCCCCTGACGGTGGCGTCTTCCATCTCCGTGAGTCCTGTCAGCGGAGTCGCCAGATAGCCCTGCAGGATTTTCGGCAGGCGGTCCGCCGCTGCGCTCAGTACGTCCGCCAGTTGCAACCCCAGACCGCCGAAGAGCTTCTGCAGGTTTTCCAAGCTTGGCTCCTGCTTTCTGTGAAGGATCTTCGAGATTGTCGATTGCTCGACATCCGACAGTTCTTCAAGGTCGCTTTGGTTGAGGCCGCGCGACGCCATATAGACTTCGAGGCGGCCGATCGCATATTCGATTTCTTCCTTCTTCAATTCACGCATTGAACTGACCTCGACTCAATGCTGAGACTAATGCCGCCACGCACAGACCGCAACTCCTACTTCACGCATGATATTCCGGGCTAAGTATTCCCGTGTAAGTCGCACAAACAAAGCCAAGTATGCAGAAGGTAGTTCACCACCAAGCGCGCCGGAGGAAGTAAGCTGAGGTCGATACTTGAAGGGAGACTTTAAGTATGATCCGGTTCCGAATTCGCGAACTCAACCTGGAAATAATCAAACCGAAGCTATGGGAAGTGGGGTTCCTGCTGGTATTGGGAATCGTCTGCTGGCTCACCTACGCGTATCTATTCCGGTGAGCCCATTGTCTGTGGTGCCTCGAACGCCGAATCATTCCACACTCCGCTGCCGCGAGAGGTCCCGTCGCGATACGGAGCGGCGTCCCGCACGTCCCCCCTCCATTTGCCGCAGGGTCAAATTCTTGAGTTGCCTTAGCCGCCTGCGACGCCAGTATCAACGGTGTCGCCTGCTCCCTTCGTTGCGCTCGCCTGTTGCCCATTCTTCTGTGGTGATCTCGCCGTTTCTCCGGTCTGCCGATTGTCGGTCAGCCAAGGTCGCTAGCTTCGAGCTCACTTGAGACACATCTGTGTGCCAGGTGTGTGTCCCACCACAGGTTGATTTCTAATCTCGAACAGAGCTAGCGTCGGACCGTGCTGACGATTCGTGCCATGACCGGCGGTGAAGGCTATGCACAGCGCCATCTCCAACAGAACGACTACTACGACCAGAATCGGACGGTCGAAGGCCGGTGGCACGGACGGGGCGCTGAACTGCTGGGTCTGAAAGGAGAGGTTACCTCCGAGGATTTCGATGCAGTGCGTCAGGGCCTCGACCCACAAACGGGAGAATTTCTCCGGCAACGTCACGGGGCAGATCGCTTTGCCAGCAATGGTGAAGAGCAAAGTAAGGCACGTTCTCTCTATGACATGACATTTTCCGCGCCGAAGTCCGTCTCTGTCATGGCCATTGTTGGCGGAGATGAGAGACTGGTCGCCGCGCACGGAGCCGCGGTGCGCGAGGTATTGGAAGAAGCAGAGAAATACTCGGCCACTAGGGTTCGCCTCGCCGGCCTGAACGAAAATCGAGCCACCGGAAACTGGATCGTAGCTTCATACACTCACGACACGAGTCGTCAGTTAGATCCTCAGCTCCACACTCATGCCGTCGCTGCCAATCTGACCTACGATGGAACTGAAGGACGTTGGAAGGCGCTGCAGGCTTCCGGTTTGTACGAGCGTCGCAGCTACCTGACCGAGGTCTATCGCAATGCCCTGGCTCGCGAAGTACGCGCCCTTGGTTACGAGGTTGAAAACCGTCACGATGTTCGTGGTCGTGACAAGGGATTCGAGATCGCAGGATTCTCCCAGGAAGTCCTCGACAAGTACAGCCAACGCAGTGCCCAGCGGGATGCGGCCATTCTGGAGTTCACCAATTCACGTGGTCGTGCGCCGACAGACAACGAGGTCGCGGTACTCGTCCGGGAAACCCGGGCTGACAAGCTTCAGGAAATATCGACCGAACGAGTCCGAACCTTCAGCAAGAACGAATGACCCCGGATGAGAGGCAAACACTTCGTGAGGTTTTGAACGAAGCTCAGACAAAATCCTATTCACCTCAAATCAATCACGGTATGCACGAGGCGTCGCTTGCATACTCTCAGGAGCACATTTTCGAGCGTCTCTCAGTCGCCAGAGAACATGAGATTCTAACCGAAGCTCTTCGTCACGGGCGCGGCAACGTCGAACTCAGGGACCTTCAGGGCTCTCTCTCCCTTGAACGTGCGAAAGGGACTCTCATCTCTGCTGGGGATGAAATGGCGACACACGCGAGCCTCCAACGCGAACGCGACATGATCGCGGTAGTTAACCAAGGGACAGACCGCTACGACCGCCTCAGCAAAGGCTGTGACTTTGAGCCTTCGGACAAGCTGCGTCCCGAGCAGAGGCGCGCCGTCGAGGCAGTGCTCGATTCTCGCGATCTGGCAATCAATGTCCGAGGCGCTGCTGGCACTGGCAAAACAGCCACACTGCGTGAAATTGACCGTGGTCTCAAAGACGCCGGACACGAGGTTCTTGCGGTGGCTCCTACCCGGAGTGCCGTGGACGAACTGGGAAAGGTCGGCTTCCGAGATGCGATGACTGTCTCACGACTTCTGGAGGCTCAGGAACCACAGGGCGCGCTGCGCGGGAGGGTCTTGATTGTTGATGAAGCAGGCATGGTTTCGGGACGGCAAATGCAAAGCTTGCTGCACCTCGCGGAGGATCACGGAGCCAGAATAGTCTTTTCAGGTGACACCAGACAGATTCCCAGCGTCGAGGCCTCGGATGCGTTACGTATTTTGGAACGGGAGTCTGACCTGAAGAGTGTTTCCCTTACTGAAGTACAGCGGCAAACAAACTCTCTCTATCGCGAGGCCGTAAAGACCATGAGGCACTCACCGGAGGAAGGGTTCGCACAACTGGAAAAGCTCGGTGCCATTCGCGAGGTGCCCGTCTTCGACCGAGGCCAGATAGTGGCCGAGTTACATCGCGAGTTCCGAGCCCAAGGGCGCGATACCCTTGTAGTTGCCGGCACGCATGCTGAGATTTCCCAACTAACGGACGCGATTCGCCAAGACCGGAAAGAGCTCAGTGAACTCGGAGTTGGCCATTCTTTTGATCGATACGTCTCCCTCCAGTGGACGACAGCCCAGAAGCAGGAACTGTCCAACTACCAAGAGGGGCAGATTCTGCAGTTTCACAGAGACACGAAACTTGCAAAACGCCATGAGTCTCTGGAAGTTGTGAGTGTTGGACCTGAATCTCTGGCTGCGCGAAAAGAAACTGGGGAAAAGATGAACATCTCGCCAAAACAAGCGCGGGCCTTCTCGGTGTATGAGCGTCAGCCTATTGAAATTGCCACGGGCGACAGCCTGATGCTCACGGCAAACCGTCGAGGGGCGGAATTCAAGGCGACTAACGGAGAGCTGGTCAAAGTGAAGTCCCTGAACGGCGGAGCCATTCATCTCGAAGACGGAAGAACACTTCCTGCGAACTATCACGAATTCACCCACGGATATGCGGTCACCGCCCATCGAAGCCAGGGCAAAACCGTAGACACCGTGATCATCTCGGCAGACGCCATGAAAAAGGAACTGTTCTACGTTGCGGCGAGCCGCGGTCTGAGCGAGATCGCTGTTGTCACCAGCGACCGCGAGCAACTTCGTGAATCCGTCGGCGTATCCACGATGCGGCAGTCCGCAATTGAACTGGCTCGAAAACAGCTATCCGCATACGATCCGGAAAAGGGCCACCGTGTTGACTTGATGACTGGGGTGAACCGGCAAGCTGGCCAGCAGATCGGAGAGCGGCATTCTTCCGTTCCAACTCACACACCAGAACCGGAAAAGACTCCCCGTGTCGGCGTGGAACATGACCTCGGTGGCCCCGGTCTTGGTCTCGGGCTTTGAGGTTTCGCGGAGAGCCACACCTGCACATTCCCCACATGGCGGAGAAAATGTGCCGGGGGTAAGGCTTGCGTCAAGGCCGCGCTCTATGCGCCGCGAAGCGGTCGTGAGCCTTGACGCGAGCCGCACCCCGGCTATGCTGCCCTGCTGTGGGGAACTGGTTCAGTGATTCGGAAAATCACTGCTATAATCCGCGCAAGAATCACACTTTAATTTTAGCTGGAGGGAATGCCTGAAGTGGCCGATTGGGAGCCTTTCGCAGGGTTAGTGTCCTCTGTCGTAGCCCTGATTACTTGGGCTCCTTGGTACAGCGACATCTTCCGCGTGAATCGCCTCGCTGCCCCACGAAGTTACCGCCTGGTTCTAGGTCTAGCGCCGATTGCTTGCTTACTATTCCTTTTGTTGTGTCTTGAGAGATCGGCTGCTAAGGCAGTTCGGGAAAGTGGCCTTTACATCCTCATCTACATGGCTCTGGGCGCGGCGGCGCTCGGAATCTGCGGTCGACTACTTTCCTTCCTTGGAGTGAGTGCTCGTGATGACGTGCTGGAGCGGCGCAATAGTGCGGCACTGATCGCTGTCGTTGGAGCATTCGCGGGAGCCACCTTTTGCTTTGCGGGCGGCAACATCGGAGAAGGGCCTGGGGTTGAAGTGGTGATGGTCTCTGCTGGCACAGCGCTGTGCGCATGGTTTGTTCTGTGGTACCTCGCGGAGGCTTTCAGCGGCCGGGTTGTCTCAGAGCGGATTACCGTCGATCGCGACACAGGCGGCGGAGTGAGACTCGCCGGCCTATTGGCTGGGAACGGTGTAATCCTCGGCGCTGCGGTCGCCGGGGACTGGATACCCGACAGGTTTCTCCACGACTTTGCGGTTTCAGCATGGCCAGCGGTGGCGCTCACCGCCGTGGCCGTTCTGGTCGAAAGACTATCGCAGCCGCGTTCCTCGATCATCCGGTCAGTTTTGACTCTGTCGGGTTACTTGCTCGTCGCCGTCGTGTGGGTATTGCACCGGGGTATCAGTGCATGAACGTCCCTTATCAACTGGGAAAGCCACTGTCCGACGCAACTTGGCAGACGGTTAAGTTTCGAACGGTCTTTGAGTGCTGCAAGTGGGACATACAATCAGAGGACCATTGTGTTTTGGCTGAGTTCCCACTTCTGATTGCGGGGAGCAGATGGCAGGAATTGGGTACGCTCGCGGAAGACCTAAGTCGCGAACTCGCGGATGCGGAACGCGAATTGTTGCAGCGCAGAGATCTCCAAGCGAAGCTGGGCCTTCCGGAAGCGTTGCGAGAGGAATTTGGACGGCTGGGTGAGCCGACTCCGGGTATCGCGAGAGTGATGCGGTTCGACTTCCACTTCACTGATGAGGGGTGGCGCATCTCGGAAGTCAACGCAGATGTTCCGGGAGGATTCATTGAAGCCTCCGGATTCACGCAGCTGATGGCTGCTCACTACCCTGGCACAACCACACCTCCAGATCCGGCCGGAATATACGCTCGGACGCTCGCCGCGGGGCTTGGGCCGGATGCCGTGGTCGGCTTGGTTCATGCAACGGCCTACAGCGACGACCGTCAGGTTATGCAATTCCTGGGGAAACGAATGCTTGAGCATGGTCTGCGCACGATCCTCTCCAGTCCCGATCACATCCGCTGGGACGAAGGTAGAGCAAGCGTCTCGTCGTCGTTCGCCAAGAGTCGTCTGGATGCGATCGTGCGATTCTTCCCTGCGGAGTGGTTGCCGACGCTGCGGGCGAGGTCTCAATGGACTCCGTTTTTTGCAGGCAGTCGCACTCCAGTAAGTAATCCCGCAAGCGCTGTGTTGGTGCAGTCGAAGCGGTTTCCCCTGGTGTGGGATAGTCTATCGACCGATCTCCGAACCTGGAGAGTGCTTTTACCTGAGACGGTCTGCCCGTCGATTGTCGAGAAGGATCTAAGAGATTGGGTCGTGAAACCGGCCCTTGGGAGAGTTGGCGAGGACATTGCGATCTCGGGTGTGACCTCGGAGCCCAAATTGCAACTCATACACAAAGCGGCGCAACGTCGCCCCTGGCATTGGGTGGCGCAGAGGCGATTTGCAGCTATTCCGCTGCCCGACGGGAACGGGAGCTATTATCCCAGCATTGGCGTCTTTACCGTTGATGGAACCGTTGCGGGCGCGTATGCCCGAATTGGACATAAGCCGCTGATCGACGACGAAGCGCAAGACATTGCGGTGCTCATCGTGGGAGACGGAGGAAATGCATGAACCAGGAGGAAGTTTTTTCTGTCTGGGCCCCGCAGGGTTCCATCTGGTCCCGGTGGGTGGCGCCTGTGCTCTTTGCACAGACTTATTGGGACACTCGGATAAAGTCTGAACCGGTTACGCCGCAGCATTTGCCATGGCTTCAGAAACAGATGAGCGATACCGCCTTGGTTGTCGATCTTCCAGGAGCGGACTCTGTCGAAGTGGGTTTCGCGCTCGCTGCAGTTGGCTTTCGCCCAATCCCACTCTACAACGCGTCGCCAGGGCCTGAAGAAATCGTAGGGCTTGGAGCAGGCTCTCCAGGCGTTTGGAACGCAGTGATCGATATGGGCCCGATTGTGGATGCAATCTCCCGCATGACAGCATTACTGCAGAACATGCCGTTCTCGCAAAACGCTGCACCGGCCTTCTTGCTTGATTCCGCCCGCCTCTCAGGAACTCGACCCGCTGATAAGGGCACGTTCGATAACCGCTGGATGGTCTTCCCGCAGGACTTTCCTTCCGCAAGTTTCCTGGTAGGGCAAGGAATCCGGCATGCGCTCCTTGTGCAGAAAGATCGACCCGAGCCGCAGGATGACCTCGCGCACTGTTTGCTCCGTTGGCAAGAGGGAGGAATCAAAGTGCTGTCAAAGAAACTGGATGATAATTTGCCGCCATCCGAAATCACTGTTAAACGTCCCTCGAAATACAAAGCCACTTGGTACCGCGCGCTGGCTCAACTTGGCCTGCGACGTAGTAGTGCGGGTGGGTTTGGCTCCTATATACCCGAGACGACGGCCGCGGGATAGCAACATGGCGAATCCGGGGTAATTTTCGTTTGAACGGCTAGATTCGCTGAAAGACTCATATCCCTTTAAGAACATCAGCGCCTATGAGCCTACCCAGCAGCATCAGGCAAATCAGGTTTCGGAGCTTCGTTCAGGTCCGTTCGAAATATTTTCGATACCTTTTTCCTTCCGCAGGTTCCTTTTATAGACAGAGGGGAAAATCTCGCGCGGATCGCCGGAACCGCCCAGCCAAAGAAATCCGCCGGGTGGGTGCCGCCACTGCGATGTTCCCGTGGATTCCCCAAACGTACCTAAAAGCACTTCTAGGCGCTTTAGGCACTTTAAGCAATTGTTGAGAAGTTTGTTCGAAGTCAAAAAGAAAAAAGATTCTTTGAGCGGAAGCAACAAATGCGTCTTGTACGGTTTCTATACGAATAATGTTCTCGTCCGCCCATGACGCGAAGACTAACGCCAGCCGAGTAGTGAATGGGCTCGAAATCTGTCGAACGAAGTCGGACGCCAAAGCCGATCTTCAGACGACGCGGTGATTTCAGCCCGATCTCGACTCTCGCTGCAGGAGACTTTATGAGCGAGATGCACGAAGCAACGCCAGTCAGCCAGCCGTTCCCTCATTTCGAGAGGTTAGTCGATTCGCGCGAGGCGGCAGCCTTGCTGCAGATCCACCCGAAAACACTTCAACGACTCGCCCGCAAGGGCGAGATACGCGCCATGCGGATCGGAAAATTGTGGCGCTTTCGCACATCCGATCTCGACGCGTGGGTACATTTGAGGTTAAAGTTAGCCAGCTATCCGTACCGTCCCTAACCACGGAGGATCGTGATGAGACGGACGAGATTTCAGCAAGGCAGCCTTCAGATCGTGAAGCGTGCTCGTGGCCGAAACGCTTGGGAGTATCGGTGGTACGAACCCCAGGCAGACGGCTCTCGCAAGCGACGCTGTCTGATCGTTGGTTCGGTCGAACAGTACCCGAACGAAGCGTCGGCGCAAAGGGCCGTCGCCGCACTTCGGGCAGACATCAACGCTGAGAGTCCGCGCACTAGCCTGACTCCGATTAGTGTTCAAACGCTTATCGAACACTACCGGGAAAAGGAGCTGGGCGCGAATTGCAGCAAAACACGGAAGAGGCAGGTCACCTATGAGGGCTATTTCAACAAGTGGATCCTGCCTCGTTGGGGAAGCTATCGCGTCACCGAGGTCAAGGCAGTCGCCGTGGAGCAGTGGCTTCGGTCGCTCAAGTATGCGAATGGAAGCAAAGCCAAAGCTCGAAACATCATGAGTGCCGTGTTCAATCACGCTGTCAGGTGGGAATGGCTCGGTGTGAATCCCATACGCATGGTGCGTCAGAGCGCCAAGCGCACGAGGATGCCCATTGTGCTATCCATCGAGCAGATTGCGGCACTGCTTCGCATCCTGAAGGAGCCCACGCGCACGATGGTATTCCTCGCCGTGTTCACGGGCCTTCGGGTTGGGGAGTTGCTAGGCCTCAAGTGGAAGGACATGGATTTTCAGAAGATGGAGGTCCATGTCATTCGCTCGATCGTCATGCAACACGTGGGCGACTGCAAAACCGAAGCCTCTCGGAAACCGGTTCCACTCGACTCGCGACTGTCGAAGGTCCTGTGTAACTGGCGACTGCAGAGTCCATATCCAATCGACGAGGACTGGGTTTTCGCCAGTCCGCACAGCAAAGGCAAACTGCCTTACTGGCCAGGTTCGCTCTACAAGGCGCACTTGGAACCGGCGGCCAAGCAAATCGGAATCGTAGGCCATTTCGGTTGGCACACGTTCCGCCACACGTACGCGACGCTCCTCAAAGGAAACGGCGAAGACGTGAAGGTTGTGCAAGAGTTAATGCGGCACGCAAACATCTCGGTCACCCTGAACATCTACGCGCAAGCGATCACGCAAACCAAGCGAGATGCCCAGAGCCGAGTTGTGAGCCTGTTGCTCGACAAAAACGAAAAAAAACCAAGCACCGAGGTTTATCGGACGTTAACGGACGTACAAAATTCTGGAGGGGATTTGCAAGTGGTTGATAAGGTTGGCGTCCCCGACGGGATTTGAACCCGTGTTACCGCCGTGAAAGGGCGATGTCCTAGGCCAGGCTAGACGACGGGGACCACTTTGAGGCAGGAGTGCCGGCGAACTTTTGATGTTAGCAGCCGCCTAACTCAGTGTCAAAAAACTCATTTTCGCAGGATACGACTCAACATTTCAGGGTCTAGCATTATTTTTGACCTCACGATCGCCCATACCAGTCAAAATCGAGAGACATTTAGCGATGCTCTGCGCGGCGCTCTGCTTAGCAGCGCATTACAATGGAGAGCAGTGAGGCTTGTCGACCCTCCGCTCTAAATCTATGTCCGATCCGTTATATCTCAGCCTGTGGTTTCCCGATTTCTCCGGTCCGGCAATGCTGCCTCATCTGTTTGCCGTCTTGCAGCAGTTCCCTTTCTCGCCTCGGCGTCCGGGCGTAACTTATGCTGCCGTGCAGCCGGTCTCCTGGAACGAAGCCAGTGTCCTGGAACGTCGCTTCACCCCAGGCATCGCACCGGAAGAAGCGGTCGTGGTCGCGGCCGATCTCATTCATGACGACTACGCCTACGTCTTCGACGCGTATTGGGATCTTTGGATCCCGGACCCGAGTGGCCACGATTGGCTCCTCCTTCCAACACTCGTCAAGTTCATTGTGCAAGGAGAAGAATTCGACGACGGGGCCTATCGGGAAACCGGACACCTTGAGATTGATTTTGGCCTGGACTCGCTGTTCGTTCAGGAAAACATTGAACTCACCGAAGAAAATCAGGTCAAGATTCGAGAAAACGTGGCAAAACTGGTGGAGTTTACAAAGAAGGCGGAGATGAATACACGCGCCACCGCCAGACGCCTGTGGTCAGAATCGGAAGAGAGTCTGCCCCAGAAGCTGATAGCCCGTCTGCAAAAAGTGCAGTAAACAGAAGGGTCAACTCACAAAAAACTTTCCCCGGCACAACAGCCGGGCCGGCCCACGCAAACAAATAATCTTGCCCTCCTTGCGCACGGTCTGCGTGCCGCCGGGGGCATGGACCTTCACCGGAGACTCGGCGCGGCCGGTTGCCATCGCGGCCGCCGCTGCTGCGCAGGAACCCGTGCCCGAAGATTGCGTTTCGCCGACACCGCGCTCAAAAAAACGCGCCGACAAATCGTGATTGCCCTCGACCACTGCGAGTTCAACGTTCACTCCTTGCTTGAAATGAGAACTGCGTTGGACTTCCTCAGCCTGGGCCCGCCAGTGTTCCGCGAACCCAGCAACAAAGACAACATAGTGGGGGTTGCCCATCGACACTGGAATTCCGCGCACCTCTCCGGCACGCGTCATCAATGCGAGTTCGCTTTCGACCTCGGCTTGCCCCATTTCGATTTCAAACTCATACACGCAATCGCAGCGTGAGGTCAGAACGCATGTCTTCGGTCCAGCCCCAGTTTGAATCGTAATCTTCTCTTTCCCTTGCTCCGAACACAAATATGCGGCGACGCAACGGGTTCCGTTGCCGGAGATCTCCGCCTCGGATCCATCGGCATTGATCAGACGGATCTCAATGTCCGCCGAGGGATGCGGCAACATCCATTCCACGCCGTCGGCACCTACACCGTCGTGGCGGTCGCAGATGCGCTTGGTGAAGGCATGAATTTGTTCGGCAGGCGGAGCGAGAGAAAAATCAATCAACAGAAAGTCGTTGCCGCAGGCGCTAGCCTTCACGAACGGGATGACGTCGACGCTGGAGTTCACTCGCGCTCCACGCGGCCGAGAGCGGTTACTTTGCGCAGCACCGTCGAGGATTTCAACTGCCGCAACAGTTCCTTCTGCTCGCGGTTGCAGCCGTCGACGTCAAATTGCAGGCGGATATGCTGGCCCGTGCTCGCACTATTCACGTTCTGCATCAGCCGATGGTAGTCTTCCAGGATGCGGCTGACCTCGTTGCTGATTTCCTCGACGCTGGCGCCCGTGACTTCGTAAGTCGAGAGCAGAATCTTCAGATTGAACGTTTCCTCCAAATGCCCCAGCGCAAACAGCGCCAGCAGTACCACTCCGGTGGCAAATACCGCGGTCATGTAGAGCCCGCCGCCTGCGGCCATACCAATCGATGCCACTACGAACAGCGTGGCTGCCGAGGTGATTCCTGAAGTCAGCCCACGCATATGCAGAATCGATCCCGCACCGATGAAGCCGATCCCCGGAATAATCTGCGCCGCGATCCTCGTCGCATCCGAGGGTACGCCGGCCAGCGCGGCGGAGAGGACGGTGAATAATGCAGCGCCGAAGCAGATGAACATGTTCGTGCGCAAGCCCGTAGGGCGGTGATTCAGTTCCCGCTCAAGTCCGATGACGCCGCCGAGCATTGCGGCCAACACGAGTCGTGCCAGAGAGATTCCGACGATCCCACTAGCCATCTCTCCACGCAAGAGATCCATCAAATGTTTCCAGGTCATTGTTCGCATGCCTGCCGCAGCAGGTTTCCGATGCCGGATTCTATCATCCGACGCCCGCGCTTCCGCATTACCTGCCTGATTACCGCTGATCACCCTGATTACCGGGCGCTGTAGAGAATAGCGCGCGCTTGCCCTCTCGTGTGAATTTCCACGAGTGCCTGCAAATGCTGCGCCTGGGCTGGTTGCCACACGCTGTCGCCCTCGAAGGCGATCACGTAATCGGCGTACTTCGCGGGATCCGCCAGAGCATGCTCCCACAAACCGTCGGGATCCGAAGGTTGTTTCCATACCCGGTGATTGCCTTCATTGATCACGCGCTTGAGCGGAATGCCCGCCTGCTGTAGCGCACCCACGTGATCTCCCAGATACATAAGCAAAGTGGAGTTGGGCGGCAGCTTGCGGAGCCAGATCGCGAGTTGGGCTTCGAGTTGATTCCGCGTGCGCATGTTGAGTTGAGCTTCCTTCAACGAAGCCGGCGTTGTACGCCAGACTGAAACGTAACTTGCAATCACCAATGCGAAAACGGCGAGCACGCACGCCAGACGCAGCCGCGAGTTCCACTCTGGAGACCGAACGGCCAGATGGACGAGCCCGGCCAGGGCTACGGCGACGGCCGGGAGCAATTGCAACCCGTAACGCACGTTGTAATGAGAGAACGGCCACCACGGTGGGACGAAGATTGGAATTCCTCCATAGGCCACCGACAGCGCATAAAAAGGCAGAGGGACGAGTAAGAGCATCAGCGGCAGCCATCCGCCAACGGAGGATACTCCGCCCCTGGTTGGTTGGGAGCGACCCAGCGCGGCGCCTACCATGCCCGCAACCGCAAGCAAAAGCCAGGCTCGCTGCAGCCATTGGTTCTCTGCCAGATTGACTTCGGCCGATTTCAGGAAATACATTCCCCCCAATACTGGATTGCCGCTTCCGGGATGTCCCTGACTCCCTGAATTCTCTGTCCTGCGTTCAATCGCTTTCGCGGAGTAAGGTCCGTTCGCGAACTCAAGCGGATTGCGATAAACGATTCCGTTATAGGCAAGCCACAGCGCGGGCGCGGCCGCCGCGATCAAGACGAACTTTAAGACGCCCGCTGGTAAGATCCGGAATGCGGATACGCTATGGCCGGGTGCGCGTTCAGAAAGCCCGTTAAACATTACGACCATCCCGGCGATCGCCGCTGCGAGAAACCATCCGTCATAGCGCGTCAGGCAAGCCGAAAACAGACACAGGCCGCACTTGGTGAGAGCCTTCGCATCCCCCCGTAGCGATTCGCTGAGATAGACAATCGCCCATATGAAGAGCGTCAGATAGAGCGTCTCGCCCATGGCGGTGCTCTGCAGGTAAATCAGATTCGGATTCGCTGCGTACACCAAGGCCGCTGTCCAGGCGGCAAGCCGAACGGCCCTGTCTGGTGCAAGAGTGCGGGTGAAGCTGCCTCGAACCAGTCGGAATATTCCAATCACGCCAAACACGTAGGCGACCATCGAGGGAATCGAACCTCCCACCCCACGCCGCCACATTTCGTCCGAGATCAGGAAAGGGATCATCAGCAGATGGGGCAGGGGTAGCCACACGGTGCCCAGTTGCAGAAGTCCGGGGGTTTTCGAATCGAAGACCCGGCGCGCGATGTTGAGGTGGGCAACCGCGTCGCCATAGAGCAACACATCTCCGCGCTGAAAATAAAACAGGAAGGCAAAAACAGAAACGCAGGTCGCAAGCCAGGCCAGAAGCCTAATCTCGGAGTCCCAGACGGAACTCACCGGCGCGCTCTTCATTTTCTTGGGCACAAACGATTGTCCGACATGATTATCCGAAATGGTTGTGCGAAAAACAGCCGATTTCTGGACGAAAACTACTCCAGGTGCGTGAGTTCGCGAAAGATCTGAAAGCGCGCGTCGATCTCCTGCCGGGTCAGCGACTGCAGGCGTTCCGTACCGAAACGTTCGACCGCGAGGGATCCCATGACGCCGCCGTAGAACAGGGCACGCTTCAACACCTCACGGCTCAATTCTGTTTGCGATGCCAGGTAGCCCATAAATCCGCCGGCAAACGAATCGCCCGCGCCGGTTGGATCTTTGACCTCTTCGATGGGCAGCGCCGGAGCACGAAAGGGTTGGCGTCCAATGCCGAACGCTCCCTCGCGAAAAAAAATGGTTGCGCCGTATTCGCCGTGCTTGATGACCAGCGCATGCGGACCCATGGCCAGCACCTTGTTCGCGGCCCGCGGCAGGTTGGTTTCATCGGCCAGCATTTTCGCCTCGGTGTCGTTGATCAACAAAATGTCCACCAGTTTCAGCGTTTCCTTAAGTTCTTGGAGTGCGCCTTTGATCCAGTAATTCATGGTGTCGCAGCCAGTCAGGCGTATCCGGTTCATCTTCCGCCGCACTTCCGTCTGCAGGGTGGGCTGAATATTCGCCAGAAAGAGGAAGTCGGTATCCTCGTATTCTTTGGGAATGCGCGGCCGGAAAGTTTCGAATACGTTCAGGTCGGTGAAATTCGTCTTGGCTTCGTTAAGGTTGTCGGCATACGAACCGCCCCAGCGGAATGTCTTGCCTTTCGCTCGCTCCAGGCCGCGGGTGTCGATGCCATGCTGGCGGAAAACCTGTTCCTGCTCGGCGCCAAAGTCTTCGCCGACCACAGCCACGACGCGCACCTCTGTGAAATAACTGGCCGCGAGGGAAAAGTAGGTAGCCGCACCACCCAGAATATTCTTAACACTGCCCGAAGGCGACGTGACATCATCAAACGCAACTGAACCGACTACCAGAATGCTCATCCGGAGATCCTGTCCTAAGCAGTGATTCGTAACTTGTGATTAGTGAAAGCGGTCCGCTTTCACGTACTTCCCCAGAATCAGCTTCAACTTTTTCTTAGTGGCCGCGGGAATCTTCTTGGGATCCGTCAGAATGGCATGGGCCAAAGCCGATCCGCATTTGCAGGAACGTTCGCGCGGCATCGCCGCCACCGTCTCGCCAACAAGTTTCGTGGCATTCTCGGCATTCTTAAGGAGCACGGCGACAATCTGATCGACCGTCACCGAATCGTGATGTGGATGCCAGCAGTCGTAGTCAGTCACCATGGCGACGGTCACATAACAAAGCTCTGCCTCGCGCGCCAGCTTGGCCTCCTGCAGGTTAGTCATACCGATCACATCCATGCCCAGACCGCGATATACATTCGATTCGGCCTTGGTAGAAAACTGAGGTCCCTCCATGCACAGGTAGGTTCCGCCGCGCTTCCCGACGACGCCGACCTGCTTGCAGGCGGCCGCGACCACGCCCGCCATCTCACCGCAAACGGGATCAGCGAAGGCGATGTGCGCCACCACGCCGCCGCCGAAAAATGTATCCACGCGATGACGTGTTCGATCAAAGAATTGATCGGGAATTACGAAGTCCAGCGGCTTATGTTCTTCCTTCAGCGAACCGACGGCCGAAAGCGAAACGATGCGCTCCACCCCTAGCTGCTTGAACCCGTGAATGTTGGCGCGGAAGTTCAGCTCGCTGGGCAGAATGCGATGGCCTCTTCCATGGCGCGCCAAAAACGCCACTTTGCGCCCCTTCAATGTGCCGCACACGTATGCATCGGAAGGCGGGCCGAACGGCGTCTTCAGCCGCGCTTCCTTCACCTGGCTCAACCCAGGCATGGAATACAATCCGCTGCCGCCGATAATTCCAATTTCCGCCGTAGCCAATCCCCCTCCAGAATGCGGGCCCTAGGGAAGTCAAACTGGTGATTATACAGGAGGAGAATTCCCGACCTGGCGCCGCGGCCGCACCGTCGTTTGTGGTTGCACAGGTCGCCGCCGACCACGATAGTAGCGCTACAATTCGAGGCATGAAATTTAACATCGCTGCTGGCGCATGTTTTTTGCTGTGCGGTTTCATGCCGGCGCAAGACAAACCCGCTTCCCCGTCTGAGCCGAAGTCGATCACTGTCCCCGCAGCCATCGATCACAATCGCGTGGTCATCAATGCCGACATCATGCTCCCCGACGGCTCTAGCGTGCGCGTTCGTGCCTGGATTGATAACGGCAATCCCGATCTCTATCTTTCCCGCCGCTTGGCTGCGCTGCTGGGACTCGCGGTTTCCTGCGATGACCACGAATGCTCTTCCCCTCCGCCGCCAGCGATGATCGTCGGCGGAATGAGCATCCCTCTCGCGGATATCAAGCAAGCAAAGATTCCCTTGAAAACCGTTAGTGCGGCTTCGGTAATGGCCGCCGGCATGAACGCCGAGATCAACATGCCTTCGAGCGTCCTCCGCCACTACGATGTGTTGATCGATTTTCCGGATCACCAGTTTTCCATCGGCGTCCCCGGCACGATTCATTTCCGGGGACCAAACGGAAAGGTCCTGGTCAATTCGCAGAACGGCTTGCTCCAGATCCCCAGCCAGATTGAAAACAAGAAATACAATCTCGCCCTTGACCTGGGCGCCAGTATCAGTTTTCTTTCGGAGGAACTGTTTGAGAAAGTCGCTGCCGCCCATCCGGATTGGCCGCACATGACCGGCGCCGTAGGCTCGGCCAACCTGTGGGGATCAGACGAAGAAGCGAAGTGGAACCTGATGCGCCTGGACCGCTTGCAGTACGGACCTCTGTTCCTTGCCAACGTTGTCGTCGTTGATTTTCTTAAGGACCGAATGGATTTCTTCGCCAGCCGCGCCGGTGTGCCGACGGCCGGCTTGATCGGCTCAAGTGCGTTGCTCAACTATCGAGTCGGACTCGATTACGTACATTCGAAGGTCTACTTCGAGTTTGGCCGCATGTTCAACTTTCCTGACTTCGATGTCATCGGCCTGACCGTCCGTCCAGAAGACGACGGCCACTTCACCATTCTCGGCATCGCGAACTTCGACGGCAAACCGTCGGTGCCGGAAGGAACCGGCGGCGTCGAACCCGGCGATCATCTTGTCGCAGTCGACGGCATTCCGGTTCAAGGGTCGACCATGGGGCAGGCCTGGAACCTGCTCAGAGGAACCGTCGGTCAGCAACGCAACTTGACAATTGAACGCGGTGGCAGGCAATTCACCGTCGCGGCGACAGTTCGGCATTTCCTGGGGGAATTGCCGGATGAGAAAGACAAGAAAAGAAAGTAAGCAAAAGAAGTAGAGATGGAGGTGTTAGGCCTCGTTCATTTCAGCGGCAGCGGCGTACCGAACACTTCCCTCTCCAGCGTTGCCGTCGTGGGGGCATCCAGACTCTCACTCACCAACACCACGTCGCCTTGTTCTTCAATCACCACAACGCCCTCTTCGGTGGTCCAAGCATGGCGGCCCTTCAGCAAATCTGCAAACTTGGCATTCGGCTCGGCGGCGCGATCCGGGGCGGAATCTCCTACTTCCTCCGTTTTCTTGTAGCGCTGTTTGAGCGACCGCGCGTAGATCTCCGCAAACTCCGCCGCCTTGTCGGCACTCGACCAGCGCGATACGTAGAGCAAACCCAGAGGCGCGGTAACGCCGGCATCTGACTTGGCACCCTGCTTGGGCTTCGCGGCGTAATAATATCCGCCGCGCCATTCCGGATACAGTTGCTTCGATAACGGCTTTCCCACGTATTGCTCGATCATCACCGCCACGTCGAACTCGCCCATCGCACCAATATCAAACTTCTCATAATCCTTGAAATCATGTTTGAAGTCAGGCACGCGCATGGGCTCAATCTTTTCGCCAGACAGATAAGTCTCGGGCTGCATGATCTGGCGTGTGGTGTGAGGAGGATTTTGCAGCACGCCGGCAAACGCCTTTTCCTTCCCGCCTTTCTGCATCAACTTGACGACGAACTCCATTCCGTAACTGTAGGGGAAGGTGAGCGACTCTTTCATGAAAATGGGTGCGTCGTTAAATACCTTCGTGCTCGGCGTGCCGGTGAGGGTTTCCTCTTCCATTGCGTCCACCAGCGCCGGGGAATTTGTGATCGAGTGGCCAGCAGGCGCCATGGCATATTGAAACATCATGGCCTGAGCCTGGCCCTCGATGACGGCCTCGCGGGCATTATCGATCTCGTCGTTTTCGATGTCGTTGGGCGTGGGATCTTTTCTGATTTCGGCCAGGTCTTTCTCGCCCTTCTTCATCCACTTCTGCAGACCGAACGATTGATCTTGTAGGGCGTGCGTCAGCTCGTGAGCCATGACCGGTTCCTGCTCTTCCATCGGCACCCAGTCGAGCAGGTTCACAGTTTTTGTTTTTGGATCATAGTATCCGGCCACTTCCTCCCGCAGCAGAGCGACCAGGAAGGTTTCCAGATTGAACTCGCGCGGCAGCAGGCCGAATTTTTTCAGAACCAGCTCCGACCGCCGCAGACGCTTCGTATCCTCGTCGTTCACGTGCTTGGTGAGATAGGAGACGACTTCGTCGCGACTGGTCAGCTTGCGCTTCACTTCTTTCTTGATGGGAAGTCCGGTCTGCTTGCTGTCGAATTCCAGAATCTCGTCGACGGAGTGGAAAAGCTCTTCAGCTTGGCGCGGCGTAATCTTGACTTCTTCAGGCGATGATTCTTCCTTCTGCGGTTGGGCGGCGGGCGGAATAGGTTTGGGCTCCTGCGTGGGTGGAGATTGGGCGGCTGGACGTTGGGCGGCTGGAGCGGACCGATCCGTCGGCTGATCGACAGCCTTGCCAGCGGGGGACGCATTCTGTGCGCTCACAGGTTCCGGCGCGCACATGGCGGCAGCCAGTACAGTCGCAAAAAGCCACCGAACAATCCCGGAGCGACGCTGTTTACCCTTATTCATTGAGATTGAGTGTATACGTTCCCGTATCGTTGGTAACGACGACTACGAGAAGGACGACTACGCTGAGGGCTGAGTGTGGATGCGGTTCTGCCAATGACTCCAGATAAAATACGCCGCCCCCGCCAGCAGAAATACTCCGATCACGGCGTCAAACTTATGGAAATATTTTCCCAGGTCGCGCCAGTTCTCGCCCAGCTTCATACCGAAATAGGCCAGAGCGAGGCACCAGGGCCATGATCCCAGAAACGTGTAAATATGAAAGCGGGCTCGGGGCATGCGCGCGATTCCGGCGGGCAAGGCGATGAAGGTACGAATTACAGGCAGGAGGCGGCCAACGAAGACGGCAAGGTATCCCCAGCGCGCGAAAAAGCGGTCAGCCCAGTCCAGCTCGCGGCGTCCCATAAAAATCCAGCGGCCGTAGCGCTCGACTAGCGGGCGGCCGCCATAGGATCCGGTTTCGTAGGCGATCAGTGACCCCAGGTTACAGCCGATGGCGCCCGCCGTCGCCAGCCACAGCAGCTTGAATGTGCCCTGGAAAACGAGATATCCGCCGAAAGGCATGATCAATTCGGACGGCAGGGGGATGCAGGCGGACTCAATCGCCATGAGAAAAACAATGCCGGCGTAGCCGGTCGTGGCGATCACTTTGCTGATGAAAACGAACAGGACTGCGAGAATTTTTTCAGTCATAAGAACAGTTCTTCGTTCTCCAGTTCCCCGCTTCCCATAAGAACCTTTCAGCTCTTACTGAAGACCGAGAACCGAGAACTGAGAACTTGCTGGTTCAGTGTAACGGAAATTCGCGGCGAGAATGCAGCGGCTAGAACGAGCCTTCCTGGGTGAAGGCGTAACCCGGCAGGGTAGCGCCCAGCGGCCCCTTGCTGACCTTTACGCGGACCGTGGGCGCATCGGGCGCGCTAATTCCAGCCGGTCGCAGCATGGCGTATTGCGAGAAAACTTCGTTGTAGACTTTGGTGACCAGGTAGTCCTGGCCATCGGCATCGCTGCGCCAGACTTGTCCGAGTTGAATGGAATTGACCGCCACAGGATATTCCTGACTCTTGCTGAAGTACTTCCAGACTACCGGGGAGTGCGGGAGGCGTCAATTCCCGAAGAGGTTACCTAGGGTCAGTATGAACCCTTACGGCTGGCTCTGTTAAGATTTGGCGCAAGGAGACGCTCATGCCTCGTGGTGTGGTGCCGCGCCAACCCGCTCGCAATGGCCGTCAAGACAAGGTTGGTGTCGGGACGGGAACTTCGGCAAGACTGCGCGGAGCGAAGTCGAGGGCTCCAGGCCGAGGCAAAGCCTCGGCGGCAGCGCTAGAGTGGCGCCCGAAAACCGCAAAGAGAAATGCTCCCGCCCCTAACAAGAAACGCTACAACCCCGTGGCGCCGGAGCGCGTGATCGAGATTTTGCGACGTCTCGACCAGCTCTACCCCGACGCCACCTGTGCGCTCACCCACGCAAGTGCCTGGGAACTCGTGGTTGCGACGATCCTCTCGGCGCAATCTACCGACGTGAATGTGAACCGGGTTACGCCGGAATTGTTCCGCAAATATCCCACGGTCGCGGCGTTTGCCGCCCTCACTCCGCAACAACTGGAGCCCGATGTGCGCTCCACCGGATTCTTCCGCAATAAATCCAAGTCGGTGGTAGGAGCTGCGAAAAAAATTGTCGCGGAGTTCGGCGGCGAGGTTCCGCAAGAGATGGAAAAACTTCTCACCCTTCCGGGCGTCGCCCGGAAAACTGCCAACGTGGTGCTGGGGACGTGGTTCAAAAAGGCGGAGGGCGTGGTAGTGGATACGCATGTGCACCGCATCTCGCGCCGGCTGGAGCTCACCACCGAGGATGATCCGCAGAAAATCGAGCAGGATCTGATGAGGATTATTCCACGGGAAAAGTGGATTCTGTTTTCCCATCAAATCATCTGGCATGGCCGCAAGCTGTGCATCGCGCGCAAACCCAAGTGTGCGGAGTGCCTGCTGGAGAATGTGTGCCATGCCGGCGACAAGACCTGGAGCACGGTGGAGATGCATAAGAACGCGAAAGCCTGACTGACGGCCGGCCCGAGGCCCACAACTCCCATGCGCACCAATACTCTGTTTTTTATCGTGATCCTCATGAGCACTGTGGTTGCCCACACCGCCGCTCAATCTTTATCTGCGCCCCAGGCGATTACCGATCCCAAACAAATCTCGTCCAAGCCCAATGCACAAGTTGAGGCGCGCAGCCTGACCGTCGAGAAACTCTGGATGACGCGGCAAGTCGGGCGCGCGGCTTGGTCGCCGGACGGCAAGAGCATTGCATTTATTTCCAACATGAGCGGACGCAACAATCTGTGGGTTGTTCCTGGCGACGGCGGATGGCCGGTGCAGTTGACGGTCAGCGATCAGCGGCAGACTGCGCCGGCTTGGTCGCCGGACGGCCAGTGGATCGCATACCAGTCTGACTATGACGGCGACGAACAATGGGATATCTTTCTCGTGTCGCCGAAAACCGGCAAAGTTGTGAACTTGACGCAGACGCGCGAGATCGCGGAGATCAATCCGACGTGGTCGCCAGATGGGCGCTACCTGGCTTATGAAGTAAAGCCGAAAACGTCGGCGGCGTACGAGATCGACATCTACGACATGGTGATGCGCCAAGTGAAGCACCTCACCAGCGGGACGCCCCAGGATAAGCGTAATTCGAATCCCGTCTGGAGCAAAGATGGGAAGTACATCGTCTACACACAGGAGCAGGCAAAGGGCACGGATTCGAACATCTTTGTTGCCGATTACGCGACCGGAAAGAGCAAACTGCTAACGCCCCATGAAGGCGAGCAACTCTATTACGCCAACGACGTTGACCCGATCATAATTCCAGACGCCGGCCACATATTGATTACCTCAAATGCAGCCAACGGCTACGATAACATCGGTATTCTTGATTTCCGCTGGACCGGAGACGTTGCTGGGGGCGTTTTGTACCCGGGGAAGATAACCTGGCTCACCCATGACAAATGGGAAATTCGCGGCGGGGATTTTTCTCCTGACGGCAAGCACATTACGTTCAGCGCGAATGTTGACGGGAATGAAGGCATCTACCTATATGACCTCGCAAGCGGAAAATCCACGGCATTGCCGATCCCCCAGGGAGTGAATGAAACTGCGGGCGGGCGTTCGGCGTTCCGTGCGGATGGTTCGAGCCTGCTTTACAACCACAATGGCCCGGCAGCGCCCGGTGATCTCTGGGTCTACCATCTCGGCAACGGAAAGTCGCAGCAGGTCACGCATTCATTGGTGGCTGGCGTGCGATCCGAGGATATGGTCGAGCCGTATTTGGTGCACTATCCCAGCCGCGACGGTAAGTGGACGATTTCTGCATTTCTCTATGTACCCTTCAACATGGCGCGCAACGGGCAGAATGCCGCCATCGTCTACATTCATGGAGGACCGGCTTCGCAAAGCATGAACTCTTTCAACCGATTCGTGCAATACGCCGCCAATCAGGGATACATGGTGCTCGCGCCGAACTATCGCGGCTCGACCGGATACGGCAAGCAATTCCAGCAGGCCAATCTGTTCGACATGGGCGGCGGCGATTTGCAGGACGTGCTGGCGGGCGTGGACTGGATTAAGCAGACCGGACATCTCGATCCAAAAAAGATTGCGGTCATGGGCGGAAGCTACGGCGGCTATCTGAGCATGATGGCGGTGACGCAAGCGCCGGAGGTGTGGGCTGCGGGCGTGCCCATTGTACCGTTCGTGAACTGGTTTACTGAAATTAAAAATGAAGATCCGGTGCTGCAGCAATCTGACCTGGCGACGATGGGAGACCCGGTAACAAATAAAGCGCTTTATGAACAACGCTCGCCGATCAAGTTTATTGACCAGGTCATGGCACCGCTGCTGCTTTTAGCGGGCGGGCACGATCCGCGCTGCCCGAAGTCGGAGACCCAGCAGGTCGTGGAAGCAATCAAGAAGCGCGGGGGCACTGTGGATTACAAGATTTACGATAACGAAGGGCATGGGTTCGCGCGCGTGGAAAACCAGATCGACGCTTACCAGCGCGTAGCAGACTTCCTGCTGGCGCATGTTGTTCCGGCCGATTGCAGTTGCTCGGTTAGCCAATAATTCAAAAGCATAACCACAGAGGGCATGGAGGAAAACCGCTTTCTCATTGTGGCGTGGCGAAGGCGCGCTCGATCGCTGCGATTAGGCCGGGGATGGTGAACTCTTTAGCTGCGATATCGACAGGCAGGCCGTGTTCGCGCAGGGTCGACGAAGTGACGGGGCCGATAGAGGCCAACTGAATTTGGTCGAGTGCAGTGTAGCGCTTTTTCGTCGACCGGGTCGGACGCAGCAATTCCAGGAAGTTCTTGACGGTCGAAGAACTGGTGAAGGTCACAACCTGGGGGCACGTTTTCGGATTCTTCAAAGCGGCGCGCAGGCGGGCACGGGACGACCGGGGCACGGCGGTCTCGTAGGCTTCAACCACGTCAACATGCGCTCCCGCCTTGTGTAACTCGCGCGGAATGACGTCCCGAGCCACTTTGGCGCGCACCAGCAGGACGCGCTTCCCTTTGACTCTGTTTTTCAGGCTGCGCACGACGGACTCGGCGACGTACTCCCGGGGAACCACCTGGACCTTTGCGCCGCGCTGCTCGATGGCTCTCTGGGTCGCCGGACCAATCGCTGCAATGCGCATTTGCCGAAGACTGGATTTTGACAATCGCAGTTCGTTCATTCGCTCCCACATCGCCTCTACGCCGTTGACGCTGGTAAAAATCAGCCAGTCATAGGAGCTGAGACTCTTCAGCGCCGCGTCGAGCGGGTGGAACGATCTCGGCTTGCGAATCTCGATGAAGGGGATTTCGATCACGTCTGCGCCGCGCCTGCGCAGTTCGGCAGAGAGGGCCCCGGCCTGGTGGCGCGCCCGCCCGACAAGCACCCGGATTCCACTCAATGGCCGAGCCTTGGCTGATGTGAAGTTTTCCCTCATGGTCAGAGTTGGCGGGCAAAAGTGCCGCCCCACACGCAAGGTCACCGGTTCGGCTTCTGCAGGCCCAGGCCCTGCTCTCGCATCAGCCGCGACACGCCCGAAACCGCCGTGTCCTCGGCCTTCTCCAGAGAGGCGATTACATTGGCCTGCTCTTCTGGGCTGCGATTTTGGCTGAGTTTGAACTTGGCTTCGATTTTTGTCGCCGTGATTTCAAATCCGACGATGTGGCTTAGCATGCGATTGCGATAAGACTCGCTGAGACTGGCCCATTGCGCGGCGAAGCGGGGTTCGAAGGTAGCGATCAATTCGTGCAGCATGCCTTGCAATTCTTCGGGAGATGCGAACACCCGGGCATTACCGTAGGCATGCACCGCACCATAGTTCCAGGTGGGCACGGTTTCGCGGGTGGTGTAGTTTGCGGTGGAAACGAAAGCGTGTGGACCGTGGAAAATGGCCAGGCAGTTGGGATGCTTTTCCAGAAGGCGCCAGTGCGGGTTCGCCTTGGCGACGTGGCCGCGAAGCATAAGGCGCTCGTCCCTGGCGTGCACCGATAGCGGGAGATGCGTGGCGAACGGGCCCTCGTCGGTGGACGAGATCAGGATCGCGAACGGATGCTCACGCATGAATGCGATTTGGTCGGCATGGTTATCTACGCGGAAGTGTTCGGGGATATACACTGCATTCTCTTTCGCCCCTTCGGGCTGGATTCCAACTTGCAGACCTCCGACGGATCAGGCGGTGGGGCTGCGCTCCATCGCCGCTTCATGGCTCGGTCGGTGGGACACCCTGCTTTTTGCGCAGGTGGCAGCTTTTCGACCTCGGCCGTTACCGCCTCGTCTTTTCACCTCAATCTGAAATACCGGTTCATGTTTAGCAGCGTCTTCAGTTTGTCACGAATGTCATCCAATTGCGCGTCGGTCAAGCGGAATTCGACGCGAACCGTCCCTTCCGGGGTTTGCGGTAACGGATGCTTACCGCCTTATCCCAGACGATGTAGTTGCAGCCCAGGTTTGCCATCAACATGAGCATATAGAAACGGTCGGTCATGGCAAAGAGGGATCCTCCGAAATGGGTGCCCACATCGTTGGCCTTCCAGAATCTCAGCTTCATTTCGACGTCAATGGCTTCCCGTCGGGAGCGATGTGTTGGATCCGCGACGCCCGCGCCGAGGAAGGGTGCCAGAGATTGATCCAGCGACGCAATCGGTGCGAGGACTGGGCGCCACCTAAAAATTGGAGGAGGACGCTGCGACTCAGGGCGATTACGGTTGCGGCGGCACCCTCAGGCCGCGGCCGTAGACGGCCTCCAGAATCTGGTCGCCGCCTCGACGGAGAAGAGCCGTTCCGGCATCACTGCCGAGTTGTTCGGGATCATCTCCGTCGCGCGAGTCGCGGAGAATTTTCGACCCGTCGGGCTCGGCCACAACAGATTCCAGATGCAGTTTAGCGCTGCGCATTTCCGCGAAGGCGCCGACGGGAACCTGGCAGCCCCCGCCGAGGCGGTTGAGCAGCGCGCGTTCGCAGCTGGTCGTGGTTTGGGCGGCGGAGTCGTTCAGAAATTCCAGGTGCTGGCGAGTGGCGCCATCGCCTTTGCGAATTTCAATGCCGAGGGCGCCCTGGCCTACGGCGGGGCACATGATTTCGGTGGAGAGGATCTGTTTGACGAGTTCGGTTTTGCCGAGGCGATTCAGGCCGGCGGAAGCGAGGATGATGGCATCGTATTCTCCTTCTTCGAGTTTGCGCAGGCGGGTGTCGACGTTGCCGCGCAGAGGATGAATGTGGAGGTCGGGGCGGACGGCTTTGAGTTGCGCCTGGCGGCGCAGGCTGGACGTGCCGACGCGCGCGCCCTGGGGCAAATCCCGAAAGCTGGCGTAATGACACGAGCAGAAGGCGTCGCGCGGATCTTCCCGTTTTGTGACCGCGGCGATTTCGAATCCCGGAGGAAGCTCGGTGGGCAGATCCTTCAACGAGTGGACGGCGAGATCGACGCCGCCAGCGGCGAGGGCCTCTTCGATTTCCTTGGTGAAAATTCCTTTGCCCAGCCCACTCTTGGTACCCACCATGGCCAAAGGGATGTCGGTGATCTTGTCGCCGCTGGTGTGGATGATTTCGATTTCGACTTCGTGGCCGCGGGCGCGCAAGAGCGCGGAGATGTGATTGGCTTGCCAACGAGCGAGCTGCGAGCCGCGGGAGCCGATGCGGAGTTTAGCGGCGCCCTGGGAGGGGGTGTTCATTTTGGACGGATTCGAGGCCGCGGCGGATGTGGCATTTCGATGAACTGATCGCTGCCCGGAGTGGATCGATCCACGGCAGCGGCTATTGCTGCGGCATGGTTGCGGACAACTGGCCAGATATTCGAACCGAGTGTTCCCAAGGCAAGCTTGCGGCCCGCCGGGTTCTGCGGATAAGGGATGTTCCGGTCAGACCTGATCAGCACGAACGCAGCCGGCTCCGTAGCCCTCAGCGGTACACCATTTTCCAATTGAGGCGGCCAGTTCATGTCGACGACAGTACGGACTTCATGCCGCGCGAGGTAGCGCCGCACGCCAACCGGAAAGTTCTTATCGAACAGGATGCGCAACGCGGTGGCTCTTGGCGTAGGCCAGAATTGCCTGGACTCGATCCTGCGGTATTTCGAGCGGCATTTCGAACTTCTCCCAGGTTTCGGCCACGCTCAGGCCATAAGCAAAGTTGCCCACAATCGCGCGAACCGGCCTTCGAGTTCTCCGCAATACGGCCGCGCCGCTCGGCGCAGTCGGTTTGACGCCCACCCGGGGCATCGTGACCCATCGATTTGTTCTGCTGAATCGATGGCTTGCTCTCGCCCTATAATTCCACGTTCTTGTGCAAAATGCCAGACCGAGAGTCCCGCCGCGTTGCTGCGGGTGTCACGGATGCGGCCCCACTTCTGTTTCTTTTGTTTCTTTCGCCGCAGGCTGGGAGGCGGACTCTTTCTCTTTCTCGGGCAGGTTGAACAGGCGGCGGACCACGCCGACGATGGTCGTGGCCTCAGATTCTTTGGCCGCAGTCTTTAACGTCGTGATTGGGGTGTGCATGACTTTGTTGATGATGCCGCGAGTCAAGGCTTCGATGGCCATTTCTTGTTCTGGAGTCAGCCGGCCCATGCGTCCGCGGACGCGGTCGATTTCGGCTTGGCGGATGGTTTCGAGATGATCTTGTAAGGAGACGATTGTCGGCACTACGTCGAGTGTTTGCAGCCTGGCTTCGAAACGCTCGACTTCACCAGTAATAATTGCCTCGGCCAGTTCGGCTTCTTTTCGGCGGTCCGCGACGTGGCTGCTGACCGCCTGTTGCAGGTCGTCGAGGTCGTAGATAAAGATGCCGTCGAGCTTGCCCATCTCGGGGGAAACATCGCGTGGGACGGCGATGTCGATGAAGAACATGGGGCGGTTTTTGCGGCGCGCGAGGAACTGTTCGCCGTGTTCGCGTCGGAAGATGGCATGGGGCGAGCCTGTCGAAGTGATAACAATGTCGGCGCGGTCGCAGGAGTTATATAAGTCGTCGAACTTGATGGCCTGTCCATTGAACTTCTCCGCCAGGCCGACGGCGCGTTCAAAGGTGCGGTTGGAGACGAAGATTGCAGCGCAGCCGTGGGCCATCAAGTGGCGGGCGGCGAGTTCGCTCATCTTGCCGGCGCCGACGATGAATACAGTCTTGCCTTCCAATGTTCCGAAAATTCTCTCGGCGAGCTCTACCGCGACCGAGGCGATCGACACTGAAGAAGACCCAACTGCAGTCTCGCCGCGGACGCGCTTGGCTACAGCGAAGGCACGGCTGAAAAGTTGATCGAGTTGTCCCCGTACGGCGCCTACGGCGCGGGCGGTGGCATACGCTTCCTTTACCTGGCCAAGAATCTGGGCCTCACCGATTACCATCGAATCCAGACTGGAAGCCACGCGGAACAAGTGGCGGACCGCATCTTTCCCGCGGAATTCGTAAAGGTGCGGATCGAGTTCTTTCCTCTCCAGATGAAAATGATCGCGCAGAAATCCGCGGAGGTCGGCGGTGCCGTTGGTGGTGTGGGTCACAATCTCGACGCGATTGCAGGTGGAAATCACGATCCCCTCTTCGATCCCGGGATAGGCAGCGAGCTCGCGGCACGTGTCGGGCAAACGCGATTCAGGGATCGCCATGCGCTCGCGCACTTCGAGCGGAGCGCTTTTGTGATTCACGCCAATGAGCTGGAATCTCATGAGGCGGCAAACCTATGGATGGTTGAGAAATAGTTGGCGGCCCAAGCGGCCAGCGCAGCGACAAAGGCGAAGGTCGCGAGGAAGGCGGCGCGGCGTCCGCGCCATCCCGAATTCCAGCGGGTGAAGACCATGAGCATGTACACGGCCCACATAAGTACCGACAACAGAATCTTGGGATCGAGAAAGTCGAGGTGCCCGTAGGTGGAGATCGCGACCACGGAACCGGTCAGCAGCCCCAGCGTCATGAATGGAAAGCCCAGCAACAACGAGCGGTAGCCGATCTGGTCAATTACTTCCAGCGCAGGGAGGAACGAAATGAGGCTGGTGGGTTTCTTGGCCTTCAATCGACGTTCCTGCAAGAGATAAAGCAGGCTGGCACCGAAGCTGACCAGGAGCGCGGCGTATCCGATGAAAATCAGAAAGATGTGGGCAGCCAGCCATCCTTTGTTGGACACGTACTGGGTGAGCAGCACGGGCTGTTGGTCGACAGCGGCCACGAAAGTCAGAAAAAACACCACGGGAAAAACGACCACGCCAGGGGATGTGGTTTGGTAAATCGCATAGATGAGCATGAAGAAGCTCATGGAGAGGAAAGCCAGCAGCGACTCTCCGTTGTGCACCGACGCCCAGACGACATGACCGGAAAGGAAAAGTTCGGTCAGCGAGACGAAGTGGAAAACCATGCCCAGGCTGGCCGCATGGAGGGCGATGCGGCTGAACAGGTCGCGGGTGCGCGTCAGCGCCACGAAGGCGTAGATCAAGCTGACGAAGTAGCAACCCAGCGCGCAGCGCAGCCAAAGCAGAGACATAGGCCCTTAAGAGTCTCGCAATCCCTGAGTTTACTCTAATCTCGCGAAGCTATGCGCCGGGTCGACCGATTCGGTTGCGCCTTGACATCCTCAGGCAAACTACTATTGTTTTCTCGCAAGTTGTCGGATGAGATCCACTTCTGTTTGCCGGAAGAGCGTTCCGTCAGGGCGCAGCACCTCGTGAAACATACCGGCGGCTGGTCGAGAATATAAGGGTGTTGCCAGGACTCCCAAGAATAATAGTTTTGCGTTTTACCGGCGACGAAGCCCCAGTTGCTGCAGTTGCTGGCTCCGACCCGCTCCTGGTTGGCGATGGGCAAGATCCCGTCGAACGTGCTTCCCACCGAACGAGCCATGGATTCGGAACAAACCACGGGGCGATGGAATCTTCTGAGCCACGCGATTTCGGCCTGGAAGGACTCGGCCAGCTGTAGTTGGGAAACGTGATGATGTCGGACTCGTGCAGTTGAATCCGCTCGATCGGTTCGAGAGCGGATTCCTCGGCGGAGGTATCCAGCTCATAGACTCCGCTGGTGAGAGGCTGGGCCGGGTTCATTTCGCGGCCCAGGCGAAGGCCTGCGGCAGGAGCGCGGTTACGCGGGCAGTTTTGATTTCCATTCTTAGCTCAGTTTTCCGATGAGCAGGCGTGGAAGGCCTTCGTCGCTAAGAATGAAATGACCTGGCTGCAATATCGCGACGATGGCTTTACTGGGCCGATCGCCAAGGGGTTTGGGGTGCATGAGATTCCGCATACGTTCACGATTGACGCCGATGGCATGCTGCCGATGAGCACATCGGCGATGCATCGATCGAGGGGAAACTGAAGAAGCTAGATCATAGTTCTCTAAATAACTAATCAATCGAAATCTCATCCATCTTGTACTTCCATCGGAATACCACCGGAGCTGCATTCACTTCTTGGAAGTACAGGTGGATTCGCTGGATGAGTTCCTGTTTGCTTTGCACCCGGATCTCCCGGAGCATGCTACGCGCCATCTTGCTGAACATATTCTCCACCAGATTGAGCCACGAACCGTGCTTGGGAACGAAGACGAACTGAAAGCGTTGCGGCCGACTGGCCAGGTAGCGTTGCGTCT
>Ga0210406_10000341_pt1 | contig 66759 bp, 61 predicted proteins | sample IncBWC30MmetaG_FD_155454 | JGI IMG/M metagenome (GOLD analysis project Ga0210406, IMG submission 155454) | Forest soil microbial communities from Barre Woods Harvard Forest LTER site, Petersham, Massachusetts, United States - Inc-BW-C-30-M | ecosystem: Environmental > Terrestrial > Soil >...
CCAAGCGCCCATATGCCCTGGCTCGATTCTCAGAGAGCCTTGGGTATTGCAGAGAAGTGGGCGCTCACAATCTTCCACTGCCCGCTTTGTTTGATGAAGACCAAGGTAGTTCGGCCATGGATCGAGAGGGTCTTGCCGTCTTTGGTGACTCCCGTAAACATGTCGTGAGCATTTACGATACCAACGGTATCGCCGTACATGCGGCACGATGGTTGCCGGAAGCCGAAGCTGGCTGAGGCCAGGCTCGCGATGACCTCGTTGAGATACTTGGCAAAGAGCGCCTTGCCGTCGAATCGGTAGGGAACGTGGTCGAACACCTCCACGTCATCAGAAAGCATCGCCAGGAAAGTCTTGAGGTCGCGTTGGTCGAAAGCGTCGGCGAATTGCTGTGTCAAGGCTTGGAGCTCATTCACGCTCATGGTTGTGTCTCCTCTGATCTAGTTAGACACACGCCGCGGCACACTGTGACAGAACTATACCGCCAAACTTGCTCACCGCCGGGGCACTGGCCAGCGGAGGCTCCCATCGGATTGTGGTCGGATGATTGGCAATCCGGAGCTTATTCGTCGTCCGTCGGATTAATACCGACAAATGCTTTTGTGTCTGTAATATATGGAGCAGTTCCCGGACAGTTCCCGGACTGTCGGCTAACGGAAACTGACCGCTCGGTTAATTGCTCTGAAGCTCCGGATACCAAAGACTGGAGCATTCGGGGCACATGGTGTGGGAGAACTCGACTTGGGAGCGATCGCGGATGTAGGCCTCGATCTGACGCCAATTGTCGCCTTCTTGAATTTTCTTGCACGAGGCACAGATGGGCAAGACGCCCGTGAGAGTCTTGACGTTGCTAATGCTCTGCTGCAACTCGGCGATCATTTGGTCTTTGCCGGCTTCCTGCTGCTTGCGCTCGCTGATGTCGCGGCCGTTGATGACCACACCTTGAATGGCGGGGTGATCGAGCAAGTTGTAAGCAGTAACTTCCAGGGAGACCCAGGAACCAGTGGCGTGCCTGGCGCGGAATTGGATGGTGCCCCGCGCTCCAGGATTCTTCCAGAATTCCTTCAATGCGCTTTCCACGGTGGAGCGCTCATCGGGGTGCACCAATTCGAAGCCCGTCGAGCCTACCATCTGTTCCTGCGTATAACCCATGATGCGGTTGATCGACGGGCTGGTGTAACGCACCTTACCGTCGGCATCGCGCACGGTCATGATGTCGTGGCTATTTTCCACTATCAGCCGGAAGCGCTCTTCCATTTCGCGCAGCGCCTGCTCCGCTTGCTGGGCGCTGGCAATCTTTCGAATCATGCAACACACCATGGGTCCGTCAGGGGTATCAAGCGGAACCAAGCTGACTTCAAGGGGGAGTTCCTTGCCATCCTTGCGGAGGCCCCTCAGTTCGAAGCTCATCGGCCCACGCTGCCACTCGGAAGAACCCGTGGAAGCCCCAGTCTGTTGCAGGCGATCTTCTCGAAACAGCTCTGGCAACAGAGCCTCAACGGATTGGCTCAGGAGTTCATCCAAGCCGTACGCAAAAAGTTCTTCCGTTTGCGCGTTCACGAGAACAATCCGGCCTGCCGGATCAAATACCAAGATGCCCGCGGGGGCCGAAACAAGCACCGCCCTGGACACAGCTTCGCTGAGTGTGGATCTTCCTTGAAACATAATTCCTTTCCGGAACGAACGCGCAGGCCTTAGATTTAAATCGATTCAACGGCCATACACAGGACAAGAGATACTTGCCGCAACGGGCACCAGAATAAGTTCTGAAGCCGCGCGTGTCCATGCCGCTTGTACTGGTACGGTAACTGGTACGAGGACAGGTACACAGACCGTAGTACTCGGCCTAATTTGGACAGGTGTGCGAAGTGCCCGTCTGAGAGAAAGCTGCGGATCCGGCGAAAGAGATCCGGTTGGTGCGCGGGCTTGCCCGAACGCGTGGTAGCGGTAAACAGCGATTGTTCGAATCACGCCTTTCTCAGCGAAGTTGCGCAATCATTTTTTTGACCTGGACGGCCAGTTTGCGGGGAACCGGCGCATAACCCAGGTTTTCAGCCACCGGCTGGCCTGCATCGATCATCCAACCGAGGAATGCAGCGAGGTCCTTACTTTTCGCCGGATCATTCGAATTCTTGCGCACCAGGAACCAGTCGTAAAACTGGCGATCAGCTTGCTAGTGCGTATCGTCAAGAATTCCTGTTGTGGCTGCGAAGGGAAAGGTGACCGTGGTTCCGGCATAGGACACCGCCTTGAAATGGGAAGGAACCCGAATTTTACCGCGACCGTGTGAACCCAGTGTTAAGAACAGGCGCGGTGAATGTTCCGACGACGCTTCAGGTTGTGATCTTAGCCACCGGGCACTCACTGACCTGGATGCTGCGGCGCAGCGACGGGTTGCGCGAAGGTGACAAAGTGCCCGCCGGGATCCTGAACGGTGAACTCCTTCATGCCGTAGAAAGCGATTCGAACGGGCATGACGATTTTTGCGTCCTTCATCGCGGCGAGGACGGCGTCGAGACTGTCGACCTCCATGTAGAGATAAGTCGGGCCTTTGCCCGCGGTCGCGGAAACATCCTTGGGGGCGTCCTTCTCCACGCTCGCGTAGGTCTGGTACATCACTTCGGCGGCGCCTTTTTGAAACGCGACGAAGCCGAGCTTGCTGCCGTCGGGCACTTCGATGGTCTTTGCGAAGCCGAGGCGGTCGACCCAGAAGGGGATGACCGGTTCGATTTCCTTGACCAGCAGGACTGGGGTGATGCGCTTGACGTTCATGGATTTGATCTCCTGGGATGGATTGGTGCGAACGGAAGCAAGAGCGAAACCCAAAAAGAGGGCGGTGAAGGCAGGGGCAAGATGGCGCATGGGGGCATTTTCTCCTTGCCTGCGAGCATAGTCTAGTCTAGATTAGTCTAGAGTAGATTAGTCTAGACTAGACTATCAATTTACGAGAGGCGGAGCACCAAGTCAAGGAGACTTTTATGGCCGAGCGGACGCGGCAGTTGGGGGACTTGATTTCGATTGGACCAGCGATGCTGCGGGACTTTGAGCTGCTGGGAATTCACAGCGTGGCGCAACTCGCGCGGCAAAATCCTCAGCGGCTTTACGAAAAACTCGGGCGCGTGGCGCGACAGCACCAGGACATCTGCGTGCTGGATACCTTTTGCGCGGCGGTGGCGCAGGCGAAGAATCCGCGGCTGCCGGTAGAGCGATGCCAATGGTGGTACTGGAGCAGGAAGAGGAAGGCGGAGAAAAAATGAAGAGAGAAGAAAACGCTGAGACGCCCCGACCGGATCCGGGCGAGCACCGCTCGCTGAGTCACGCGGAGAGACCGACGAGAGGCAGGGACCTGGCGAGGAGGTTGGCGCTGACGACGCCGGACCTGGTGGTCCTGAGCTTGCTGGCGGAGCGGCCCATGCACGGGTACCAGGCGAACGTGGAGCTGGAGCGGCGGGAGATTCGGGATTGGGCGAACCTGTCTCGGCCGCAGGTTTACAACTCGCTGGAAAAACTCGCGAACGCTGGCCTGATTCGAACAGCAGATACGGGGCAGACGGTGGGGAGACCGGAACGCAGCGCTTACGAGACGACGGAAAAAGGGCGCGCGGCGCTCGCGGATGCTCTAGAGCACGAAGGCTGGACCACGCATAGAGAGCGTCCGCCTTTTTTGACGTGGATGGCGCTTTCCTGGCAGGCGCGTCCGGGAGTCTTCCGGAAGCAATTGAAGCGGAGGCGCAAGTTTCTGCTGAAAGAAATCGCGAGAGAAAAGAAGACTCTGCTGTCGATTTACGCCGAGGTAGGCCACAAGTATCACGAGGCGGTCTGGATGGTGGGCTTGATCCTTGATCAAATGCGCGCGGAAGTGCTGTGGTCGAAGCGATTGGAGCGCGAGCTAGCGCGAAGGGCGAAGGCGCTCCATCCGCAGTTCGCGGAAGGATTGCCGAAGTGAAATGGCGCGCCCGGTTTTAAAATCCAGAATACATTTAAGAGGAAGAGAAAAGATAACGCAGAGACGCCGAGTACGCTGCGATTCGCAGAGAGGAGAACATCTTGGAGGAGAAGCGGAGTAGCAGCTCGATCTGGAGGACGGCAGCGTTGCTGAATGTTTCGCTAGTGGCGGGCATGGCCGGAGCCACGTTGTGCGCGACGGGGGCAGAGGCGCAGGAAAAGAAGCCGACGGCGAGGGAAGTGGTGGCGGCGATCCAGGAGCACATTGGCGTGCCGTGGATGAGCAAGACCGTGGATACGTTCAAGGCGGGGAATCCGGATACGCCGGTGACGGGAATTGCGGTGACGATGATGGCGACGCTGGACGTCCTGCAACGAGCGGCGGCCAACGGGCAGAACATGATCATCACGCACGAGCCGACATTCTTCAATCACTATGACGACAAGCCGGAAGGAATGGATGAGAACGACGCGGTGTGGAAAGAGAAGCGCGCGTTCATCGAACAGCATGGGCTGGTGATCTGGAGGCTCCACGATCACTGGCACAGGCGGAAGCCGGATGGGATTCAGGCCGGGATGACGCACGCGCTCGGTTGGGAGAAATATCAGAATCCGGAGAATCAGAATTTGTACACGCTACCGGAGACGACGCTGGAAAAGCTGGCGGCGGACGTAGCCAAGCAGCTGGACACTCCGGTGATGCGGGTGGTGGGAAACCCGGAGATGAAGGTGACAAAGATTGCGCTGAACCCGGGTTACACGGGGTTTGTGCGCGAGACGCACGAACTGGAAATGGACAATGTGGAAGTGCTGCTGGTGGGAGAAACGCGCGAGTGGGAAACGGTGGAATATGCGGCCGACGCCGTCAGCGAAGGGAAAAGAAAGGCGCTCATCGTGATCGGGCACGTGCCTTCCGAGCAGGCGGGAATGGAAGAGTGCGCGCGGTGGCTGAAAACTTTCGTCAAGAATGTGCCGGTGGAATTCGTGCCGACGAAGCAGCCGTTTTGGACATTGGAACAGAGAATGACACACCACTGAACGATCTCTATGGGCGAGCACTCTCTCAGAGGGTTAGATGGGTCGCGGGTTGAACTGGGAACAGAGCGCGAAAGTCTTCTCCAAGTGCTCGATGAAAATGCGGACTTTGGTGGACAACCGGCGGCTGGCAGGCCGTACGGCAAGGATTGGCACGGTTCGCTCAAAGGCAGTCAGAAGGCGAATGACGGTACCTTCTCTGAGTTCCGCGTAGAAGAGCCATGCTGGCGCCTGGGCAATCCCCAGATGTTCAAGGACACCCATCCGCATCTGTTCAATATCGCTGGTTCGAAAGAGTCCTGTGGGGATAACACGCTTGGCGTCTCGTCCGGAGCCAAAGCTCCACGGCTGGACGGAGCCACGCTCGACAAAAACGACGGATCGAAAGCGGTTAAGATCGTCCGGCGATTCCGGTGCACCGTAGCGTGCGAGGTATTGAGGAGTGGCGACGAGAATAGTCGTCGTCTGCGCAAATCTTCGCGCAACGAGAGTCGAGTCTGGAAGATCACCTGAATGGATAGCTAGATCGAAGCCGTCTTCGATGATCGTCGCCGGGCTCTGCGATGCCGCCATTTCAACTGCCATATCGGGGTAGGCAGAAAAAAAAGCAGGCAGCTTTGACACCATGTGGAGGCGGGCAAACGTGGGAGGCACGGTCACGCGAATGATGCCTTTCGGTGCAGTCTGGCCTCGACCGACTCGCGAAGCCGCGTTCTCAAAGTCGTCGAGAATGTGCAAAGCAGACTCGTAAAAGTCGCGACCTGCCTCAGTCAATGCAATGGAACGAGAAGTGCGGTGAATGAGTTCGGTGCCGAGCTCATCTTCCAGGGCCGAGATTAGTTTGCTGACAGCAGGTTGACCAATTCCACGCTCCTTCGCGACAGCAGAGAAGCTCCCTTTTTCAATGACTCGGACGAACATCTGCATGGCATCGAATTTGTCCATACCGGCCTCCGTATTCCTCGATGGAATGGATTCTGTGCGAGGAATAGCGATTCTTCCGCCTCATAGTCAGATGTAAAAACCAAGAGAAGGTTTCCTCATCTGCGCTATGCATTCCTATTGGGAATAGCTGGTATTCCCCCGAATGCCGAATCTGCTGGCAATCATTGCACATCAGATAGGGAGTCAGTCAGTTGAAGCAGTGGAGCGGTGAAATCGTTTCACAGAAGGCTATAGGAGTTCAAATGTCTAAGTTATCCAACAAAGTAGCACTCGTTACAGGCGGTTCGCGGGGCATTGGCGCGGCAATCGCGAAACGTCTGGCCGCGGATGGAGCGAGCGTGGTCATCACGTACGCGAAGGATGCCAAAGCTGCTTCCGCCGTGGTGAAAGCGATTGAAATTGATGGCGGAAAGGCTATCGCAATTCAGGCAGACGCCACTGATGCCAAAGCCGTCGAAGCCGCGGTCGAAAAGGCGTTTGCAACCTTCGGCCGACTGGATGTGCTGGTGAACAACGCCGGCACGGCCATTCCGAAACCGTTCGAGGAGGCGACGCTGGAAGAGATGGATCGCGTGATTGCCATCAATGTCCGTGGAGTATTTGTCGCGACGCAGGCCGCGCTGAAGCACATGAAGAGCGGCGGTCGCATCATCATGATCGGTTCGGCCGTGGGTGAGCGCGTCGCGGCGCCCGGGCTTGTGCCATACGCGGGCACGAAAGGAGCCGTCAAGATGTTCACTCAGGCGCTGGCCCGAGAGATCGGGAGCCGGGGCATCACGGTTAACAACGTGCAGCCAGGTCCGATCGACACGGAATTGAATCCCGCCGCGGGCGACTGGGCGGTACCACAGAAGGCAGCCACAGCACTCGACCGTTACGGGAATGTCGATGAAATCGCCGCGATGGTGGCCTTTGTCGCCGGTCCGGAGTCCTCGTACATTACCGGGGCGAATCTTACCGTGGATGGCGGAATGAACGCCTGAAGGCGCGCTAAACCGCAAGTTTAATCGACCATGGGGATGATCAACACGCAAAAGATATCAAGTAGAGGAAGTCATTTTATGGTGAATGTGGTGAAGAAATATAGCGTCTCTTCTGAGCTAGCTCAGAAAATGGTGAATGCAGCGGTGGCGAAAGCCAGAGAACTTGGCGTTACTGAGAACGTAGCGATTCTCGATGAAGGCGGCAATCTCAAGGCCTTTAGCCGGATGGATGGGACGCCAATTCCGACGATTGAGATGGCGCAGAATAAGGCGTATACAGCTCTGTTAGGCGTCTCCACGCAGGACTTTTTCAACTTCATCCAAGACGACCCATCGCTTTTGGCCGGCATCCCCACGCTTGCGCGTATGGCCGCGTGGGGTGGAGGGTTTCCCATCGAGGTGGATGGCGAAATTGTCGGTGCGGTCGGCGTGAGCGGAGCGCCCACGGTGCAGAACGATGTCGATTGCGCGAGAGCGGCCCTAGCGGTCGTATCCGATGAGGTGCAAGTGGCGTGAGTCGCGGATGTATTTCCGTCAACGTTCATCAATCTCGCCAGGCTACAAAAGAGGCTGGCGCATATAGGTGATGCAATTTGCTGCAGAACGTATTTTCACCGTCCAAGCCGATCAGAGGAGGTTAAGCCGCATGAGAACGGACATTGTAGCTGGAGCAGTATTTCCCGATTATGAGCTGACCGATCACACCGGCAAACGTCGCAAGCTTTCCGATCTACAGGGGCCAGATCCCATGATCCTTGTGCTTAGCCGGGGAGGATTCTGCCCGAAGGATCGGCGCCAGGCCGAGGGTCTGGTCCAACTTCACCACGAGATGGAAGTCGGTTACTCAAGACTTGTCACCATCAGTACCGACAACATGCTTCTGACGAACGAGTACCGCGACGGTGTCGGCGCACATTGGACCTTTTTATCCGATCCGGGACGAAAGGTTCAGAAGGATCTCGACATCGCCGAGTACACGGACCCCGAGCACAATCCGATGATCCCCCATGTCATCGTCCTTGAACCTGGTCTCGTTATATTCAAGATCTACAACGGCTACTGGTTTTTTGGCCGGCCGACCATCGAAGAGCTTCGGCAAGACTTGCGTGCTGTGTTGAAGAAATGCCGTCCGGACTGGGACATCACTAGGCCGGAGCTGAAAGCCGCTTGGGAACAGGGTCAACGTGATCGCTTTTATCCCTATGGCAAGACGTACGGGCAGGTGTTTCGGGAGCAAGAATAAACGGAACGATGGACGGTCTTGTGCAAGTTAGACGGAACAGCGAAACGCACACCACTGAAAAAACGAAGCGAAGAATGCTACTGAGGGTTGGACCAGCCCGGTGGGAGCTCGTTCTGCAACTTTTCCTCAAGCGCTTTGAGCTTTACCACGAGGTCCTTGAGCTGCTTTGGAGTGCTGCCTTCCGCGTAGGTAACGGACTTCTTGGCGTGGTCGCTGAACTTCACCTCGACGAATTCGTCTAAGCCGTCAAAGCACGAAGCACATGAAGTGCGATCTGGAAGAGCAAAAAGTTCATCGCGATCCACTAGCGCCTGAATCTCCTGCCAATGCTTTCCCGATAGGTCTGCGCGAACCTTCAGATTGGGGTGTGGGCGCTGCGGTACAGGCGTCCATGTTTCAGTCAAGATGGCCTGCCCGTCACTGACTTGTAAGTCGGACGTGTAGCCGTCGCCGAATCCTCCGAACTGGCCAAACCGAATGCTCACCACGCGTACCGGTTTGCCCTGGTTCTTATGCCCGTTCGGCTTCTGAGCACCCGAAGCGCGCGGGGTCACCATGCCGGAAGGGAAGCACGCCAAGAGCACCAACAAACCTAAGCGGCTCGCGCCGGTGATCGTCCTACGTCCGATGTGCCTCGATGGCATACTCCAGCTGCTCCTTCGTGACATCCAGTCAGTGACGCAGGATCTTCTCCAACACAGCATGGAGGCTCTCCGAAAAGCTTGGAGGCTGCTGGAGGAGGATCTTTTGTAACAGTCCCCTGACTCGAAGCTCCGGCGGAAGCGCTGTCAACGACACCAGCCGGTTTCCCACTCTCAACGCCGCAAGGATTCGGATGCCTTCTTCCGTTCCGTCGAAATGACCGTCGGTGCAGACCGCCCGCCAATCTTTCCCAGTAACAACTCATCCTAGCATGTGCAAGTCTTAGGCCGGGTGGGCTCTGAGGATGGGATGCTCTCACAGCAACACCAAATCCGCTGGAAACCGGGGGGACAAACCGGGGGACGGAATACCGCTATGGGAACAAGCCTGAGAAGCTCGGGGCAGACGGGATGAATTCCGGGGTGAGCTACAGATTCAGAGAGCCGGAATAGGTGACGCGGGCTTTGCCGGACTCGCCGCGTTCGATGCGGCCGATTAGGAAGAATTTTTCGCGGCGTTTCTTGAGGTCGGCTTCGACGGAGCGGACGTTTTTCGGGGGCACGACTAGAATCATACCGACGCCCATGTTGAACGATTGCAGCAGTTCGTCGGTGTCGATTTTGCCGAGCTTGGCGAGATATTTGAAGATTGCGGGGATGGGCCAGCTTGCTAGGTCAATTTCCGCTTTCAGGCCGTTGGGAAGTACGCGGGGAAGATTGCCGGGGATGCCACCGCCAGTGATGTGCGCGAGAGCGGAGACCCAGCCCTTCGCGACGATATTTTTCAGCGCAGGCGCGTAACACAGGTGGGGTTTTAACAACTCCGCGCCGATTTTGTTTCCGACTTCGGCGACGTAGGTATCCGGGCGGAGCTTCTCCACTTCAAAAATTAACTTGCGGGCGAGCGAATAGCCGTTGGTGTGCAAGCCGGCGGAGGGGAGCGCGATCAAAGTGTCTTCGGGCTGGACGCTTTTGCCAGTCAGAAGTTTCTTGCGTTCGACGGCGCCCACAATGAAGCCAGCGAGATCGTACTCACCGGGAGGATAGAAGCCGGGCATCTCGGCGGTTTCGCCGCCGATAAGGGCGCAGCCGGCTTTGCGGCAGGAACGGCTCATGCCTTCGACGAGCTGCTCGACGACCTGCGGATCGAGCTTGCCCATCGCGAGGTAGTCGAGGAAAAAAAGCGGCTCCGCGCCCTGGACGAGAATGTCGTTGATGCAGTGATTGACGAGGTCGCCGCCGACGGTGGAATGGACGCCCATGGCCATGGCGACTTTGAGCTTGGTGCCGACGCCGTCAGCGCTGGAGACCAGCACGGGCTCTTTCCATTTTTTGCGGTCGAGCGCGAAGAGCGCACCGAAGCTGCCGATGCCACCGAGCACGGCGGAAGTAAACGTGCGGCTGGCATGATGGCGGATGCGCTGCTTGGCGTCATCCGCGACGGCGATGTTCACTCCAGCATCGGCATATTTCATGAGAGCCCGTCCGCTTTCGCTTCAAAATTATTTGTGACCGGGGCGCACGCTGCCACTCGCCGGTCACTGACAGGAATTGATTCGAGCGCCGTGGAGGGTCGCGGCGGCTGTTTTCAAAAACACGTGTTCATTAAGACTAAAACGTCCGAAAAATCCGGTTCCAGCGCACGATGCGAGGATGCAGCAAGGCATTCGCGTACGCGTAAAACCGTTCCTGGATCTTACCGGGCTCCCAAGCTTCCGGAGAAACATTCAGCGACATGTAAATGAAAACAGGCGTTCCGATGATGTCCTTTCGCGGGACGCAGCCCCAGAAGCGGCTGTCATAGGAATTCCCGCGATTGTCGCCCATCACGAAATAGCAGTCCGCGGGAACTTTGTACGGCATGTGCTGATCGTAGGCCTCGCTCGCGCCGGTAGTGTATTTTTCAGTGAGCCTCTGGCCGTTAATCCACACGGCGCCATCGTGAATGTCGACGGTGTCTCCGGGCAAGCCGATGACGCGCTTCACGTAGTCTGGCGTATCCGGCGCGAACGGCGGCTTGAAGATGATGACTTGCTGGCGCTTGGGATTGCGCCAGAGCGGCACGTGCCAATTGGTGAAGGGCACGCCGGCGTCGTAGCCGATGCGGCTCATGATCAGGTGATCGCCGATGAGCAGCGTGTTCTCCATCGAGCCGGAGGGAATGACGCGCGCCTGGCCGATGGTGCCGTTGATGAGGAGAAACACCAGGCCGACCCAGAACCAGGCGATGATCTCGCGCTGAATCTTGATTTTTACCGGGACGCTGGCTTCTTCCTGTTTTGGTTTTTTTTCAACTTTCACGTTCCACCATTTCAGCGGCCTTCTGGCTACCACTGCAATTCGCCACTACCTGGGAAGGTTCGTATTCTTGCCTCGCTCGACGGACCGCGTTCAAGAGGCGCAGTTCAGAAAGTATGAAATAATCTTCGCCAACGCACCGTCCGCGGATGCAGCAAAGCGTTTCCGTAAGCGAAAATACGTTCCTGAATGCCGCCGGATTCCCATGCGCCACCGGGAGCGTCAACGGACATGTAGACCATGACGGGTGTTCCGATAATATTCCTGCGAGGCACGCAGCCCACAAAACGACTGTCGTAGGAATTTTCGCGATTGTCCCCCATCACAAAAAAACAGTCTTCGGGAATCTTGTACGGGGATCGCATGTCGTAACGCTCGGTGCGGCCTTGAGTGTAACTTTCGCTCAGTCTTTGACCGTCGATCCAAACAGCGCCGTCGCGGATATCGAGCGTTTCGCCCGGAAGTCCGATAACGCGTTTTATAATGTCACTCGTCTCGGTGGGAACGACCGGCTTGAATATAACGATTTGCTGACGCTTGGGATTGCGCCAGAGCGGCACGTGCCAATTGGTGAAGGGCACGCCAGCGTCGTAGCCGATGCGGCTCATGATCAGGTGATCGCCGATGAGCAGCGTGTTCTCCATCGAGCCGGAGGGAATGACGCGCGCCTGGCCGATGGTGCCGTTGATGAGGAGAAATGCCAGGCCGACCCAGAACCAGGCGATGATCTCGCGCTGAATCTTGGTTTTCACGGGCACGTTTGCTTCTTCCTGCTTTGGTTTTTTTTCAGCTTTCACGTTCCACCACCACCGGCCGCTCCGCGGGCTCGGGTTCACTGCCGTTCGTGGGAATGGCCTCGCTGGATTTGCCGTTGGAGGCGCTTTCGCGCACCTCCAGCTGCACCAGGTCCGTCGGATAGTTACCCGTATAACAAGACGTACAAAACCGGCTTTCGGTGTCGCTCACCGCGCGGCGAAGCGCCGGGAGAGAAACGTAGCCCAGGGAATCGGCGCCGAGGAATTTGCAGATTTCCTCGGGCGAGTTCGAGGAGGCGATCAATTCCTCGCGCGTGGGCGTGTCCACGCCGTAGTAACAGGGAGAAATTGTTGGCGGGCAACTGATGCGCACGTGGATTTCTTTTGCGCCGACTTCGCGGAGCATGCGGACGATCTTACGGCTGGTGGTGCCGCGCACGATGGAATCGTCGACGAGGACGACGCGCTGGCCTTCGATCAATCCGCGGATGGGATTGAGCTTGAGCTTCACGCCGAAATTGCGGATGGCTTGCGAGGGCTCGATAAAAGTGCGGCCGATGTAGTGATTGCGGATCAAGCCCATGCGGAAAGGAATTTTGGATTCGAGGGCATAGCCAACGGCAGCGGGCACGCCGGAATCGGGCACGGGGACGACGATGTCGGCCTCGACGGGATGCTCTTGCGCTAGCAGGCGGCCAAGCATCTCGCGGCTTTCGTTTACGGAGCGGCCGAAGATGATGCTGTCCGGGCGGGAGAAATAGACGTGCTCGAAAATGCACTGCTGGAGCGGCTTTTCTGGCGCGAAGCGGATGGACTCGATGCCCATCTTCGAGATGCGCACCATTTCGCCGGGCTCGATTTCGCGGATGTATTGGGCGTTGAGGAGATCGAAGGCGCAGGTTTCGGAAGCGACGAGCCAGGAGTCGAATCCGCCGGGAGTGGTCAGTTTGCCAAGCACCAGTGGACGGAAGCCGCGGGGATCGCGCACGGCGTAGAGTTCGTCTTCGGTGAGGACGAGAAGCGAGTAGGCGCCTTCGACTTGGTTGAGGGCGTCGCCGATGGCGCCGGAAAGATTGCGGGCTTGGGAGCGGGCGATGAGATGCACGATGACTTCGGTGTCGCTGTTGGTCTGGAAAATCGAGCCGCGATGCTCGAGCTTGCGGCGCCACTCGGCGGCGTTGGTGAGGTTGCCGTTGTGGCCGAGGGCGACTTTGCCCTTGTTGCAGTCGATCATGATGGGCTGGGCGTTGAGGAGCGCTTTGTCGCCGGCGGTGGAATAGCGTGTGTGGCCGATAGCGAGGCTGCCGGGGAGCTGCGCGAGGACGCTGGGAGTGAAGATTTCTTCGACTTCGCCCATGGCGCGATGGACGTAGAGTTCTTTGCCGTCGCTGGAGACGATGCCGGCGGATTCCTGGCCGCGATGCTGCAGGGCATAGAGGCCGAGATAGGCGAGGTTGGCGGCTTCGGGATGGCCGAAGACGCCGAAGACACCACACTCGTCGTGAAAGTGATCGTCGAAAATGTGTTCAGGCTTCGTCACCGAGCCTCACTCTGGCGCCTAAACTCTAATTTCACCGCGGGCATGGTCAGCCACCACAGAACCAGACAGGAAAGCACGACGCTAACAGCCCCTGTTAGATTGATCCGACGACTTATCACCATCAATACTGCCGGAATGACGTTGAGCCAGTTCAAGAAAAGAGATAAAGTTCGGCTCCAATTTCTCCATCTCAGAATACCCCATCCCGTTAGAGCATAAACAAGAGCGAAGGGAACACCTACCGCCGACAATCCTTTCAGAATGAAGAGGTCGTCCCCCGAAGATTTCACCGTCACCCAATCTACAGAAATCGCGACTAAGAGTACTGTGGCTACGAGGAAATGATAGACAGCTACTAATCCTCGTGTTGCCTGCGAGGCCCTTGCAAGGGACGGCGAAGTAGCTTGATGGACCTCGCTCATGCATCTTCACGCTGTAGCCTTTAAGGTATGCTCCAAAGAATTGGCCCAAACGTCGCGGAGTGTTTCAACGGAACTATCGATCACCGCGCGCCCCTTATGTTGGATGCGGAATGAACCGTCGCGGGTGACCTGGCCGAGCTCGCGCGCCGCCACGTTGTATTGTCTCGCAGTATGGAGAACGGCGGCAAGTTTTGATGGAGTGACGGAGACGATGGCGCGGGCGCCGCGTTCGTTGAAGAGGGCGAATTCCGTTACCAACGGTTCATCGCCAAGATTTGTGATCGCGCCAAGCAGGGGCGCAGCATGCTGCGCCCCTACAAGAGAAGAGGCAGAAGCGAAACAGGATTCGGCTAGGGTGACGGCTAGGCCGCCGTCGGAGATGTCGTGGGCGGATTGGAGGCCGCCTTCGGCGGCTAGGGCGACTAGACAATCCTGGAGACGTTTTTCGGCGGCTAGGTCGATGGCGGGTGGTTCGCCGGCGACGATGTTGGCGATGGTCTTGGAGTATTCGGAGGAGGAGAATTCGCGGGCGAATTCAGAAGTGGCGAGTGGCGAGTGGCGAGTGGCGAGCGCAGGAGATTCCGCGTTATGACCGTCTAACAAGACAATCGTGTCGCCAGCGTTTTGGAAGCCAATCTTCAAAACCTTGGAGGCGCCGTCGAGAATGCCGAGGACGCCGATGACGGGCGTGGGGTAGATGGATTTGCCGAGAGTTTCGTTGTAGAAGCTGACGTTGCCGCCGGTGATGGGCGTGTTGAGGGCGGTGCAGGCTTCGGCGAGGCCGTCAATGGTTTCGCTGAATTGCCACATCACTTCGGGCTTTTCGGGGCTGCCGAAATTGAGGCAATTCGTGGCGGCGATGGGGCGCGCGCCGCTGGCGGCCACGTTGCGAGCGGCTTCGGCGACGGCGTGCATCGCGCCAACGCGGGGATTCAATTGGCACCAGCGGCCGTTGCCGTCGGTGGAGAGGGCGAGGGCGCGCTTCACAAGGCCCGTCTCTGGGTCTTTGATGCGCACGACGGCGGCATCGCTCGCGCCTGGGCCGGCTAGCGTGTTGGTGCGGACACTGGTGTCGTACTGCTCGGTGATCCAGCGCTTGGAGGCAATTGCGGGCGAAGGCAGCAGTTTCACAAAATTCTGCGTGAGATTTGTGCCTTCAGGAGCGAAGGCGAACCAATCTTTTTCTGTTTCAACGCGCGGAGCGGGCGCGGCGATGGGGCGATTGTAGACGGGCCCTTCTTCAGCGAGGGGATGCGCAGGAATTTCCGCGGCGACGCGGCCGTTATTGTTGATGCGGGCGATGCCGCCTTCGGTGACGGTGCCAACGACGACGGCGTCGAGTCCCCACTTTTTGAAGACGGAAAGAACTTCGTGCTCGCGGCCCTTTTCGGCAACGAGGAGCATGCGCTCTTGCGATTCGCTGAGCATGATTTCGTAGGGCGTCATGCCGGTTTCGCGCTGGGGAACTTTTGCGAGATCGATTTCGATGCCAGTGCCGCCGCGGGAGGCCATTTCCATGGTGGAGCAGGTGAGGCCGGCGGCGCCCATGTCTTGAATGGCGACGATCGCGCCGGTCTGCATGGCTTCGAGGCATGCTTCGAGGAGAAGCTTCTCCATGAAGGGGTCGCCGACTTGCACGTTGGGGCGTTTCTGCTTCGATTCTTCAGTGAATTCGGCGGAAGCGAGGAGGGATGCGCCGTGAATTCCGTCGCGGCCGGTTTTTGCGCCGACGTAGATTACGGGATTGCCGATGCCTTTGGCTTTGGCGAGGAAGATTTCTTCTTTTTTGGCGATGCCGAGGGCTAGCGCGTTGACCAACGGATTTTGGGAGTAGCACGGCTCGAAGGCGACTTCGCCGCCGACGGTGGGAACCCCGAAACAGTTTCCGTAACCGCCGACGCCACGGACTACGCCGTCGAGGATGCGACGGTTTTTTGCGGCGTCCGCTTCAGATGTGGGTTTGGAAGCAGCAATCTCACCGAAGCGGAGCGAATCGAGGATGGCGATGGGCCGGGCGCCCATAGTGAAAATGTCGCGGAGGATTCCGCCAACGCCAGTGGTGGCACCCTGAAAGGGCTCGACGTAACTCGGATGATTGTGCGATTCGATTTTGAAGGCGGCCACTAGGCCGTCACCGATATCAACCACACCGGCGTTTTCGCCGGGGCCTTGCACGACGAGCTTGCCGCGCGTGGGCAGGCGCTTCAGATGGACCTTGCTCGATTTGTAGGAGCAGTGCTCGCTCCACATTACGCTGAAAATGCCGAGTTCGGTGATGTTCGGATCGCGGCCGAGGATTTGCTGAATGCGCGCGTACTCCTCGCGCGTCACGCCGTGTTCGGCGGCGATCTCGGGAGTGACTTTGATCTCCGTGGCTGCAGTTGCCATCAAGCGGTGGCCTTTGCGGCGCCGACAAGCGCTTCGACCATGGAGCGCATAATCACCAGGCCATCGGAGGAACCAAGAGCGGATTCGACGGCGCGTTCGGGATGGGGCATGAGGCCGGCGACATTGCGTTCGCGGTTGCAGACTCCGGCGATATTGCGAACCGCGCCGTTGGGATTGCCCGCGCTGTCGTCGGAACCGTCGGGCGTCGTGTAACGGAAAATCACCTGGTGATTTCTCTCGACGTCCGCGAGCGTGGCTTCGTCGCAATTGTAATTGCCGTCGGAGTGCGCGATGGGCATCTTGAGGATCTGCCCCCGTTGTGCGGCGTTGGTGAACGGCGTGTCGGTCTGTTCAACGCGAATGTGAACGTGACGGCAAATGAAACGCAAGCCGCTGTTGCGCATCATCGCGCCGGGGAGCAGGCCCGCTTCGCACAAAATCTGGAAGCCGTTGCAAATGCCCAAGACCATGCCGCCGCTCTTGGCAAATTTCTCGATAGACTTCATCACCGGAGAAAAGCGCGCGATGGCGCCGGTGCGCAGATAGTCACCGTAGGAGAATCCGCCAGGCAGGATAACGGCGTCGCAGTTCGCAAGATTCTCGGATTGGTGCCAGATGAATTCGACAGGCTTGTGCAGAACGTTGCCGATGGCGTAAAACGCGTCGTGGTCGCAATTGGACCCGGGGAAAACGACGACTCCAAATTTCATGTGGCGCCAGCCCCCTGTAGGATTGCGGGAGCTTCTATTTTAGCACACGCGCAGCCCTCGCAAGCGCTTGGACATTTTCGGAATTGGAGCTACTCAGAGGCAGCCAGCTACCTGCCAAAGATCCAGACGAGAGCAAAAAGGAAGCCGATTAGAACGAAGATTCCGAGAATTGCGTAGGCAATCAGTAGAAGCTCCTTCTTGAGGAGCGCCGCCTGGCTTAAGTTCTCCTGGCGTCTTTGCTCACGAAAGTACTTGAGCCATCCGAATAGCTCAAAGAGTGCCAAGGCGCTTATCCTTTCTCGCAATCAAATCTAACGTCCGGCGGAACCGGGAGCGAGCGGCGCAGAAGAACCCGGAGCAGCTTTGGGCAATGCCTGCACCGCGCTGTCGAGGCCTAGAACATTCACGAGGCTGGAGTTGGAAGGCACGATGTATTTGGTGTTCTGTGCGAGAGTGTTGTTCAACACTTCGAGGCGGCGCATAGTTTCGGCGCGGTCCTTGAAATAAGTCTCGGCGGCGGTGGAGACGAGCTTGATGGCTTCGGCCTCAGCGTTGGCGCGGGTCACGCGGGCTTGGGCGTCGCCTTCGGCTTTCAGGATTTCGGATTGCTTCTTGCCCTCGGCTTGAAGAATCTGGCTCTGCTTGATGCCTTCGGCTTCCAGCACGGCGGCGCGCTTTTCGCGCTCCGCTTTCATCTGGCGCGACATGGCGTCAGTGATGTCCCGCGGCGGTTCAATCTTTTGCACCTCGACGCGCGTCACTTTTACGCCCCAGCCGTTGGTGGCTTCGTCGAGCACGTGGCGCAGGTTGTTGTTAATCATGTCGCGAGCGACGAGGGTTTCGTCAAGTGTGCGGTCGCCAATCAGGTTGCGCAGATTCGTCTGCGCCAAGGTCGTGCACGCATATCCAAAATCTTGCACTTCGTATTGCGATTTCACCGGATCGATCACCTTGTAGTAGACGACGGCGTCGACTTCGACAGTGACGTTGTCCTTGGTGATGAGTTTCTGCGGAGGCACGGTGATCACCTGCTCGCGCATGTCCACGCGCACGATGTCGTCGACGAACGGCACGATAAAGGTAAGGCCGGACGGCGCCATGCCGTGGTATTTCCCCAGCCGGGTGATCAATCCTTTTTCGTATTGCTTCACGGTGCGCGCGCCCTTAGCCAGCGCTGTCAAGCAGAACAGCAAGAAGACCACGAGAAGAAAACCGAAAAAGACTCCTGCATCCATGAGCATTCACCTCACCTTGAGAGTCACGCCTTCGACGGAACTTACGGTAATGGTTGCGCCGATTTCGCGGGCCGTTTCATCGCCCTGCGCGAGCTCCGCCCGCCACTCTTCCGCGCCGACTTTGACGAGGCCGCAGTCGCGCGGCGGGATGCGCTTGGTGACCACACCGGTTTTGCCAAGAACCGCGTCCACGTTGGACGCCTGGTCGCGCACGGTCAGTTTGGACTTTAGCCACCCGCGAAAGAGCGCAAAATAAAGCAAGGCCGCCCCGGCGGCCGCAAGCAAACCGATGTTCGCGGAGCCGGCGAGCAGGCCGATTCCTCCGCCCACGGCCAGCGCCGCGCCGACCAGCGCGAGATCAAAACCCGTCAGCGCTCCCAACGCCAGTTCTACGATCACGAAGATGATGCCAACGATCACCAGCAGCCAGTTGACCCAATTGCTCAAGGACAGACTCCTTCCGCTTCACGTACCGCGGACGATAGCACCCGTACGATTGGTATTCAATGATTCAAGTTGCGGAAGGCGAGATGGGAGAATTGCAGAATCCGGCGTCAATCGCCGACAGAACGACGAAGTTCGATGATGCTAGCGTTTTCGCTTTCTCGAAGTACGGCGCGGTTTTCTTTTTGAAGAAGTTCTCTTTGGTTTTTCCGCGGCAGCCAGCTCGCGGCGTTTCTTTGCAGCCCAGCCGGCTTTATTGACTTGCCTGCCGCGGGCAATCCCCAATCCATCCGAAGGAACGTTTTCCGTGATGGTCGAACCGGCGGCAACGTACGCACCGTCACCGACGCGCACAGGCGCGACAAGAGCCGTGTCGCTGCCAATGAAAACTTTATTCCCGATCGCAGTCGGGTATTTGTGAAAACCGTCGTAATTGCAGGTAATCGTGCCGGCGCCGATGTTGCTCTTCGTTCCGATCTTGGTGTCGCCCAGATAAGAGAGGTGCATCGCTTTGGTGCCTTCGCCAATCGTGCTCTTCTTGAGCTCGACGAAATTGCCGATGCGCGCGCCGGCCTTCAAATGATTGTCCGGCCGCAATCGCGCAAACGGACCGATGATGACGCGGTCATCGAGGCGGCTCTGCGCCACGACGCAGTGCGGCTCGACGGTCACGTCGTCCCCAAGGATGGCGTCGGTCAGAACACTGCCCGTTCGAATCGTGCAGCGCGCGCCGATTTTTGTCTTGCCCAGCAACTGAACGCCTGGTTCGATAACGGTGTCTTCGCCCGCAGTCACTTCCGGATCGATCAGAACAGTTTCCGGCAACTGGATCGTGACGCCATCATCCATCAGCGAGTTCCGTTTTCGTTCACGGAAGATGCGGTCGACTTCGGCAAGGTCGGCTCGTGTATTGCAACCAAGCACTTCGCGCGCATCTTCAGCCACCTGCGCCAACACGGTTTCGCCTTTGGCATTCAGCACAGCGATCGCGTCAGTCAAGTACAGCTCTCGATGCTTGTTGTTCGGCTTCACCTGTGCCAGCGCGGGCCACAGTTTCTCCAGTGTGAAACAATAAATCGCCGAATTGATTTCGTTGATTTCGCGCTGCTCGTCGGTCAGCTGCGATTCTTCCACAATCGCGGAGACGGCCGTTTCCGTTTTGCGCACGACGCGCCCGTAGCCGGAAGGATCGGCAAGCACCGCGGAGAGGATTGTTGCCGCCGCGCTTCCACTGCGGTGCGCGGCAATGAGCACTTTCAAAGTCTCGGTACGCACGAGGGGTGCATCGCCAGGCAGTACGACGGCAAACTTGGCTCGGCCCAATGCCCGCTTCGCGACTTGCATCGCGTGCCCCGTGCCATTTTGCGGCTGCTGCAACACCGTCACAGCCTCGAGCGGTTCGACCAAGGAAGCGACTTGCTCCGCCTGGTGGCCGACGACTACAAGGGTCGCGCGCGCCTTCAGCGGCTCGCAAGAACGAACGATATGATCGACAAGCGTGCGTCCACCGGCGCGGTGCAGCACCTTCGCGAGGCTCGACTTCAGCCGCGTGCCCTTTCCGGCGGCCAAGATGACAATGGCTAGGTCGTTGTTGGACATTGGTTTTGAGCCCATTCTGCGGGAGCGAGGGCTAAATCGCAATGAAGGGTTGCAGGCGGCGCGGCGAATCCCTAATCAGTTGCAGGTGCAGGCGAAAGGGCGGTCAGGTAAGTGTCGCTTTCTGCGCGGACGGCTTCGCCCGTCGTGATGCTCCAGAGTGAGGGATCAGCTAAGAGGCGGCTGACAAGCTGCGTGTGAAGTGCATGGCCGGCCTTGTGCGCCTCGACACGAGCGAGCAGCGGCAAGCCCGCCAAGGCGAGATCGCCAATGAGATCCAATGCTTTGTGCCGTCCGAACTCGTCGGGAAAGCGCAACGGCCCGTTCATCACTCCGTCGTCGGTGAGCACGATGGCATTTTCGAGGGAGCCACCACGAATCAGGCCCATGGCCTTGAGCGGTTCGATGTCGCGCTGAAAACAGAAGGTTCGCGCGCGCGCCAGAAGGTGCCGGAACGTGTCCGGACCTACGAGCATCTCCACTTCCTGCCGGCCCACCAACGGGTGCGGAAAGTCCACATAGCAGCGCACACGAAACTCATCGGCAGGATAAATGCCGATCCGCCGGTCCCCCTCGACGACCTCGAGCGGCTTCAGGATTTTCAGAAAGCGCCGCCTGCGGCGAAGTTTACGAACGCCAGAATACTCCAACATCTGCATGAATGGCTCTGCCGAACCGTCGAGAATTGGTATTTCGATGGAGTCAATGTCGATGAAAATGTTGTCGATACCGCAAGAATAGATCGCGGCGAGGAGGTGCTCCGTAGTGGAGAGCCAAACACCTTGTTTCATCAGGCTCGTGGCATAGCTGACCCGGGTGACGTTGTGCCCCTGAGCCTCAATTGGGAAATTGTCGAGGTCCACGCGGCGAAACACGATACCGGTTTCGGCCGGAGCGGGCACCAAGCGGACATGCCCGTACACGCCGGTGTGGAGGCCCACACCCTCGGCGCTCGAAACTCGTGCGATGGTTGTTTGGAACATTCCCCCAACGATTATACCAGCATGTTGTCTACCAACGGTCCGTCGACTTGTTATTTATTATCAACAACTTGCGAGCTGCAAATGTGCCCAATGACCAACTGGTGTGGCTTTTTCACAACGTTTGGTGATTTCACCGTGTCTCATTTCGGGAAGGCCTTCCTTGCGTCTGCCTTATCTTACCTCCTAAAGCTTCCTTTTCGAATATCGAAGCGTCCCATTGTTTGACGGTGGTATAATTTTTGTTTGGAGCTTTTTTGAGGAAGGGTGGGGCATGAATCGAGCGGCTCGCATCGGGATTCTTCTCTTATCGGCAGCGATCTTCGGTTACGCAGGCATTGGGCATGTCCTCGGACGCACGCAGGACGAAAAGGCCTACAAGTCTCTCACCGTGTACGGCGAGGTGCTGCAAAAAGTCCAGCAGGATTACGTCGACGATCCCAACATGCGCACCGTGACGGCTGGTTCCTTGCATGGGATGCTGGAGTCACTTGACTCTCAGTCCAGCTACCTCACGCCCCGCGAGTACGACGAATACAAGAAAAAGCTCGCCAATGCCGGCACGGGCGAAACCGGCCTGACGCTCAGTAAGCGCTACGGCTACATCATCGTGCTCTCCGTTCTGCCGGATAGCCCGGGCACCAAGGCGGGAATCCGCAGTGGCGACATTTTCGAATCCATCAGTGGATTCACAACCCGTGACATGTCCGTTGGCCAGGCCCTGAATCTTCTCAGCGGCCAGCCGGGCACAGGCGTGAAGGTGGCAGTGATCCGCCGCGGCAAGGCCACGCCGGAAGAGGTTGACGTTGTTCGCGAAAAATTGCCGCCGTCCAAAATCATCGTCCAGAAGGTGGATCCCGATATTCTGGTTCTGCGCATCCCCTCGCTCGACAGCGGCCGCGCGGATGAAATTCGCAATCGCCTCCTGGAGGCGGAAAAACAGGGTATTCACAAGGTGATTCTGGATGTGCGGGAATGCGGCCGCGGACAGGTTTCCGAAGCGATTTCTACCGCCCGACTTTTTGTTGCTTCGGGCATCCTGACCACGCTGCGCGGCCAGACCGTCTCGGCGCAAGTCTTTTCCGCCGAGCCCAAACAGGTTATCTGGAAGAATCCCGTTTCCGTGTTGATTGACGCCACGACTTCCGGAGCGGCCGAAGTGCTGGCTTCCGCCATCGGCGCGAATCATCGCGGAGACGTGGTTGGCGAGCGCACTTTTGGTCTGGCATCCGAGCAGAAGCTGATTACCCTCGACGATGGCGCCGCACTGATCCTCACAGTCGCAAACTACTACAATCCCGGCGGCAAATCGATCATGGAAGAAGGCGTGACTCCCACGGAGGTAGTGCGTGCCGTTGTGGAAGATGATTCGGATACCACCGATGAAGAGTCGGCGCCAACTCCGGCGGAAGCCCAGAAGGAACCCGGGCTCGGGCCGCGGCCGCTTTCTCCCGAAGACCCCATCTTTCACCGCGCGCTCGACTTGTTGAAAGCTCCCGTGAAAAAGGCTGCTTAGGATTCCGTGCCCCGGCAGCCTGGCTCGCTCCACCTACAATCTCCTGTTTCTCATCGCAAAAAATATGGCGCGACAAGGGTTGCGCTACTGGGGTTTTGCGCCAGTCTGGCGATCCTGCCCGGTGGCTGCAAAAAGAAAGCTGAGAACCGGCTTACCCCTGCCCAAATTCACCAACTCACTCGCGATCTAGCGGCAGCTGCCTCTTCCGCGGTTCCTCCCGGAACCGCCATAAAGTTTCGGCAAGGCGTCTCGAGCGAATCCTCTGGAAATACGGGATACCTTCGGATTGTCCTGAAGAATGCATCGTCGGCGGATACGAACCGCGCCGCGCTGGCCAAGCTCCTGCAGAGCCTTAATTCCGCCGCCATTCGAGATCATTTGACCCAGGATCCTCCGGTGCAAACCGGAGATCTCCTTCAATTCCAGCTTCGACGGACAGGTGTTCCGGCACTGGAAATAGAAATCGTGACGCGCGCTCCACTCGGGTCCGGTGCCGGGGTCAAGAATTCCAGCTCGACCGATGGGAGCGCCCGCTTGGCGATCATCATCGATGATCTCGGCAGTGACCGCGCGGCAGCCGAAGCTGTCTTTGCCCTGGGTTTCCCCGTCACGATCTCTGTTTTACCCAATCACGAGCACTCCATGGAAATCGCGGAGGAAGCACATCGCCGTGGACTCCAGGTCATGCTTCACCTACCCATGCAATCGGTGGCGAACGAGACGCCCGAAGCACTGGAACTTCGTCCGGGCATGCCAGCGCAAGAGGTTACGGAGGTAGTCGGTCAATTTCTGCAAAATGTTCCGGATGCCGCCGGGGTCAACAATCATCAAGGATCACAGGCTACGGCTGACGCCGCGCTAATGGATGAGTTGATGCCTGTGCTTCGCGACCATCACCTCTTCTATGTCGACAGCCGCACCACCGCGGCTACCGTGGCGTACGAGACGGCGCAGGATTTTGGCGTTCGCTCTGCCTTCCGCAACGTACCTTTCCTCGACGACGTCGCCGAAGTCGGCGCGGTTCGCAGGCAACTCGAACTTGCCCTGCGAGGGGCCCGCGAAAAGGGCCAGGCAGTGGCGATTGGCCATCCTCACCCGGCGACACTCGAGGCTCTTCGCGAGGTCTTGCCGCGCGCACAAGCGCAAGGAGTTCGCCTGGTGCTCGCCTCTGAACTCGTCCACTAACTTGACTGGCGCCTACATCTGATCGAGCGCAGTTTGCTTTGCGGGGAAGAGAAAATGAATCGCGATGGCCATAATGCCCATGGTCAGGAAGCTGAAGACGCTGCCTTCCGGCCCCACCGTTCCGCCGGTTAGCCACTTCGGGCCGTGCATCATCGCGTTCGAGAGGTGATGCTCAAAAACCATGCCGCTGTCGGCAACGGAATACAGAAACGTCTCCCCAAAATCGAAGGTCGCATGCCAGCCCACGGCCAGCCAGAGGTTGCCGGTCCTTCGCAGAGTGAAAGCGAAAAGGAGTCCGGTGGCGACCACTCCCGCAACTCCCGCGTAGCTCTCACCAGGATTCCAGCGATGCCCGGCGCCAAACAAGACGGAAAGGAATATCGCCGCCGGCCAGAATCCAATCCCTCGTGCCAAGGTGAATTGCGCGTAGCCCCGGAACAAGTATTCTTCCGAAAGTCCGACAGCGACGAAGGAGACAAACCAAAGCCCGCCCCACCGCGCTATTTCCAGGCCATGCAAAGAAACGGGGCCGAACGAATATCCGCCAAACGCGGCAATCGAGCCGAGCAGTAAGCTCACTTCAACTAGCCCCAGAAGACATCCCAGCCAGAATAATTTTCCTAAGGCCTGCTTCCGGGGCAACCCATACACGTCCACCTGGCGCCGCTCGAGTTTTGCCATCGCCAGCGCGGCGCTGAATGCGGCTAAGAAGCTTAAAAGATCCTCCCGCAAGACCCTTTGCGCTGAAATTGGGTTCACGGGATATCCAAACAATTCGATTGCTAGTAGGTCCAGCCCAAACGAAAACGTGATCCAGAACAAGCCGTACAGCAGCACCCTCCAAATCGTCCGGAGTTCTTCGTCATTCAGAAAGATTTTCTCGAGCAGGCCCTGGGGCGGCCGGGCCGGGACTGGCGGTGTCGAAGGAGAACCGCTTGACGGATCAAGTTCCAACGTTCACCTCAATGACTGATTGTCACGGCCACAGCTCTTTCAGGAGAACCAGTTGGGTCCAAGGAAACGGCTCACGCGTCTCATTCCGGCGCGTCCTATCGGAGGACAGCTTTAGGTTGGATTTCCTTTTTCCCCGCTGGTTTTGATAGTACAGGAGGCGATGCTGTTCAATGAACGAAATGTTTTCTGCGACGCGATTTCGAGACTTCCGCGGCCGGTTCCAGTTCTATTCCGCGATGCGAATTTCCGACGCGCCGAAAATCCGCCGGCTCTTTTTCTCCTGCACAAAGAGCACAGCCCTTAGGTTTTCGCGCTTCCATTCCTTCTTCAGCGGAACGGTGGCATCTCCGGCAAAGGATGGCTCGCGATCAGTTTTCGCTTCACCGATTTTGCGCATGAATCGAACAATAGCGGCATGATGAAGGTCCTCGCCTGCGTTTTCGCCGCGCGTCACTGCGGAGTGCAACGCCGTTTCCGTGATGGCCAGCCACACTTCCTTAGCGTCGCTTCCCGCAGTTCCTTCGAGCTTGCCGACCTTGGCAGAAAAATTGATTGCTCCTGCGCTCTTCGATTCGCCTTGCACCAGAGCCACTGCGATTTTTGGATTGCTCACGGCCTTCAGAATCGTCTCTCGTGCTTGCTTGGAGTGATTCCCAACGAACTCCACGGTCCCGTCCACAACCATTTGCGGCGTATACGGGTTCCCATTTTTCAGTACCCCCGCATAAACATACTGCCGTGCGGTCCAGTCTCGCGAAGAAAAAGGATCAACCCAGCCCAAATCGTTCCAGTAGTCGACGTGCTCTTCCAACGCGATCAGCTGCACGTTACTGCCTACCTGCTCTTCAGCCAATCGGGCCAGCAAAGCGTCCGCGGGAGGACAGCTGGAGCAACCCTCAGATGTGAACAACTCGACGACTACAGGTGTGCGAGAAGCCTGCGGCATTCCGGGAGTGGCCTGTGTGTGTGATCCAGTCAGAGCCGTAGCCCCGAGCAGACTTGCAGAAACGAGGGTCAACCCAGCAAATAGGCGCTTCATCGTTACTCTCCAACTACCAAACCATCTGATTTCATTATCCGCCAAGAGTTACCAAAAATCTTGGCTTGAGCTGTTTTTCTGGAAATAACCGCCATAGAAAGACTTACTGGTTATTTCGGCCTAACTGGTTTAAGCTCTGGCTCACCTATCCTTCTTGCCGGAGGCTCACCACTTGCCAAGCTCCCCTTCGCGACCGGCCTTGCTCGGTGGCCGCATGTCCGCCGACTTTGTCAATGCGGCCCCGCTAAACGCCGAGCTTTCCTGGGAACGGCTTATCCGGTTCCTTAACTCGACGAACATTGTTACTACCGAGCGAGGCATCCAGCTTCTCGGCCTTCCCCAAATCGACCCGCAGGCTGCCGAAGCTCTTCTCTTGAAGGCCCGGCGTCTTAGCCTGGCGTTGCGCAGGGCCTTCACCGCCATGCTCCGAAAGCAACGAATGGCTGGCGAATGGATCGAGCCGGTCAACGAAGTTCTCCGCATCACAGAAGGACACGATGAGCTGGTCGGCCAGGACAGCATCTGGAAAATCGAGTTCGTTGCGCGTGAAGGGGGCTTGGACTGGCTGCTCGCCGCTGTCGCCCGCTCCGGCGCCGAGATTATCGCCGAAGGAACTCACGCGCGCCTCCGGCTGTGTGCCAACCCTCATTGCGGGCTTTTTTTCTACGATGATTCGCGCACGCGCCGCCGCCGCTGGTGCTCCATGGCCCTTTGCGGCAACCGCAGCAAAGTAGCTGCGTTCGCCCGCAAGCACGCCTCGGCACGTTCCGCACCCTAAAGGGCCCGTCCGCGGTTTGATACACTTCTACTTCACATACTTCGGCGATTTCCCTTTTGACCACGGATCGTAGCTGTGCGCGAACACCAGGCGCTCCGCCAGCGGCGGATGTGAATAGAGCCAGAAGGTGATAAGCGGCGGCGGGTTTGGATCCGACAAATCCATCTCGCCGAGGACCTGAAACGTGTGCGCGGCGACTTCCTCTGAATCCGGGACCAGCCCGTGGATGACTTCCAATCCGTAAACATCGGCCGCATGTTCCTGCATCCGGCTCAAGCCGCTGATGACTGGCGAAGAAATGAACAACAGCGCTTGCAGCAGCAAGAGCAACACCGCGAGCGAAGCCCAATCTTCCTGACCGTAGAGCTTCCAATCCCGGGCCCACCGGTCCATCACCCAGTGTAGGCCACGAAACAGCAGGTACAGAGCCAGCAAGAGACCGCTCGCCCCCAGTAAAAAACCTTGCCAAACGTGCCCGAGGACGTAATGCCCGAGTTCGTGTCCCACGATGAACAGTGATTCGTCATTCGTGGTCTTCTGTATCGTGGTATCCCAGATGACCACGCGCTTCGATGCTCCCAGCCCCGTCACGTAGGCATTGATGGAGTTCGTTTTCTGGCTCGCGGCCATCAGGAAAATACGGTCCGGCGGAATGGGCACGCCTGCGTGTGTCGTGAGTCTTTCGATAGACGCGACCAGGTCTGGATGCTCCTTGCTCAGCGGCTCGAATTTGTTGAACAGCGGATCGATCACCAGCGGAGTGATCACGATCACTCCCAGTAGAATCAAAACCGCCGGAAACCAGAAATACAACCACCAGCGCCGCGGGCTGCGCCGCATCACCGCGAACAGGATCAGGACCAGGACGATTCCAAACGCCACACTGATAAGCTCTCCCTTGGTCCAATCCCAGAACCACGATCCCCAACCTTGTATCGATTGCTGGTAGTGCAGAGAAAGCGCATGCCAGTACAGCCGCACCGGCAGATCCAAAACATCGAGGGTCAGAAAAAGCAGAGGGACGAAGACTAATCCCTGGACCCATTTCTTGTCGCTCACATGCTCAGCAACGTCGCGAAACCTGGCCGCCCAGCCCAGCCGCAGTATCAAGAACAGAAAAAGTCCGCCAAGAAAATAAGAAATAAAATAAAGTGTGTAGCCTGCCCGCGAATACGCCACTGCTTTCGCCTGCCGTTCGTGGGAAAGCGTGTACTGTTCGGTCTTGGTTTGGTCCGCAGTTTTCGTTTCGGAAGCGGCATCGTGCGAGGAGCCGCTTTGTTGCGGCGATACTTGTGTCTCGGGCTTTTCCGGAAAAGCGGATGGCAAAGGACCGGCCGCACCGCGAGGCGCCATAAAGAAAAGCAGGCCAGCAGAAATAATCATCGCGAAACGGTGAACAGAAACCCACCGCCCCATAGAACCACCTCGCCTATTTCGAAGCCCTACTTTCCGGACGGTACCGACCAAGGCCCGCACGGACCGCGAGTATGCCGTGCCACTATTCAAACTGCAAGATTTCATCACATTGAGTTAGACGGAGGGAACTGGACTGCGTTTCCCAGTTGTGGGCAAAGCGCGCCCCTAGGGAGTCGTCTTGGGATGTGCCGTTTTCAGGCAGTAGTTGCGCACTGCTCCCGTGGTCGTCAATCCGAAATGCACGATCGACGTCCAACGTTCCAGCTTGTGATGGCCATAGCGATGAAATAAATACGACGCCGCGATCGAAGCACCCGTTCCCGCGGCCTCAATCGCTGCAAACGCTGCGTGATTGTCTACGATGTCGTTGGTGAGCAAGATTTCCTGGTCTCCCCGCCGCCTCAAGTTCAACGTAGAAAAATAATCGAACGTTCGCGCTGCGCCGACACCCGCAAACAGCCAGTCATTCTGCTTGTCCCAAAAGCGATGCTCCTGGGTTTCAATCTTCGCCTGATTCTCTCCAACAGCCGGAACCACGACTGACGAAGGTGACTGTGTTTCATTCGACAGCGTTTGAGCTCCGACTTTGCTCGCTCCCATCAGCAACGTTAGTGCAAGCAGAAGCAACGTCCTGGAATTCCTCAATTTCTCCGCTCCCTGGGCATATTCCTGCAATTTATTCCTCAATTCAGTATAATCTGCTTCGCGCTTCCTCGCGCCATACTCGCCGCAAAGGAGTCCTTCCATGCGTAGATTCCGTCTTGCGATTCCGTCCATTCTCTTGCTCGCTCTTGTTGCCGTGATTGCCGCCCACGCGCGCCGCGAAACCGGCGCAGAAACGATTGCATCGGCGCCGACGCGCTCGTTCGAATTCACTTATCAGGTCCATGTTCCCGCCAACGCCGATTCCCATGGTGCCACTCATCTCTGGATTCCCTTGCCGCAGGCCGACGCCTATCAGGACGTTCGTGACTTGCACATCGATAGCCCCGTCTGGTATGCCCAGGGCCGCGATACCGAATACGGAAATAAGTTCGCGGTCTTCACGCCAACCGCAGAACAAGCCGCCGCCGGCTTCGATGTAATGCTGCGCTTCACGGCCATCCGCCGCGAGCACAAGGTTTCTCTGGATGAGGCCTCGCTCAAAAGCGTCTCCGACTCGACCTCACGCGATCCAAGTCTGCAACGCTACCTCGAGCCCGACAAACTTGTTCCCCTTAACGGCGTCATCGCCGAGCTGGCCAAAGAGCACACCGTCGGCGACACCACGCCCATGCAAAAGGCTCGTCACATCTACGATTACGTCCTTGCCACCATGCGCTACGACAAGACCGGCGAAGGCTGGGGCCGCGGCGACGCCATCTGGGCGTGCACCGCCAAGCGCGGCAATTGCACCGATTTCCATTCTCTATTTATCGGCATGATGCGTTCGTCAGGCATCCCCGCGCGCTTCGAAATCGGCTTCCCGCTACCCGAAGGCAAAACCGAAGGCGACATCCCGGGCTACCACTGCTGGGCTGAGTTTTATCTCAGCGGTGTCGGCTGGGTTCCCGTCGACGCCTCCGAAGCTTGGAAGAATGCCACCAAGCGCGACTATTTCTTCGGCGCGCACGACACCAATCGCGTTTTCTTCACCTACGGGCGCGACATCCGCCTCTCGCCCGATCAGAAGGGCGATCCGCTGAACTATTTTATCTACCCCTACGCGGAAACGAATGGCCAGCCGGTGAAAAATCTGCAAACCCATTTTTCGTTCCATGACGTTTCGGCAGGCGAGCGCGCCGCGGCGGGTCGCTGAATTCCTGCGGGTGGCGTTATTTGTCGCATGAGATCTGCCCATACAGAGCGGTTTCCCCTCTTACCTCACCGTTGGCTCATTCGCACTGGTTAGCTAGGCGGGATTGTCATTCCACCGTTACCGGCGTATCGTGAAATTAGACCCAGCTCAGACTTTTCCAAGGAGTAGTACTATGTCGCGCTTCATCATCCCGCGCCTTGCACTCGCTGTCGTTCTGGCAGCGACGCTGCTCTCCACTGCTGCTCTTGCTCAATCGCAGGATACTCAGTCCGTTGCTGATGCGGCCCGCCGCGCTCGCGACCAGAAGAAACCGCCGGCGAAACCTGCCAAGGTCATCACCGACGAAGATATCAAGCCCGCCACGCAAACGAATCCTGCAACTGCGGCATTGCCTGGCGCCACTGCTTCGAGTGCTTCTTCATCCGCAGCTCCCGCAAGCGCCCCTGCCGCTGGCTCTACCTCTGCGCCGGACGCTAAGGATCAGAAGGAATCGAAAGAAGTTACCGAGCTCAAAGCCCAGATCAAAAAAGCGCTGGACGATCTCAATCTGGTCTTACGCGAGCAATCGCTCGAGAATGACAAGTTTTATTCGAATACTGACTACGACCACGACACGGCGGGCAAGGCGAAGCTCGACGAGCTGCTTCAGCAGGCTACCGAGAAACAACAGGTCCTCGATCGCCTGAAAGCCCACCTGGCCGAATTGCTGCCCCCACAAGACTCCTCGGCCACTCCGCCGCCAAAGCCGTAGTTTTATCCGCTTGGATTTTAAACCCTGACTTCACCGTCTTCCCGCTCCGGGATACTTCCTGTCTGTGCTTTTATTCTTTTGTTCCAACCAGTTCCACTCAAATTAATTTCGGAGAATCCTGTTCCCGCGTTTCTAATTCACGGCGATATTGGCCGCATTTTCCTTCCACGCGAAGCTCGTCACCCATTTTGGCCCATAAGCACCTACGTTCACCGAATATCTGCCGGGTCGCGTCGGCGTCCAGGAAAAGCCCAGAGTCTTTGACTCTCGCCCGGCAAAGTTCACTCTGTTGCGCGTGCGCGGTAGCCGAAGTCAGCGTCCAAACGACAAGCAGACAGAAGCCGTTTAGGAACACGGCCGGCAAACGAGGCAAACTGCAGTGGTTTCTCGTGGGCATTGCGTGTCTTCTGTGAGAATCAGTCGATTCCGTGAATCCGCAGGCTTACGAGCTTGTCGATACTCAGGTCCTTCATTCCGCGCGACTGCAGACTGCTGATGAAGTCCGGCGTCACTCCATGAATGCGCATGGCAATCAGTTGGTCCGGCTCCGGATGCGTGTACCCCAATTTCTGAATCTGCCCAATAAAATCCGGTGAAACACCATGAATCCGGAATGCAATCAGCTTGTCCAGATCCACGTGGTCGTATCCCTGTTTCTTCAACTCCGCCACCCACTCCGGCGTCGCCCCATGAATCCTCATGGCGATCAGCTTGTCGGGAACAGGGTCGTAACCAGCCTGCTTGACGCTTCGAATCATTTCCGGCGTAACCCCGTGAATGCGGAAGGCAATGAGTTTGTCGCTGTCCAATACGTTCAAACCGGCCGAGCGGATCCCCGAAACAAATTCCGGTGACACCCCATGAATGCGAAAGGCAATCAATTTGTCGCTTTCCGATTCGTTCACGCCCGCCGCGTGAATCGCATCGATGAACTCCGGCGTCACGCCATGAATCTTGAAAGCAATCAGTTTGTCCGTGTCCAGCCCACGCAGGTTCTTCGCTTTGATATCTCTGGCAAACTTCAGGCTGACATCGTGAATAGCCATCGCCCACTGCTTTTCGCCGTCGATCCCTTCGAATCCAAGCGCCTTCATCTCCTGCGCGTATTTCGCGTCAGCCATGAAATGAAATAGCCCGGCGCCTTCTCCGTCGTGGAGAAACCCCTCGCATTCAAACTTTCCCGCATCCCGCGCGATCGTAAAATGAACTTCCTGCCGCCCTGGCTTCGCAAAATCCACTCCTGAAAAATCGCTCACTGGCCAATCCGAGCTGGAATGGAAGTGATTTCCGGCCCGCGAGTCCATCAGCGAAAACTCCACTCTGCCCGGAATCTCGGAGCGCCGTATCGTCCAGTCGCCGCTCTGCGTCTCGCCTCCAAGCGCCTTCGCCACGCCCAAGATCACTCCGGCAATGATCAGGATCAGACCAATCATTCGTTTCGCATTCATGGAAACTCGCTCCTCTCCCTTTTGTCCGCGCGATCTACAAAATATCCGCGTTCTTCAGCGCCATCAGCTTGTTCAGCGTCAGATTCTGAAACCCGTGTTTCTTCGCCTTTTCGATGAACTCCGGCGTGATCCCCTGCACTTTCGCTCCGATCAGCTGGTCGCAATCCAAATCTTTGAATCCCGCCGCTTGCATTTCTTTCACGTACTCCGCCGTGACTCCTTGCACCTTCATCCCAATGAGCTCATCGGTATTCGGTTTCAGCCCGATGGCCCGCATTTCCTTCACGTAGTTCGGCGTCACACCCTGCACCTTCAACCCAATGAGATCATCGGGGCTCGGCTGCAGCCCCAGGTCTTTGAATTCGCGAATATATTCCGGCGTAACTCCCTGCACTTTCATTCCAATCAATTCGTCGACACCCACGTTTGGGTAAATAGTCCGTATCTCCCGAATGTAATCCGGAGTGATGCCCTGCACTTTCATTCCGATCAAATCATCGACGCCCACCTTGGGATCAAACTTCCGCATCTCGCGCACATATTCCGGCGTGATGCCTTGCACCTTCATCCCGATCAGTTCTTCCGCATCAGGTTGTAGTCCAAGGTCGCACATTCCCTTGATGTATTCCGGCGTCACGCCCTGTATTTTCAAGCTAATCAGTTCGTCCACGTCCGTGATCTTGACGCCTGCCGCCGCCATCGCGTCCATATACGATTGTTTCTTGCCATCGCTCGCCGCTTGAGGCGTCGGCGCAGCCTGGCTTAGTGCTGCGGGCGCGGGCGTTGGCTCTGGCGCGAGCTCGCTCGGTGCCGCGGGCGCCGCCTTCGGAGCCAACGCGCGTCGATCCTTCGCGGCTGGCGGCTCCGGCTTCACAATGATGACGCTCCCGTTCTCTTGAAGCTCTCTTTCCGAGCTGCTCGTACCGAACGACGCGTGCGCCACTCCCAGAAACGCGTTCCCGGCCAGCAACGCCCCCGCCAGGCAAACAAAACTAACTCCCATTCCCGCCATCCGTATCCTCCCTGTAGCTCCGTTTAGTCCCAGCACCCGCAACACACGCTCACGCAAGGGACTGCGATTGGCCGCCATCATTAGCGCTGGAGCCGTTCGCCACTCTTCCATCAGCGTCAGCGCCCGCGCGTAATTCACCGCATCGCCGCAAATGGCAATCGCTTCGTCGTCGCAGCAGTGTTCACGTTCCGCGCGAACCCGCTGGCTCACCCACCAGACCGCCGGGTGATAGAACAGCAGCGTTTCCGTCGCAATCTGGAAAAGGTTTACGAAGCAATCGAACCGCCGGATATGCGCCAGCTCATGCGCGATCACGGCCTCGATCTGCTCTTCGTTCAATCCCGTCAGCGCCCTCACCGGCAGCAGCACCACTGGCCGGAGCCATCCCAGCACCGCCGGAGCGTCCAGCCGATGGCATTCGCAATATCGAATGACGCGGTCGAGCCCCATTCTCCGCTGCAACGCCATGCACCTGGCGTACAGCTCCGCTGCCACCGGCCGGATCTCTTTCCGCCGCATTCTCTCAATCAGGAAAAGCCCGCCCGCGGTCCTCAGACTCAGCAACAAGACGCCCAGGAACCACGCCTCCACCAGCCATAACATCCCCGTTGCTGGTTCGCTTCGCGTTCCCGCGATCATCGCGGCGTGGGAGCCTGACGGTGCTGTCGCGTTTTGGGTGGACGTCGCTGCCCCCGTCATAGCTCCCTCCGCCCCAGTACTAACGGCCGGATTCGCTTGCGCATGCAACCACATAAAAGTGACGACTGGCGACGCCAGCATCAGTACGAGCGCACCCACCGCCAGCGCATAACGAGCCGACGCGCTCCGGCAAACCGCCGACGCCACGGCAAACAACGCCGCCAACCCCGCGCCTTGCCACAGGAAGTGCAGCAACGTCCAGCCGAGAGTCCGCAACACCTCCGGCGAAATCCAACTCGCTAGGTTGCTCATCGGCTTCTCCCCTCGTGCTCGTCCAGCAGGCGGCGCAGCGCGTCCAGCTCTTCCTTGGATGTTCGCCGCCCAGCGAGCGCATGGATCATCAATTCGCTCGCCGAGCCCTCAAACACCCTCTGTAAGACGTCTCCCACCAGTTGTCGTTTGGTTTCCGTTGCCGGCTGGCATGCCTCATAAACGTGTGCCCGCTGCTCTTCGTTTCTGCGCACCGTGCCTTTTGCCGTCATGATTTGCAGCAGTTTCAGCACTGTGGTGTAGCCGAGGTCCTTCTTTTCGCTCAGCGCGTCGTGGACTTCGCGGACCGTCGATGGCCCGCGCTCCCACAGCACATGCAGGATTTCCAGCTCCGAAGCGGTTGGCTTTTGCGGTTGTTCCTTTACCATGCGCGCAGCATAATACGAAGGTTTTCGTATTGTCAACGAAAATCTTCGTACTTCTTTGCCGCCAGCAAAGATTCGCGATTTCTTCTCCAACCGCAACCTCACCACAATATCTTGTAGCCTTTTCTCTTGACACCACAGCCCGCTCGCGCCACAATCCCGGCCATCGCATTTATTCGCATAGTTTTTTTAGAAGTTACCCGGGGCTTTTTTCCGCAAGTGCGTTTGGCCGACAAGGGGAGCTTAGAAGTTGATTCGTTGCCGCCGCCCAGCGCTCGCACCCGAATCAATCTGAGCTTTGCGGCCAGTGAGGGAGAATAAATGCAATACATGCCCGGCTTCACCGTGCAGTGCATCAATCCGCAATGCGACGCCCGCGGTCACTGGCTCCGCGCCGATTTCACCACCCCCCTCGGCAGCGACGGCCATTGCCCCTGCTGCGGCGACTTCCTCCGCAACGTTCCCCCGCCGCTCGCCCCGCGCTTCCGCATGCGCCCCCGCTCCCTCACCGCCCGCCCGCCCCTGCGTCCCCGTCCGCGTTAGTGAACTGACGCTTTCAGTCTCATCTAAACCGAAGTAAGGGAACTTTTCCGCGCATTCGGCCTCTATCTCTGTAGCGCTTCGGACTCGTGACCGCAGCCACAACCGTCCGGCGTCAAGAGGCAAACATGTCCGAATCCTCTCCCCGTCGTGCTTTCGCAAAACGTCTGTTCATCGCAGCGGCCGCTCTCACTGCCTTTACCATGGCTTCCATCATCGGCGCGCGGCTTGCCGTGGAGTCGCTCTTCAAAGGCATCGCTAGCTCGAGATCCTCGGGACTCTCTGCCCTCACTTGGGACACTGGTAGCATGTTGCATTCATATCAAGCAACGGCCGGATCGTACGACAAAAGCGGTATCGAGCCCTGGATAGCCCGCAACGCGAATGTCCTCGTTCACTCCTCCGACTACGATCGCTCTCTCGCTTCGCTTCACCAGATCGTTACCACTCATCACGGCTATCTGGAAGACTTGCGCACGGAAAGCCACTCAGGCCGTGGCCGCGCTCTTGCTTCTATCATTTCTGTCCCCTCAAATGAGTTTGACGCCACGCTGGCAGAGCTTAAGACCCTCGGCCGTGTGGAGGGGATCTCCGAGTCTGGAGAAGATTTCGCCGTCAAACTCGCCGCCGCGGCTCGACATCTCTCAGCGGCGCAAACCAATCTCTCTCGCCTGCAAAAATTGCAGCGTGAACGCAAGGGTGAGTTGCGCGATGCCGTCGCCCTCGAGAAAGACATTGCCCAAGCCACCGAGGCCGTCGACGATGCCGAGCGCGCGAACCATGCGCTGGTCTCTACCGTTGCCCAAGCCCACCTCGGTTTTACGTTACTGGAAGACTATCGAGCTCCGCTGCAAACCAATCTTGCGGGCGTTGGCCTTCAGCTTCGCAATTCTATGGTCGAAGGAATCGCCAGCATCTTTTCCTCCATAGCTCTTGTCCTCGGCGTCTTCCTGGAGTTTGGCTTACCGATCCTGTTTTGGGGAGCGTTGTTGTTCGTCCCTACGCGTTTCGCTTGGCGTCGTTTCCGTCGCACTTCCAATGCAATTCCCGCCACACCCTGAGCGATTATCCGGCTACGTGATGCCCCCTCCAAAACAAAAAGGCCGGAAGCAATCGCCTCCGGCCTCTCTGCTTGATTGTGTTTGATCCTAGCCCTCGACGAGGCCCTTCTCGAGCATCTCCTCGTCGCTGAGCCACAGATCGGGGATGTTGGCTGAGCCGAGCCGAAGAATATCTTCCAGCGCCCCGCGCACTTCCGCCAGATGAAAATCCACGCCGATGCGCTCCAGCAATTCGATTAATTCCTGAGCGCCTTCCGCCAGCGCCGGCTTCGGATGCGGGCCAGTCCCCAGCGAAGGGGAAGGTCCTTCGCGGTCCAGCCGGTGATACGTCACGATGTAAATGGCGCTGGGCCCTCCGCCGTGCCTTACGATGTGGAGAAATCCGCGGGTCTTGGGCTTTTCCGGGGCCAGCCGTGCTGCTGTTCCCGCCCCGGAGGAGAGTGCGCTCATCGTTGGTGTGCTCTCAACTGTGGTTCGCTCCTCAACTGCATCCGCTCGTGCTGCCGCAATTTTCGCATTTGTAGCAAGCGCCGTTTGGCACCATCAGCATGCCGCATTCGCTGCACGTCGGCGCGCCTTCATGTGCGTTGCTCGGCCGTGTCGCCGAGAGCGCCGGCTGCATCGTATCCAGATTGGCCTGCGTCATCGCCGGCAGAACCGCGGCCGGAGCCGCCGTCGACGCATTCTCCGCCGGCGCCACGTTATTCAGTTTCAAGTAGTCCGCCGAAATGAACCGCCCGCCCATCCAACGCGCGATGTAATCCAGCACCGAAGAAACAAATCGAATATTCGGATTCGCAGTGATCCCCGACGGTTCGAACCGTGTGTTCAGCAGTTTGTCCACGAATACCTTCAGCGGCACGCCATACTGCAAGCCCAAAGAAATGGTCAACGCCAGACCGTCCACCATGCCGGAAAGCGTCGAGCCTTCCTTGGACATCTTCATGAAGACCTCGCCCGGCCGGCCGTCCTCATACATCCCGACGGTGATGTACCCTTCGTGCCCTCCGACGCTGAACTTGTGCGTCACCGAAGCACGTTCCACGGGCATCTTCTCGCGCTGCATCCGCGCAAACAGTTCCCGCTGCATCGGCTCCATCGCCGCCGCGACAACCGTCTCCGTTTTCTTTTCTTCCGTCTTGCCGCCGCCCGCATTCAGCGGCTGCGAACGCTTCGAATTGTCGCGGTAGATGGCCACGGCCTTCAGCCCCACCTTCCACGACTCGACATAAGCATTCGAAATATCTTCGACCGTCGATTCCTCCGGCATGTTAATCGTCTTTGAAATCGCGCCTGAAAGGAACGGCTGCGCCGCCGCCATCATCTTTACATGCCCCGTCCAGGTAATCGACCGCCCTCCGCCTTGCGGCGCCAGCGAGCAATCAAATACCGGATAATCTTCCATCTTCAAATACGGCGCGCCTTCAATCTTCCCGTTCTTATCGATGTAAGATACGACTTCGCTGGTCTGCTCCGGCGTGTAGCCCAGCTTCATCAGCGCCTGCGGCACCGTATTGTTCACGATCTTGATCAGCCCGCCGCCCACCAGCTTCTTGTATTTCACCAGCGCCAGGTCCGGCTCGATTCCCGTCGTGTCGCAATCCATCATGAAACCGATAGTTCCCGTCGGCGCCAGCACCGTCACTTGCGAATTCTTGAATCCATATTTTTCACCATTCGAAAGCGCCGTATCCCAAGATTCCTGCGCCGCCATGAACAATTCCGTCTGCACGTGCTCCGGCCTGATCCCGCGCATCGCGTCGCGATGCATGCGAATCACGTCCAGCATCGGCTCGCGGTTCACTGCGTAGCCCGGGAACGACCCCATGCGCTCCGCAATCCGCGAGGATTGCGCGTAGGCTTCGCCGCACATCAGCGCGGTGATTGCTCCGGACACGTCGCGGCCTTCCTCAGAGTCATACGGCAGCGCCATGGACATCAGCAGCGCGCCGAGGTTCGCGTAGCCCAGTCCGAGCGGCCGGAAATTGTGCGAATTCTCCTCGATCTTCGGCGTCGGATAACTCGCGTTGTCCACCAGGATTTCCTGCGCCGTAATCGTCACGTCCACGGCATGCTTGAACGCTGCCACATCAAACTGCCCGCTGGCGTTGACGTACTTCATCAAATTCAGCGAAGCCAGGTTGCAAGCCGTGTCGTCCAGGAACATGTACTCGCTGCACGGATTCGAGGCGTTGATCCGCGCCGTGCTCTTGCACGTGTGCCAGCGGTTCACTGTAGTGTCGTACTGCATTCCCGGATCGCCGCAATGCCACGCCGAATCCGAAATCTTCATCATCAGGTCGCGCGCCCGCAGCTTTTCATTCGGCTGCCCATCAATGACGTTTTTCGTCCACCAATCCTTGTCTTCCACCACCGCGCGCATGAAGTCGTCCGTCACGCGCACCGAGTGGTTCGCGTTCTGGAAGAAAATCGATGCATACGCGTCGCCGTCAATCGAGCTGTCGTAGCCCTGCCCGATCAGCACGTGCGCCTTGCGCTCTTCCTTCATCTTGCATTCGATGAATTCCACGATGTCCGGGTGATCGATGTTCAGGATCACCATCTTCGCCGCGCGCCGCGTTTTTCCGCCGCTCTTGATCACGCCTGCAAAAGCGTCAAACCCCTTCATGAAGCTCACCGGGCCCGACGCAATCCCGCCCCCGCTCAGCGTCTCTCTGCTCCCGCGCAACGTCGAAAAATTCGTCCCCGTTCCCGAGCCCCACTTGAACAGCATCCCTTCGGTCCGCGTCAGCCCCATGATCGATTCCATGTTGTCGCTAACCGAATTGATAAAGCACGCCGAGCACTGCGGCTTCGGCTGCACGCCCACGTTGAACCATACCGGTGAGTTGAACGCCATCTTCTGTTCGACCAGCAGGTGTGCCAGCTCATCACGGAAAGCATCCCGCGACGGCATGTCGGCAAAATATCCGCACTCTTCGCCCCACCGCACAATGGTATTCACCACGCGGCTGATCAGTTGCCGCACCGAACCTTCGCGCTGCGCCGTCCCCGGCTTTCCATGGAAATATTTGCTGGTGACGATGTTCGTCGCCGTCTGCGACCAGCTCTTCGGCACTTCCACGTCTTCCTGCCGGAAGATCGTCACGCCCTTCTCGTTCCCGATCAACGCTGTGCGCTTCTCCCATTCGACCGCGTCGAAGGGAGACTTCTTCCCGTCCGTAAAAAACCGCTGGAAGGTCAGACCTTTTCCCGTGCTTGCCGCTGTCATCTCTGCAGCCGCATCCATGGCAGGGGATTTCCCGCTCAATGCATGTTTCACTGTCGCCATCCGTCCCTCCGCGCTCTTGGGTCCCCACTCGCGCGGGGGATCCCTCTATTTTACTCCTCTGCGTCCCACAGAGGTGCCGCGCTTCGCAACAGGGTCTGGGCTGAAGCTCGCGCGACTTCGATTCGTTTGGTCCGTGAAAGCGGGCAGCGAAAAAAAAGCCGACCGCACTCCGGTCGCACTTTATTTTCAGCGCAAAACGCCAATGCCCTGCCGCTGGCCGGTGCTTCGCACTCAGCCTAACAGCAGGTGCTCCGCCTCAAGTACGGGCGCTGAGCTGGTATCTCGCGCTCGATTTTTTCGCTTTAGAAACTGGGCCGCCTCGTGGCCGCACACGGACCTTGATCCATCCCCGACTCGGTCCGCCTGGCGCTTCCACGTCCCCCGAATCTGGATTCGCAGTATCAAGGGAAGAATATTTTCTGTCAAGAGAAAAACGCAAAATGTGGGCGACGATTTCGTACTGCGTCTATTTGTAGTGGTGCCTTTCCCGCGCAACCACTTCCTCTTCAACACTTTTACCCTCCGTGCCTCTCACGCTACACTCGTTGCATCTAATTCAATATGAAACGCTCCCTCACCTCCCTCGCCTTCGTTTTCCTTCTTTCTCTTCCTCTTCTTGCGCAAACTCCCGCTCAGCCTTCTTCGCAAACTGCCGCTCCGGCCTTCCCCCAGCCGGCTCACGGCGAGAAAATCAAGATCTCCGGAATTCCCAACGCCGGAAAAATCAACGATATCTTGTATCGCGGCGCGCAACCCAGGGAAGTGGGTTTCTCTGAGCTGAAATTGTTGGGCATCACCACCATCGTCGATCTGCGCGGCGAAGACCGCGAAAAAATCGTGTGGGAGCGCACGCATGCCGAATCCATGGGCATGCGCTTTATCAACATTCCCGTTAGTGGCTGGGATCCGCCAACCGACGAACAGGTCGTCCAGTTTCTCGCGCTCTTCCGCGACAATCCCGGTCAAAAAATCTTCATGCACTGCCGCTTCGGCGACGATCGCACCGGCGTTTTCACCGCCGTCTATCGCATGGCCGTCGAAAAATGGCCCGCCGAGCAAGCCACCAAAGAAATGTACTTCTTCGGCTTCAACGGCTTCTGGCACCCCTCCATGAGGACTTTTGTCCAAGATTTCCCTGCGCGCCTGAATTCTTCGCCCACACTCGCGCCCCTCCGCACCCCGCCCTCTCAACACTGACACGCCAGTTTGGCCCTCGCGTTCCAATGGGAACAATTTTTCCTCTAGACCTTTTCTTACCCTGTGCTATACTTGACGCTGCGTATAACTATGTGTGGATGCGGGAGCTTGCTCCCGCTTTTCTTTCTAAGCACCTGTCGCAGATCGGAGATCCCGCCCCGGTCGGGACTGCCTACTCTCTTGTTAAGTCCTTTAGCTGCAACACTTATGCGCTTCCCCATAAGTGTTGCAAACAAAAGACTTACATCTCAGCTAAGCCCTTTAGATGCAACACTTACAAAAAAGGGGGTGGGTCGATACTTTGAGCTCGGCACTCACCCCGTCCTAGTACCGCTGTACCCTTCACAACAGGACGCTTGCTTCATTTAATAGATCACCCCCTTCCCCCATCATTTCATTCGACACGGAATCAATTGTCTGAGGGAGAGGTCCCCGTGCAAGTCGGACGTTACGAAATTCTCGAAATCATCGGCACCGGAGCAACTGGCCGCGTTGCTCGCGCTCACGATCCCATGATCGGCCGCCTGGTCGCTATCAAGCTCCTGTCCAGAGAGTGGGCCCAGGGCGAATCGCGCCAGCGCTTCATCCAGGAAGCGCGCGTCGTCGGCCAGTTGTCTCATCCTTCGATCATTACGCTCCACGACATGGGCATTGACGAAGCCACTCAGACGCCCTATCTGGTCATGGAATTCCTGGACGGCCAGCCGCTCGACCGCATTTTGGAAAAGGGCAGCCTTCCGTTCCCCAAGGCCTGCGTCTGGGCCGCGGAAATGGCCACCGCCCTCGGCGTGGCTCACCGCAAAGGTGTAATTCACGGTGACGTCAAGCCCGCAAACATGCTCATCGCCGATGACGGCCGCGTGAAACTCATGGACTTCGGCATGGCGCGTCTGGCCAGCCGCGATTCCGGCGCCACGCCGCTGCTCGGCACTCCCGCTTACTGGTGCCCCGAACAAATCATGGGCAAGCCCCAGGACGCGCGCTCCGATCTTTTCTCTCTGGGTGTCGTGCTTTATGAAATGGTGACCGGCAAACGCCCGTTCGACGCCGAATCCCTTCAGGGCATCTGCGGCCGCGTTCTCTCTTCCACGCCGCTGCCGCCTTCGCACGCCAATCCTTCCGTCCCGGCGGAGTTCAACGCCATCGTGGCCCGCTGCCTGGCGAAGGATCCAGCCGCTCGTTATCAAACAGCCGATGCGCTTGCCGAGGAGCTCTATCCCCTCGCGCGCCGCAAGACAACGACACCTGTTCCCGTGCCGCAAGCCAATGGCAGCGGCCTGCGCGACCGCGCTGCCCGCCTACTGCGTTCGGCCTGATGATTACTTCGCAAAAAGGCCGGTACCAGTCTCTGGAGCCCATCGGCTCCGGCACCACCAGCCGCGTCGATAAAGCTCGCGACAATGTCATTGGCCGCACCGTGGCGCTCAAGACTTTTATCCACACCTTCGACGAAGATCTCGAAGAGCAGTTTCTGCGCGAAGCGCAACTTGTCGGCCAGCTTTCTCATCCCGCTGTGGTCCAGCTCTATGACGTGGGCATCGACCAGGAGGGCATTCCCTTCCTCGTCATGGAATACGTCGCCGGCAAAACTCTCGAACAGCAGCTCGAAACATCCGCTCCGACTGTTCAACGCGCCTGCGCCTGGGCTGCCGACCTGGCCAACGCTCTCGCCTTGGCCCATCGTGCCGGAATCATTCATGGCGACGTAAAGCCCGGAAACATTCTGATCACGCCGGAAAACAAAGTGAAACTCGGCGACTTCGGCATCGCCCGCCTCACGACACAACACTCCGCTTCCGGGCAGCTGAGGGGCACGCCAGCCTATCTGGCTCCCGAACAAATCCAGAACGAATTCCAGGATCAACGTTCCGATCAATTCTCTTTCGGCGTGGTTTTCTATCAGATGCTTACCGGCATTCGCCCCTTTGCAGGCAAGACGCTTGGCGCCGTCTGCGCGCAGATCCTGAATGACGAGCCCGTCGCTCCCTCGCGCCACAATCCGGCTGTGCCTCCCGCGCTCGACCAGGTGATTGCGCGCTGCCTGGCAAAAAATCCCAATGACCGTTTCGCTTCTTGCGAAGACCTCGCCAAGTCTCTCTACCCTTTCTGCCGCTCGCGCCCGCGCACTCCCGCCCCAGCCACCAAGAAGCACTCCTGGTGGTCGGCGCCGGTAGGGCATCGCGAAGTCTGGATAACTGTATCCGCTTGCTTGCTCCTGGCAATGTTCATTCAGATTCCGGGCGTATTGCGTGCCCACTTCGGAATTCCGCCGGCTCCTGCGCGCCAATATTTCCACCCCGGCGTGCCGTACGAAGCATTTAGATACTCGCGGCAAACCATCAAGCCGGCTTCCGAATCAGATCTCTGGAGTGACGCCCCCGCGCAAACCGAAAACCAACATCCTTCGCCGCGCGAAATTCGCGTCCAGAAAATTGCGCTCGCCGCAATGAATAAGCCCGCCGTTGCGCAAAAATTTTCCTCAGATTTGTCTTCTGCCTCGACGCCGCGAGCGAACACACCATAGTCCTGGAAGGGACTTTCCTCAGAACAGTTTTGGTGCCGTACTTGTGGAGGACTTAGAAAGAAAGGTTTCGCGCTACTCGTACCGCAGCGCTTCCACGGGATCCAGTTTCGAGGCTTTCATCGCCGGCCATACGCCAAAGACCAGCCCGACGCAAACGCTGACGACAATTCCGGTGATCGCCGCCCACGCCGGAACACTTCCCGGCCATTTCAAACTAACTCTCACCAGCAACACGAGACCATTCACTAGGACGAGCGCGAGCACGCCGCCAACTCCCGTGAGCGCCATGGCCTCCAGCAAGAATTGCCAGGTAATATCGCCGCTCTTTGCGCCGATCGCCTTGCGAATGCCGATCTCGCGGGTTCGCTCCGTCACGCTGACCAGCATGATATTCATCACGCCTACGCCGCCGATCAGCAAGCCGATCCCGCTCAGCACGAATGTGGCGAGAGCCACCATCCCCAGAATGCTGTGAAATTGTTCGACGATCTGCTGCGAGGTCTGAATCGAAAAACTGTTCTTTCCATTGTAAGGAACGTTTCGGCGCCGCCGCAGCACCTCAGTCGCCTGGTCCACGGCCTGATCCAGTTGGTCGGGATAGGCCTGGAAGCGGATGCTGTTTTCATACGCTCCCGGATAAATCTTTCGGAATGTATTGTAGGGAATCAGCACGCGGCGGTCTTCGTCGTCCTGGCCAAACATTCCCTTGGGCTTTTCCACCACGCCGATCACGCGGAACGCCGAGCCGTCGATCATCACGTCCTTGCCGACCGGCGAGGTATTCGGAAAAAGGACCGGCGCGGCATTTTCACCAAGCATCACCACTTTTTCGCGGTGCAAATCGTCGCCCTCGCTGATGAAACGGCCCGCCAGCGTGGCGGCGTTCGCGTAAACCTGCCCAAAATTCGGTTGCACGCCGCGATAATCAATGGAAGTAACTTCACCGTCCTTGGTGCGCACGGTATGCGGCTGCTCCCACCAGGTGATGAAAACGGTGAGATCCTTGACCGCGGGGCTTAACTCCTTAATGGCTTCCCCATCTTCCAACGTCAGCGGTTTGCGCTCGCGTTCGTCCTTCGGCCGGCGGCCGCCGCCGTGGGGGCCCTGATCAAAACGCGAGACAAACGCGGTATCCGCACCGTACTGCTTGATACTTTCCTGAACTTGCTGATCGAAGCCGGTAATCAGGGCAGCCACCAGCATGATGACGCTGACGCCGAGGACCACGCCGAACACGGTAAGGAAACTGCGCAGTTTGTGCGCCCGGAGCGTGTCCATTGCCTGCTTGAGATTTTCGCCGTGCTGCTGTGCCATGTTCGTTTCACGCGAGCCCACGAATGCTGGGCCCAATTTTTCTTATCCGTCTGCCCGAAGGGCTTCGATGGGATCCAGCTTGGCCGCGCGCATCGCCGGATAAATCCCAAAGAAAAGACCGACGGCAGTGGAAACCGTGAGCGAAAGAATGACCGCGCTCATCGGCGTGCGCATGGGAATGGAAGTCAACGCGCGCGCCACGGCGACCAAAGCATACGCAAGAATAATTCCGATCAGGCCGCCGGTCGCCGCCAGCACCGCCGATTCCGTCACAAATTGCAGGATGATGTGTTTTCTCCTGGCGCCCAGCGATCGCCGCAAGCCAATCTCGCGCGTCCGCTCGGTCACGCTGGCCAGCATGATATTCATGATCACGATTCCGCCAACCACCAGGAACACCGCGGTCAACCCAACGGCCACCATGAACAGATTGCCGGTCAACGATTGCCAAAGCCCCATGATGGAATCCGACCCGATGATGCCGAAATTGTCCGCGGCATCCCAGGGTATGTGGCGCCACGCGCGCAGCAGCATGCGCGCTTCGTCCTCGGAAGCCGACATCATCTCCGCATTCTGCGCTTGAATAAACAACACCAGTGAATCTCTCTGCGTGCCCCATTCCTTGCTGAAAGTTTCGAGAGGAATCAATATGAAATTGTCTTGGGATTGTCCGAGCGCGCTGCCGATGACCGCCGCAACGCCGACTACTTCATAGGTGTGCGTTCCCGCGCGAATGGATTTCCCAATGGGGTCGACGTTGGAGAAGAATTTCTTTACCAGGTCCGCTCCGATAAAGCACACCTGAGAGCGATGCTCCTCGTCGGACTCCGTAAGGAAGCGGCCAGACGCGACATTCACGTTCCGAATATCGGAATAGTTCGCACTGACACCCAGTATGTTGACGTTCTCGAGAAGGTCATTGCCGTAGCGCACATCGGAATTGTTGCCCAGCAGCGCCGCGATCTGGCCCGCGGTGCGCATGCCGGTCCTGAGATTGACCAGCTCTTCGTGGGTGACCAGGGGCCGCTTCTGGGCCTTCACCCAGGCGTCCTCACTGGTGATAATCCCGAAGCGATTCAGAACGTAGACGTTGGCGCCAAGATTGGCGATGCGGTCCGCTACGTAGAAATTCAGCCCGGCGACCACACTCATGACCGCGACCAGCGTCGTTACCGCCAGGATGACGCCCAGCAAAGTCAGGAAACTTCTCAGCTTATGGGCACGCAGAGCGTCCAGAGAGAGCCGCAGCGTCTCCAGCATAGTGACGAGCCCGCTCCGAAGCCGCTCCATCTTCCCGGCTACAGCCACGGCCCGTGGCGCTACCCGCGTGATGGCGCCAAACCCTTCGATGGGAGTTACACCCAAACAGACCTCCGCCCTTCTCTAGTTAAGACGAGTGAAACGGCCGAATCGTTCCTTGGATATAGACGTTTGGAAAGGCGCTTTGCTTTCGGTGTTTCTAGAGGTAGCCTTGCTCCCGGCCTAAGCCTATCTGAGCAGTCCAACGCTCGTAGAGTCCATTATACCGCTTTGTGCCGCGCCGCCTGGGGAAGAAGATGGCGCGCCAGCCGACGAGGCTGACCACTTCCAGGAGAGGACAAGCGCCGTATCTATATTTGTTTGCTTGTACTTACAGGATTCGGCCTGGCCTTTGCCCCAACCGGCAGAGCCCCGACCAGCTAAGGGTTTTGCGGCTTTGAAGGACTTGTTCGCGCATTTCCGCGGCGCCATTTTCGCGCGCAACGAAGCGAACGCTGTCGGACCGCAATAAGCGTTCAGCAGGTCAACGACACTGCGCCACTTGCTTTATCCCCATCACCGGACACTCTTGGCGAACACCTGGGCCAATCCATCGCCTACGCGCGGGTGAATGGCATCATGCCGCCATGGACTGAGGACTTCCAGAAGCAGCAGCAAAAACCCGTGGACAAACCAAAACCGTAATTTTTCACTGGATTTTGCCGCCATTGGCGCTTTGACATCCTCCGGAGCGTTTCCGTGCCGTGGCGGTGTACAACAATTATATGCCCGGGCGAATCCAATCAGAGTTGACGCTGGCGGCTGACGCGCCGATTTCGACCATGCTCCATCGTGCTTTGATTATCCTGGCGCTGCTGTCGCCGGCCCTCACTTCGGGCGCCGGCGCGCAATCCGTCGTGTCGGATTCCGGTGCAGCGATCGGTCCGGCCAAACCGGAACTCTTCAATCGCGTCATCGCCAATCAAAAGAGAGCTGAGGCCGCGCTGGAAGTCTACGAACGCTTGGAACGCGTGGAGACCCGCAAGAGTCCCAGCGATCCTTCTCCCCCTGCGATAAAAATCGCTCGCGTCATTCCTTCAGGTACCGGCATGGTCAAGATTCCCATGGGCGCGGATGGCGAATCCGGGGATTCCGCTGCGTATCGAGCCAGTCTTGAGAGTCTGGCGAAAGCGCTGACTCTGCTTGTCAACGGCGGAGGATCTCAGCGCGACGCCGTGGAAAAATACGCCAAGAAAAAGAAAGACCGCAACGACCTGATCGACGCCACGCACAATGCGTTCCTATTCAGTTTTGTGGCGAGAGAGCCGCGCGGAGACCTTATGCTTGCAAAATACAAGATGGACCCCAATCCGGCCTTCAAACCTACTTCGCGCTTCACTTCCATCTTCCCCAAGGTGCGCGGGTTCGTGTGGATTGATGAAGCGTCCGGAGAACTTGCGCGCATCCAAGGCGAATTTACCGACGACATTTCCGTGGGACTTTTTTTGGGGAAAATCTACAAGGGCAGCCGCTTCATGCAGGAGCGCTACGAATTTCAGCCGGGGCTGTGGCTGGCCAGTTTTTCGCAATACGATTTCGATGGCCGCAAACTGTTCTCCAGTTTCTCCATACACGAACGCACTCTCTATACAAACTATCGCTATATCGGCCCTCCCAAGGAAGCTCTTGCCGCGATTCGCCAAGAGCTCGCGAATGCCGAGTTGGACAAGAACCGCGCTGGTCCGGCCAATCAGTGAAACTTTCCCTTCTAGAATGGGTTTAAGACGAGAGCGTCCTCAACCTTGCGAGGCTGGAGGCATCATGCCCCGTTCGCTCTCGTTTGCAATGATTTTGACGTTTTTTGCGGCTGTTTCCGGGGCCGCGCAATCTCAGGACAGTTCCGCCTCGCCGCCGAAGGCCGCTTCGCAAGATGGCGCGCCTCCAGCCGAGACCAAGAAACCCGCGAAAGTATGGACCAACGAGGATATTTCCCACACAGGCGGAGCCGTTTCTGTAGTCGGCGACTTGAAGAACAAACCGAAGCCGACAAATTCCAAGGCGGCAAACGGGCAATATATCGAGTCAGTGCGAAAACAACTCGATAAGCTGCAAGGGCAGATCGCCGATATCGACAAGCAGTTGGTTGATCTGAAGAACTTCAGTTCGGGGGAACCATCGACGACCGCCAGCGGTGTCCAGCTCAACAAGAGCTACCAGCGCGAGCCGATCGAGGTGCAAATGCGCGCCCTGCAGGATAAGAAGAAAGATCTGGAGTCCAAAGTGGATGCACTCCTCGACGAAGCGCGCAAGAAGGGTGTCGATTCCAGCCAGTTGCGGTAACTCGTCGGCGCCGCTTATTTTTTAGGCGCGGGCTTCGCCGATTCGAAGCGAATCTCTCTGAGCATCTCCGACTGCCGGTAGAGTTCCGTTTTTCCAGAGGGAAACTTGTTGATACTCAACATGAAAGCCAGAATGTCGGCGTCCTGCTGACGTGTGAGGCGGCCGGGATTGGTCTGCGGCATGGTTTTGCGAATCCTGTCGAACAGGTCACCCATCGTGAGGCCGTTCCAATTCGCAAGGAATGCTCCGCCGGTCAATGGTGGCGCGGATTCGCCGCCCGTGAGCATGTCGCCATGACATAGCGCGCATTCTTTGCGATAGATCGGTTCGCCGCGCTTGGCTTGGTCCTCGGTGTATACGCCATCCCACACGGATCGTGAATCCGTTGCCGGTGTTTGCGCGCGAAGCACGCATAGTGACGCAGCGAGCACGACCAGAGGGAGGAATGCTGTGGGAATTCTCAACTTCACCTCGTCATCATCTTTTCCCCGAGTCCAGCATTCGCGTGGAAGGGCGTTTATTCTCCCGTGGATGACAGGGTGTAAGCGATGTACTCCCCGGAGTAAGGCCCGCCGCTGACGGCCACGACGATGTACTGCTTGCCGTTCACCATGTAGGTCATGGGTGAGCCGGTTTGCGGCGCAGGCATGTAAACTGCGCCGACTTCTTTGCCTGTCATCTTGTCGTAGGCGCGGAGCATTGCGCCGCGCGGATGGTCCGCCGTGGTGGTGACATTTCCTTCGCCGGCGATGACCAGCGTCTTGGTGACCAGCGTGCCGACGTTATAGGTCTCTTGGCCGGTGCGCGGGATGCTCATGCCCTTGAGCGGCTCGTAATTGCGGACAATGTCGGGCGTTTCGCCATGCGCGATCTGCCAGACGAATTCACCTTTGTCGAGATTGATTGCCGTGATTGTTCCGTAGGGCGGCTTGACCATGGGCAGGCCGTCGATGTTTAGCGAAATGTAGCCGCTGCCTTGCCGCTTTTTCGGCGGCTTCGGAGAATCGGCGCCAGCGTTTTCTCCCGGGCCGTGCAGAACGACCACTTCTTTTCCGGCGGTTCCTGCGACGTAATTCATGTCCGAAACTTCTTTCGGAGCCGGCACCAGCCCGATCGGCTCGATGCAGGAGTTGCAGGCATAAACGTAAACATTATGGAGTTCGGGATCATAGGAACCGCCCGGCCAGTTCGTGCCGCCGGACGCCGTCCCCATCGTGAGCGTTCCGAGCGGACCCTCTAGTTTGCTCACCGTCGGCGGAGTGTAGACGGGGCCGAGGTGATAGTGCGAGGCGATTTCTTTCGCGCGGTCGCGAAGGGCGGGAGTGAAATCGATCAAGTCATCGATGGAAACGCCATTGCGGCTGTAGGCGGCAGGTTTCGTGGGAATGGGCTGCGTGTGGGAATACCACTCGCCGGGGACGGTGCCGACTTCCACCGGTTTTTCGGGGATGGGCCAGATGGGCTTGCCGGTCACGCGATCGAAGACGTAAAGAAATCCTTGCTTGGTCGGCTGGGCCACGGCCTTGACCGGTTTTCCGTCGACGGTGATGTCCGCAAGAATGGGCGCGGAGGAAATGTCCATATCCCACAGCGCGTGGTGTACCAATTGGAAGTGCCACTTGCGCTCCCCGGTCTTCAAATCGACGCAGACCAGCGCTTCGCCGAATAAATTGTTTCCTGGGCGATGCCCGCCGTAAAAATCGCTGGTGGGCGACTCAACCGGCAGGTAGACCAGTCCGAGTTGTTCGTCCACGGTGATTTGCGTCCAAACCCCGGTGTTGCCGGTGTATTCCGCGGAACCTTTTTCCCAGGTGTCGTAGCCGAATTCGCCCTTTTTCGGGATGGTGTGGAAAATCCAGAGGCGCTTGCCGGTGCGAACGTCGAAGCCGCGGACGTAGCCTTTGTTGTTGCGCATGCTGCGCGGGGTCATGCCTTCGCGAAAAGCGGCGCCGACGATTACGGTGTCTTTCGCAACGACGGGCGCGGACTGGATGCCGATTTCGCCGGTGATCAGGTCGGGGAAAATGTCCTGATCGTCGTTCAGCTTCAGGTCCACTTCGCCTTTGTCTCCGAAGGATGGAATTCGAACACCGGTCTTGGCATCAAGGCAAATCAGCCGAAAGCCCGGGGTCACATAGAGGATTCGCTCCTCTTTGCCGTCGGACCAGTACGCGAGGCCGCGGCCGGAAAGCTGCCGCGGGGCGGCGCCGCCGCGTTTGCCTTCGTGCTCGCCGTGAATCCAGAGCAATTCGCCAGTTGCAGGATCGAGCGCAATGACCGCGCGGCGTGAGCCTGCCGTGGCGTAGAGGGTGCCGTTCACCATCAGCGGAGTTCCTTCGAGCTTGTACTCCGGACGATCGCCGAAGTTGTCGGTCTTGATGCGCCAGGCGATTTCCAGGTCGCTGAAGTTGGCGGCGTTGATCTGGTCCAGCGGGCGGTAGCGCGTTCCGGCGAGATCGGCGCCGTAGGATGGCCACTCGGTGTTCTTTGGCTGAAATTGAGCGGACGCAGCGGCCGGCCAAAAGAGCAGGCCGGCGAAAGACAGATAAAGCAGAGTGTGCAATTGCTGCTTCTTTTTCTCGCACATTTTCGATCCTCCCATTAATTCCGGGCGTTGATTCTCGCTCATCCCATCTGCTTGATTTGCTCGAGGGCTTGCTTGATTTTTGCTTTTTGCTCGTCGGTGACGTCGGAGTTGGGCGGGCGCTGATAAAATTGGCGGGTAGCCATTTGCAGGCTGAGCGCGTATTTCATCGGGCCGTATTCATCGACGCCGCCCGCGCGCAGGATTTTCAATGCGGCTTCCAGCTTCGCGACGGTTTCGGTGAGGTCCTTGCCTGCACGCTTGGCGGCGAAGACCGCAGCGATCTGTTTCGTGAAATTGTTGCCTTCGGCGAGGATGGCACCCATGTTGTGGTCCAGGGCGTACTTCAGGTTTTCCGTCGTGCCGGTGCGCATGTTAAGCTTCGGAAACTCGGCGACGAAATCCTGATAGACCTTGGGGTCGCTCACCGAGTCTTTAATGCCCGTGAGATGCGGATACTTTTCCATCGCGTGAAGCAGTTCATGGCTGATGGGCACTCCGGTGGCAAAAGGAATGTGGTAAAGATTGATGGGAATTTTGACTTGCTCGAAAAGCATGGAGAAATATCGTGTCAATCCATCCTGCCGCGGATGCTTGTAATAAAACGGCGGCACGACGAGCAGGCCGTCGGCGCCATTGGCTTCCGCGTGCTGCGAGAGTTCCAGCGTCTCGGGAAAATTCGCGGTGCCCGGTGAAACGATTATGTTCAGGCCATTGCGGTGCTTGAAGGCGGTTTCGGCGACTTTCTTTCGCTCGGCCACGGAAAACGAGGGAAATTCGCCGGTCGTTCCGAGCACGACCACGCCATCGGCGCCGTTGGCTTTCAAATAGGCGAGCAAGTCCTTGTAGAGCTCTTCATCGAACTTCAGATCTTTGCCGCAGGGCGTGGACGCAGCGACCCAGAACAAAACTTTTTCTCCCGATGCGGCGGGCACATTCGGCGTGCGCGGCTCGGCGGCCAGCGTTTCCGGAATCCCAGCGCCGCCGGCAACTCCCAGCGCCGCCGTCGCTCCTACAGCACCCAAAAATGTTCTTCTTGTGGTTTGCATGATTTCCTCCCCGTCAGGAAGCCCGCGGAAGTCTAAGCCAGCGGAGCGCAAGAAACAAATGTTTCGTTTGGATTTTGCATCCAACAGGGAATCAGCGAACCTCTCTCCGCAATCTCCTGCTAAAATGCGCTCGTGCGTCTCTTTCTGCCCTTTGTATTTTCGTTGTTCATTGGCGCTTCTGTTCAAGCGCAGTGGTGGTACGTTCAAACGAGCGGCATCGATTCCAATCTGCGCGGCGTGAGTGCTGCCGAAATGCGAGACGCAAGAGGCAGGCGCGCGCCAGTGGTTTGGGCATCGGGCTCGAACGGTGTGATTCTGAAATCGCTCGACCGGGGCAAAACGTGGCAGCGCGCACACGTCGCAGGTGGTGGTACGCTCGACTTTCGGGGAATCGTAGCAGTCAACGAGAAGACGGTTTATGTGATGTCCAGCGGAGAAGGCCAAAAATCGCGCATCTACAAAACGAGCGACGGCGGAGAAACCTGGAAGTTGCAATATACTGACAAACGCAAGGAATTCTTCCTGGACACCATCGCCTGCGTTTCTGAAACTCGCTGCTTTGCGCTCGGTGATCCTGTTGACGGAAAATTTCTCCTACTGTCCACAACGGACGGCGAACACTGGAACCCACTCCCCAACGGCGACATGCCCGCAGCACTGCGAGGCGAGGGTGCGTTTGCCGCTAGTAATAGCTGTCTCTTACTTTCAGGCGAAGAGATCTTTTTCGGCACTGGGGGTCCGGCGGCGCGAGTGTTCCACTCTTCTGACTCAGGAAGCAGTTGGACCGTGGCAGAAACACCCATTGCCCACAGCAACGCCTCCTCTGGAATCTTTTCCATCACTCGCGGGGATGGAAAGGGCATTCTCGTTGTGGGCGGCGACTATCAGGACCCCAAGCACGCATCCGCAGTGGCTGCGTATTCCCGCGACGAAGGCAAGACCTGGCATCTCGCCGAAAAACAACCCGGCGGCTATCGGTCTGCAGCAGCGTGCATCGAAGAAGCCGTGTGCGTGGCCATCGGGCCGACTGGCGAAGACGCGAGCGTCAGCATGGTTTCTCCCGCGATCTGGGAGCCAACTGGTGCGCTGAGTCTCAACGCTGTGGCGATTTTCGACTTTCAACTTGGCTGGGCCGTGGGACCAAAAGGCACTATCGCGCGATTAATAAACCAACAAAAAAGGATCCGCCGCCAGTTGAATGTGCCGCCTCGGACTGCCTCTCCCATTGCCCACTAAATTCAGAAGGTGTAGCGCCCCGCGTTGAAACAGACGCAGAGTGAATTATTTTTAATAGAGATGGAAATAGCCGTCATGCTGGCCTAGCCGAACGGCAACCCCGAACAAGCTGGCAAGATGCTCCTCGGTAAGCACGGTGGACTTCGGCCCGTCGGCAAGAATGCGTCCGTCGCGCAAGAGAATCACGCGCTCGATCTCCGGAATGATCTCGGATACATGATGGGTGACCAACAAAATCCCCAGCCCGGATTGTGCCAACTCGCTCATGGTCTGCCGAAGCTGAAGCTGCGCGCCGATGTCCAGCGCATTACTCGGCTCGTCAAAGAGCAGTGTTTGCGGTTTGTGCACCAGCGCTCGCGCGATCAGTGTGCGCTTGGCTTCGCCGGAGGACATCTCTGCGACCGCGCGATCGGCAAGATGCGCTATGCCCAGCCGCGCCAGTGTTTCCCCGGCCAGTGCAAGATGTTCCGGATCGGGATGATGGTGCGGAAAAATGCGCGTGCTGCTGAAAAATCCGGAGAGCACCACATCCCGGCCGGTGGCGTCCGTGGTGCAGGAAGCCAGCAAGTCCGGCGATACGATTCCCAGCAGCGAGCGCAGCTCGAAAATATCCCATCGCTCGCGCCCTAGAATGGAAATGCTGGAGCCCTCCCTGGCCAGCGGATAGCATTCCCGCGTAATGGTCTTGATCAGGGTCGATTTGCCGCAGCCATTCGGTCCCAGGATGCACACGTGCTCGCCGCGAGAGATCTCCAGGCTGATGTCGTGCAGCGCAGCCCGGTCACCCCGCATTACGGTGACGTGTGCTAAGGAGAGCAGAGGGGTGGAGATGGTGTTCATTCTGGGCTCATTGGCGTTATCCGCCGCAGCGGTCGCAGGCGGAGTTGGCAGCGCCATCTTAACCGAGGCAGGGGGTGACGCAAGCGATCATGGGAGGTGGAATGAAGTGGCGGAGGCTTGCCGATAAAAGGGTCCAGCAGCCCTAGCAATGTCTCATTTTGAAACGACCGTCAGGCAACCGAGGTGCAAAAAAAAGGAGGTGAAAACAGCTTCGTTCTCACCTCCCGGGGTGGGTGGGGTGTTGCATGACAACGCCCTCGGCGGCTCAGCAGCCTGCCCTGCCAGGCAGGTCTGCGGCCTCACTCGCGCACTGCTCTTCGCAATTCGATAGGAGACTCACCACCAAAGAGCTTGTCTTTCTGCGGTTTGTAGCACCGCGGAACGCGCGTGTCAACGCCAAAAAACCGGAAGAGCCAAGCCGCTGGTTCCAAACTGGAAATAGTTACCGGGATTGCCAGTGGTGCGCCCCTCACTGGCCTGCTGCGCTGCCGGGAAGGCGCAGTGGCGGCAAAGGCTCGAAGATTTCGTTGATTTTCTCCGCCAGTACGAAGTCATAGTCGCTGATGCCTTTTACGCTGTGGGTATTCAGGTCGATCACCACTTTGTTCCACACGTTGAACCATTCCGGATGATGGTTCATGGCCTCGGCGACTAGAGCGACGCGCGTCATGTTGCCGAAAGCGGTGACGAAATCCTTGCACGCGAATTCCCGGTGCAGTTTGCCGTTGGCCACGCTCCAGCCCTTGGCCTTGGGGAGCAATGCTGAGATTTCGGCGTCGGAAAGCTTTTTTGCGGGCATGGTGTATCCCTCCGGGATGTGTTGACATTCCCTCTCGCCATTATGCGGCGCAAGTTCTGCTCCCGCAAGAATTCCAGCGCTCCTGCCGCCCGCCGCGGCGTGTCCGAGCGATGGCAGCGGTTCTTCGTTGAATGCGCAAGCGAATTCCATTATCGTAGGGGTTTCCTTTGAACCTAAAATGCGCGTTGTGCGCGCATGCATGCGGAGAGCGGAGAGCGACGTGAAAAAGAAAATTCGCGCCATCCAGTATGGTGTGGGCCCCATCGGCGCCTCGATTGTGCGGCTGATGCGGGAAAAGCAGGCTATTGAGATTATCGGCGCCATCGATACCGACCCGGCGAAGGTCGGCCGAGACCTCGGCGAAGTTGTCGGAGCCAAAGACGCGCCGTGGGGCGTCCTTGTTTCCGCGGAAGCCAAGGAAGTGCTGGAGCAGGCGGCGGACGTGGTAATTCATTCGACCTCTTCGTCGCTCGCGAAGGTGATGGACCAGTTGCTGATGTGCCTGGAAGCGGAATCCTGCATTGTTTCGACCTGTGAGGAATTGTCGTATCCGTTTCGCACGCACCCGGAACTTGCGGCGAAACTGGACACGGCAGCGAAAGAGTGGGGCGTGGCGCTCGTGGGCACCGGAGTAAATCCCGGTTTCGTGATGGATAAATTGGTTGTGACACTCGCCGCGGTTTCGCAGCGTATCGAACACGCGAAAGCATTGCGCGTGGTGGATGCGTCCAAGCGGCGGCTGCCGTTACAGAAAAAAATCGGCGCGGGAATGACAGTGGAAGAGTTTGGCGCGCAGGTGCAGGCTGGGGTGATCAAACACGTGGGCTTGCCGGAGTCCGTCGCCATGGTGGCGGACAGCTTGAACTTGCCCGTCTCACAAATTACCGAAACGATTGAGCCGAAAGTGGCCACCGAGCGCGTGCAGACCGAATACTTGACAGTCGAGCCGGGCCAGGCGGCGGGCGTTCACCAGATTGCGCGCGGCCTCTCGAAAGACGGCACGGAACTTGTGTACCTCGAGCTCCAGATGTACGTCGGCGCGAAAGATCCCGCCGATACGATCACCCTGACGGGGCATCCGAGTATCAGCTTGACGATTCCCGGTGGTTCGCATGGCGACATCGCCACGGCTTCGGTGGTCGTAAATTCAATTCCTGTGATTCTGGATGCGCCAGCCGGTCTGCGCACCGCGCGCGATTTGCCGATTGGCTTCTTTTCGCCGAACGCGCGGCCTTGAAACGAAACTGGAAAAATCGAACCTCAGAACCCGGATCTCGAAAATAGAGAGGCCACGCTAAAAGCTGGCCTCCACATTCGTCCCCTCAGTTGTGCTTTACGAATTCTCCTTTGTGGCCCATAAGTGAGTTGTAAAGCGTCTCGATGAACGCGTCGGCGTTGATGAATGCCTTCTCAGGTGCCCACTTCGCGCGCCAGGGCTCAAGAATTTTTTCCTGCTTCATCTGGTCCAGGGTCTTGTGATCATTCATCGCTTTTTGCACAACCGCTGAAGTCTCCTTCAACATTTTGGTGAACGCGCGGACGTCGTCCAGGTTCGAAAGATCGCCGTGGCCTGGAATGACTTTGACGTCGGCCGGCAACTGCGCCGTGGCCTTTTCCATCGCGTCGATCATGCCCTGCACGCTGCCCCCGCTAGCCACGTCAATGAACGGAAAACCATAGCGCACGAAGTCGTCGCCCATGTGCACGACGTTGTTCTTCGGGAAAAAGATAATGGAGTCACCGTCGGTGTGGCCCGAAGGGAAGTGAAGCGCGCGGATATCTTCTCCGTTGAGGTGCACGGTCACGTCGTGCTCGAAAGTGATGATCGGCAAGGCCGCTTTTTCCGCCGGCTTATTCTCCATCTTGATCGCGCCGCCGTTCCCGGCTGTGCCGCCACTTTCGAGTCGCTTGCGAACGTTGTCCTGCGCGATAAGCGTCGAGCCGCCGTTGTTGAAGGGCACGTTTCCGCCGGTGTGGTCTCCGTGATAGTGCGTGTTGATGACGAAGCGCACGGGCTTGTCTGTGATTTTCAGATCCTTCAGCGCGGCCTGAATCTTATCCGCCAACGGAGCGAACTGATCGTCCACGATGACGATGCCGTCTTCGCCCACCGAAGCGGCAATATTCCCGCCCTGGCCTTCCAGCATGTAGACGTTGCCGGAAACCTTGGTCACTTTGATTTGAACCTTGGACCAGTCCGTCTGCTGCTGTGCTGGTGTTGCCGGCACGCAAAACAGTGCTGCGCCAACTAGTGAGAGAATCATCCGAGTCCGTATCTTCTTGCGCATCGCGCTCCTCCTCAGGAAACCGCCGGGAATTCTACCACTCTGGACTGACACCTATCACACCAGAAACAAGAGCCAATCATCTGGTCAAATTCGCCTGACCAGCCCCTGATCCGTGGCACGCGTGTTGCGCACGAGGAGCAGGACCAGGATCATTCCGACGAAGGGGATCAATCCCGCCACAATTACGATCGGATCAAACGAGTGAGTGGCCGCGGCCTGGCGCGCATCAGAAAAGTGGCCGATGAGCTCAAAGGCGATAATGGTACCGATCCCCGCTCCCGTTCCGCTCAGGCCGCTCACGGAAGCAACTGAATCGGTTGCATAGAGGTCCGTAGGCAACACGTTAGCAATGGTGGAAAAAGCGGCGTATGAAAACGTGGCCAGCCCAAAGAGAAGCGTAATTAAGTACAAGTTCACGGTGTACACGGTGGGAATGAGAAGCAATACGCCGATTCCTCCAAAGACCACGAGTGCCTTTCTCGCTGCTCCCAGTTGCCATCCGCGCCGAATCAAATAACCTGAAGCGGCGCCGCCAAAGAAATTGCCGAGGTCCGCGGCAAGGAACGGAATCCACACGGCAATCAGGCCGCTTTTGAGTGAAATTCCTTTGGCAACTAGATAGATGGGAAACCAGTCGGTGATGAAAAACCAAACGGGATCGGTGAGGCCTTTTGAAATGATAGTTCCCCAGGTCTGCGGCAGCTTCAAAAGATCACGTAATCGTAGCCTCGGTTTCTGGGAGATTTCTGCCTCTGCGCTCTCCGCGAGGATCATCTGGCGCTCTACATCGCTGATGTTCGGGTGCTGCTGAGGTAAATGGTACGCACGACGCCAAACAATGAGCCACAAAAAACCGAGCAACCCTGGAACGGCAAAGGCCACGCGCCAACCCCAGCGGAGATAGAGCGGCAAAATCAAGAAAGGTGCTACGGCACCCCCGACCGACGAGCCGCTATCGTAGAAAGCAGCTGCCAGGCCGCGATCGCGTTTCGGAAACCACTCGGAAACCGCCTTGCTGGCGCCGGGCCAGTTTGCGGATTCGCCGGCTCCCAGGAAAAACCGAAACACGGCAAAACTGGAAATGCTGCTCGCCAACGAAGTGAGCAGTGAGACGATCGAGTACCAAGTCACGCTGATCGTCAGCCCGCGCTTCGTACCTACTCGGTCCATCAACCGGCCCCAAACGGTCTGCCCAATGGCATACGCCACTCGAAACGCGATCACAATGTTGGCGTAGTCGGTGTTGGTCCAGTGATATTCCTGTTTGAGAAACGGCGCGAGAATGGAGAGTGTTTGCCGGTCGATGTAGTTGATCACCGTCGAAGCAAACAGAATCCCGCCAATCCACCAACGCAGCGAGTTTATGATGCGGGGCCGTGGCACATCCATTTGCGGTGCTATCGCCATGAAATTCTCGCGACCGGCGGCGTGCGAGGAATGTTGCGCGTAGCCATGGCGATCAACGATTATGCGGCTGCGGCGAACGCGGCGAGCGTCCCTTGACTGAGTAAAGAGGAAGAGTCTCTGTCCAGATAAACCGTCGTGTTCGTGTGCGTGCGCAGGATGGAAGCAGGCGCCATTGGGCTGATTTCTCCTTCGAAACAAAGCTTGGCAGCCTGCGCTTTCCGGGCATCTGGCACAACCGCAATGATTTCCCGCGCCTTCATAATCTGTCGCACGGACATAGAAATGGCTTGCTGGGGAACTTCTGAAAAATCCGCGAACCACCCCTCGCCCACCTGCTGGCGGCGGCAGGCTTCGTCTAGATTTACGATCAGATAGGGCTCCTCGGTCTGAAAATCTGCCGGAGGATCGTTAAAGGCCAAGTGGCCGTTCTCACCGATGCCGGCAAACGCGATATCAATCGGCGCCGACTTCAAGCTCTTTCCAGTTCGAGAAATAACTTCGCGGGGATCGCCATTGCCATCGAGCAAGTGAATCTGCGTAATCCCCGTTTTGCTAATGAAATTTTCAAGAAGGTATTTGCGGAAACTGGCGGGGTGGGCGATGGGCAGTCCGAGGTATTCATCGAGGTGAAACATCTCGACGCGCGGCCACTCAATATTTCCTTTTTTGGTTAGCAAATCCAGAAAATCCAGTTGGGAAGCTCCCGTCGCGGCGATGATGCGCGCTCGTCCGTGTTCCTGGATCGCGCGTCGAAGCGCCACTGCCGCCTGTTCGGCAGCGGCTCGGCTGAGTGCAAGCTTGTCTTCAAACACCCTTACAATCACCGCGAGCTCTCCTTCTCAGCCAAACATGCTAGGGCGTGCGATTCTAGCCAGTCGTGAAGCGCACACGTTCTCCGCTCCGGCAGCCGGCGTAGATCGCTTCCACGAGCGCCAGGCTGCGGCGTCCCTCTCGCCCGTCGCAGCGCGGCGTGGTGTTGGTCTGAATGGCCTGGAGAAAGTCTTCCAAAACCGCTTGGTGTCCTCGCGCATCGCTGACAACAGGCGAGGACGCACTGGGGTTGTGGTCCGCTTTCCCGCCGCCTTGCAAGTCCGCGGATGGATTCCGCAAATCAGCCGCAAGCAGGCGATCCTGCGCGATAATTACAGTGCCTTCCGAACCGGTAAGCTCCAACTGGCGAGGGTAGCCTGGATATGCCGACGTAGTCGCTTGCAGGACGCCAAGCGCCCCGTTGGCAAACTCGAGCAGCGCCACCAGCGTGTCCTCCGCCTCGATCGCATGGAAGCTCGTCTTGCTTGTCGCTTGCACACTGACCACGTCGCCGAACATCCACAACATCAGATCCACGGTGTGCACCGCCTGATTGATCAGCGCTCCTCCGCCGTCCAAAGCCCACGTTCCCCGCCACCGCGAGTTTGCGTAGTATTCCGGGGGGCGATACCACTTCACGCGCGCGTCCGCCAGAATCGGCCGCCCCAATATTCCAGCCTCCACCGCCTTCTTCACGCGAAGAATGTCCGGCTTGCAGCGGTCCTGAAAGAAAACTCCGAGTTTGACACCGGCCTTGTCTGCTGCCGCAATAAGCGCATCAGCGCGCTCGGTATTAATGTCGATGGGCTTTTCGGTCAGAACATGGAGCCCGTGCTGCGCCGCCGCAATGCCTTGCGCCGCGTGCAATCCCGAAGGGCTGCCGATGACCACGAGATTCATCGGGCGGTGCGCCAGAAACTGCGCCAAGTCCGAGTAAGGCTTTCCGCCGTACTCGCCGCACAGCCGCGCGACCTTCTCTGCGTTTGTTCCATAAATGGCGGCAATCTCAACTCCGGGGAGCGCCAGGGCGGCCCGCGCGTGCGTCTCGCTGATATTCCCGCCGCCGATCAGTCCGATATACGTGGTCATGGGGTCCGCACGGCCCGCTCAAGAGACTCAAGCTCGTTTTGGGACGTGCCATTATCAGCGAGCGGTCTATTTGTTTCAAGACGAGAGCGAAGCACGGCGGCGACCAATCACGTTCGAGAAATGGCCGGGAAATCGCACTGAAACGCGGTTCTGCTCCAGTAAAAAAGAAATATGTTGCACGACTATGTCACAGCACGACATAGTTTGGTGGCAGTTCGGATGTGGAGGAAACATGAAATTTCTCGATCACCCGATTGTTCCACTGCTGGGACGGTTGATGATGACCTACATTTTCGCGACGAGCGGGATTGGGAAGATCTTTGGATGGTCCGGCAACGTGGCGTACATGAACACGAGGCACTTGCCGATGATTCCGGTTCTGCTTGCTGTAGCGATGGTGATTGAAGTGGCGGGTTCGGTTTGCCTGGTGACGGGATACCAGGCGCGGATCGCGGCGTTCGTAATGTTCTGGTACACAACAGCGGTGACGGTGATCTTCCACAACTATTGGGCATCGAGCGAAATGATGGCGGCAATGCAGGAGACGCACTTCCGCAAAAACCTGGCGATCATGGGCGGGCTGCTGATGCTGGCGTACAGTGGGCCGGGAAAATGGGCCGTGGGACAAAGGAATTCCCGTTAAGGGCGCGTGCCGGTGCCGATGACGATTTCCAACGGCATGTTGAGTTCCTTGCCGGTCCAGAATTTTTTGAGCCCGGCGAGGATTTCGGATTTGGCTTGCGCCATTTTTTCTGGCGTGAGTTGTTCGATGAGTGGGCGGAAGGGCGCGGCAACTTCGGTGAACTGCTCCCAATATTCTTCTGCGGAGGATGTCCAGCGGCCCGCGATGATGCGGTCTTCTTCATGGACATTGCTGAAGCCGGCCGCGCCCAGCGCGCGTCGCAGCCGGTCGCGCTCCCCGAACATGAAAAGGCTCGGGCCATCGGGATCCGGCGGAGGAGGAGGCACGGGAACGTATTTCAGGATGATTCCCGCGGTGGCGGTGAAGAAGGGCTGCTCCTTTTTCCCCCAGGCGACGAACACCGCGCGTCCGCCTGGTTTTATGACGCGCAGGCATTCCCGGAGCGCTTTGGGAAGATCGGGGAAAAACATGATGCCGAAGCGGCAGGTGAGGACATCGTAGGACTCGTCTGGAAACGGGAGCGACTCCGCACTGGCTTCTCGAAACTCGATGTTGGCGAGGCCTCTTTTGCGGGCGAGTTCCTCCGCAAGCGAGATCATGCCGGGGCCGAGATCGGTAGCGGTCACCCGTCCGGCGGGAGCGACTTCGCCAGCGATAGAGAGCGCGGGATCGCCGACGCCACTAGCAAGGTCGAGGACGCGCATTCCGGGCCGAAGATGGGCGGACTCGAGAATAGCTTCCGTGGCGCCCTGCGTGAACGCCGCGATCTGCGCTTGCCATTTGCGCCAGGCAGCCACAGTTTTGTCGCCCGTCCATTCTTTATGCAGGTTATCGCGGAACTTTTGGATTTTTGCCGGATCAGGCACACCGGACGGTGAACTCATGGTCAGCCTCCACTTTGTGAGTGAGCATCAGAAAGTCAGAACATATGTCTGTCACTTTTTCCAGAATTTCATGACCGCGGAATAGTCGAGGTCTTCCTTCGCAGCGCCCTTGACGTAGCTATAAGTCTCGCGGGCCGCGGCCGTGGCGGGCAGAGCAACGCCCAGCTGATTCGCCAGATCGAGCGCGAGGCCAAGATCCTTGTGCATCAGCCGCAACGGAAAACTCGGCACGTACTCACCCTTAAGCAGATTCGGCGCTTTGACGTCCAGCACTCCGGAGCGCGCCATGCTGGATTGCATCACCTCGACAAGTTTTTCGCCTTGGATACCCGCGCCCGTGGTGAGCGCCAGCGCTTCGGCGAGCGCATCGACTTGCAGCGCAAGAATCATGTTCATCGCCAGCTTGATGGTTTGGCCAGCACCGTTCGGCCCCAGGTGAAACAGTTTCTTGCCCATCACGCTGAGAATGGGCTCGGCTTCTTTCAGCGTTTCCGCATCGCCGCCAATCATGAACACAAGCTCGCCCTTTTTCGCGCCCCAGTCTCCGCCGGTAACCGGGGCGTCCAGAAAACGCGCGCCGCGCTCGCTGCAAGCCGCCGAGATTTTGCGCGCGAGCGCCGGCGAGATGGTGCTGGAGTCCACATAGATGCTGCCGCGCTTCAGCGCCTGCATCGCCCCGTTCGAGCCCCACAGCACTTCTTCCAGTGCCGGAGGGTCGCTGACCATGCTGAGCAGAAAGTCGGAAGCAGCGGCTACTTCCTGCGGAGACTTTGCGAGTTTCGCGCCAGCGGCGACGAGTTCATCCGCTCGCGAAGCCGTGCGATTCCAAACGGTGAGCGTGTAACCAGCTTTCAACAGATTCATTCCCATGGGCCGGCCCATAAGTCCGAGACCGATCAATCCAGTGGCAGGTTTCAAGAGGAACCTCCTCGACGGTGGCAGACACAGAACGCAAGTGTATTCTGCTCAAAATGAGGAGACGATTGTAGCCGAATCTACGGGCAGAAGCTGGGGGGGAAAGTCGGCCTGCAGTTCAGGCGGTTTTGGGGCGATGGGACAGCGGCAAGAGGGCGGACGCCCCACCCGCCGCAGCAGCCGCGGCAGCACTCTTCGGTTGATTAGCAAGCTCAGCGGCAACCGGAGCCTCCCGCGCCGCTTTGGGGGCGGCGGCCGTGGAAACCCCCTTTGCCGAAGTGCCCGAGTCCGGTTTCTCTTCGATGCGCACTAAATATTGATAAGGAATTTCCCACCGGAAATGCTTGTGTTGCCCGCGCTGCTCGAAATTCTGCTCCAGAAAAATGGACCGCCCGGAATCCGCCACGAACGTGCCCGAAGCAGGCAAAAGGATCTCTCCGGCGCGATATTGCACCTCCACGCGACGCCCGAGAAAGGCGGAGTAGCGAGCCATACTGTACTCAGTGTCGGCGTGGGGCGGTAACAGGGTCAATAGTACGGAAGGCCCCCTTACTTGAAACTGTGGAAATCTTAGAAGGTTCCAACGCAGAAAAAACGCAAACGAAATATCGCTTTCAGCAAAGGCTCAACGCCGGAAAAGTTTTACGGCCCCGTGGCTGAATTCTTCCAGTGCGCTGGAATCCAGGTACTCCTTGGCCCTCGCATCGCCCTTCAGATAAGCGTCCCAGAACGCCAGCGCCGCGGAATTGGTGCAATCAAAAATGGCTCCGCCTTGCTTGGCGTGACTCGGCAACGCTGTGCGCGGCGTAATGAACGACATATGGTCCGCGCCCTCAATAAAGAGATGATATTTGTCGCCCGGCTGACTGCGCTGGAACGGAATCCTGTGCCATGCGGGACTCGCAACCGGTCCCAGGCTGTCCAGCGATCCCGTTATTCCCATGTACGGCAGTGCGATTTGATCGAAGGAGTGCTCGTTCAATCCGAATTGCCCCGGCCCTTGCGGCGATAGGCAAAGCACCGCTTTCACCCGCTTATCGGCAAAATCCCTGCCAGCATGTCCCGGAAGATCGACGAGCGCGCCGGCAATAGCCTCCGTCGTATAGGAACCCATCGAATGTCCTCCGACTCCAATGTGCTCCGCATCCATCTTTCCCGCCAGGCCGCGCACGCGATTCTCCAGCGACGGCAGCGCATCCAGGACGTACGATATATCCTGCGGCCGGCTCTCCCAAAGCGACGGCTTCTTCAACGCGTCGCGAACGGCCTGCATGAACCGGATATTTTCCTCCCCCTGGTTGCGCCTCTGCACCGCGGAGTCGTCGTGCGTCGGCTGTATCGTGACGTAGCCATGCGTCGCCCAGTGCCGCGTGAGTCCATCGCAACAACTCTGCGAGCCGCCTGCCCCATGCGAAAAGACAATCACCGGATACTTTCCTGCTTCGTTGGGATAAAAAATTCGCACGTGAGTGTCTTTGCCACGCTTGGTGTCGTGCAGCACGAGGTCTTCGACTTCAGATACTGTGTAGGGGCCCGGCTCCAGGCCATACCCACTTGCATCCGTGATGGGAACACCGGGAGCAGCGATCCTTGGCCCCGGAGCAGAAGGCCCCGGAAGCGGTGTCGTGGCGAGGTTTCCCGCGGGGAAGCCAGTCCCACCCGTGGGACGAGTAATGAAATAGGCGGCCGTCAGGCTCAGCGCCGCGATCAGCACAACGTTTGTAATTCGGCGGACGGCGCGCCGTCGCCGAATATAATCCCGCGGCAGCGAAGGAAACAGCCTCCGGACATGCTCCATGGGGGACATCGCTTGTATCCGATACGACGGGCTTTTCTCGGGCCAGGTTACAAACCCACTCCCGGTCAAATAGTTGCCGCCCAATTCTCGGGTCCCTCTGCCTCGATATCCGTGGTGCAGGTGGCGAAGGGAATCCTTGACTTTTCCGCTGCGCACGCTATTGTCGGCCTTCCGGGACAGGGAATAACCCTGCCGGCGCCGGAGTTCAATGGTGGTGGCATCGATTCGCAAACAAAAAGCGTGCGTATCATCATGCAGGGCAGATTTTGTACCTGAGCCGAGAGTTGGCGAGAACTTAAGGCCGGGATAAAGCGCCGCCGCGATGCAGAGTGGGCTTCGCAACGGCGAGAACTGAAAAGCGAGTGGTCGAACAGAAGCGACTCACGAAGGGCAAAGCTGCCCTGCTGCTGATTCTATCCGCCTTGGGCGCGATCGTTTCGGCGAAGCTGCTGCACGGCTGGCACATCTATGTTGGATTTGCCGTCGTGGGCCTTGGTTTGTTCATCGGATTTATCCGCTTGAACCGCAACGTCTGAGTTCGCTTGCCTTGCCAAAAAAAGTGGGGGTAACTTGCGATGCGAAAGTTGTTTCTGATTCCCGCAGCGTTGTTGGCCTGCGCAGTGCTCGTGCTTTCTGCCGGAGCGCAGCAAGCTGGCAATGTCGCTAAGGTGGCCGCTTCGACGACGCCCACCATCGACCAGTCGCTGGAATGGAAGAGCGCCTTCAATCCGAAAATCTCACCCGACGGCAAGCGCGTCGTCTACGAAGTCCAAAAGACCAATTGGGAAGACAACGCCTTCGAACGCAACCTGTGGATTGTGGATGCCGCGACAAGTGATTCGCACTCTCTCACATCCGCCAAAAAATCGAGCACCAACGCCGCATGGTCCCCGGATGGCAAATGGATCGCTTTCCTTTCCGACCGCCCCGGACAAATCAAGGACACTCCGGATGGCAAGAAACAACTCTACGTGATTTCGGCCGACGGCGGCGAGGCCCAGCAACTCACCAAAACCGAAAATGACGTGAATGCCTTCGAATGGGCGCCCGATTCCAGTCGCATCGCTTTCTCGACAACCGACCCTGACCCCAAGTCGTTGAAAGACCGCAAGGAAAAATACGGCGAGTATTCCGTAGTTCACGCCGACTACCAGATGGCTCATCTCTGGGCCATCGACGTTCCGGTCGGCGGGGCACCTGCCACCGAGCCGAAGCGCGTCACCGAAGGCGATAAATTCAGCGTGGGAGAATTTTCCTGGTCGCCCGATGGCACGCGCATCGCCTTCAGCGCTCAGAAAGATCCCGATCTGATCTCCTCGGTGTCCGCCGACCTATACGTGGTGACTCTGAGCGATGGCGCCGTTAAGAAGATCGTCAGCACGCCGGGACCGGACACCAATCCGAAATGGTCGCCTGACGGAAAACAAATTGCCTTCGAGACCGTTGCTGGCTCGAAATATTTCTTCTACACGAATGTGAAGCTTGCGGTTGTCGCCGCGGAAGGTGGCACGCCCCAGATTCTGACGGACGCTTTCGACGAAGATCCCGGCCTCATCGGCTGGGGCCCCGATGGAATTTATTTCGCCGCCGAACAGAAGACCTACGCCCATCTCTTCCGCCTGAACCCATCGACAAAGGCCGTCGAGAAACTGAGCGCCCCCGATCACTTGGCCTCCTTTTCTTTTTCCTTCTCGCAGGACTACAAGCGTGTGGCTTACCGCGCCGCGCTCGAAAATCAGTATCCGGAAATCTACTCGTCCAGCGTCGCACCATGGGAGGGCAAGAAGCTGACGGCCATGGGCGACCAGCTCAAAGGATTCGCGCTCGCTCGTCGCGAAGTCATTTCCTGGAAATCGGCTGACGGCACCGCAATCGAAGGCGTTCTATACACTCCACCTGATTTCAGCATGAAGAAAAAATATCCCTTGCTGGTGGTGATTCATGGCGGGCCCACCGGAGTGGATCAACCAGTCGTCGGCGCGGATCGCTACTATCCCATCGAACGGTTCGTGGCCAAAGGCGCGCTCGTGCTGCGGCCCAATTACCGAGGGTCCGCCGGTTATGGCGAAAAGTTCCGCGCCTTGAACGTGCGCAATCTCGGCGTCGGCGATTATGCCGACGTCATTTCCGGAGTGGATTCGCTCATCGCCAAAGGCTGGGTGGACAAAGACCGCGTGGGCGCCATGGGCTGGAGTCAGGGCGGCTATATCTCCGCGTTCATTACGGCATCAAGCGACCGCTTCAAAGCCGTCTCCGTCGGCGCGGGAATTTCCGACTGGATGACCTACTACGCGAACACCGACATCACGCCGTTCACGCCGCAATATCTGCACGCCACGCCGTGGGACGATCCTGAAATCTACAAAAAGACTTCGCCCATCAGCTACATCACCAAAGCCAAAACGCCCACGCTCATCCAGCACGGCGAAAACGACCGCCGCGTGCCCATCCCCAATGCATACGAACTGCGCCAGGCGCTCGAAGACCGCGGTGTGCCCGTAAAAATGGTGGTCTACAAAGGT
>Ga0210406_10000342_pt1 | contig 66412 bp, 84 predicted proteins | sample IncBWC30MmetaG_FD_155454 | JGI IMG/M metagenome (GOLD analysis project Ga0210406, IMG submission 155454) | Forest soil microbial communities from Barre Woods Harvard Forest LTER site, Petersham, Massachusetts, United States - Inc-BW-C-30-M | ecosystem: Environmental > Terrestrial > Soil >...
GTGAGTACGCCATTGATAGTCGAGGTTTGATTCGGCATGTCAACAACATCGATGATTGTGCCGAGGTACGAACCGCCTACTGCCTTTTCAAATACCTTTCCTTGTCCAATGTTCATTTGTTTCTCCTATGCGCTGTGCGCTTTGAGTTTACTGCGGGTCTTCCAAATCCTCCGGTTGGAGGTCTAGAATTTCCATCCTGAATTCCCCGTTGACTGCTTTAGCAAGCTCGTCCACGTCCATCTGCTTGATGGCCTTCCACCAAATTTTACGGTCGGGGTTCCAGCGAAACTTGTGTTTCTTTGCTTTGTCGTTCTCGTTGCGGCCTTGAAGTGAGCGTACTACTATAACAGGACTCTGCGCTCTTGTCAAGACAATATTGAAGTCAAACTTGCCCATCAAGCGGAGCATCGCGCCAACGTCCGCCCCGGCCTCGTGCGCATCGTAGCAGAAGCCCATCTTGGCGCACATCGTAATCTGCTCTTGACCGCGCATCGGGAGGTCCGTGAACGGGTCAATGACGAGCTTGTCTGGGAATTGCTTGCCGAGCCGCTTCGCCCACTGCTGGCACATCGGCACATCGAAGCGCTTGCCGTTGAAGGCGACCAAGGCCTCCGCGCGCTCCACGAAGTACATCATCTCGTCGTAAGCTTCTTCCGGCGTGTAGCCGAACTTGTCGACCATGCTCTGGTTGATTCCCGTAATCTCGGTAATCTCATCGGTGACTTTGACACCGTCCGACTGAATGAGAATGGCCCGCGTGTCCAAGCTGCGGTTGAACTTCGTGGTCCATAGCGCCATCGCGGCCTCGATTGGGCGGTCATTAACCTTATCGAGGCCAGTGCTCTCCAAATCGAAACCGAGGACTATCATTGCTTCACTGGCTCCTCGCCGTTCGGTAGAAGTTCCTTACCGCTTTCATCTGCGGTGCTCAGTTCGCCCACCATTGGTATCACGTCTGTGTCGATGCAGGCCAGATTGTGAAACGGGACGGCCATTTGACTTGTGAGATTCGAATACAAATCAACCATCTCGTTCTGGTTCCGTTGAACAAACATCATCTGTCTGCTCGTAAAAGTGTTAATCTGGTGCTCAATAACCTTGTTTATGAGTTCCGCATCAGGGTCTTGCAAAACTCGGAACGCGTAGATAGTCTCAGGGAGACCGTCTCCGCGTCCCTTGTGATTGACGTGCCCGTTAAATCGAATCAGGGTTTGCATTACCGGGGCGCGACCTGAATGCCGCCCTTTCCGTCGCGAAGAGCTTGGTCGGCCTGACGAGCGCGAGCTGCTGCTTGCGCCGCGAGCGCGATGGCTGCGGGGTTCGCGTTGTGTTCAATCTTCGGCTGCTCTTGAACGTTGTGCTTGCCTGCGGTGATGCTGTTCACCTCGCAGGTGTCGGAGCAGTACGCGAGCACGCGGCCATCATTGGTGCTGACGATGCGGCTGTTTTTGAGCCACTCGTTCTCCGGCTTCTCAAACACGCTCTTGTCACCTTGCTCGAAGATGACCTGCTTCTCGCATGCGGGTCCGTCACACGCGATGGTACGAATCGTTGCGTCCTTAATCATTGTTTTCTCCTAAAGTTGAGGTCCGCCGTAGTAAAGAATATTGTAGAAGCGGTCGAGGAACAGTGCTTTGTTCACCCGGAACGTCGTCTCCAAAATCTTTACATCGGCTGCCTTTTTGTCCTTGCTCCACTGGTTTCTCCACTCGGTTGGTGCCATAATTTGAGCCTTCTCCGCGTAGAGCATCTGATTATCGATGTCGTGGATTATTTCCGGGTCTTCTCCGTGCAACCCAAACTTGCTATAAATGATTTCCTGAATTCGGTTCTCGACCTTTCGGTACTCGATGCCCGCCGGGGTGAAGTGCTTTAATGGTCGATTCATATCACCTAAGTACGCTTCGCTCGCGTCGTGCAAAAGGAAGCGGAGCGCATAAACTTGTGGAATTATGTAGCTCCCCAGTCTGCTGTGCTGGCTCACCGGGTAAGGAAACTTAGTGTGCCCAGTAAATCGATTGCCTTGACTGAGAGCGTGCGCGATATCATCGATGCACACCATTTCTGGTGTAGTATCAAGAATATCGAACGTCAAACCACTGGCCGTGAGAATCGTGGCGTTGCTCACTCGTGTCCTTTCTGACTCGCTTCATACTGATAAAAGCGCAGCTTCCCTGCGTACTCCAAGCTGATAAGATTCCAGTACAAGGCCAGCGTGTTTGTCTTGAGCTGTTCCAGCGTCCCGTTGTTATCTATGATGTAGTTTGCCATCTCTGGTGTAACCGAGCAAGATGCCGACGACTCGGGAGCAATGTGCTTGCTGCGGTCCACCCAGATGCTGTAGTTATACAGTCCCTCTTTGCGTACCGCCTCCAGCTCTTCGTGATTGCGCATACCAACATAGACGTCGTTGTTTTTGTAAATCTCCCGAGCCAGTCGCGCGCCGTCCGGCGTGTTGAACGCCTTGATTTGTTCGTACCAGTCTTGGCGGTGATTGACGCGGTCGGCGTAACACTCATCAAGACTCTTATAGATTATTCCTTTTGTTGCGAGGAACGGGACCATCACTCTCTCAGCAGCAGCGAAAGAGGAAGACATGAATTTCAGCCCGAGATTGTCACGCAGAATCTCAGCGACCGTATCTTTGCCGTGTCGCGCGTAGCCAAGAATCATGAGCTTCAATTTCATAAGGCCCTCTTGATTGCCTCTCGGATATCGTTTGGTTCTCCGCACTTCGGACACTTTACGACCTTGTGCTCCGGATTCAGGTCGACCACGGCCCACTCGACCGGGCAGCGCTGGCAGGCGAGAGAGCCTGTGAAGTAGATGACGCGCTTCGGTGGCTGCACCTTGCGTGGTTTGCGTTCGGTTGATTCTGCGCCGACTAGCTTCATGCGACCACCTTCTGCTGGGATATGAATGTGTCTACCAAAGTCTCGAAAGTTTCAAGATTGTCGAGCACACGCACATCCCACCATTCGCGAAGTTTCAAAACTCTCTGCGCCTGCTTAGGCGACGGCTCCTCTCCCTCTGCTTTCCACTCCACGCCGAATGGGATAGGATTCCCGGGAATAAGATAAAGATTGTCAGGAAAACCATCGCGGTCCATTACTGCCACAAACAAACCCTTCGAGCGAGCATACTCGTTGGCGGGTTCTTGGTATTCCGTGCGCTCGCGAAAAACTGACGGCTTACGAGGTCCAGTAGGTGTGCGATTCTCTCCGGGGCCGCGAGGGACCACAACGTGGTTTGCGATTCGTTCAAGGTTCTCGCTGGAATCATCGAACGGTACTCGTTGCTTCACCACGGCTGCCTGTGTCAAGGTCTGGGCTTTGCCAGATTGAGCCTTTATCTCGGCTTTCAATTTTTCTTGTTCGGATTTAACCCACTCTTCAGTCTTTCCAAGAAGTTTCGCTACATGCGCTGCACTCTTATTAGCGCTTCCTTTTCCACCGAGAATTCTTCTATTTGCTTCGTCCCTCGTCTCCAGAACCGATGCCATTTTCTCTGTACGATACTCTTGATTGCAGTTCCAGCAATAATCTGGACAAGAATACGCAAGTCTGCGCTGAAGAGGAGTCAAATCTCCGTGACACTTCGAACATGTTTGCGTACCCACCTCGCGTCCGTCAATCGTAACATTCATTATGCTCTCCACTTCCCATCGTATATAGTCACGATGGTACGTTTACCGTTCGGGTACGTCACGATGTGCGAGTGCGTCCAGTTCGACGGACCCTTCGTGTAATCCCAGCGCAGCTTCGAGCTGGTGCCCGCGACGTACAGCCCGTTCCAGATGCCCGTCGAGTGGGTGTGGGCCGTGTTGGCCTTGCGTCCCATCTTCGACAGCTCTGCGGGGCTGCCAAACTTGCCCGAGGGGCCGAGGTGACCGTGCATGCCGTTTTCAATCTTGCGATTGCAGCTCAAGCACGACTCGTCGGCCTTCAAGAAGTAGAACGGAGCGGTGAAGCCGCCAACTTCTTTCAGCGCGTATTCGAGCACGTTCACGTCGCGCACAAACTTCGGCTTTGCGGTGCGAGCGCGAGACTCCTCGTCGGTGACGCCGTTGCGAATCTGGCCGTACAGATACGATTGCAGATTCAAAAAGATTTCGGTGTTCGGCGGGTCCTTGCGATAATCGTACTCACGCAGCCACTTCTTAATCCACGCGTCATCGTGATTCGAATCGACAACAAAGGTCTCGATGTCGCTGCGGTGGTAGCGGTTCAACAGCTTCACCGTGTCGACCAGCTCGTTGTCGAGCTTGTGGTAGCCGCGCAGCCACGTGTGGAACTTCTCATGATTCGTGTTGTACTTGCGCTGGTGCGGATTGACCGCCGCGCCCTCCATGATGTCGTGCAGGAACTGATACTTCGGCACCAGCGCGTCACGCATATCCAGCGAGGCTGCAACAACATCCTCATCCGCAAAGACGCCGTGCAAGTCGCCATACGTAATGGCTTCAACGCGCGCTTCCCCTTGTTGAACCACGCCGTCCTTCACGAGCACGTTCAAATCTTGCAGCGTCCCGGTGCCCTCGTCCTGATTCAGCTGACGCACCCACCAGTTGCCCTTCGAGTTCACCTCGACGAGCAGCGCGCCGTAGATGTGATGAAACTCGGCGATGACGCCTTCGCGCTTCTGAATGTAGTTGCGCTGGGTCACGGTGCCCGTGGTGTAGTTCAGCTTCACACCCTCGCCCTGCATCGTTGCGATGCTGCGCATAGCGAGCTTGGCGTGCGGGAAGATGGCGCTCTTGCGGCCCGTGTAAGATTCCAGTCCGGCGAGCGGGTTCACGTTGGTCGGCAGAGCGTTGTACTCACCGCACCACACAAGACCCTTGCCAAGCTCGATACGCTCATCGCGGATGTACTTCTCGATGGCCGGGTCATACCACAGCTCTTTCTCGGCGCGCTTATCCGTGCCTTTCTTCACGCTGAGTTGACCGTAGTGGTTCTGATTGTAGGTGTAGGTCCCGACGATAATCTCAGCGCTGTAAAAATCCGCGAGCGCTTCCAGATTCGCGAGCAGCTCTTTGTGAACGTGCGTGTTATTCTGCGCAGAGGTGACGATGAATCGTTTTACGCCGCCCGAGGTCGGCAGCTTCGCCGCTTTGGTCTTGGTGCCGAGCTTCGTACCTCCGGCGAGCGGTTTCTTCATCTTGCCGAGCGGCGTCAAGTGGCGACGCACCGAGGAACGGGCGATGCCCAGCTCTTTCGCGGTCGCGCGGATGTTGCCGCTGTTACGGTCGAACGCTGCCGACACTTCTTCTGAAGATATCTTCATGTTTTCCTCTTAGTGGATTATTGCCGCAATTGTTAGAGCGATTCCAACGGGTACGCCGATGATGAGTCCGTGCTTGAGTCCGCGCCGATACGCAGCGCGTATATCATGCTTCGCCTGCTTCGCATCGTCGCCAATCTTTTTGTCCTTCGCAACAACATCTGCTTGCAGCCCGGTGATGGTAGTGTCTTTTTGTGCGCTAAGAACGGTGCAGCCCTTGAGCTGGTCTTGTGTCGCAGCAAGCTGGTCTGTGAGAGGTCCTACCTTTTCAAGTTCGTTGACTGTGGCGTGTGCGGCGTCCGTCGTAACTGCAACGGTGCCGTTCGGTTGTGGCGTGATGGCAGCAGGCTGTAATGAGAGCATGTCAGCCCAGTGCTTGGATAACTCGGGCAGCGGCAGAGCTGCGTCCGCCTGCTGTTTTACAATGATGGTCTGCTTCGCGACTGCAATCTTCGCGTCATCTATTTTCGCTTGCGCGGCCACTGTGACCGCTAGCTGTTGAAGAGTGATTGCGTTCTGCTCGTTCTGCCTTTCGATTTGTGCGATTTGCGCGTTGTCTGTTTTGACTTGGGCGTCGAGATGCTTGCCGTACGCATCGTATGCCTTGTTGCCGTAGTGCCAGAGGACGAAAGCGATAATCACTGTGATTATGAGCTTTTCGTGAGCTTTGACGACATTTATCCAGTGAGTGATTGGATGCGTCGTGGTCGTGGTGGCCGTTACCGCAGTGGGTGTGGTTGCCATTATTTACCTCGTGAAGGAACTGCGGTTGGGGTCGTGAGTTTCCTCTCACGTCGCAGGCGGGCTCGATGGGCCTTGGTGCCCGTCCGGCCCGGGTATCCAAAATGCGGCGCGCCGAGCGCGCGGCTGGCCGGATGCACCAGCAAATATTCCGCAATTCGAGTGGCTAGTATGAGCACGGTGAGACCTGTAACCTTTCCGAGTCCGTATCGCTTGTACGCGTTCTCCAGCTTACCGATAATCGGATTGCAGCGGGAACACAGCAGCCCGCGAACCTCGCCCGTCTCATGGTCGTGGTCAACAGACAGACGGCGACCCTTTACAGGCTCCGCTTGGTGACAGCCGTAACAAACGCCGCCTTGATACGCAAGGATTGCGTCGTACTGCGCGATGGTCAGCTTGTAGTTATCCCAGAGGCGTTTGGCTCTGGCCCTTTCTTTCTGTTCTTCTTTCACATCGGGAGCATGAAAGGGGTCGTGGCTTGTTCAGAATTTGGCTTTCCTAGAAACCAAAAAGGCTCCTATATGAAAAATAAATTTATTGCTCGTCCGGTAAAATACTTGGCAGAATCTCGTTGCCCGCCGTGTCGCTGAAAAACTGATTCACGCTTCGGGCCTCATCTTGCTGGACAAGCTTCGCGGCGCATGGGGAGCAGTAAACGTTCAAGCATCCATCTGCACGATACCAGTCCTCCGGCATACACTCCTCGCCTCTTGACGCGTTTGTGTACGGCTCAGAACCTGCCACACCCGTAGCAGGGCAGGTGTAACAGGTCAGCGTGACAGCGGGTCCTTCGATGCGGATTAGCTTCATTCCGCGCTCCGAAGGTCAGGGTGAGACGCTAGAATAGCCTTGATAATCTGGCATTCGGGGCCATCATCGGCGGGGTCGTATTCATAGACGAGGGGGCAGTTATCGTGCTCCCAGAAAATTTGATGCGCGGTCTGTGGCGAGCGTAGTTTAAGCACGTGCGGCCTCCTGCGGAGCCCGTAGGGCCTCGCGAATCTCGCGGTCGGCCTCCGCCATCGAAAGGCGCGCAATCGTGCTCTGTGGCTTCTCTGGCGCGTTCTTAGCTGGTCTCTTGCTGTAGTCTTCTTTCCACGTTTTGCTCATATTCAAAACCCTTGTGCGGGGTCCTCCTCTTGTAAAGTCTTCAAACGCTTCTTGGTGCAAGGCCAACACGCGGGCTGCCACTTGCCTTCTTTGTCTGGCAGCGCGTACCCGTTGTCGGGCTCTTTCTTGCAGAAGGCGCACGTCTTCGGTTCCAGTGTCCACTCCGCGCTCATTCGTGCCTCCCGCGTTTGCGTCCCATGTCGAGCACAGACAATGCCGTGAGGAGAAATACTACCCAGAAGATAACCCAGCCGCCCATTAGTTCCTCCGCGATGCGCCCAGCAGTATGCAGTTACCCTTCGGTTTCAGTCGCGACCTTACCGCCTAGTGACTTTACCCGCCTGCCTTGTCCAGCACTTTCGGCGCTGAGGGCCTCGGAAGCCACGTTGGGGCTGCATACTGCGAGGAGCACCGAGTGCCTCTCGCAAAAAGTTGAGTCGGGTGGGATTCGAACCACCCGGGGTAATCAGCCTACCGGGTACGAGGCCGCGACAGATGATGAGTCCGCGCGTTGCTCGCCACATCCACCGACGCGCCTGATAAGTTCCCTTAGCGTCGTCCAGCCGCCACTTGTCGCAGGCTGGTTAAGGTGTCCGACTCTGGGTACATCCTAACATCGATTCGGTACGCTGTCAACAACAAAAACGTACCAGTACTAGGCGAACGCGGTCTGCTTCGCTCCGGCCTTGAGCAGTGCGAATGCGACCGCGAGGCTGTTCACGCGGTAGCGACCGTTGGGACGCACACGGTAGCCGTTGGGCAAGATGTTGGTCGGCGTGTCTTTGGAGAATTCAATCTCCGCTGCCGCGCTGCGCATGCCCTTGCTGTTCTCGCCCACATTGATGGGACGCGTACGCGGGTCGAGGATAACGCCTTGCTTCGATGCCTGCTCTTGCAGGTACGTCGAGGCCTTGGGAGCGTGAAGGATGCGCAGGCGCTTCACGAAGGGCACCAGAGCCTGCTCCACGGTCACGGCGGGGACATCTGCAAACTTCGTTGATTCGAGGAATCGCGAAACGACCTCGGGCGAAGTAGAACACACGGCCAGAACCTTCGTTGTGGGTTTCACTTCACGCTGTTCGAGTAACCGATTCGGTACCCATACCGCTTGGTAATCTTCCTGTCCAACTAAGCGGACCTTCGAAAGGCTCGCGCTTGCTTCCAGTACAACCACTTCCGTGTTCTTGTAAAAGGTAGTCATTGCCTAATTCCTCCTGAATGAGTTTTCCGCCTCACATTAGCGAGGTCGGTACCGCCAGCACATACCGAGAACAAATAGTCCAGCCACTAAACTTACTGCTCCGATGAATTCAACCATGCGTTCGCCTCCTCCTGACTATCGAAGTAGCGAATCTTTCGTTTGCCAATCCAGCCGGAGGTCCGGCCCATGTAGGTGTTAAGTCGGCGGCGCTGGCTGCGGGGAACAATCTTATTCGCCAGTATCGCGTCGCCTTGAACTAGACAATCGGCGATGGCGTCCTTGATTGTGATGTCGCCGTCGAGCAGTTGCGCGTCCGAGTAGAGCACCACCTGCCCGTCATGCTCTTGAAAGAAGTCATTCAGCGCTTCCAGAATTTCAATTGCTCTTTCGAGTCTGCTCATTCTGCTTTGCCTCCGTCTTCCTGATTTGAGCGAACGTGATATCGTAAATCCGGCGAAGCGTGCTGCCGGGTTTCGGTCGCGGTAGTTGGCGGCGTTCAATCACTTGATGTCGCCTGTCTCTCGAAGCTTTGCCTCTGTGCATTGCTGGCAGTAGCGAACCTGCCCGAGGTGCGCAGGATTGCGCTCCGTCCCTACGCCGTAGTGGCCGCAGCTGAGAAGATACTCGCTGGGGAAATTCTTTACGACGCGCTCATAAGTCACTGCCGCGTCTCGAATCTCTTTTGTCAGCTGCTCGCTGCCTCTCATTGGCTCCCCTTCTGTTTGAGCACAAAATGGCGCTCAATAGTTCGCTTCCTCAATCGTGCGCGCTTGCGGTCGACCTTCAAACGGGTGCTGGGACTCGTTTGGTGCTTTCGCTTCTCGCGAGTAAACGCTAGCGCCTTAATTTGCTGGCCTGTCATTACTTCCTCCGCAGTTCCTCGTTCATCGCGTCCGCTTGCTGACGAAGCTCCCGGGCCTTCACGCGACCCTCCTCGGTCTGGCGGTCTTCGAAAAGATTCGCCTCCCGGAAGAGCATCGAAATTTTTGCACGTACTTGGTAGCGCTCGCCGACTGTCATGTTAGTCTCCACTGTCAGAGTGTACCGCAGGCGTGGCGCAATTGCAAGCTCTAATTTCACAATAATCTGCGCCGAAGCAATCACCTTGCGCGGCCTCAATCAGGCTGACTTCCAGTTCCAGATAGCCGTTTTCCCGCAGGCGGGTTTCATGGATGCGACCCAGTTCGAACAGGCTTGTCAGGTCTGCAATCGCCTCTGCCCGGGTTTCGAAAACTTCGCAATGGTCCGGCAGGCAGCCGTGCATACCAGACAGCGCTATGTAGTGTTCGCTCATGCTGGCACCACGCGGACGAATCGCTGTCCAAGCTCTGGTACCTTCAAGGTCCAAATACGCTGATTACCTTCTTTGTGGCTGCGCACCGCCGTTACGAGCCTAGAGACCGCGAGGTGATACTCCTCCTCAGTCTTGTCAGGGAATTTCAGGTACAGCGCAAGCGTAGCGTCACTGATAAGCTCGCGATGCGCATCTGGCAGCTTCACGAAACGGTTAGACGCATCGCAGGCAGCGCTCACTGCTCTGTTGTACAGCAAGCCTGATGGCTTATTCATCACGACACCTTTGCAATCAGACCATTCTGCATGGTCACGGATGCGAACCACTTGCGCTGGGTGGGGCTGGGGCCGACCACGCAAAAGGTCCCATTCTCTTTGTACTCGGGGCCGAAGAACGAGGTCTCCTCGTAACGCAGAGCCTGCCCAACAGCGGCCTTCAAATCCTTCTTGCTCTTGTAGTTTGCTCCCATCATGACTGCACCGCTTTCTGCGCGATGTCGCGCTTGATAGCATCGATGACCAGTGGAGCATCACTCATTGCGTGCAGCGAGTTAGTGTGAACGAGACCGATGAAGATGCCGTTCTTGTCCGCAACGTGCGCGTGGTTCATCGTGTTGGCCCGGGGGCATCCGTGAAAATTCACGACTCGGACCACCGTGCCGGGGAGCAGATTCGTGCGCGCATCGATTCGGTCGAGCAGGTTGGGGTAGTAGATGTAGTTGCGATTTACTTGAACCTTCATCACGTCCTCCATGCTTTAACTGTACCGCGATTCGCTCCGGGTGTCAAGAACAAAAACGTACTAGTACTATTTTACCGTCCATTCAATTTTTGATTCTTTGCCCATGCGCTTGCATGCTGTGTGCTGATACCAGCCGGGGACGTTCAGCATGCGCGGCTTCTTGTACCGATGTACTTCCACGCCACAGCCCGCGCACTTGCCGATGTAGTTACCGGGGACCCGCTTCTCGCTCTGGGAGCATCGCAGAGGCTTCGCGCCAATTTCGCGGGCCTTGAGTCTCCATACGTAATCGTGATGATGTCCGGGGCCGACTAGCACATGCGCAATTTCGTGCAGGATGGTATCGCGAATTTCGGATTCCTCCTCCATTATCGCATAATGTTTGGACATGCTAATCGTGCGGTCTGCGAAGCGGCATTGGCCGCTGCGAGTCTTTGCGTGGTCCCATTCGAAGGACCAGCCGAGGTCAAACAGCTTGTGGTCGAGCATCGCTTTCCAGATGAGCGAGTGTGCGGCAGAGAGGTCCATATTTAGCTCCTGAACCCGAAGGTGCGGGAATCGTCGCGCACTTCCCAGCGCTCTGGACCAGTAAAATCATCGGTCTTCTCATCGTACTGAGGCTCCATGCCCGCAGATGCGATGATGCCCGTCGCGCGGTCTTCCAGTGCGCTTTCGATGTGGCTAAAAGCAAGACCTTGCCACGTGTGATAGGCCAGATTGAAGTCGAGGGCAATCAGCACGACGTTGCCTTCCTTGGTCACGAAAAAGACGTTTTGCTTTTTGCCATCGCCTACCATCTCGGTCGCCAGTTGATTCAGTGCTTTGACTTTCATTGTTGCCTCCATGAGTAGAGTGTCTCATGGCCTCCGAATCTTGTCAACAACAAAAACGTACTAGTACTAGCGCTTCCTCCCCGCGTTCGCTTTCACGCGCGCCATCCTGCAATCATCGCAGCGCGTGCCTATACTCGCGGGCCGGAAGCATCGCAGACAGGTCAGTGTGACCTCTGCCGCATCGGATGCGGTCGTGTTAAGCTTCTCGTTGCGCTCCCGGAACGCGTTGCGGCGGTATGCCGTGGGTACAATCAGGGTCATCGTTTCTTCCTCATGCGGTATATCAGCCAGAGCAGTCCGACCAGATTAACAGCGGACAGCACCAGATACTCTACTACTCGGTGAACCACGCGCTTAATTGACGTATGCGACAACTTCCCAGTTACCGCTTGCCATCTTGTACGCGTGCAGCGTGAGCCACTTGCCATCGCCAACCTCCTCGTGGATGCGGACCACGCCGTGACCCGGCTGAAATGCCCAGCATGATGTTTCTGCAAATCCGTTTGCGCGCAATGCGGAGTCGACCGATGCGACCGGGAGAAATTTGTGATATGTCAGCCCTAGTTGGTGCAGTTCTGAATTTACACGTCGTTGGCGGCGGTCCAGTGTAGGAATCTGTGCATTGCATTGAGTGCAGAGTGTCATGCTTTTCTCCGTTTCATATCAGCGGCTATCTGACCCTCGCCTTTGCGCTTGCCGCTTACTTCCAAGCGTAGCACGCGCGTGGTCATATCGCCGTCCGTGAAGTCTTCCTCGAATTCACGCACCGTACGGCCAGCAAGAAAGTAAATATTCGCAACGTGCGTGCGAAGCTCCCGGCCTTGCTCGGTGTTGGCGAATGTGAATAAGTCGGTCATGTTAGTCCATCTGGTAATACATCCCGATGTTGATGTCGGGGTAATTGGCCTTGAGAAAATCCCGTTGCGCCTCAGCCATCTTGGTGCGACGCGCGCCTTGTCCTAGCGTGCCGCCGATATGCAGGCTGCGACCGTGCCAGCCGGAGGTGAAGAGCGAGGTGCCTTGAATCGAGTCGGCGGTAGACTTGCGCATCCCGGGAACGTACAGGATGCACGCATCGAAGTTACAGGTGCCGCCATCGTCGTGGCTCGCGAACTGCTGAGAGTGCGCGATTGCTTCCGAGACTGCTTGCTGGATGCGCTTGACGTCGTATTTCATAACTGCCTCCATGCTCAAATTCTCTCACAGCCCGAGGACCGCGTCAAGAACAAAAACGTACTAGTACTGTTCGTTGTCTTGCTCAATCTTGACTGCGGGTGGTGGCGTGTCGGTGCTCCACCGCTTGTATGCCTCGACGCGGCTTTGTACGAGCATCGCCAGCATCAGGACCACGCCGAGGATAAACGCGCTCAACAGCACGCTGAGAAGCGCGATATGCAAGGCGTGGCCTATTTTTGCGAGGAGCTTCATTAGTCCTCGTACTTCTTAACGACCTTGTCTACTTCAGTGCCGTCGCCGATATACTTCTCCAAGTTAACCGTGTAGTCATTGATGACGTCCCAGCCATCATTGCCGTACACGAAGTAGACCCACGCGAACGGCTGATTCTTAAACGGTTTGTGAACATACAGACGGTCCTCGTCGCAAAGGTACATCGCTTTCAAAATGTCTTTGCGGTCGCGGCTGTGGTATATTTCATAATCATTGCCGCTGTTATCGCCGTTGTCGACAGAGAGATAAAATCCCTTGTCGAGCAATACATCGATGACCTTAGTGTAAATTTCCTTCTCAACCATTTGACGCATTTTGACGCTCATTGTTTCCTCCTCTTATTAGAGCTTTATAATAGTTATAATATGACAACAATCCCATTTCTTTCAGAACGGAGAACGAGGGAATTTTTCCAAATTCAAGAAGTAAGCGCGCTGTGGTCGCTTCGTGATTTTTCCTTACCTCTTTTGCAGGTAACTGAAAGGCCCTCCAGTCTGGGCAGCGCCTTCTATAGATATCGATAATAGCTCCGTCCGTTACGCCGAATTCTTTTGACAGAGAGCTAAGGGTTTCTCCCCTGTGTCGGCGCTCCGCGATTTGCTTTTCTATTTCCAAAGGTAGTTTTAAGCGACCGCGATTGCTTCTGCCACAATTACCTGTGTGGAAAACGTGGGGAATACGCTCTATGTTTTCTAACAAACGCTTAACTCTTAACTTTTGCATCTTCGGCCTTTCGAAACCAATCTTCCAGTATGCTGCGTATGATGCACGCGACCGATACACCCTTCTCATCCGCTAGCGCGCGTAAACGCGTTAATAGCTCGGGGGCGAGACGGATGAGGAGAGGTGTCATTGTTTTGCAGGTTCGACGTCGCTAGCTAAGATGAAAGCCACGAAACGAAATGCCTTGCAGTCGCTCTTGCAATACTCGCAGAGACCTCGGGATTTGTGCTCGCTGAGATAATGCCCGCAAACGCAAGCTTCGTCTACCACGCGGTCAGTATCGTAAGGCACTCGAACCGCTTGCTGCTTTACTTCGTCCCACTGGTAGCTCATGACTACCTCCACTCTTAGTGTCCCAAAATCCGGAATAGGTGTCAACAACAAAAACGTACTAATACTATGCTTTCACCTTCTTGCAATATGGTCCGCCGTGCGGGTCACAGCGCGTGCCCATCATTGCGGCATCCAAGTCTGTGTTAGGGTCGGAGAGATACGCATCTTGCTCACACGCGAGACAGGCTTTGCGCTGTGCTGCCATCTTATGCAGCCATGCGGTGTAATCGTCAGCCCACTTCTTGAGTGCTTCGTATGCCATTATAGATTCTCCGAAATCCATCGAAAGAATTTCTCCAGCTCGGCGTTAAAGAAATGGCCGTATATCTGGTTCTGCGCCGCGTCCGGGAAGAGCGTGAGATATTTCTGCTTCTGCTCTCTCATCCATACGCTGAACGGCGGGTCGTGCGGCTTGTCCGGATTGTACTCACCGTGAATCGATTCGAACACGGTATAAGGATTGCGATATGTCATAGCTTATTCTCCCTCTTAATCTGCCATTCCAAGTCGACCACGATATTCCAAGCGGTGTAATCGTCATTGTCGCCTTTGCCGAGCCTGATATCCTCCGCAATGTGCGGCAGAGTCTTAGCGATGCGGCGAAGCTTCGCAGCGGCCTTCTTGGCTGTCTTCTGCTCCGGTGTCAGCGGGGCCTTGGGAGGCTTGGGCAGCGTGGCGCGCGTGATAATGGTCTGCTTCACGCCTTCCGGGTTGTACTTATCCACGCGGTTCTCGTGGTTCTTCACGCGTGCGGTCATTTGTGGGATGACCTCGCCCTGCTCAAACATCTCGGTCGAGGCGAAGTACACGATGATATTGTCGCCGGACTTCATCTTGTAGAAGTGGGAGACGCCAAACTGTGATTCGAACGTGGTGTGATACAGCACTGTGGTGTTTTCCAAAGTGATGCGCTCGCCGATTGTGCCGATGAAGTTTGACTTGCTGTCAGACTCGATGCGGGCATTGCGGCGAATCTCAAATTCCCTTTCCTTGCTGTAGGCATTGATGGCAGAGACCGCGATGCCGAAGTTCTTGCTGCTGACTGATACAGACTGCGCGAGGAGTGCGAGGTTGTATCGGTAATCGTCTTGTGTGTGGATAGAGAGCGATTGCAGCCATTCGTAGGTGTTGGCTGCGAGGGTCTTGTCTTCATCGGATGCGACCAGCGGAAATTCGAAGCGCTCCCGGTCTTTCGCATTTCCGAATATCCATTCGCGCACGCGGCCAGACGTTGAGGTCTTACCGTGTTCTTGCGCGCTCTTGTTCGAGAGCCAGCCATACAAGCGGATTGCAGAGGCTGCTACGGTCAGCACGTCATCCATAGGAATGCGTTCCATTACTGAGCCACCGCCGAAGCCTTCGCGCTCTGACATCTCAGCAAGCTCATCAGCGTCAATCAAAATCTCCGCGATAGCAGCCAGCGTGCTCGGGTCGGTGAGTCCAAGATAATTTGCAAGGCAGTTCCGGCCAATTTGCCGGAAGCCTGCGTCGCTGTGGATGACAAACGTTTCCAGTCTATAACGCGCTGCCTTGCAGTGGTCGCAGTAATTAGTGGCCTCGCGAAACTTGGTGGGGATATCGCCTTCGAATCCGGGGACGCGGCGCATAACGTTGCCGATGAGCTTGCCATCTTCATCAGTGACAGGCGATATCACGGCGGCGAATTCATAGCCGTTTATCTTGGGACGTCCAGCCGATTCCAAGGTGACAGTGTACACGCGGCGCACGCGGTCGAAGCCTTCCTCGTTGCGGTACTTGATGTCCTCGAACGCGCCGACCGTGAGCTTGGGTGCTTCGACCTTGATGCGGGTGCAGCGGCGCGCCAACTGCGTCATGCGCGACTGGAGGGTGGATAGGTTGGCCTCGGGGATGCGGTAGGTCTTGAGTGTGGTGTCCATGCGACGAGTATCGTATATGGAGCGAATGATGTCAAGAAGAAAAACGTACTAGTACCGCGCTTTTATATTCTCTGCTTTCAGCGTGTCGCGAAGCCTTTGCTTTGCCTCTGCTCTATCCTTGGTGCGCAATATCTCCACGCCTCGCTTTTCGAATGGAGTGCGGCGTGCGAGAACAACATAATCGCGCTTGCTTGGGTCAAACCACAAACACGGTCGACACGCGTCGCCTGCTGTGTCCAGAGGCGCAACGCCGCGAGTGTTGAACGGTGGAGAGTGTTTGAATATCAACTCGCTTTCCAGAGCGAGAGCTTGCTCCTCTGATTCGAGCCAGATTATCTCCAGAGTATCATACTCGAATGTTGGCAAGGATATAACATGGTGTTGCGGGTCCAGCGGTCGCAGGATGCCTTGGGATGATTGGCCGATGTATTGGACACGGTCGCCGAGGCGAGCGATGTAGACGCAAGGACGCAGCCAGCTGCGCACATCCAATGCTGTCAAGATGGTTGATTCAGTCATCCAACCAGTGTAACAGACCGATATCACACTGTCAAGCGGAAAATGCTATCATACTATCATAACTATCATAAAATCCACATTTTGGAATCAAGTCCTTTATATTGATAGAGTTAGATGCCATTTTAAGGTCAAAATTCGCAAAGTGTACCCCCCACGACGCGACTTAGTGATATCGGTCCAACAGCTAGCGATATCGGAGGAAAACTTTTTCCCTCTCTACGATGAAGTGAATTCAATTATATGAAAAATCATATATAAGGAAAATCTTTTCCTGCGATATCGGTATCAATTGAAGCGATATCGGTCCAAGGCTCGCTAGGGGTATACACCTCTCGTGTTTTCGGCTGTTTTTCGCTCGTAATCACATCAATTTAAACGACTTAATTCCCTTTCGCATATTTTATGATAGTATGATAGAATCCGCGTGACGGCCTCGACGCCAATCTGACCATATTTGGGCACTTGCCAACGTGTGGGCAGCGCGAGCTTGGCTTTGAATAGAATCAACGAGTTACGAGATGCAAACCAACTCACGACCCTAACCGCGCTTCTTTTGTCATATCTTCAGTGACCTTGTCAGGTGACGGCGCGTATCGCGCCAACCCAATTTCAACGCCTCGACACTCGCTGTAACATGAACAAAACAAATGAGATACAACGCACAAGCTAATGACGGTTGGGATGAGTAGTTTGCCAGCCGTTTCCGATGAGCGCAAAATTATCGCGCAAGTCCTTTATTTTCAACGAATTTCAAGTTTGGCAACGAATTTGCTCCCCCAGCAAGCCGCTTGCCAAACGCTAAATGCCGTAGAATCAGCAGCTTAGACTGTTTCTCGGCGTTTGGCGATTAATGCCCTATTAACCGCAAGCGCTCGGCGCGACCCTCCCGCAAGGAATCGCAACGCGCAATGACCTGTCGGCGCAGGCTGGCAGCGAACCTCGGGCGAAACGTTAAGAGCTTTGTTTTCAACAAGATAGTCTTTGGCAATTCGTTTGCTCCCCCAGCAATTCGGGGGCCAAACCGAGGACCCGGCAGCCTGCCGGGTGGCGAGCGCCCCAAGGCCCCTTTGTGGGACGGTGGTCGCATTCGTGGCAATCGGCCAATCCGGCTACGGCGTCACGTTACACCCCGATAGCGATATCGGAGACAAAAAGTGTCACAGTGACAAAAAGTGCCTCCGATATCGGAGGAAAAAGTTTTCCCATCCCCGAGGAGGGTAGACTATGGCTGGCCCACGCTAACAGAGTTTACCGAATAAAACCGAGTTAGCCCAGAAGTTTGAAATCCAATCCCGGCTCCGGACATAAACGTCCGCTGGCCGGAACAAGAAGGACCCAATGACGCAAACGGTTGAGCAGTTCCTAGTCGAGCAGTTGCAGAGGGTCGCCCCCGGCAAGTACACGCTGGCGAGCGTGCTCCAGCGTTTCCAGAGCAAGCTTCGGTTTCCCTGCACCCACTTGAAGGGCGGGCGCACGCCGCGCTCCCTCGCGGGACCCGGCAAGGACTACAACCTAAGCATCTTCACGTTCCCGACAGGCGTGACCGAAATCAAGTGCCTTTACAACTGCGGTTTGAAGATTCGCTCCGACGAGAAAGAGCTGACCGCCGCGTTCAACGAGCTGTACGACCTGCCGAGCACGAACACGAAGGCGTCATCCGAGTTGTACGCTAACAGAAAAGACCCCGGCCCGGTGCCGACCTACACGGACGCGTATCGTCAGTGCATCAAAGAATCGAGCGACCTGTTCTGGGCCTATATTCAGCGAGGTCTGGAAGATGGGCGCATCAAACCCGGAGACCCAATCCTCGGCGCGGTTCTTCCGCACCCGGACCCGATTGAGGCACCAGATACGATTATCGAGCGCGGCTTGAAGTTCCGCTACGTGCGTCAGCGCGCAAAGAAAGTATTGCAAGCAACCGTCGTTGTGCAGGACAGCATCGCAATACCCGAGGGCCAAAAGGCCCAACTGGGAATATCTCGCACAGCACCTAAACGCTATAAGATTCGAAAGACCCAATCCCGCAAAAGCGGAAAGTAGGAGTACCCAATGAGCAGCGAAATTTTGAAATCCCTAACGGGACTAGTATCGAGCTTGCAGAAGAGTCTGCACAAGGTTCGCAAGCAGACCCGTGAGAACGCGGACGAACTTTCCATTCTTCGCGAGACTTTCGCAGTCGCTTACACCGATTTGAATGCGAAGCTGGATTTCCAGAAGGGAGCTAACGCAGCGCTTCTAAAAGAATTTGCGGATACACACAAGTCAGTCGAAGACTTCCGTGTCCAAGCTTTCCAGCGCTCCGAGCAAATCGCCGCGAGCCTTGCACAGGTCAAGAAAGAAAACGACGACCGCGAGATGCGTCAAACGGTTCGCGACCAGTCAAACGTTGTATCGTTGCAGAAATTGGCAGCCTCGACCGATAAGGGGTTCAGCGCTGTAAAGACCGACGTCGAAAGCTTGATGACTGCGGACGTTCGTTTGCTGCGTCGCATCGAGAATTTGGAATTATTCCAGAACGAGCTATTGGAGCGCGCCAAGAAGTTTATGCGTCCCGCCGCTTGTGCGGCACCGGGCTTCAAACCCGAATTGCCAGTCGGCCACGAGTGGGTCAACAAGAAGCTTTCCGGCGTTTACAGCCAGCTTGACGAAGTCGAGGCTCGTCTCGCCGCACTCTCGACTGCGCGCCGCACTGAAGAGACCGCACAGCTGGAGCGCCGTCTTGAGCAGTTGGAAAAGGCCGCAGCTAAAGAAGCGTTGCGTGATTCTCTTTCTCTTATTTTGAAACTGTTGGAGAACCCGGAGTTCGTAAAGCAAGCAGGCTTTGTGGTTGATATTTCCGCTTTAATGAATTTGATTATTAAAGTCAGCGATTGGAAATCTTGCGTCAACGCTATAGAGAAGGCGTAAGATGATTCTCAACCGCCGCAAATTTTTCAAATGGCTCGGGGTAGGGACTGCCGCAGCGGTGGTCGCCCCAACCATGCTCAAGGCGTTGGAACCGCTTTGCGTGGCACCAAAGACTTTGACGTACACGACGTATGTGATGGGCAAGGACGCTATCATCAGCGAGTACGCCAACTACGTAAACTTTTCTGACTTCGCACTCGCGAGCGCGATGGACGAAGCAGTTGAGAATGCAGCCGCTGAATTAGGACATCGTGCCGGACTCAGCGTGGCTAAACTTCACAAGTCAACTTTTGATTCCAATCCACGCAGTTTTGGTTTCAGGTTTTAATATGTGGGAGCTTAAATTCAAGCGCAAGCCGAAGCCGGAAGTCTTCGAAGAGAAGCAGGCGTACGTCCCGCAAACGCAGGAGCACTCGCCGGGAATTCCACAGTTGACGGATTACGCGAACCGCGTTTACCGCGTGTTCAACAATTATTGTACCGAGATGGGCGTGCAAGTCAGCATCGGGATGAACCCGAGAGACTACAACCGTCAGATGTATTTAAAGGTCGTGGGCAACCGCGACGTGCAAGTTGACCACCGAGGCAAGACCTATTATCTAGCTCCGGGCGAGTCATGCACGCTGACTATAAACGAATCAGACTGCATGACTGGACGAGTGGAAGAGTTTCTTCCTCAGTTGACCTTGATGCCTTACGGCAACGCAGCAGCTCAACAGAACGTAGGCATGCGCGGTCTGCCAGTGGCGACAGGACTCCAGAGAAATTTCTTTAAATACGATGTCTAAGAAAAACATCATCGAGAAGAAACAAATCGACAACAACACGATGCACGTCACGTTCGACAACCCGGATGGGCAGCGCACTTACGAATTCAAGGGCAGCTCGATGAGAGCAATTAAGCGAGGCAAAGACCCCGCAGGCTTGACGGGCGGAAGATTAGTGGAGCACAGACGCAAATGAAGAACTGGTCTAACGGAAATATCGGAGTTGACCCAAATTACTTTTACTACGTCCCGACTCCCACAATTCCCAACGGATGGCCTGTATATCCAGCTCCTACTGTGTATCCGCAATATCCGCAGTATCCAGCAGCTCCCGACGTTTGTCCGGGATGTGGTCGCTGCCGCCAATGCGGCCAGCCAGCACCGCCGATTGTGATTACGACGATAACCTGCAATAAGGAAATAGATGGCTGACCAGATATCGCCCATGGATTACGAGGTCGCCGCGCAGTTCGCGCACTTCTTCACCGCCGCGTTTCTAGTCAGTCAGATAGGAAGAGCGGGATGGCACTGGCTGCTGTTCGCCGCAATCGGCATGACAGCGTTCGCCGCCGTGAAAGAATTTTGGTACGATGTGAAGCACGAGAATCCACTGGTTCGAGGCTCTAGCCCGCTAGACTTCGGGATGTATCTCGCTGGAGTTTTGACGGCAGTAGGTCTTTGGTTTGTGAGGTAAAAATGTTCGTACCCATCAGCGGTAGTCAGACAGGAATTCTTGCAGCAACTGCTTTTGCATTCCTCCTAGCTTTCATGGGAGACTGCTACACCACGATGGTTGGATTGGAGCACGGCTTCATTGAAACCAATCCGGTTAGCCGCTGGTTCTTTTCCAAGATTGGTCAGACGGGCACATTTTTCGCTCAAGCGGTAGCCATCCTGATTGGCGGCGCAGCGATGTCCAACTGGGGCTTCGGCCCTCCAGAAGTATTTTGGGGAAGCTTAGCCGCAACCGAGACCTTCTTCGCTGTTCGCAACTATTTGAGATTGAAGGCCGCAAAGATTAGTTTGAAGTAATCGAGCAGAGGTATCATGGCAGAGACAAAGAAGAAGTCACCCGACAGCAGCGTTCCTTTCCAGCACGGTGCGGTCGGCGACCCCGATGACTACAAGCCGACATACGGCGACCCGAAGGTCACGGCGGCGAATGACGTAGCTCGCCAGAAAGAACCTCGCTTCGGCGCGAAGCAGGGAATTTTGGAAACGCAGAAGGAAGTCGGCGGGCAGAGCTATCCCGGTCGCGCGACTCCTCCGGTCCAGCAGGTTACGACCGCGAAGGAAGACACGGGCACCCACGCGCGTTGCGCGCAGCGACAGAACGGATTGAACCGCTATCCGATTAACGAGCACGAAGAGAAGCACAAGACCCACGGGCCGAACAATTAATGTTCGCTTGGTTAAAATTTTGGAAAAAGGAAACGAAAATGAGCGAAGTAGCCACGATTGTAGCAGACATAAAGGCTGAGGCCGTCAAGGTTGAAGGCGAAGTAAAGGCCGCTGTTACCGATGTCAAGGCCGAGTTCGAGAAGGTATTCTCCGCAGCCAAGGTTGAGGCTGTCACAATCGAGAGCACCGTTGCCGCCGAGATTGTGAAGTTGAAGGCACTCGTTGCCACTCTTGACCAGAGCGCGCTCGTGAAGGCGCTGGAAGCGAAGGTTGACGCGCTCATCGCGAAGATTGGCGTCAAGCTGTAATAGTTCTTGACATCCGCCGCCGAGTGTGGTAGGATTCACCCACGGTCGAGGAAGGGTAGCGATTAGCCCTACTTAAACGGAGATGTATCTCCGGCCTCGGAGGGTGGCGACCATTACCGCCAAATTTTCAGTGGTGTCGTTAGTGTAAAGGTAGCACGGGGGACTGTGAATCCCTCGGCACGGGTTCGACCCCCGTACTTCACCCCAAGTTTAAAATAGTACTTGACAAGTTTCGAGAACTGTGCTAGACTGGTTCTCGAATCGCAGTAGCATCACCTTGCATTAGTTGCACCTCCAAGGGGCAGCTAGCACGAGCCAAAGCTGCCCCGAAAATAAAGCTTGACAAGGTTTCGAAAGTGTGGTAGGATGGGTTCAATGGAAACGTTCGAAACGGAAATATGGATTCCGGCGAAGAACGGAGTCGGGCAACCACCCCGGCTGATTTCATGCCCCGAATGCGGGGACCCGGTTCGGAGACGACCCGGCAACAGATATGTTTGCGAGTGCGGCGCGGAGACGACGTTAGACCTCACGCCAATCGAGCACAGAAAGGTTTAAGAGTTCAAACCGTGGGCGGCTCATCACCGCATGATGAACACGGGGCGGTCGGCTGGTTCACAGTCCACCAAAGCGGCAGAGTGGGTTCGACTCCCACCAGCTCCCGGGGCACTGGGACGGTAATGTATGGCGCATCCGCTGCGACTGGCTTTCCGACTTATGAATGAACCAATAATTTTCTTGGCCCAGCGACGGGTCAGTACCGTGCAGATAGTCCACCTAGCCTTAAGTGGCGACGTCGAGGAAAGCGCGAAAGTTTACTTGCTGATTGCCGAAAAGACGCTACAGGTTCGCGAGCCTAATTCGGCGAGAAGCGTGGGCTGAGTCTATGTCAAAGTCATCCGTAAGGGTGAAACACCATAGGCTACATTGCGTGGCCTGCCGTTGTGGCGAAAGCGTCCGGTTCGAAACGTTTGCTACGATGTATACATTTTCTGTCGAGGTATAGGTCCGTAGCTTGGTAGCGGTCTGGTTTTGGAAACCAGTGCGGCAACGCCCCGGAGGTTCGAATCCTTCTATCTCGACCATTTTTCAGCGGAGATAGGGTCAGTTGGTAACGACACGTCCCTGTCACGGATGAAGTACGGGTTCGATTCCCGTTATCTCCGCCATTTTTCTACTGGGGTGTGGCTCAATTGGTACAGCACCTGACTGTTAATCAGGCAGAGCTAGCGCTCATTACAGGTTCGAGTCCTGTTGCCCCAGCCAATTTTACTGTCGAGAAATAGAGGAGTTTGGCTTATCTCACTCGCTTCGGAAGCGAGGGCACGCTGGTTCGAATCCAGCTTTCTCGACCAATTTTGTGGAGCCGTTCGGTTATCCACTACGGACCCTTGCAGGGTCGCGGACAGCGCAGGCCCTTCGGGGCTGTAGCCTTCGGGCGCGCGAGGTCGCGGCTCTCTAGGGAGCGAACGGACACCGGAGCACGAAAGTGCGAAGGGGAACGAGGCGTCAAGGCACGCCTACCACGGAGATGTTGTCGCGACAGAGTCCATCAACCTATCGGGGTAGCTCCCTGACGGGGCCTCGCATGCTGGTTTGGGGCAATAGGACTCGGCACTAAAGGTGCCCTATGCGGGACGGCGGCTCGCGCTGATAAAATCCGCCCGGAAATTAAGTCCACCAATTTGTTCGGGTGGCAGATGAGCTGAGAGGTGCGGGTTCGAGTCCCGCCGTGTGAGCTTGCTCGCACGTAGTTTAATGGTAGAACGCTCGGCAGATTTTCAGTGCCCTGTTGGCGGAATTGGGAGACGCGCTGGTCTTAGGAACCAGTGACTTCGGTCGTGCAGGTTCGACTCCTGTGCGGGGTACCAAGTTTGCATGTAGAGCGGGTCGAGCTGTAATCTCGGCCCAAATTTAAGAAGGGAGGTTCTCATGACCTTCTTCGAGAAGTATCTGATTGCGGTCTCGTTCACATCCGCAGCGCCTTTTGTGCTGCTGTGGGTTTGCCGTAAGTATCCAATCATCGCGCGAATCATCGCGCTGTAAATTTGCAAAGGCTTCCGTGAGCCAGAGAACGGACGAGTACTGTCTTCTTGCCTAAGCCAGCGCGTAAGTGATTCGCGACACACTCCGTGCGGACCCGCGTAAAAGGTTCCGGTCTAAGGGCACGTCAGCACCCCGAAAATTTCTGAGCACTCGTCGGGAAACTGGATATCCCAACGGCGTTCTAACCCGTACCAAAGAGAGTTCGAATCTCTCCGAGTGTTCCAATATTTGTGTCGCGTCAAGTCCTTCGCCAGCTTCGGCTGCAAGGCGCGGTAATCTCTGTGGTTCAGAGCAAACACGATTCCGATTTCTGAGGGCTGCTCGTATATCGGAAATTGCATAGCGCTACGAACGCTAGGAGCGGGGTTCGACTCCCCGGTGGCCCTCCAAGTTTTATCGCCTGCTGGCGGAACTGGCAGACGCGCGGGATTCAAAACCCCGTGCCTTCGGGCGTCACGGTTCGACTCCGTGGTGGGCGACCAAGTTTTATGATGACCTGCGTTTGTGGTAAAAAATTTAATCGAGTAAAGAGACGAATCAAGAAATTTATCTCAGGCTATCGCATGAGAAAAGTTTGGGCGTCTTGCTCTTGCGGAACTCGCTATCAGTGGCTAGAGGTCATCAAGTAAGCTTTGCGCGTGTGGCGGAATGGCATACGCGGCGCACTTAAAACGCGCTACCCCTTTGGGTGTGAGGGTCCGACTCCCTCGACGCGCACCAAGTTTGAATCGGAAGCCAATCGATTAGGCGGCGGATTGCAAACCCGCTATTGGTCAGTTTGACTCTGACCCGGTTCTCCAAGTTTGTCGGCGAAACAGTTCAGACACAAATGCCGAATCGTTCTGGCGTCAACGAAAGACTGCCTACTTTTTGGTAGCGTAGACGAACGCTGGCGCGCAAGCGCTGGAGGAAGTTCCGGGCATAACTCAACATCGTGCCGTGGAAGTTGCGGGCCGCGTAAGCGGACGGGTAAGGCTTCGTACTCAGCGAGAGCAGCAGAAATGTTAGCGTAGATACCTGAGTCATTCAAGCGAAGGCACTCCACACGGATGCAACAGCAAATAGGACCGGAGCGCTTGTTGAGCGTGATGAAGGTCGGGTAGCTGGCTCAGAGGAATGTTCGTCCTAGACAGAACCCGGGCTATCGCGCAACCAAATTCAGTCGACTGCGATTTCGAGTGGCAGAATGATTCCCTCTTAAGGAACACGGTCTCGGTTCAAGTCCGAGGCGGTCGACCAAATTTTCAGTGCATTGCGATATCGAGCGGCAGATGGCGCGCCTTTTAAGCGCTGAGGTCGGGGTTCAAGTCCCCGGCGATGCACCAAGTTTATGAGCCTTCACAAAACATCACGGTCTGTAGGTCTGATGTGTCAGTGCGGAAAGTATGTCGAGGGTAAAGTTCAACCCGACCGCGAGACTGTCGTGAAGTGCGAAGATTGCAAGATTGTTTATCAGTGGTCTTCGATGGGCCAGCGTTGGTACAAAACGAATTTATAAACGGCAGTCTCAGCCGATAGCAAAAACGCAAGAGGCGGGCACGGTGATTCCCCCGGTACACAATACTGTCACCAAATTTTCTACCCGATTATCAAACTGGTCGTATGAACCTCTCCTACAAAGAGGCTGGCAGAGTTCGATTCTCTGATTGGGTACCAATTTCTATTCCTCGTTCGTCTAATGGCGAAGGCCCAAGTCTTATAAACTTGAGACGGTGGTCCGATTCCACCACGAGGCACCAATGGCGTTGTCGATTAGTGGCAGGTCGCTTGGTTCTCAACCAAGTAGCGCGAGTTCGATTCTCGCCATCGCTACCAAGTTTTGCCGTTCAGGAAACCCGGGGTCCGAAAGGGGCCGGGATAACAGGAGGCGGCAAGAAGTTTCAGTGCTCATGTCGTCTAGTGCTCTAGGACGCCGCCCTTTCAAGGCGAGAACGCGGGTTGAAATCCCGCCGCGAGTACCAATTTTACTGTGGGCCGTTCGCCTAATTGGGATGGCACCTCGCTTGCACCGAGGAATAATGAGGGTTCGAGTCCCTTATGGTCCACCAATTTTCAGTTGACGAGTCGTCTAACGGCAGGACGATTCTCTGATAAGGAATAAGAGAGTGTTCGATTCACTCCTCGTCAACCATTTTTCTGTTGCGCGGTCGACTAGATGGCCGATGTCGCCAGTCTCATAAGCTGGAATCCGAAAGGACACCAAGGGTTCGAATCCCTTCTGCGCAACCAAGTTTTGAGCGGTGTTGATGTAATGGTAGCATTGGAGTTTTCCAAACTCTTCGTCTCGGTTCGAGTCCGTGACGCCGCTCCAGTTTCAGGGCGAGGTTGGTATAATGGTAGCACGAGACGTTGCCAACGTCTAGGCGCGGGTTCGACTTCCCGCACTTCGCTCCAATTTTCTGAGTCGATGTAGTATAGTGGTAGAACAGTTCTTTGGTAAAGAACAAGCGCAGGTCCGATTCCTGCCTTCGGCTCCATGCACTGCTCATACAGCGGTCCAGTATACCGAGCTTGTACCTCGGTCACATTCGTTCGAATCGAATGCGGTGCTCCAATTTTTGCCTTGTTGGTCTAGTGGTATGACGCCTCTTTCGTAAAGAGGACGCCGGGGTCCGATTCCTCGACGAGGCTCCAAGTTTGGATGAGCGGCGCAGTTGGAGTGGCGCGGCAGGCTGTAACCCTGTTGGCCCTTGGGCCATAGAGAGTTCGAATCCCTCATCATCCACCATTCTTTTCTCTCGCGCCTGAAAAACGCGAGGGACCATGACGCCGAACGGCAAGGCGCATCTAGTACGAGGTAGATACGAAGGCGGCTTAGTCCGTACGTGCTGACCTAGACAGCATTCGTCCATCGTGTCCGCGTGTGAGTTCGAATCCCACTGGGAGCGGGTGATTTCAACGTGAGTCCAAAGGGCTGTGACACGGCCAGCCACGCGGTGAAATAGGAAGCTCAGATTTTCTACAGGTTGCAAGTGTTGCGGTAGCACATCCGGCTCCAACCCGGAGAGAGTGGGTTCGACTCCTACGCTTCCTGCCAATTTAAGAGGCTCCGATGGACGCACTTCATAAGCTGTTGCTGACTGGCGAAATTTTCAGCGGTGCGGTTCTCGGCTTGATTGCGGTATCCACCATATTTGGTGTAATTAACAAATATCGCGGGCTGTATGTGCCGTGGGCCGGGGCACAGCAGGTCGCGGCGCAAGAGTTGACGGCATCTAAAGAAGGTTGGCCTCATCGAGCGCTGGTCGCGTTCGATATCTGGTTCAATGTTACGATTCTTCGAGGCCAGCAGGACGAAACGATTTCAACGCACAGCTGGCGCGCGCAGCAAGAAGGCAAGCTGTGGGGCAAGCTGATGTGCAAGTGGCTGAACGGGTTTCAGCCGAATCACGGATTCAAAGCAGCGAGCGGGGATTTGGAAAGAGCCAAGTCGCGCGTCGCGCAGCTCAGCAAGATGCTAGGAGTTTAAGTTTACGGATGGTCGGCGAAGCCGGAGTGTCGTACTGGTTTGCTAAACCAGCGGGTGAAAGCCCGAGTGAGTTCGAATCTCACATCATCCGCCAAGTTTATGGATGGTACCGCGCAACGGTGTGCAATCCGGTTTGAACCCGGAGGCTCGTAGAGATACGGGGGCGTTCGATTCGTCTACCAGTCCGCCATTTACGGAAGACAGTGCGAATGGCTCGCAACGGGTTTCGAACACCCGACCGTCTGAAAGGACGACAGTTCGATTCTGTTCTCTTCCTCCATCCCCTGTGAGTGTGAGGGTAGCACCCCAGTTTGAAACACTGGTAGGCGTGGTTCGACTCCACGACTTGGGACCAATTTTCTGTGCCTCGGTAGCTCAGAGCGATAAGAGCATTCGGCATTTAACCGAAAGGTCATACGCGTTGCGTCGTGTTCGAGGCTTCCATTTTCTGTTGGGCGATAGTTTAACTGGTAGAACGGGTGACTTTGAATCACTCAGGTGAAGGTTCGAATCCTTCTTACCCAACCAATCTTGTCGTCGGTCTGGTACTTGGAGAAAGCAAACGCGTAGCGACCCTCCAAGGAAAAGGGACCCCATCGCCCCAGTGGGGACGACATTTATTTCTGTTGCGATGTCATTCAATTGGCAGGATGGCGCTCTCTGAAAGCGTTCATGGTGGTTCGAGTCCACCCGCCGCAACCAATATTCATTGTAACGAAACCCCCTCATTCAGGGGGTTTTGTATTTTACGGAGACAACATGGCAGCAGCAACTACAACGGCAGGCGGAGTTCCGAATAATGTGCTCGGCACATTTCTTGGTGCTTCATTGATAACCGCGTTCCCTCAAGTTACACCGAACGGCATCGCGAGTCAGAACCTCGACATGCTGCAAATCACAGTACCCGGAACGGAACCGGGCTCACCGAATTCTCCCTCGCCAATCGTGGCTTTGAACGTTGACTCCAACGGCGTAGTTCACAACCCCGCAGTTAATCCCACCAACGGTACTCGTCTAGGCGTTTTCCACGCCGGGGACAGAACCTCTTCCTCTTCGACTGCTCAGCTGTTCGCAAGTGCTTGGCGCTGGAACTCCTCAGTAGGCCAAGGCGCTCAAGCGGACATCTTCCAAATCGTCAACCTCGGCGGCAACATCTCCTACTGGCTTGATTATCTAGGCGTCTCGCACGGCAGCTAATAACTGCGGGAGGCTCCCAATGTGGAGTCGTCTTTGTGCAGTTTGTAAACTACTCTTGAGAAAGAAATCAGGAGAGGTCAAGGTTTGTCCAGCATGTGGCTGGGTGTGGAGATAAGAAATGGCGGGTTCAACAATCAGCGGTAACGTCGGTGGCGCAGCAGCATTAGGTGCGCAGGTTCAGTGCTTGAACATTCTGACGAAGCAGGTTAGCTTTGGCGGCGGCGACGCGTCAGGAAATTATTCGATTGCGGGTCTCGCGGCAGGCACCTACATCATCAGCGCGTTTTTGAATGCCCAAGTTTATTACCACCCGGTTCAAGTAGTAGTCGATGGGTCGGCAACTTTCGCGGGCATTAATTTGAATCCCACGGCGTTGAACGCAAACAACGCGCCCGTTCAAGCAGGTAACTTCTAAAAATTTTCTAGCAATCCGCTCAGTACGGTCTAAGGGCGGCATTTCTGAAACAGCGTCTCCGAGGCGGTTTCCCGTTTCGGTGGCGTACAAATAAGGAAAACACAATGAGTAATGTATTGGATTTTCAGGTATCCGGAGCGTTCCCATCGAAAGTCGGGGGCCTTGGAACCACAGTTAAGTATTTCCCTCGTCCGATTGGTCCGTCCATCGGCGTGGCACCTTCGACTCCGTCTTCGACCAGCCCGGTAGGCGCATTGCTTCTTCCGGCGCAGAACGTGTTCCAAGGTCAGCAGTTCAACGTGATGGCGAGCGGCTTCTTCGGCTCGGACACGGGCGACCCATCGGGTACCGTAACTGTTCAGTTGTACGCGGTGACTGGCTCGGTAGCATCTCCGACCTACACCTCGATTGCAACCACGGGCGCAATTACCCCGTTCTTCGCACAAGAGCCGTGGGGCTTGAACGTAGAACTCGTTGGCGCATCGAACAACGGCGCGAACGGCCTTTTGATTGGTAGCTACGAAGCATTCATTCGTGGCTCGGTAACTGCCCCGACCACTGTTACAAACATCGTAACTGGTTTGGACTTCAACGCGGGTAACCCGTTGTTGGCACAAGGCGCAGTGCTTGGCTTCGTTGTTGGCGTAACGTTCGGAACCACGGACGCAACCAACAAGGCATCCTTGACCCAGTTCACCATCGAGTCGTAATCCTCTGGGGCGGCGCAAGTCGCCCCTTCTTTTTCCCTGTTGGCTGGGGCGCTTCCAAGAAGCGACCACCACGGGTATCGGGTGAAATCCCCGGCAGGTCGAGTCATAGCCCCGACAAATTTTTAAAGGACCCCATGTTCGACCCATCCAGCATAACATTGGGGCAAATTTCATCATCCGTTAGAGACTTTGCAATCGTAGGCTCCCTTATCGCGGCGTCGTGGAAAGCGCGCGGGGTTTATGAAGCAATCACTCACTTTTTTAATCGCACGGTGAAACACATGGACGTGATGGAAGCCGGAATGCAAACGCTTCTCACGAACCACCTTGCCCACATCGAAGAAGCAGTACAAAAGATGACCAATAACCAAGCGCGCGTGCTAAGCGGCGATGAGGTTATTCACGTCGTCGACGAAGTAAAAGAGGCTTAATGCCGTTCGAGTCCAAGGCCCAACAGGGCTATCTACACGCGCACCCGGAAATTCTAGGCAAGAAAGGGCTGCACGAGTGGGATGAGGCGACGAAAGGCAAGTTTGATACGCTCCCGGAGCACGTACACAAGAAGACCCCGTACGCGGTTGCTCGGGAAGCAAGGAAACAGGAGTAAGTCATGAGTGAGCAAGCAACGATGGGAACGACCGGGCCAGAAGCACTAGGTCCGGAAGCAACGCTCCGCAACGGCTCGAAGCCGAGCGGCAACGGCGGTTTGAAGGCCCCGGGTAATTCGCAGGCTGCGACCGAGAAGACAACCTCGGACGGTGGTTCGAATTTGGAGAGCCTACGTCAGGGCTCAAAGCCGAAGCCGGAAGCCGTGAAGGAAGTCGTGTACGACCAGTCTTGCCTTGCAAAGGCTCGCGCGCTTTATGCCGAGACCACGCACGGACAGAACCCAATTAACAACGACAAAGAATAACGCAGTTTAAGGGAGCTGGCGTGGCTAAGTTAATACAGATTGAACCAGCTTCTGGCGTGCAGCGATGGGCGCTCGCATTTGTCGGTGGCAAAGATACAGGTGACGTACCGAAGTCATGCTTCAACTGTCCGTTTCTTTACATCAACCAGAAGCGATGCCAGATTCACGGGCCGGACATTGTTATTGACCGAGCCATGAAGGGCAAACAGGTTTACACGCCAGTTTGCTGCTATCAGAGAGGCGGCACGCCTCTCGCGGTAGGAGACGACAAGGTCGTTTACAACGTCAACACGCTTGGCGATAAGGCAGCCGACCAAACAGGTTTGGAATGGGCGAAGTCCCCGACCGGAACGAACTGCGGCGGATTCAAGCAGGGCGCAAGTTGCGAACACTTTGTTCCTACAGAAGGTCACGACGGACTTTGCAATCTGATGTCTAAAGAGCAGGACGAAACTTCCGACGCAATGTCCGAACACAAAGGCCAGAGCGTTGATTGGGACGACTGTTGCGACGGGCACGAGGGCGAGAATATATCTTGGCGAGAAGCGCAGAAGTTACTGAAGTTAAGAGGGTTTATGAAGAAGCACCACAAGTTTAGCCACTCGATTACCGAGCACCACGACGACGGCTCACACACTGTTCACCACATTCACGAGAAGCACGGCTTTCAAGGTCCTGCGAAGCGCGAAGGTGACGTGAAGGGTACGGCGGGCGACCACGACGCTATGATGGACCACATGATGGACCACACGTCTCAGCCGAACCCGGGCGAAGCGAACGACGCGGCCAACCAGCCGATGCCGGGAGCAGGCGCGCCGCCTCCGGGCGCAGCTGGCGCACCGCCAGCAGTTTAATGGGCGCGACGCCAAATCTTCCTACGGTGATAGCGGGCCGTGCTGCACTGGAGATAAACGCCAAAGCAGCCGGATTAGACCACGCTCCCGCGAATGAGCCCAAGGGCAGCCAGACCCGCATGTCGGGGAATGAAGTAGAGCACTGGGCCAATAAAACGGCGGGCGGTTATCACGTCGTGCGCTCAGCGCGCAAGGAAACAGAATAATGGCAAAGCACAACGTTTCACTTTATCGCGCGATGCATCATCTGCGCAAGGGCGGTCTTCACCGCGCGCTCGGGATTTCGGAAGACAAACCGATTCCTGCGGAGCGTCTGGAAGAGGCTCGCAACTCGAAAAATTCGCACGTGGCTAAGATGGCCAACTTCGCTCACACAATGGGCGGCTTCGGTAAGTAAATGAAGATTCCGGATGTTGCAGTAAAGGCGTTTCAAACGGTAACCAGCGGCAACGTCGCGGTCGCCTTCTTTCGTATGTGGATGGGACGCTGCACCTTCTTTGCAACCGCGTTTTCAGTAGTTGGTTGCTATGGGTGGTTGCACGGTCGTGACCTCACCTCGTTCGCGGTTTTCGCGGGTGCGATTCAAGCGCTGCTTCTCGCGCACAGCGCCAAGGAAGATTACAACCAGCGCCAAGGTCAGCAGCAGACGCAGACGGTTGACATCAATATTCAGAAGTAAGCCGAGCAGAGGACCTACGGGGCGGCTGTAGACGGTTGTGCTCTGTCAAGAGCCGTCTGGGAGAAAACCCATGAAACTTGTTCGTACAGTAATTCTCGTGGCAGCGCTCGCTTTGGCAGGCACGCTCGGTTTGGCACAAGATAAGGCGGTAGGTTATGACGTAGGTGGGTGCGCGCCGGGGTCATTTCTAGGCGCACACATTGAAGTCAGCGCCGACAACATCACAATAATTTCAGTCTCTCCGGGACCAGATGAAGTGGATAAGCTGGACAAGCCCGTTGTTTACAAGTTCGAAAAGAAAGACGACAAGGGTAAACACTACATAAACGGAGATGTAGACTTCCTTATTACAAAAACCGACGATGAGAAAATCATCGGACAGATGGTTGATAAGGATGGAGTTTTTGCGGTCGTATTTGGGTTTCCGGCAGACGGCAGTAAGCTGGCCGAGAACGCCAAGAAAGAGTTCGGCATCTGCAAGGATTTGCTCGCAGACCCAAAGCCCGCCGCAGACGGTGTTTCGAAGACTTAATCGAGAGGGAATATGGCAGACGGAATTTCACAAGCAAACGCAGCGCTCGCGAGCGCACACAAGGCTCTCGACAACGCCAATAACTCAAGCGTCGGCACGAAGTCAGGTCACTCCGGTTTAAGCAAGTCAACGCCGCCATCGGATTACTCCCACGCACGCGCGGCACGCCCGGGCGGAGAAAGCTTCATGGGAGTCAAGGCCGACCAAGGCCCGGAATTGAAGGCAGCAAACGAATCGCACGACAATGCAGTGAAGGCACTTAATCAGTAATCCAATGAGGACTCATGGCAACATCAGAACAAGCGAAAGAGGCAGCCCGTCGTAGACAGGCGAACAAGCGCGCCCGCGATAAGGGAATGCCGGAGCCGTATCCGGTAACTGATGTTGTTGCAGAGGAAGAAGAGAAGGGTCTTCGGCTTAAAGAGCACGCGGAGAACCTCGCTTGGGCACACGAGCTAGATGCGGGCGAAACCTTTTATAAGAGCGAGTGCCGCAGCGCAGTCTCATTGCTTGCTATTTATGAGGGTGCCGCGCCTACCATCGTGGGCGAAGAAGACCCAGATATTATCGATGCTAAGACGGGGAAGAAGAAGAATAACTTCCCAATACCAGCTGCTCAAAAAATCGTGATTCGTGCTATTAGAATCGGCGGCGAGAATATTGAGCCGGACAACACCGAGCACAGAAAGACTTACGAGGTTGACCGGGTAGTCTCGTTTCGTGATTGGCTGGACCTGCGCGACAAAGCGCGCAAAGATTTGTTCTGGCTTGGCCGTTTACTAGGTATGGGCTTGTTTCATTGCACACATCAGATAATTTGTGACGCGTTCGTTCAAAAGAACTTTGACGGTTTGTACTTCCCTGATTGCACTATCGATGATATCCACGAGATGATTGGGAAGCAGAAACGTTTTGCTACTGATGGCTCAGAGACTCGCACACTAATTTTGCTCGCTCCTCGTTCTGGATATAAATCAACAATCGATGGATTGGATGCGGTGCAGTGGATGTTGAACTGCCCGGACATTCGTATCATGATAATGACATCGGTTAAGAGACTGTCTACTCAGTTGATGGGCGAAATTAAGCAGTATTTTTATTTGCCTTCTCGTGGAAAACCGTCTGCATTTCAGATGCTCTTCCCTGAGTATATTTTGACGGGCGTCGATGGCCGCTCGGAACAAGCAATTACGTGCCCCGCTCATATATGCGAAATCAAAGAAGACCACGTCTGGATTACGTCGCTAGACTCGAACTTCGTTGGTCAACGTTGCGACATCAGAAAACTAGATGACGCCGTCGAAGACAAGAACTCAGCTGATGAAGAACTTCGAGCGAAGCTGAAAGAGAAGATTAAATCAACTAACGCAATCATTGAATCGTGGGGATTCACGGATATTATCGGTACTCGGTATTTTACGACAGACTGGTACGGCTGGCGCATGGGCGCTATACCGGAAGACGAAGATGCAGACACAGTGGAATCATTCAAGTATCTATGCCTCGCTTGTTGGACCCCGAAACCTGAATTTCGAGTCCTTTATGACCAACTTTTAGAGAAGCCGAAAGGACTTTTTGAAGTTACCGAGGATATGGTTGATTTGTGGTTTCCTTATAAGCACACTTGGAAAGCGCTTCGTACCAAGATGAAGGAATACAAAGAGCGCGGTTTCAAAAACCAGTATTTGAACATCGCAACAGACCCGCTCGAAGTTACCGATTTAATAACCCACTTCGATAGAGAGACTTTGCGTCAGAAGACTTACGCGCGCACAGCCGCTCCAACAACAGGAGAAGTAATTGTAGTTGTTGATTGGGCCTATACGGATAACAGAGGGTCTGATTATTGTGTACTAGCTGCCATTCTTCGACACACTCGCGAGGACGGAACTGAAGAACTCGTTGTTCTCGATATAGATTTTGATAAGTGGAGAGCGACGGACCTTGCGGACCATTTTGTCCGATTTTTGAGACAGCATAAGCCGCGTCGAACGTTTATAGAAGCGTGTAACGGGATTGACCTTCTAATGGCCGTGGTTCATTCGTATGCGATGAAATACAACTGTTTGCAAGTTTTGAATGGCATCATAAAAGTGCCAACAGGAAATACGGCGAACGAGAAAACAAATCGCATTAAAACGCTGGAAGTCTTAATTGCCGATGACCGCCTTCACTTTGTGTCCGGCCCGTGGAACGACGAGTTGTATAAGCAGTTCGAAAGATTCACTGGTGAGACTAAGAAGGGCCGTAAGGACGATATACCGGATGCCATCTCTCAAGCTTCTCGAACTCTCCCACCGGAGATGTTCATTCGAGCTAGACTGACCCCGGAAGAAGAAGGTCAGAAAGCGGAAGACGAAGAGAAAGCAGAGAGACGCCGCATCACGAGAATGCGTCATGACGCAATGTTCTCCGGCACGCCTCACAGTCAGACAAAAGATTTGGCCCCTACGATTCACGCGCCAACGTGGAAACAATATCTACGCGGCGAACGGGGTGATGCAACGAAACCACCGGAACCGGAAGAACCGGAACCAACAAAGCCGCTAGACCCTCGAATGATTATATTCGGCAATAAAGGGCCTTGGCGCTTATAACTAGACAGCCCCGCGCCGGGGCACACGAAGACGCCTTAATCGGCGGCACGTAATGTCAAGGACAGATGATGAGCGATATCGACGTAGCAATACAAAATTTGGCACAAGAACCAGCCGAAGAGATTACGATGGAGAATACTCACATCGACTCCGACACTGGGACCGTGCAGTTCAACGATACCGCTGCGATTAAACTCGTTCTTGATGATACCGAGCTAGCAGATAACTTTCTTAACATCAACCAGTGGGCCAGCGGTTGGACGATGTCCGACTTGCTGTACCAGTCGCCGATGTCTACGGACAGCGCGAACAACGGGACGGACGTAGCAACGTCGTCGGTTCCGAAGTTCATGGTCTCGAACCACATCAGTTCGATTGTCCCGAAGATTATGGGCGGCATCTTCTACGAAGACCCTTGTTTCCTGCTTCGTCCAAGTCCGGGCACCACGCCGGAAGTGATTCAAGCGAAGACTGCGATGTTTACCTTCCAGCTCAAGGCCATGCGCTTTGAGGAAGAGGTTGAGCGCGGGCTAGAGCAGATGGCCCTTCTCGGCACCGCAATCTGGAAGTGGGGATACGCGGAATACGAGAAGACCGAGAAGAAGTACAAGCGCTACGCGCCCAAGGTTCAAGTGCCGGAAGGTCTCACGACTGCTCCGATTGACACGCCGGATTCGGACGACTTCGAGATTGAGTTTTACAAGAAGACCGTCTCTCATCCGTGGATTAAGTACTGCGACATCCGTACGGTTCTTGTTGACCCGGGATGCCGTGTAGGCGACATTCGCACAGCGAAGTGGGTTGTTTGGCGCGATTACGCGACGTACCAAGATTTAGAGCGTCTGCGCGGCGTTGAGGGCTATAACATTCCGAGCGAGGAAATTCTTCGCCAGATGTTCATGAAGTCGACCTCGCCGGGGCCGGACAATATTACGATGACCATCCCGGAAGGGATGATGGGCTACTTGCAGCACTCGAAGCCACGCTCGTACAAGACCAGCGCCGACCCAAACAGAGCCCCGCTCGAAATTTTGGAGCGTTGGGACAACGAAAAAGTTATCGTTGTGCTCATCTACAACGGCCACAATATTTTGATTCGCAATGAAGCCAACCCTTACGGAAAGATTCCTTTCTATTCGGCGAACTGGCGCAATATCCCGGATTCGTTCTACGGTCAGGGACTCGGCCTGCTAATCGGCAGCGAGCAGATTGTTGAGCAGGGTGTAACGAACCTTGCGCTTGACCTGCTTGCCTACTGTTTGCAACCCGTAGCGCTTCGTAAGAAAGGCTACAATGCCCCGACGCAGAATACGCGCTGGGAGCAGGGCGGAATCATCGACGTTGAAGAAGACGTCGAAAAAGCTTTTAAGTTCCTACAAATGCCGACACCTCCTCAAGAGGCATTCGCATTCATCCAGCAGTCGCAGTCAGCGGGTGCAGCTACCTCGGGCGCGAACGAGCAGGTCGTTCAAGGCGCGGGACACGCAGGCATCAGCACGACAGGCATGAGAAGCGGAACCGGAGCGGCAGCGGTCGTACAAGCGAACGCAAGCCGACTCGATGGACCGACCGGACGATTCGTTCGTCAGGTTTTCGAACCGTGGCTCTTTCAAATGGACGACCTCGACAACGACCTGTTGCCGACTTCGGTCATCAAGGACATCCTCGGCGAGAAGATTGGCAACGACTTCAAGGTCGACCACATCCAGTATCGCAATGCGAAGGTCGAGTACGAAGTTCTAGCGGGAGCAAACCTCGGTGCCAAGAAGGAAATGGCGCAGGCTCTCCCAATCATGATTCAGCTGTTGAACAACCCGGTCTTCGTTGCAAACGCAAATGACGCCGGATATCAGTTCGACGCGGTCGCCATCTTCCAAGCGTTCGTGGACGCAGCAGGCTGGAAGTTCAGTCAGGCCTTCCTACGCGAAATGACGGACGATGAGAAGCAGCGTCATCAGGCGAACAGCCCAGCGGCGATGCAGCAAGCGCAGGCGAAGGCAGCACAGCAGCAGCAGCAGGCGAAGTTCGAACAGGAACAGACGCTCGAAAACCAGAAGCAGCTCGGCAAGGCGGGCAATGAAGCCTTCCGCTCTTCTATCGAGAAATCAACCAGCCCGGAACTCTCGGGCGGGCCGGACCAGACGCAAGGCTTCGGTTCAACAACGGCACTATAAGGATGGGCGACTCCGGTCGCCCTCCTCACAATACCTGAAAGGGTGAAGGAATAAAAATGGCAGAATCAGAAGGTCGCAAATTGTTGGGTTATGGGCTCTCATACGATGAGCGCATCGGGCTCGCGCAGCTCGTGAATCAGCCGGGATGGAAAATCTTGGTACGCTTGATGGCAGAGGCTTGCCGCAACGCGACCGAGGAAGTCATCAAGCTGAAGCCAACCACCGAGCGTTATGCGGAAGTGCTTACCGGATTGCAGACCACCGCCCATGCCATGAACAAATTTTCTGCTGAAGTCCTTGACTCCGTCAAGGTCCATCAGCGAGCAGCAGTACAAGAGGCACAGCAGCGCGAGAATCCTTCTTTGGTAGCAGCGGACCCAAAGAATCGTTTTCAGATGCCGATGCCAAAATCTCCCGTCGAGGGAACGAAGTCGAATCAATAAGGACATACAATGAGTTCAATCACTCAAGAGCAAGTGTTACAAATGGATTTGAAATCAATCGGGAAAGCCATGAATGACCCGGCTGTTGTGGCGGATAAGGCATCACTTCGCCTTCTCGCGGTTCGGGCATCAGAGCTGATGGCAGAGGCCCAGAGTCGGGAAGCAGAAGTCGACGCACAGTTGAATCGCGTTGTCCCGCCCTCGACCGAGGCATTGGCAGCGGAAGCAGAGGCGATGGCCGCAGCGCCAATCGTGCCTGCCGAGGTGCCGCCTGTCCCGGCGGTCGTGGTTAATCCACATGAAGCGGAAGATGCAGAGTTGAAAAAGGTCGGCGTGACCGTGACGCGAGATGCGAGCGGTAAGCCAACTCGATACAGCCAGATTTATCAAGTCGCAGATGAGGACGGAACCACGATTGGACGTCCGACGAATCTTTCTGCCGCCACGCTCCCGGAGCTGATGGCGAAGCAGCGGGAAGTTCATACGCAGGCGACGCGCGCCTTCCATCGTCTGAAGAGACAGAAGCTGACTCAGAAGGCAGAGAAAACAATTTTAACTCCGGAGCAAATCTCGGAAGCAGCGAAGGTCGCTGTGGAAGAGAAAGACCCGGCGAAGGCCGCTGACGTTATTAAGGCGACCATCGAGAGCGCGTATCAGACGCGAGAGCAGGAACTCCGAAAGAAGGAGCTACGTGAAGAAGGCCGCGCAATTTCGAATCATTTCATGCGCCAGCATCTGCACGATTACAACCCGTGCGAGGCCAATAAGAAAGCAATGGCCGAGTACTTTGTAGAACACAATCTTGAATTTACCCTCGACAACCTAGAGATTGCTTTTCAAGACCTCAAGGAACAAGGGGACCAACTTGTGCCAGTCGCATCGTCGACGAGCATAACAACACCTGTGAGCGAGACCGCTAATCCGGTCTTGTCCACCGCTTCGACTACGCCCGCAGCCCCGGCAATCCCGGTCGCGGAATCGTCAGCCGCAGTGCCAGCATCAGCAGCACCAGCCCAGCCAGCAGCGCCTAGTCAGCCTGCGGTTGAAGCAACGGTAACGTCGTCTGCCGCCGCACCTAATGTGCAACCAGCGGCCCGTCGTCCGGGAGTGAACGGGAGCTTGCCTCCGGGTTCGTTGAGCGCACAACGTCCGGGAACGCCAGACCCAGCACTCGCGAGAAAAGAATTTATGCAGAATCTGAAAAAGATGAGCGCCGAAGAAATAAAGCGCAAGAAGAATAACGACCCTCAGTTCGTTAAACAGCTTGCAAGCTACGGCATCAAAGTCCAGTAAGATTCCCCACGCAGAGACGTGGAGCACGCAGACCAGAGTAAACCACCATGAGTGGTCCAAATCCAAGTGCATCAAACGTAGCAAACGTCCTAACGGCTCAGGCAATCATTTTCGATAAGGAATTGATTCCGAACTTGAAGGGCAACACCAACGCATTCGTTGGCGCGGCTGAACGCAGTGTACAGGGTCTCCACATGGGCGTGAACCGTACGTTTTTCCAGTACAACACGCTTTCGGGCGACGTTGTGCAGAATTCTGACGGTACCGTGGGCAACCCGGAGACCATCACCCAGTTGTCATCGCCAGCACAGATTGGCGAGTGGAACAACTATTCCAACTTTTCGAGCTTCGCAATCGCGGCAGCTATCGACGAGTTGGTCGGCAACAGCGCAGTCGAGTTGGGCTACCAAGCCGGACAGTCGATTAGCGAGTTGTACAGCGCGGTAGCTGACAGCGCAAGCGGCGTTGACGCAAACGTCAACCAGTCTTCGTTGCTAGCATCTCCGTACACCCTTGACTTGGGCACCATCCGTGAATTGAAGCAGCAGCTTGTTTCGAAGAACGTGTTGCCTTGCAAGCGTGGAATGTTCTTGGGCGCAATCAGCTCGAACGTGTTGGGCGACATCTACAACGCCACGACTGTGAACAACAGCATCGCGGATTTGTGGAAGTACGAGAACATGGAGAAGTTCGACGCAATGGCAGGCAGCGACCAGAACAAGGTCATTGTCCTACCGGGCACGAACATCGGCTTCATGCAGACCCCATTCGTAACCACCACCGCTAACTACAACGGCAGCGGCAAGATTGGTTACCGCACCTACGTCTTCGGCAATTACGCGATGATTGGTGTGTGGTTGGAAGTTCCGGGCGACACCGACCTTGACGAAGGCGATTGGAAGACGATTGACTGCCGCGTTGTAACTGACGCTCCGGCCAGCTCGTTCGACCCAGTCTCGACGATTGGCGGATGGTGCTCATACAAGTTCCACCAAACAGTGACTTTGCCGCCAGCAACTGGCGTCAACACGCAGCGTATTCGCTACATCGACAGCGTTCCGGCAATTCAGTAAGCGACAGAAGGCCGCGCACAGCGCGTCCGGCTTACGAAAAGCAACTAGAAAGGGGAGGTCGATGCCTCCCCTTTCGTCTTTCTTCCAATACAAAGGACAATACACAATGAGCAGTCTGATTCAGGTTCCGGGCCAGCCTTTCATCAAGGGCACCGACGTGGAGAATCCGTTCAACGAACGCCACGATGTTGATGCAACGCACGAAGCAATTCAAACGATGTTGGCGGGCGGCACCCCCAACTGGGTGAAGTGGCCGCATGATTATCGCGCATACGTGAAAGAGTCGTTCGCCGCCGAGAAAGAAATCTCAGACAACATGGCGAGCGCATACAAGTGGGACGACCAAGCCGACCTGACGAACGAGGCGGCGCGCAAGGTCAACAGAACTGTAACACGAGATTTTTTGAAGAAGCTGAACGACAACGGCATCAAGACCACCATCTTTGACAACGGCTGGAAAGGTCCCGGCGGCGTTCCGACGGTAGGACTTTTCTGTATTCCTCCCAGCAACCCGAAGAAGCTACGCCCGGTCTGCTACATCGATGTGCCGTTTATGTGGGAGTGGAGCGTGCTCCTTTTAGATTCACACGGCATCCCGAACGGCGAGAAATCGCGCGGCTGGCGTACTGTCGCTATCCAGCTGGTTGAGAAAGAAATCATCACCGAAGCACAGTGTCACAAAATTTTCGGCGTACCATCGCCGAACGCAATCTCCGCAAGATACTTCCGCAGTCTTTGGGAAAAGCGCAACGGCAAACGTTACGTTGACCTCGAAGACCAAGAAGCTCTCGGACAAGAGTAACGGGTGTTGCCGGACTGTACGACGTTACCCGGACACGTTACTCAATCTGCCTGACCCCGGGCCTATACAGGGCGGTTGAAGATGTTTAGCCAACCTCAAGGGTGTACAAATGACTGGACCAAATGCAGCATCGAATGAAGCCACGCTTGCCGCTGTAGGAGTTAAGGCAGGCAAGATGGTTACGGAAGAGGGACTTTTCCAGCTTCTCAGCATTATGGCGGCGAAGGAAGCCCGCATCGCTGAGAAGGAAGCGCAGCTAGAAATAGCACTAGCAGCAAAGGACAAGGCACGCCGCAGAGACTCGGAGAATTACACGGTCTCCAAGATTGAAACGCAGAAGGCGTGTCGTCACTTGAAGGGCGGCAAGGGCCGTCAGCGCGGACAGCAGCGCGACCCGGCAGTCTTTCATCACATTTTCACCGACCGGACTCAGGTCATCAAGTGCAATTTGTGCGGCGCACGCTGGCTCCCGGGCGACACCGACGATTACCTGACTCGCAACGGAAACAAGATTCCGAACTGGACAGGCATCGGCTGGCGTCGAGCGTACGAAATGTGCGAAGACAGCAGCAACAAGCCGTCATCATCGGAACGTTTCGCTGAGACCGTCCAAGGTCCGGCACCAAGAACTGACGCAGGCAAGTTGCCAGAGAACTTCCAGATTTAAGGCAAACAACCCGAGGGGCGGCGGCTTCCGCCCCATTCTTTTCTCCGAGGAAAGATGACGACAGTAGCCACCACACAAACTTCTCAATCGACCTCCTTCGGCTGCATCCAAACACAATTTAAAAGTGCTCCCACCGCTGCGCTAATTTTGCTATTCACAGGACTGCGCTAATGTCATCTCCGACAAAAAGAACATACGAAAAATGGCAGTCAGAGAATGCGGGTCAAGACTTTTTGCAGCTTCTCAGTGCCAATGGGGCAGTAGAAGCAGGCATCGATTCCACAGGAACACCTTATGGAAACCTTGCCATAGGTTCCGGAGGTGCGGGTACCGTTCAAACAGATTCCAGCCTATCTGGAAATGGCTCGGCTAGTTCTCCTCTATCTGTTGTCAGTGTGCCAGCATCCGGAATACCGTCAGGTGTTGTTCAGTCTGGTTTGATGGCTGAATATCGTATTCTGTCGACAGAATCGGCTGCGGCCTTGGTCGACTATTCAGGAAACGGTAACGGTGCAACAGGGACAGCAGGAACTGCACCAACGCTTTTTGCAACGTCCGGAGGTTTAAATCTTTCCGGAGTTGGGGCAGTCATGCTCCCGGCAGCGTTAAACTCTGCAAAAACGATTCAAATTTTCGCTACTTATCTCCGAACGTCCAACACGAACAACACGAATTCTTTAGTGCAAGGGAGCGGTGCAAACTCGATTGCGTTTGCCGCTTATGGCGCAACGTCGGTTCCCGCAGTAGGGAGTTCCAATTCGGTTTTGACAGGCAGCGCAAGAATGCTCAGTTTCATCAACGGGCCGTCGTACAAGTCTTTTTCAACTGGCATCATCGCCGGAACTAATTTTTATTCGATGTTACTGGACACGAACGACAGATTTTTCATTGGCTCACAGGAGTCTTTGTACTATCAATCAGGTTCCTCTGTTGGTCTTCAAACAAACGGTTCATACCAGCTAGGCGGAATCTCCGGCACGTACATGACTGGCGCGATTTATTACGCCTTGTTTTATAACCGAGTACTGACGGCAGCAGAAGTTGCCAAAAATAATGATACCGTTGTTGCACTGATGGCGGCTCGTGGCGTGCAGGTTGTCATAGGAGACACGGTCAGTCAGAGAGACCAGATAGCGGCTCACGGCGATTCTATAACGGCAGGACAGGGCGTTACAGCTTATACGTTGTTGATGGGCGTGGGAAACGGAGAAACCACGGATATCAGCAATCAAGGATTACCGGGTACCTCAACTACGCAAATGCTCGCCGACGCGCCGTTGAGTGTAGACCCGCTATATCGACCGAAGGCATCCCGCAACGTGGTTGTAATCTGGGGTGGCACAAATGTGGATGTGGGTGGCCCTGTTAGAACATGGGCAAATTTAGCTGCGTACTGCCGAGCGCGAAGAGCAATCGGATGGAAGATTGTTCTCGTGACTATGATTTCAAGATTCGGCGAAGATGCGACAAAGAACGCTCTTAATATTCTTATACGTCAGGGTTGGCAGACGTGCGCTGATGCTCTTGCAGACGTCGCCGCGAATCCTCAGCTAGGAGCGGACGGCGCTTATGCCAACGTCACGTATTTTCAAGACGGAATTCATCCCACGCAAGCGGGTGTGAACATCGGAGAAGTTCCGATTATCCAAGCTGCAATTAACAGTCTTTATGGTAACACAATTCAGAGTGCGTACCCAAACACGATTGTTCAACCGTCAGCGGGCGGATTTTTACAGGCCGTAGGTAGCGCCAACCCAAACACAGACGCTAACAACCAGTTCACTTATACTCTGCCGAACCCGGTATCGCAGGGAAATTTGTTGGTGATGATTAATCGCATCAATCCAAATACGGTAACGGATAATCAGAATAATGTTTGGACTCAGATTGGGACTACGCACGTCTGGTATGCGCTGAATGTAAATCCCGGCATCACGACGGTTACACTTCAATACGGCAGCCCTCAAACGATGAATGGCGCGATGTTTGAATATTCGAACGTGCAGAATGCTGCTCCAGAAGCCAGTTCAACTAATACTGGAACAGGAACGTCGTGGACTGCGGGCAGTTTGACATCCTTGACTAACAACGATTTGATTCTCGGGCTAGGCTACAACGACACCGAGAATAACCCGGTGCTAACAGCGGGAGCGACGTTCACTTTAAATCTTGATGGCAAGACTCCAGCAGGAACAAACGCTTTTGGAGAATCTAAGATTCTAGCATCGGCGGGCGCGGTAAATCCCGGCGTAACGAGTACAAATTCTGATACGTGGCACATGGTCGGGGCGGCATTCAAGACTAATGCTGCTCCTGCGTATCAGTTAGCTCCGACTGATTTATTCGTGATGGCAGACCCAACATCTGCAAACGTTTTGGCTACTTTACAGGATGCCACACAAATGATGGGTCAGATAGTCGAAATTAAGAATATTGGGTCTGGCGCAAATACGGTTACTATCCAATGTCTCAATAGCCAGACTATAGATGGCGGCAGTACAACAACGATTTCTAACGGGTCTGCGAAAAAATTCAAGGCTGTGCTGGTGTCTCCGTCAGCAGCCGGGGCAAATTGGGTGACAATCTAATGGCTGCCATATTTACAACAGCAAATAACTATGCTGCTTCCACATCAAGTTCGGCATCGACATCTGCGACGTTCGGGAATAACAATGTGCCGGGGCATTTACTTGTTGCGTTTGTTTTGACTGTGGCTTCTACCATCGGCAATATAGCTGTCACGGACAACGCCGGAAACATTTGGGTGCAAGCAGGTTCTTGGTTCAACTACTCAGGTTCAAACTATGTTGGCGTGTTTTATGTTTTGTCTGCTAAAAACAGCTCGAAGGCTGCTGTAAGTATCGGGGGAGTCGGCCAGACCTTTGGCTCTATTGTTATCGGTGAATACTCTTATACATCTGGTTTTACGGCTGCCCTTGATGCGACAGGACATGCTCAAGCTTTCAACAATAACGTTAGCTATACTGTCGCTGCAAATTTTAATGACGACCTTATTTTCGGTGGGGTATTCAGTAACGCAGGCGGAACAACTCTAACGGCTGGCGGAAGTTTTACTGCCGCCGTTCAACCTGGTTCTGAAATTGGTCTCTTAGATTGGGCGGATGCCGGAGCGGCGGGCACAGTAAGTGTGTTAGGTACTCTTGGTGGGGGTAATCAGTGGACGGGCTTTGGTGCATCTTTTACCGCGACTGCGCCAGCACCACCGTCAAACGCTTATAGCGTTCCCGATTGTCGTCTGTCCCCGTTCGGACCCAACGCGAGCCGCTCGGTCCAAGGTACGCTGATTTACGATAAGCAGACCAGCAGTAACTCAACAATTCCGGGCGTTGATAGCCGTGTTCAAGGTGCGCCCGTAGACTGCCGCATCAGTCCCAACATTCCGCAAAACAGCCGAGCGCCGGGTACTTACGGGCCGGGAGAATAAATGTCGTACAATAATTTCGGAACCCTTTCAACCATCCCTCTTCAACATCTGGTCGATGTTGCGGAGACTTACGGCGACATCGAACCGATTCTGAACGAGGGCGGTCATACGCAGACGGTTGCGCTATCGTGCGCGAACACTGTCATGAACGCGATTTGCTCGACCGCGTTTCCTCACAAGTGGAACGAGTTCAATATCCCGCCAATTTATTCGAACAGCTTTCAGCAGGATTATGCGGTCGTTAACCCTGCCGGACTTACGGGCACTTTGACGTTGACTCAGGTTACGCAGGTCTCAACAGCAGCCGGAACCACGACTTACGCGGGCACGATGCCTGACGGCGCATTCGGTGGATACGTAGGCGTGCCATTCGTTATCGCCGGGTTCACCAACGGCGGCAACAACGGAACCTTCATGTGCGTCGCTTCTTCGGCGGTCTCGTTCGTGTTGCAGAATACGGGCGGCGTATTAGAGACTCACGCTGCAACCGCAATCTCGGCAGCAGGTCCGCTGCTCAACATGTCGTGGTTGGAGCGCGGCGTGGCGTTCGACATCAACAACAGTGCTATCCCGAAGCCGTTCGCGCGCATCGAGTGCGGGCGTCAGCTTCCTCAAATTACGGCGACTTACACGGGCGGCGCGGGTCTCGGTGACCCCGGCTTCCGCTGCAACTGGTTCCCGAACCGTACGCTGTATTACGGAACGTGGGGACAGGCAAACGTCGGCGGCGCGACTCTCGGCAACAATCCGGGACCGGGCTCAGTCTATTACCAGCCTACAGGCTCGGCGGTAACTGCGGCCTCGTGGTCGAGCGGCTCCGGCGGACAAGCAACATTCACGATAACAAGTCTTCTCCCAACAATCAAGGTCGGCAGCACGCTCCAAATCACGAGTGTGTTCCCGGTCGCATACAACGGCAGCTGGACGATTGTCAGCATCAACGACTCCGTCTTGACCGCGCCGACCGTAACGGTAACGATGACCGTAAATCCGGGCACGTATGAATCTGGCGGCGACGTTGATAACTCAGCGAACACAGACCAGCCGGACAACCCGATTACCCAAATCATTGATGCAAACGGCAACTTCTTGTTGCTGACCACGTACGGCATCGAAGGCACCGCGCCTCCGCTTGCTGCGCGCAATGCGGTCCCGGGTACCACAGTATCTGGAGCCGGAGCATCGACCCAGTGGACGGTTCTTGACCCGAACGGTTGGGGCTTCCGCTTCACCCCGGTTCCGTCGTCGACGGGCACCGAGTGGCAGTTCAATTTGACGGCGCAGATGAAGCCCGTTCGCTTCGTCAGTTTGAGCCAGACGTTGGCTCCTCTGCCGGACGAGTTCGAGACATTCTTCCGCGACGGCTTCATTGCTCAGCTCTATCACCGCTCCCCGGAGAAGGCCGTTTACGCGAAGTTTCCAACCGAGTGGAAGCTGTGGCAGCAGGCTTTGATGGAGTTGCGCGTGAAAGAAGACCGCGAGCTGGAAGAGAACAAGTTCATCCCATCGCGCACCGTGTTTGGCGCGGCGCGCAGCCGTAATAACTTTCAGGGAGCTGCTTGGCCCTATAATTACCCGAGACCTTAATCATGTCATTGAACTTACAGAACACCTTGAATTGGGCCGCTCCGTTCATTCAGTATTCGCCGCTCACGGCGGGACTGGGACAGGAACCTGCGGTCTCGATTGCCTCGATGATTCGCAATTCGATTCTGAATCCGCCTCAAACGTGGTACTTCAACCGCAATACAGCGACATTCAATACAGTGGTCGGTCAGCAAGATTATACTGAAGCCAGTGTTCTCGACTTTGCTTTCGTCGAAAAGGTCTCGATTCAGGATGACCAAGGCAACATCTACGAAATTAAGGACCTTTACAATAACAGAGCGTTGTCTCCGTCGTCGTTTCAGCAGCGCCCGACCGCGATGTCGGTCGAGAGCGCAAGCTCAACGGCGGGCTGCGTGTTTCGCTTTATGGGCGTGCCCGACCAGATATATTCGGTAATCATCACGTACCAAAAGCTAGCGCCGCAGTTCGGCCCCTTCTTCATCAGCGCGGCAGCAAATGCGTCCGGCGGAAACACGGCCTATACTGGAACCTTTGACCCCCTTTCGTTCCCCGCAGGCTCGACAGCGATTATCACAGGCTTCGTTGCACACACGGTGAATAACGGTTCGTTCGTTGTCGTGAGCGTGACCACCACGACTCTCACGGTCGTGAACGCAGCTGGCGTCGCAGAGACAATTCAGGCGTACGTATCGAACTTTGCTTGGGACCCGATTCCGGACCAGTACTCAGATATCTACAATAACTTGTTTCTTTCGGAGGCGTTCGCGATGGTCGATGACCCCCGTGCGCAACTTTATCGTCAGCGCGGCGTTGCGGCCTTCTTGTCGAAGGCAAGCGGTTTGACCGAGATGCAGAGAAATGCTTTTGTTCAACAATGGTTGGCTCGTGAAGTGGAGCGTCAGTCAACGCTAGGAGCTGTACAGCTAGGTCACGCAGGGAGAGCGCAGTAATGCCGGGAGCATTTGAACTCAGCGGAGCACAGGTCAAGAAACCGTCTGCGTGGGGCTCCATCGTCACCGAGACCTACTTTGAAGGATTGAATACCAACCGTGCGCAGTTCCACCCGGGCGGTACTCAGGTTGAAAATAAATTCTACGGGGGCAGACCCGGTCAACTTCTTAGCGGGCGCAACGTCGAGCTGAACAATCAGCTTGCGCTACAGCGCCGTCCCGGCCTGTCTTTGTTCTCAACGACAACTTATCCGACTCCGCCGGATTACACGTTCGCATTTCCTCAACTTGACGGAACGATTAGAGTCATCATCGATACGAGTTCGAGCGGAGCCCTCGCGGTATCTGCTGCGGCCAATGCGTCCGGCGGCAACACCGTTTACACTGGAACCTTCCCGCTTGGCGGAAGCAACGCCTACGTCGGCTTGCTGTTCTCAATCGCTGGCTTCGTCACCAATCCCGGAAACAATGGCTCATTCCTTGTCATAGCAAGCAGCACCACGCAGCTGACGCTCGCAAATCCAAACGGCATCGCGGAGACGATTGCCGCCACAGCGACCTCAGGCGGAGGCGTCTGGTGGGACGAGCAGAACGGCTCGAAGCAGCTTTTATTTGCGAAGAAGACCTGCGGTGGACAAACAAGCTTCGTCGCGGTCGCTGGGATTTTGTATGCTGGAGATGGTTGCAGCACTTGGACTTGGAATCCAGCCAACACAGGTCCGAATGGGTCGGTATTCGGTTTTGGATTAGCTGCGCCGACTGTGCCTCCGACGGTTGTTATTACCCCGAGCGGTTCTGCATCAGTAGGCTGGGTTGCGTCGACAATGTTCTCTACGATGGGATTGATTTTCGATTCCGGCACCGGAGACATGTGGCAGCTTCAATCAGTTAATGCCTCGACCACGAATACGACGCAGTTTGGAACATCAGGCAGCGGTCAACCGCACTGGAATCAGACTCCGGGTGGCACCACTTCAGACACGACAGGCGGCGGCAGCATCACGTGGACTAACAAGGGTCCTATCGTTGCTTGGACCGCACATACGACTTATAATAACGCGACGGTTGGCGGAACGGCGACGAATCCGTGCATCGTTTATGACCCGGTTACGAAGGCTGCATACGTGCAGTCGAGCGCGAACACGAGCGGGGTAAGTGGAAACACAGTTCCGACATTTAAGAAAGCTCTAGGCCAGCACACCAATGATGGAGGCTGTGTTTGGATTTGGGTTGGTCCGGGCATCAGTAATGCGGGCCTTGCACCGTGGCTCCCGAGCACGGCATATCCTCTTATCGGAACGGTCACCAACAATGATGCGGCAACGGCCATCGTTGAGCCATCGGGGTTGCAGAACGGTCTTCCGGTATCTCCTAATGTTCTGTATTTCCAAGCATCCGGCGGCGGCACATCAGGTTCAGGATACACGCCTTTCGGCACGGTTGGAGTAGCTGCGGGAAATCTCGTAGACGACGGCGACCTGATTTGGATGAGCCTCGGTTCTTATACGTGGGCTGCGACAACCGTGTATACGCCGTGGACGGCCAACAACACTGTATTCTCTGCAATTTATGATACGCTCACCCACGCGTTTTATGTTTGCATCGTCGGCGGAATTTCAAACGGCTCGGTGCCAACATTCAATCCGGGATACGGCAAGACCACAGTTGAGACCAGCGGACTGACTTGGGTTAACGTCGGAGACGGCGTAACGTGGGCCACAGCGACGAAGTGGTATCTGCCTGCACAAGGCTTCTTTCCTCCGACGGGCGCAACACCGTTCGGTGGTGCATCCATCGTAGACAACAGAGTTCCGTCCGACGTTGAGTTTGTTATCAACAGCGGGTTAAGCGGCGCGGTTCAGCCTACATGGCCTGCGATTGGAAACTACACCGATGACAACGGTACGACATTTACTCTCAGCCAAGTCTCGGTCAGTGGCGGCACAACGACTTACACCGGAACTGGTTTGAGCGGGCTTGCCGGACAGCAGCTCATTATCACAGGATTCACAAATGCCGGAAACAATGGCTACGTGGTTGCGCTAACGGCGAACAGCACAACGTTCACCGTTGCAACCACATCTCAGGTGAACGAGACTCACGCGGGTGTAGCTTCGAACGGATTGATTTGGTTCAATGAGACTGCATTCAGCACTCAGTCGCTGGCGTTCACGAAGGGATATTCGTATGCATATTCGTACAAGTCTCGCTCCTTGACCGATTTTTATACCGTGGATGTGGCAGGCACTTCTCAGCCGCCGATTCCTCCCGGCCTATCTGCGCCGCTACCATTCCCAACAGGCAGTTTGACGGGCGACGTATCGAGTGCATCACCTGCGACGGTTACGCCAACAGGCCCAGACCCCGGCGCGGTGCTCACAATTTCAGGTCCGGTATCGACCAATCCTGCGGTAGACACAATCGTCATCTGGCGCTCTGCGGATGGCGGCGGAAGCTCGAATATGTTCGAGTTGACAGAAATTCCGAACCTTCCGAACGGAGGTCCCGGAACGTGGTCGTTCCGCGACTTCTTGCCGGATGTGCCATCGACGATTGCGGGTGTGACGTATCCGGGATTGAACATCTTGCTTCCTGCGCCGATTGATGGCGTCAATAATCCGGCACCGTCGAACTTCCGTCCTCAAGAATATAACTTTGACCGCATTTGGGGTATCAGCGGAAACGAAGTCATATTCAGCGGCGGTCCCGACACTTTGGTCGGCAATCCTAACACTTCATTCAACGCAGCCGACGAGTTCACGTTTTTGGCGAACCCGACCCGCGCCGTCAAGATTGGTTCGGTGTTGGTCGTCTTCACGCCATCAAGCATCGAGGTTATTGCGGGAGGCCCATCAACGGCGAGCTTCTTCACGTACACGCTTGTGCGCGGAGTCGGCATGCTGAGCTGGAACGCTCTGGACGTATTCGCTGGCGAAATCTTTTTCTTCGGTTCTGATAGCGTGCTGCGTGTTCTGTCTCCCAACCTGACCTTGACGAACGCCGGGTTCCCGATTGAAGACGAGCTGATAAATCAGGCGATTTCTGGCGTACAAGATGCGACGTGGAATCCGTCTCTTGTGTATCTTGCCGTTCTGCAAAGCGGCAATGACAACATGATTGCATTGGCAGACGGGTCGACCGGATGGTACCGCTTGAATCCGCGCCAGCAGAACGGCTCGGTCAACGGCACAGAACCTATTTGGTCGCCTTTCGCAGCAATCACCAACGGCTGCAAGATGGTCACGACCGTCGAGACATCTCCGGGCATCAAGAAACTCTTGGTAGGCGCAACAACAGGCGGTCAGTCTGTTTTGAAGCGCGATGTGACCGTGTTTACCGACAACGGCACCCAGTATGATGCGTACTTCATTCAGGGAACTTTTACGCTGGCTCGTCGCGGCGAACTCGCAATCCTTCGATTCTTGGAAGCAGACTTTTCTGGCGTAGCTTATAAGCCAATGGTTTCTTTCTTGCTCAATGAGGCATTCAGTAACACGAGCACGTTCACGCCGTTTACTCTTGCGCCTCAGTTCGACCCGCCGACTTTGTATGGCGCAACCTTATCGCCGACGAGCTACAGCCCGAACCGCTACTACTTTGCGGGCGTCGGCTCACTGGCGCGCGCGATTTATCTGACCGTGAAGGTCGACTTCGGCACCACGCCAAATCCGGACATGATTTATAACTTGACAATCAACGGAACCGTTTTGAAGGCGATGTAATGGCAAATCAGGATTTCTTAACCAACGAAAAGGATTTCGAGATTCCGGAAGGTTGGGCCGAGGTCGGCCCGCGACCAGAGCCTGCGGGCGCGCCGGGTCCGTCTATTCCCATCGACAGATTCGCCAGCGGCGCAGTCTCGTCGATGACGCTCGGTCTCAACACCGACATAGCTGCAAGCAAGATTGGCGGGGATGTTCCATCTTTCAGAATTCAGCCTCCTCAACCATCGAGCATTGCGGCGGCAAATTCGGCGTCTCAGAGCATCATTAAACAGACTCAGATTGTCGAAGGTCCGGGCGTGTTGTTTGAAACGAACGGAATCAAGGACCCGAATCAAGAGGTTCAGAACGCGGTCCCGGGCACAGGTATAAGTATCACCGTTGATAACGCTGGAAATAAAACATTCTCTGCGACATCTCAAACTCAAGTAGCCCAGTGGCCTCTTCCGAATACCGCGTTAACCTTCATGTCTCGTGCCATCGTCGGAACGACCAGTCTTCAAACAATCGGAGATGCCTCAACCCAAACACAAAGCGCGGGGACAGGCGCTCTGTCGGGCGCAGGCTCGTTGCCAACAGCGTCCGAAGGCGTGTTTCAACAGATAACCACGGGCGCGGGCACGGGTAATGCGCTATTTACTTGGTTTCCGGTCAACTCGAAAATTTTTAGGGCCGGAAGAAATAACAAGTATCAGGCAAGAAGCAGATTCCCTACCGCTGGAGATATCTCAGCTTCTCAAGTTTGGTGCGGTTTTTCGGACCAAAGCGACTTGAGACCAACCATTGGAGTAGTTAACGTTGCCGCCATTCTTTCGGATTTCGGGGTGTGGAAGGGCGTTATTTACAACGCAGGCGTTCTTACTTCGATTTTATTGACAGGGACGCCGGACACCGCTACTCACGATTTTGAAATAGACCTGAATGACACGGCGAACACCGCTACGTTTTTGATTGACGGCGTAGTCGCAGGCTCTATCAGCGGAAAGAACCCGACCGGGCTAAATTGGTTCCCGCTTTTTTCTCTCATGAATAAAACAGTCGGCGGAACCACTGCTAATGTAAATTTTCAATACATGTACGCGCAGCAGGATTTTTAATGAGATTTGAGCCATCGGCGGATATCGAACAAATCAAAGCGTGGGCGCTCTCCGACCCATATCACTTTCACCAAGGACAGGCGCAGTGGTGGTTGGGAGAAGGCAGCTTGCTCGCCTTCTGTTTGACAGACACCAAAGGCCCTTTGACTTACGTTCGATTGGATGCGGAAGGCGAGTACGTTCGTATTCATACTCAGTTCGCGCCGACCTCGGTCGTTTCGAAACGCAGACTCGTGGCGGGAATGATTGACGCGGTCGAGACTCTCATTGTGTATTACCGCGAGCTGGACAAGAAGGGATTGATTTTCAATTCGGTCAACCCGAGTTTGGTTGCTTTCATGAGTAAATTAGGATTCAAATCAATCGGTCAGAGTGATTACCGATTGGATTTTGAGGAAACGAAATAAATGTGCGGACCAAGTTCATCAGAAAAATCTTTGCAGCAGATGAGTCAAAGTTTCTCTTCTTTGCTGCAAGGGAATTATAGCACGCTCTTCGGTAATCAGCTCGACGTGCTGAACTCGATTAAGAGTTCGCTGTCTCCGATTCTAGCTGCGGGACCGAATCAGCAAGGCTTCTCGGCGGCTGAGCTTGCCGCGCGCAATACTGCGGCAATCAATAACGCGGGAGCAGCAAGCCGCAACGCGGCGCAAGCAGTGGGGAACTTCACAGCCGGACGAGGCGGTGGCGGCGGAACCGGAATTCTCAGCGGCGTGGATGCCCAGTTGAAGACGGCGGTCGCATCATCGGCGGAAAATAATCTCGCAACAGCCCAGAACAACATTACAGCTGAAAATTATGCCACAGGCCGAGAGAACTACTTCCGCGCCGAAGGCGGCATGGACCAGCTCGCAGCGGGTTACAGCCCGAACGCGGCGGCAAACGCGGGCATCGAGGCTAATAAGACCTCATTCGGAGAAGCCAGCACAATTCAGCAACAGCAGCAGCAAGAAGACCAGATGATTGCGGGCGGCGTGGAAGCGCTCGCTGGCGGCGTAGTGGGCGGCATAGGTAATCTTGACACCACAGGCGGAAGCAGCGGCGGGGAACAGATTATGAACTTCCTTGGCGGCATCTAATTTTTCTTGACTTTTCAACCCTTCTCTGATATACTGAAGTTTTAAGGATTAAATCGATGGCATTCGACGCACCCTCAACAGATTTGAACAATCCGGAACTGCAAGACCAGCAACAGCCAGCGCCAAATACATCAGCAGGCGCGGCGGTTGCGCCGATTCTCCAAGGCGCGCCGGATTTGGCGACCGCTGTTGCGCAAGCCTTTTTGAAGCACACAGCGACCATCGCACAAAATTCTCCGGTAGCACAAAAGGCAAAGGCTGCGGAAGCACAGAAGACCGCACCTGCGCAAGACCGACCGACCCCGAACCCGGGAAGTTTTGGCGACAAGCTAAGTGGCGCATTCGATAACTTTTCTGATACGCTGAGCGACGCGGCCCATGCATCGGATACCAAAGGTGGCTGGCTGAGCGGGTTGGCGAACACCGCGAACGCTCGCAGACAGCGTCTGGAGCAGAAAAAGAAGGATGATGTGCTGCTCGCAAAATCGCAGGCGGAAAATATTGCGATGCACCGCAACTTTTATCAACAGGATTTAGAGCACCGTCAGCAGTTTCACGAAGGCAACCAGAAGTTCTTCCAAGCATACAAGGAATCGAACGACCAAGAAGATGGCGTCTCACAGGAAGAGCTGGCCGACCGCATGAAGAACGACAAGACGTTCGCTCAAAAGTACTTGGCGCGCGCGACCGGAGAGGTTCCGGTAACAGACGCATCCGGCAACGAGGTCTTGGAGAAGGACTCGGGACGCCCGGTCATGAAGCCAGTTTTCACCGTCATGAGCATCGCGTCCAAGGACGGCAGCACGGTCACCGGGACGGTCGACCAGACTGCGGCAGCCGACTACAAGAAATATCTCGGAATGAACTACCCGGTCGGCACGAAGCTGACAATGATGCAAGACAACGCGCTGAATCAGAAGCTCGTGGCGACTCGCAGCGCGGTCAGCATTTTGAATAACACGAACGGCAAAGAGATGTCGCAAGACACAATCGATACGCTCCGTCCGCTGTTGAGCGACCCGACCGTGACTTCGGCTATCTCTGAAGTTCCCGGCAGCGCGTACGCAGGAATCGTGGCCCACATGAAGAATGCGGATGACCACCTATCGGTGTATCAGGCGCAAGCGGCTGCCGCGAAGGCATCGAACAACCAGCAGGCGCTGGATGCCGCAAATAAAGGTATCGCAGCGGTGCAAGCAGAGCGCGCGAAGCTGGCGACTCTCGACTCGCAGGCTATCACCCAGAAGCAGCGCGATGAATTCAACAAGGAACAGAAAGCCGCGAACGGCTCGGTTGCGGAATATTTGAGCGACCCATCAAAGATTCAAGGCCACACCGAATCGGTTATCGGAATGGCCGATGACATTCTTTCAACCAGCAAGGACCCCGTAGTAATTCAACAGGCTCGCCGCGCGAAGGATATGGCGCAGAATATTCAAAAGGCCGAAGACCAGCGCAAGATTGACCTCGCTGTAAATGAGCAGGATGCGAAGACAAAGGCTGCGCAGATTGACAACAACCCGAACGGGCTATCAGGCGACGCGTATCTCAAAACTCTTCCTCCGGGCCGTTCGAACCTAGTGAGAGCGATTGCGGATGGTCGTTTGCCAGTGAATCCGAACGCGTTCGAGCGCAGCACTGCGGGCAAGCCGAATCAGCTCGCGGATGATGTGTTCGCTGCGTTCCCAGATTTTAACGCCGAGAAAGGCGCAAACTGGCCGAAGGCCGTGCAAGAGTTTACCATTTCGGGTACGGACCATAAGAAGGCTCAAGCATACAACGTTGCTCTTTCGCACATGAAGCGACTGTATGACAACACCACAGCGGAAGGCGTCATGAATCCGTTGAGTCAGGCTTATCAGGACCGTGAACTTGATATGTCGCAGGTTACTCGCGAATTCGGTAACGCGGTCGCTGCGGGCGTATTGACTCAAGCGGAAGCAGATGAAGTTAGAAAGGCATTGCTAGGAACCACGTTCACTGCTCTGACTCCGGCTATGAAGAGAGAGCGTATCGTGGAAGCATCTAGACTGATGGGTAACAAGATTGATGAAGTTCAGCGAGAGTTCAACGACCGCGCGCCGTCTGCATCAATTAAGGTTCCGACCCTGCTTGGGCCGGAAGCAAAGCGCTCGCTCGATTACGTTCAAAGCGGCGGCGGTAAGCAGCAGCCGGGACAGCCAGCGAAAATAGGATTCTCGCGTCCGGCGGACGTGCCGAACGCAACGGGCGCGGCACCGGACCCGAAGACGAACAAGATGTACTGGCACGATGCGGCAGGCAAGGTAATTAGAGAAGTGAAGGCAGGCGAGCTTCCAAATGAGTAATGAAGACCAAGCACAGGCACCAGCAGCTGCACCGGACGCAGGAATTCAGCTCGACATGAGCAAGTCAGTTCCTCTAGGTGCCCAAGCTGCGCCCCAGCCAGACAGCGGCATTCAGCTCGATATGAGCAAGTCCGTTCCTGTCGGGGAGCAGAAGCCGGAAGAGAGCTGGTTCCACCAGAACGTAGCTGGGCCTTTCATGAATGACGTTCATCGTATCAAGAACGCCATTTTGGAAAACACGGGACCGGGCTGGCTGCCGTACGATGCGCTGACCGCGATGGGCGTGAAGAAGGATACGACCGGGCCGTTCGCGGGAATCGATTGGAACAAAGAGATTCCGAAGCCTGCGGCTGCAACCGACGCGGAAGCCGAAGCGGCAATCAAGAACAAGGCCGTGCTTCCGGGCACCACAGGCGGATACGTCCCGAAAACTGTGGACGAGGCAAAGAAGGGAATCGATTATCTGCGCAGCCAGCAGCGCGCGGAGCAAATTTTCGCGCACGAGTATGAGGCAAAGGGCGAGAACCGCCTAATCTCGCCGGAGCGCTTGATGACCGGGCAGGAAGCAAAAGAGCACCCGGTTCTTTACGGCTTGCTGCACTTCACCGGGCAGCTGACCACGGAAGACAACGCTTTGATTATGGCAGGCACCGGAGGGCTTGGATTCGTATCCGAGGCGGCTGCGGTCTCGCCGCAGCTTGGCGTTCTCGCAAAGACCGTTGCAGCGACTCCACGGCTTGTTTCCGCGTACTTTGCGGGCCAGATGGCTATCGGTGCCGGACAGACGATTCCGGGGCTGTACGAGGCTAAGAAGGACTACGACGAGGCTGTCAAAGCGGGCGATGCGGACGCGGCAGCTCGAATCAAGTGGGACGCAACCGTTCACGCGACTGAGGCGGCTGCACAAGGCTACGCATCGTATGCGGCAGCTTATCATGCTGCGACCGGAAGGGCAGAGCCAGTTGCCAGCTACGCAGCAGAGTCAACCAAAGAAACCTTGGCGGCGATGGGTGACACGGCTCAGACGATGGGCGCGAATGCGGCTGCGGGAGTCAGGGCGGGCGCAAAGGCCGTGAAGCAGACAGCGGGTCAGGCCGTAGAAAAGGCCGGAGCGCTGATTGGCAGAACCAACGACTTTGAGACAGCGGTGCAGCGTGCGGCGAAGGTTACGCCAAAGAGAGCTGCGGAGATTAAGCAGACCATCGGTGATACGAACGAAGACCTGCAAGCCATCGTGAACGCGAACCCGGACATCGAGAGTCCGAAAGATTTTGCAGACGCTATCGAGGAGCATCTCCAGCAGCAGGAAGCGCACATGCAGCGCGAAGCTGGCGCAACCAAGGATGAGAACGTTCCGGTTCACCCGGACTTTCGTGGCCGCATCTCAGACCGACTAGACCAGTTCTTTGATGACAACCGTGGCAAGTTCGGTAGCCCGGAAGAAGTTGAGCAGGCCAAGAAGGACGTGTTGGACCGTGTGATGCAGCGCGACCAGATTGGCACCGATACTGATGGCGCGCCGATTTATCAAGAGCGCGTTCCGAATCTTTTCGAGAGCGAGAACACTCGCCAAGGGTTGAACAACGAAACGAAACCGCAATACGCCACGAACGCAAAGCCGACCACGGACGCGTATAAGGCGGGCGCTGCGCAGGCCGTGAGCGAGGTGCGCGATATCATCGACGGCTCGTATCACGAGCGTGGTATCGAGAACGTGCAAGAGTTTCGCGAGAAGGAAGCTAAGCTCATCAAGATTGAAGAGGCTCTCCGCAACGCACAAGCAGCCGCAGATAAGGCGGGCGAAGGCACAGTCTTCCAGTCATTGATGAAGAAAATTGGAGTTCCCTCGACCGTTATTGCAATCGCGATGGGTCATCCGGTCGGCGGCGCTGCAATTGGCGCGGCGGTCTTAGGCGACCAGATTCACCAGAACATCACCAATCCGAATGTTAACGTGGGACGCGCGGTGGACCTTGCTGCGAGAAACCCGGGCGCATCCGCAACTAAGGTCGAGCTTAATCCGAATGCGCCGGGACCTGCGCCAGCAGGCTCGGCTCCTCCTCGTCCGACTCCACCACCTGTTGACCACGCAACGTATGCTGCGTTGTCGTCTTACTACGGCAAGATTATCGGCTCGGTTCCTTACGACAAGCTGGTAAGCGATTTCCAGAAAGAAATTCAGGACGTTCACGAGAAGAAAGCGACAGGGACCTACACTGCGAAAGATGAAGCGATGGAGCCCCGCCGTCAAGCGATGCTCGACAAGTTGAACGCTGCGAAGATGAAACAGCGCGTCGACGCGGAGAAGCTCGCTCAGAAACAAGCCGCTGACGCGGCGAAGGCGCAAGCGAGGGCCACTGCGGAGCAGAAGAAAGCGGAAGAAAAGAAAGCAGCGGACGAGGAAGCCAGAAGACAGGAAGCAATCAAGACCGGAGTGGTTCCAAAGGGTGTCAACCCGCACTTGGAAGCTCTTGGTCGCGGCGACGAGTCCGGCCTAGTCTCTCACTCGCCTGCGATGAAGGCCCATGCTCCAGCGACGGAGATTAAGGCACCGGAAGGTATGACCTCGGAAGATGTGCATCGCCACGAGTGGGCGCACGTCGCTGTTGGTGCGGTCGACGGACTAGAGCCAATCGAGATTCGTTCTAACGAGCATCCGGAGAGCCGCAAGGCTGCCGCAACCTCGATGTTCAATGTCGAATCGTTGAAAGATGCTGGGGGCAATACCGACCCGGAGGCGATGGCGAATCAGGAAGTACAGTGGCTGACTCACAAGATGGCAGGCCCCGCGTCTCACGAAATCTTCAATGGCTTGACCTACGATGAAGTGAAGGCGCTCCCGGGCGCACGCACTGATTTCCGTCAAGCGCGTGAAATTGTACGACAGGTCCACCCCGACTTCACGCCGAAGCAGGTGGAAGACACAATCACTGCGGCGTACGACCGCGCTCGCGACTTCTTGACAATGCCGCACATTGCTGATAGAATTCGAGCGAATGCATCGGTACGAGAAGAGGGACTATCACCTACGCTCCACGCATCGCGCGGACGTATAACTCAATTTGCGGAGGACATAAGAAATGCGCACAACGAATACACGGGCACTGAATCTGGACCAGATGGGGGCGGAGCTGGGGAAGGCGGCGAGAAGTCTGAGACGCCAAAGCCCGAAGGGAAGAAGAACGGCGGAGCAGATAAAGAGCGACCGGGAGAAGGAACATCAGGAGCTGCTGGGAAGAATGCAGCAGCCAGTGGGCGAGTTGAAGTAAAGCCTGTAGAACTCACCGAAAGCGAAAGGAAGGCTAACGCTGCGTCGAAGTTGACACCGGAAGAGCGTAAAGAACTAGAGAAGAAAACAGGAAAGACCGAGAGCGGCATACCAATCAAAGAAGTTGGGCGAGTTGAAGTAAAGGAAGGCGAGGTAACCCCGGTCGAGACGAAACCACTTCTAGATACGCTGCGAGGCAGTAACGTTGACAAGGCTGCGGGCGCTTTATTAACTTTTAAAGAAGCCCGCGATTTAGTGAAAAATGAAAAAGCACAAGGCCGTGATGCTAAATTTGAGCCAGTTTATGGAAAAGACGGGGAAACTCTGGGATACAAAGTAAACGGTGCGTCAGGTACTCGCTCGGATACGCCGGAATATTTGTACAGCGCAGTGAGAAATGAAGACGTTACAGACGTTCTGGCTGGAAAATCGAAAGGTGTAAGTTCTTGGGGAACAGAAGAATTAGCAAATCATTATAAACAGTTCGGCAATCGCACAGTCTTGAAGGTTCCGATTAAACGCTTTGACCCGGCCCTGTTAAAGCCGGACTTAAACGCAATAAAAGAACCGATACGCGGGGAAGCCGAGTACGAAGAGCACCCATCAAAAGCTTTCAAGAAGACCAAAAAACAATGGCAAGATAGCTATAATCTTGTTGATTCCGCAGCCTATCACGGAAATTTGTTACCGGAAGATGTCGGCGGCAGTAACGTTGACCGAGCTGCGAAGGGATTGAAAGAGCGCTCGACAGGCAACGAGGCCGACGACGCGGCAATCAAGGCTGGCGGCGGCATTCCGGGCGGTCGCATGTCGATGGACGAAAATAATCACGTCCGTATGTTTCATGACCCACAGACTGGCACCACGCTCGGCTTCTCTGCGAAGGAAGAGGTTACGCCGGAAGCCGTGAAGGCGAAGCTGGCCGAGAGCCGCAAGCAGTACGGGATTAAGCCAGAGGAAGTCGGCGGCAGTCAGGTCAGTTTGAGAGACCAGCATACAGAAGAAGAAAACCGCTTGCATGACGAGGCAGTTGAAAGAAATCGTCCAGAGATAGCTAAGCGGAATCTTGAGAGCGCGCCCGAGTGGGGGATTAAAACCACACCGGAAGGTGAGCTAGTTCTCTATCACGGAACACAGCGAGGCGCTCAAATAAGAGCATCAGGTAAATTGAATCAAGGAACTTTTCTAACTGGTGACCAGAAAGTCGCAAAGCAGTTTGCAAATGCCGCAGGTTCTTCAAGTAGACGAGCCGAGGTAATGCAAGTCAAAGTGCCTGCGGGAACTGTTTTGGGCGGCGGCGCAAACGGCGGATACTTTCAAGCCAACGAAGAAATTCCTTTAAAAGAATTGACTCCGGAAGAGATTGGCGGCAGTCAGGTAGCAGCAGACCGCGTTTCCACCCGCGTGCCGGAGGGGAAGGACTCGAAGGAAAACCCGCTGGAAGGCGAGCCTCTGGTCGTTGGAAGAGAAGCGCTTCGAAACACTCCGGAGAAGCTGCAACAGAAGTTCGCCGACACGGTTCGCGACTACCCGGGCGTAAAGATTCCGGCAAGCGTCAAGGACCCGCAGAAGGTGATGGACCGCTTTGTGTCTCACGTGAAGGACAATCTTCAATTCCTCTACAATCAGGTTGAGCCGGAGAAGCAGGCCGCGAACGCGAAGTGGTACGAGTCCGCGAACAAGCTCTCGAAGGAACTGGCAGAGAAGCACGGCATTTCGGAGCCGCAGGCGGCTGCGACCATCGCGACCCAGTCTCCTCAAAAGGACTGGGACATGAACGTGTCGTTGGCGCGCCGCATCGCGGACATCCACGCCAACCATCAAGACACCGTGGCAACGCCGGAGATGATTCAAAAGGGCCACGACATCGTGAAGAACACCGGGGCCAACAAGGATTTGGACAGCGTGATTTCGAAGCTGGAAGGCAAGAAGCTTTCTGAGTTGACCGACCCGTTTGAGCGCGCCGCGTGGGTTCGTTTGTACGATGAGGCCCACAATCCGCGCGAGTTCCACTATATCGACCCGGGAACCGGAGAGAACCGTGGGCTGCGCACCAACGCCAACGGCGCACCATCGAAGGTCGCGTGGGGCACTCTTCCTCAAATCGACAACGCCTTGAGCGTGTTGAAGGATGGAAGCAGAGAAAATATTTCGAACCGATTGGGCGGTATGCACAAGGTTCGTAACTTTTACAACAACATCATCGACCCGACCAACGACCAAGACGTGACCATCGATACGCACGCGGTCGCAGCCGGGTTGATTCAGCCGCTCGGCGGCAACGCTCCGGAGGTTCTGGATAACTTCGGCAAGGCCGGGAAGCACACCGGAACCGGAGTGAAGGGAACGTATCCGCTGTACGCGGAGGCTTACCGTCAGGCCGCGAAGGAACTAGGCATCTTGCCGAGAGAACTGCAATCGGTTGTGTGGGAGCACGTTCGCAACATGTTCCCATCCGAGTGGAAGTCGCCCGAGAACGAGAAGGTCGTCAAGAAGATTTGGCAGAAGTACTCCGACGGCAAGCAGAATCTGAACCAGACCCGCCAGCAGATTCTACAGCTATCGGAAGAGGCTCAGCGCGGAGTGAACGAGACCCGAGAAGCCGCCCAAAAGAAAGCTCTTGACAATATAGGAAAATCAAGCTTCGCTCAAGAGCCGGAATCTACCTATTCTGTTCCGAGCGGGTGGACAAAAACGGGACCTACTAAAGCACCCGGTCTGATTCAGCCCGGAAATATTAATCTGACTACCAGACCAATTGTGAGGAACGATGATGGCACAACGAGTAGCGAATATTCTACCTCGTTCCAAGATGAAAAAGGCCGAGAGGTCATAGTTCCAACCGTGGTAGACGGAAAGTTTTTGACGCCGGACGGTAAGAAACCAAAAGTAGGAAGTCCGGAAGAAGCGGCGATGAAGAAGGCTGCGTGGCAACATTATTTGAAGACAGGTCAACATCTCGGAATTTATGATACTCCCGAACACGCAGATGCGGCAGCAGAGGCTATTCACAACAGACCACCCGTAAAGAAAGCGCTTGACAAACAAGGGAAAGTAGGGTACACTGGTTCAGAATCAGGAGGTGCCGAATGAGCGACATCGTTCTAGATAAAATGAAGCAGCTCGGGGTCAAGCCGACCCGGGAGAACTATCTCGATTTCGCGTATCTCGGAACTCCTCCGGAAAAACTATCTGCGGAAGAGGAAGCTATGCTTCCGAAAGGGCTGACAGATGAAACCAGTAAATCAAACGATGAGCAGGCCGAATCGGCTTAATCGACAGGCGGAGCCGTTCGTGTACGTTCCTTGCAAAAACCTTCCGGGGATGATTGCTATTCCCGTGGAAGAACTCAAATCGCAATCCGAAAAGAGAGGAAACGATGCAAACAATGAATAACGGCGGCGACGTTCTGGCTCGCGGCGGTGTGCGAGCGCAATTTCGTTCCCCGAATGTTTCGAAAGAGCAGTACGACGCAGCGACGAAAGAGTTTGACTTGGAGCGATTCCTTGGAAAGAAGCTTGATAGCGATACCGACGGCGAAGCGACCGGAACTGTTGGCGCTGACCCTTCAATGCCTCGGGAACATAAGCGCTAAACCCGAGGTCCACATTTACGCCGACTCCGTGTCGGAAACAGCCCTCCGGGAGATTGAGCAGGTCCGAGACCTGTATCTTCCGGAGGCCTTTTTGTTTCACGCGGCTCCCCACATCAAAGCCCCGTCCGGGTGCTGGAACATCTTGAACGCTATAAAGTCCGCCGCCAAGTTCGCAGAAAGCGTCTACTTGGTGGAGGAAGATGTACTCGTCTATCCCTACTTTTTCGAGTGGCACGAATCCCAGACTGCGGTCGCATCCTGCGGTCGCCGTCACTACGACACCCGCTGGAAGTTTCGCGACCTGTATACCAACCCCGGTTCCTGCCTCCGCCGACCGCTGCTCGATGCGCTCGTCCCGCACATCTGTGACGAGTACTTCTCCGACACGCGCGGCTACCTCGACCGGACCTTCGGGCCGTGGCACGAGATTACACACTTGGATGATGGGCTGGTTCGAAACGTGATGAAGGCGAACGGCTGGCTGCCCGCGTACCCGGAGAAGCCTGTCTGCGCTCACGTCGGCTTTCGAGGCTACCGCCAGCTGGATATCTACCAGAACAACGAAACGGACCTGCTGAAAAGAATAAAGCGGGCCGAAGAGCTTATCTCCGACCCGCCTCAACAGCAGATATGGGCTAAAGACTGGGAACCTTACCAACCCTAAGATTTCAGAATCGGTTTCCAATGTGTGGGGTCGTAGTAGACGTACATCGACATGTCAGAAAAGAACCAGAGCCGCCCTCGTCGTCTCAAGATTAGAAAGTTCACGATATCAGTGAGGCAGCCCGCGTCGAAGATAGCCTCGCCGGGAGCGAACACGTACTTGCGCCAGCCGGGACGGTATAGAATCACGCCCAGCGGTCGGCCACCCGGTTCTGTGGTCGAGTAGACATACCAGACCTTGGTGAGCTTGCCGGGATTCGGCTGCTCGACGAAATTAAGATAGCTCAATCGTGTCACTTCCTTCCAGATGATGCTGCCAAAAAATTGGTCGTCTCTCGCGGTGATTGAGGTATGCAGAATCGTGCGGTTTCGGTGCAGTGCCTCCTCAATTATCGCAGCCATGCGACCACTGATGGAATAAAAATTGGTGTCGATAATCTCGTTATGGTCTATCTTCATTTTCCCTCCAAGCTTTCATAGATTCGCTCGTGAGCCTCTCCCACGCCCACTCTTCCAGCCTACCGCTGGCGAGGATGTAGACCCACTTGTAGAACCAGAATCTCATGCTATCCCTCTGTCTTTGCAAATTTTTTCTACCATCGCTTTTGCGTTATCGAAAGTATCGAAGTGGCCGTAGGAAGCACCTCGAACCCAAACAATGAAGTATGACTCGTCTGTTCTTTTTGTAACTGTTCCGTCATCAAGCCTTCCTGTCACCAAATCCACGTAGGACCATGTCGTCCCCAGACCTTGATACGTGGGATTCGGCGGCTTTGATTTTCTCCACTCGTGCGCGTTCGGTTTTTGTTTTGTGAACCAGCTCATAGCTGAAACCCCAGTCCGGCCTTTTCAGACCAAGCTTTGCGCTCTTCAATCTGCGCGCCCATCTTCGTGTATCTCTCCGTCGTATCGCCCGCCGCATGACCTGCCCAAAACTTCGTGAGCGTTGCGGGAACGTTCTGGCCTTGCAGATGAGTGATTCGGTAACGGCGAAGAGAATGGAAGCCGGGAATGCCGAGCGCGGCGATATGATGACGCAGGGTGCGCTCCGGGGTCCGGAAGAGCAATCCGGAGCGTTCGCGAGCCACAAAAAGCGTATGTAGGAGCTGATTGAGCTGAGGGTTAAGGTCGACCACCCGGATGCCAGCCTTCGTCTTTGTTTCGCCCTGAATCTGCCCTCGGACCATCGTGCCGTGAATCTGGAGAGTACAGGCTGCCGGGTCCCAATCTGAGACGGTCAAGGCCAGCGCCTCGCCGATTCTGAGGCCCGTTCCGCCCAGCAAAGCTACCAATACCCCAACTTCCCCGGATATCGTCTGTACGGCAGCCGTAATAGCAGCAGCGGGGGCTATAGGGGCCTTCTGGGAGCTTGGGTCGACCTTCGGGGCGGCTATGAACTCGGTGTTCCAGTCGACCCGGTGGAGGCGGTTCCCACGGCTATCCCACGCGGAGCTGACCACCTTCTTAACAAGGCTGACCGCCAAGCGGATTGTGGCGGGACTTAGATGAGCCTCTGCCAGACGGCTCACGAGCATCTTGACGGTCGCACTGTCGACTTCTCCCATCCCGACCTCGCCGATGGCGGGCAGGATGCGGACAGCTAGGAGAGAACGGTAAACGTGCAGAGTGTTTGGCCGAAGGGAGTTGGCCTTCGAGGACATGAACTGCTCCGCTTGCTGTTTAAAGTTCATCGCGTTCTCCATGCAGAAAGTGTCGCACAACCGGAGAAGTTTGTCAAGCACTATTTTATTCTTTTTCGACTGTGATTTTTACCCGGTCGCCTAGTTCGAAGTCTCCGTGCAGGCCCTTGAATGTCCACTCTTGTGCCATGCAGGGAAGGCCCTTGATTCTGACTCCGTAGCGAACGTGACGCGGCGTGGTGAGCCGCTCGTTCTTTGATTCTATAACGCCTTTGATAACTACAGGCAACCTTTTCGGACAAACCATCAAGTGTTTGGCCTTTGAATCGGCGACCGCCAAGTCCATACCGCTCGAAGAAAAGTTTCCGCAGTGAGGACACGACCAGCTCGCGGTTTCTCGAAATCCGTAACCACTGAAATAGGTCTTCATTTCGGCATGTACCCCGTTTGCGCCACAAAATCTTTACCACCGAGTTGAATGCGTCTCCAAAGCAGCGAGTTCATTTGATAGATTGCGTAGTTCGAGATAAAGATACATCCAATCTTGATGCCGTTCTCCATCACCTCGACGTGCGGCTCGCCGGATATCGAGCCAGTGGCTTCCGACTTTGCGTTCATGTAGGTGGTGGTGACTTGGAATTTGTTGTCGACCACGTCAAGCTGCTGGCGCTTCGTCTCCGAGGTCTTGGTCTGAATCTTCGCCATCACGCGCTCGAAGGCCTCCTCGTAGCCGATGCTCTCGTCGTGGATGGTCGCCTCAACCCATGCCTCCACCAGATTTACCGTTCGAGTTAGCTTGCTCGGTTTCATCGTATCTCCTCCACATAGCCGTCAATGATGTCCTGCCGGAACGCGCCCTGTATATCGAGCTGGAGCATGCAGGAGCGCCAGATTTTTCCGTGCTCCACTTGCATGCCCAAAGAGTCCATATCCTTCATCCACGTCTTCACGTGACACATCTCGTGCTTCATAGTAATCCTTGCGACCCGGTCGGCGGAGACGTATTTCATGTTGAAGTGTATCTTGCAATTTACGCCGATGCTGTCACACATCGTGCTCGCCATGAATTTATCATTCGGTTCCAGCAGGTCGATGTCGACCGTCTTCGGCAGCTTATTGTCAAAGTACTGGTTATTGTAGGTATCATAGATTTGTTGGAAGAATGCGACATTTGGCAGCTCGTCGCTCGTTGAGGCGCTTGAAGAATTACAGCCAGAGAGCCACGAAGCAATCACAGCCAGCAGAATAGTCAGTAGCACTTTTTCCCGCGTAGTGAGTTTCATGGCTCTCCCCTTAGTTAGATTTTACCGATTACCGACCTGCGCTCTTCCAGTACAGCACTTTGGAGCCGACCGGAAGGTGACGGTTGGAGCTGGTCGACTGAATGAAGATTTCCCAGTCTCCGTGGTCGCCCGGTGAGAGCTTGATGGTGCCCTGTGTCGGAAGACTCAAGAGGTCGCGCGCCGACTGTCCGGCGTAAACGCTGCCGTCCTTCCGGTTGCGGACCACGATGAGCTTCGTCGCCTGCACGGCCTTCTCAGGCTTGACCAGCTCGTAGAACGCGGAGCCGCGAGCGTAAGTCTGCTTCGTCTTCTTTTCCACGAAGGGAGCAATTTCTACTGTTCCCGGTTTGGAGAAGGAATTTACGTCCGTGCTCATCACGGGCCAGATACGGACTTCGC